>WNFU01014246.1_pt1 | contig 16870 bp, 18 predicted proteins | sample 5400121 | NCBI WGS metagenome assembly WNFU01 (sample SAMN13153360, study PRJNA577476) | soil metagenome | isolation source: 100 cm soil or saprolite under grassland replicate 1 | place: USA:California | collected 2016-06-15
TACGCAAACGCCTCGATACCTTTACAGTCGAGTTCTCCGGCCTTTCCGGCCAAGCCTTTGCAGACTTCGCTCGCAAGGAGCGCGAGACGCTCGCCCCTATTATTGAGAAGGCCAACATCAAGCTGAACTAGGGCTCGCCCGGTCACGGTGCGTCGTCGCGTGAGCTCATGGCGTTTAGCAGCAGCCCCTGAACCGACCTTTGCCGACCGCATAACGAGCTTCCTGCCGCTCGCGGAAGAATTCCACATAGGTCATGATCGGCTCGTTCGGATGGTTCGCCCGCCGGTGCGCTACATATGTTTCGTAGTCAGGGACGCCGACCATCAAACGCGCCGCTCGCGTGGTCCAATACACGGTTGCACCCGCAGCCCTCGCCGAGCGATCGAACAACTCGTGCAGGTCAGGCATGGCGACCTCCCGCGACTGCGCCGGCGACCCCGATCTCTACTGCCGTCGGCTGCGAACTGGCCACGGCCTTCCAAATGCTGATCAGGGCGTAGACCACGGTTGCAGCAACGACCAGGACGAAGAGCGCGGCAAGTGTTGCATCGATGTAGTCATTAACGACGATCCGAGTCATCTCGGCGGCCGACTTTGCCGGCGCCAACAGCTGACCGGCTGCCATCGCGTCCCCATATTTGAGCGCGTGGCTGATGAATCCGACGTTCGGATTTGGGCTGAACACTTTCTCCAATCCGGCGGTCATTGTGCATGCGACGAGCCAAGTAGCAGGCGCAATCGTCACCAGCGCGAAGCGCTCGCGTTTCATCTTGAACAACACGACCGTGCACACCGTCAGCGCGATCGCCGCGAGCATTTGGTTGGCAGTGCCGAACAAGGGCCACAGCGTCCATATGCCGCCGAATGGGTCGATCACGCCCACGAAGAGAAAATATCCCCACAACGCCACCGAAAGTGCAGACCCGATCAGATTGTTGGTCCAGGACGAGGTCTCCTTGAAAGCCGGCACCGCATTGCCGATCAAATCCTGAATCATGAACCGAAGCACGCGCGTTCCGGCATCTACCGTGGTCAGGATGAACAGTGCTTCAAACAGGATCGCGAAATGATACCAGATCCCCATCAATGTCGGGCCGCCGAGGAATGAGGACAGGATGCTCGCCATACCCACTGCGAGCGTCGGTGCACCGCCGGTGCGCGACATGATCGTCGTCTCACCAACGTCCTTGGCCATCTGGGCGATCTCATTGGGCGTCACTACAAATCCCCAGGACGAGATCACCTGTGCGGCTTGCTCCGCGGTGGTGCCAATCAGCCCTGCCGAGCTGTTCATCGCAAAGTAGACGCCGGGATGAATGACGCTGGCCCCGATCATCGCCATGATCGCGACGAACGACTCCATCAGCATTGCGCCGTAGCCGATGAACGCGATCTGGCTTTCATTCTCGATCATTTTCGGTGTGGTTCCCGATGCGATGAGCGAATGCCATCCAGAAACCGCTCCGCAGGCGATGGTGATGAACAGGAACGGGAACACGCTGCCGGACCAAACGGGTCCGGTGCCGTCGATGAACTTTGTTACGGCCGGCATCTGCAGATCGGGACGAACGATGATGATGCCGACGGCAAGCAGCGCGATGGTGCCAATCTTAAGGAAGGTCGAGAGATAGTCGCGCGGCGCTAGCAGCAACCATACCGGGAGCACGGAGGCGACGAACCCGTATCCGATGATGATCAGCGCGAGTGTCTCGCCTTTGAAATCGAAGTAAGCGGCGAGCGCAGGCGTCTCGGAAACGGTCCTTCCATAGATCAGCGCCAGGAGCAGCAGCACGCAACCGATGAGAGACATTTCGCCGACACGGCCTGGTCGGATGAACCGGTTATAGATTCCCATCAGAAAAGCGATTGGGATGGTGCAAAACACCGCGAAAGTTCCCCATGGACTGCCAGTCAGCGCCTTCACGACAACCAGCGCAAGAACCGCAAGGACAATGACGCAGATCAGGAGAATACCTACGCCTGCAATCGTGCCCGCAACTGGTCCCATCTCAGCACGGACAATGTCACCAAGCGAACGACCATCGCGCCGGGTCGATAAGAAGAGCACCGTCATGTCCTGGACGGCACCGGCAAAGACTGCGCCGGCGAGAATCCACAACGTCCCCGGCAGATAGCCCATTTGCGCAGCAAGGACTGGACCGACCAGTGGACCCGCCCCTGCAATTGCCGCGAAGTGATGGCCGTAGAGCACGTACCGATTGGTCGGGACGTAATCGAGACCGTCGTTATGACGGACGGCAGGCGTTGGCCGGGCAGCATCCACGCCGAGCGCCCGATTGGCGACGAAAAATCCGTAGAACCGATAAGCTATAAAATAAACGCAAACGGCAGCGATCACCAGCCAAGCGGCATTGACCGCTTCACCCCGATTGAGTGCGACAATTCCGAATGAAACAGCACCCAGTAGCGCGATCGCGGTCCATAAGATCTTGGTCTGCCACACCGAGCTATTGTTGAAGGTGGCATCCATCGGTTCCTCCCGCACTGCAGCAGGGCTTCAACTTTCATCTGGGCCTTGTTTCTCCAACAGCCGATCCCGGCATGCAATACAGATTCGCGTGACTACATGGCCAAGCCAGCAGCAGATCGCGAGGCCTCAGGGATGTGCCTCGAATCGAGAGGGCTCCGGCCAAGCAACACAAGGACGCGCCAGAGGTTCCTCACGGAAGCTCTACGCTCTCGTCCACCACCGCGGCGGGGTAGACCTTTGCCCGACTGATCGAGGATTTCCGGTCCGGCATAGCCTGAGCTAGTGCACAATCAGAGACATCGGACGCAATGCCCTTTACCGAGCGTCAGCCCGACTGCACCAGTTCACCGGGGACTTCTTCAGCTTGAGTTGCCTCACCAAGAAATCGGTACCATCGTTGAAATCATTGACAGGGGCGCCGGACCAATACGCGGTCTTGCACGTCGCCGTGTTGCAATTGCCCCCTGCCGTGATCCATTCGCCGGTGCGGAGCACATCGCAGGCACAAATGGCTTTCTTCGGATTGGCGGGGTCGACCGTGCACGGCTTGTTGAGGCACCAGGTCCAGGGCGTACCGGCCGCGCATTTCAACGTGCGTTTGCCCTGCGCGAATTGCTTGAGCGCGAACTGGGAATACACGGTGCGTACGCCATTGGCGTCGGTGCTGGGTTTGACGGTATCGCACGCGACCGTGGCCAAGTTCGGGCCGTCCTCGACATCGCAGGTGCAGATCGCCACCTTCGGATTGCCTGGCTCTGGGATGCACGGGGCGGACGTGCAGAGTGCAAATTGCTGCTGGCAGAAATAATTCTCCGCCTGGGCAGGCACCACGTAGCCCAGAGCGGCAGCCGCCACGACGAGTAGAATACGCAAGCTGATCAAGTTCATCGATGCGCGCTCTCTCATGCTCTGCGCGGATCGGGTCCCGGCGCCGAGAAGCGAGATGAAATCGCGGCGTCTCACTGGCCAGTACCTCCCGTGCTTGCGAACGAAAGGAATAGCACACCTCAGTACGGTAGGAGACTGCTGCACTGCGGGATTTCGATCCGGCCTATGTCCGCTAATGGCGCTGCGCGCCTCCTCAGGATGAGGGCCGCGGACGACGGCGCGTCCGCCTCACTCCACGGCGTTGGCCGAATTGAGGCTGTCGATGAGCGCGGCCCGATAGAGAAACTGCTTGTGCAGCTTCACGTCCTCCGAGATGCGCCGCAATTCGTCGAGGTGCTTGCGGCGGATCACCGGATCCTTTTCCTCGAGCGACCGCTTGTTCTGGATCGTCTGCGCCTGCACGTAATCGACTTGCGCCTTGCGCCGCTGTCGCGTGTAGCGGTCGAACACCTCGGGCCCGGCGCGGCCGAACCACACATCGGCGAGCTTGGCGGTGAGATTCATCGCGTCGTGGATACCGCCATTCATGCCCATGCCGCCGATCGGATTGTTGACGTGGGCGGCGTCGCCCGCGAGCAGCACGCGGCCCTTGTTGAAGGTCGTGGCCACCCGCTGATGCACGGAATAGAGCGCGTGATAGGGGATCTCGTATCCGCCGTCCCGTGGGTGAATGCCCTGCAGGCGGCGCTGAATGCCGTCCATGCTCAAGGCCTGCTCGTCGGATTCCTCGGGCGGAACCGGCATGATGCCGCGCCAGATGCCGGGCGGACCGTTGCCCTTGACCTTGAACAGGTTGAGCCATTCGTTGGGATCGGAAAAATAGTTGCGCGTGCAAAAGCCGCGGCCGGTTGCGCCGAAATCGAAGCTGGTGCCGATCTTGATGAAGCGCTCGGGCCAGGTGAAACCCTCGAACTCGATCTCCGCGAGCCGCCGCACGGTGCTGCGCCCGCCATCGGCGCGATGCCGCTCGCCTCGACATGCGGCCTTGCCGCCCGCACCAGCTTGTACTGCTCCCACTGCACCACGAACGGGTAGGGCACCTCGCCCTCGAGCAGGCTGATGTCGAATACAGCAACCAGCTCGCCGGTGACGCGGTCGCGAAAATGAAAGAGCGGAGCGGGCATTCCGCCGCTCGCATCCTCGGCGAAGGCTTCGTCCTTGAGCCCGAGCTCGACCAGCATTTCCACGGTCGGAGGATGAATCGTGGCAGCGCGCTGATCCTCGGGCGGCTCGGCCTCGGCTTCGATGAGCGTGACCGGGATGCCTTTTCTGACCAAGGCGAGCGCCGTCACCGCTCCCACCGGACCGGCTCCGACCACGATCACCCGATCATCCTGCCGCATCATCCGCTCCAGACGATCGCACTATACACACCACCTTGCAGACCGGTAACCGCGCGCGCCGCGCCGGAATTCAGGTCGGGGTGTCCCGGATGCGGTGCAGCGCGAGCGCACGCACAAACGTCCATAGAGGCCGCGGCCGGAAGCGCGAAGCGGTGCGCCGCGGATCCGGGACCGCCACAGGCCGAGGCGATCCACGCAAGTCGGGTTTACCTGACTTGCGCACATTTGAGCGCCGATCTCGGGTAAACCCGAGATCGGTGTCTGCAGCGCATCGTTGCGCTTCGCTTCACGCTGCGCTGCGCCCGGGACACCGGTCAGACCTTCGAAATCTCGAACATGGACGGGTGGAACAGCTCCTCGAGGGCGACGTTGCGTTCGACCAAGCCCTGCTCGTGCAGGTACTGCGTCAATGCCGTGATCTCGCGCATGTTCTCCGCGATCCCGTATGGCCAGAAATCCTTTCCCATGATCGCCATGGTGTCCTGCGTTTCCGGGATCAGCCAAGGCAGCGTCACCATCAGCGCGTTGACGTCGAGGAGATCGACCATGGCCAGCGCCTTGGCCTCGCAGAATGCCTTGTACACGCTCGACGGCAGCCACGGATATTTCTGCACGAGCTCCTTGCGGATGCCGACGAGATGCATGAGCGGGAACATGCGCGTCTTTTTGTAGTAGGCCTGCTCGGCTTCGCGCGTGTTGGCGAACAGCCGCTTGATGTGCGGCTCCCCGCGCAAGAACGATGACGGCGCGCGCGCCGTGAACAGCGCGTCGAGCTCGCCATCGCGCAGCATCCCAACGAGAGTTTGCTCCTTGCCGATGGGCTTGAGGTCGAGCCCCGCAATCGGCTTGAGCGGGGTGCGTTCGTCGCGGCCCGGCTCCTCCTGGCCGCCGCTGCACCAATGGATGTCGGTCGGCAGCACGCCGTATTCGTGCTGCAGCATGCCGCGCATCCACACCACCGCGGTGATTTGATATTCCGGCAAGCCGATCCGCTTGCCCTTGAGATCGGCCGGGGCGCGGATGCCGGCATCGGCGCGGACGTAGATGCCGGAATGCCGGAACAGCCGCGACACGAAGGCGGGGATGCCGATATAGGCCGAAGTCCCCGCGGCCACGGTGCGGATATAGCTCGAGAAAGAAAGTTCCGAGACGTCGAATTCCTGGTAGCGGAAGGCGCGAAAGAAGATCTCCTCGGGATAAAGCGGCAGGTAGGTGGCTTCGCAGCCTTCCACCTTCACCCGCCCGTCCCGGATGGCGCGCGTGCGGTCGTAATTGCCGCAGGCAATCGTTATCGGCACCTCGACCATTGGGCCTCCTGATCGGTCTGGCGGGGAGACGGCGCGGCAGCGGAATTCGGTGTTGCGCACCGTACTTGCTTCCGTTTTCGCTGTGAAGCGTCGCGCTCAGCTGGAGCCTTGTAGCTCGGATGAGCGAAGCGACATCCGGGATTCCCCGCATATCGCTGCGCTCATGCGGGCCACGACCTGATCAATGTCGCTTTGGCCCAGTTTGCGGCTTAAAGTCGGACGTCTCCCGAGTGTCTGAGAGGTGCCAGAAGGCGACATTGTTGCTAATCTTCGATCCACGGGAATGGATCAATGCACGCACCATATGGAGCGCCGGATGGCTGAAGAACGTCCGATGATGATAGGGGCCGCGACCGTGTTCATCGTCAGTGACATAGCCAAAGGCATCGAGTATTACCGCGACGCACTAGGCTTCAAAGTCACTTTTCAATATGGAAAACCGACGTTCTATGCTTGCTTGTGCCGTGATGAAATCGCTCTGCACCTACTCGCGGCGCACGAGACAGAGCAGTTACCTGGCCACGGCGGCATCTGCGTGTTTGTAAAAGATGTCGATGGTGTTTACGCCGAACTTGCCGGACGCGGGGCAAAGGTGCTCAAGCCACCGCAGAACTATGATTATGGGATGCGCGACTTTGACGTCGTCGACCCCGATGGCAACCGCCTTACATTTGGAATGGAATCCCACCCGCCGGGCTGAGGGACGCCTTGGATCAATCTGAGAAGCACTCGTAGCGAGCATATGTTGTCTGCTTTGCTCGAAAGCGGACACGCGCTAGGCATTTATGAGTACACGCCCTAATCAAGTGAAGCGTCGCCTTGTTGGATCCTTCCTCGCGCGATATTTTCATGGCCGGAGCGCCACCCGATGTGCGCATGCGTGCATCGGATCGGCAAGGAGAAAACGTCATGATGTCGAGCGTGATCGGCGGCGCCATGCTGCCCCATGCGCCTCAATTCTTCACCATGCCCGATACCGAGGACAAGAAGGTCGTCGAGCACGTGCGCGAGGTCGCGGCCGAGATCGGCAAGAAGCTGCGCGCGTTGGAGCCCGACCTCTGGATCATCTTCTCCAACGATCATGCCGAGCAGTTCTTTCACACCACCGCGCCGCCGTTCACCGTCCATGTCGGCGGGGAGGCGAGCGGCGAGTTCGCCGGCCGGAAATTCCACTGGCAGATTCCGAGCGAGATCGGTTTCGAGATTGTGCGCCAGCTCTACCGGCAGAACTTCGATCCCGCCTTCACCAGCACGGCCAAGATCGACTACGCGATCGGGATTCCGTTAACGCATATCGGTCACACCGGTCCCGTGCTGCCGATCTACGTCAATGCCTATCTGCCGCCGCAGCCCACCATGGAGCGCTGCTACGCCTTCGGGCAGGCGGTCGCGCGCACGGTGACCGCTCTGGGTCTCAAGACTGTGGTGCTTGCGAGCGGCGGCATGTCGCATTTCCCCGGCACCGACCGCTACGCCAATCCGCAGCTCGAGTGGGACAAGCGCGCGCTCGAGAAGCTCAGGGCCGGCCATCTGAAATCGCTGATCGGCTACGACGAGAGCGAGCTCGACGACACCGGCAATATCGAGCTGCGCTGCTGGGCCTGCGCCGCCGGCGCGCTGGGTGAGCGTGAGCCCGACATCGTGTCCATGGATCCGAGCTGGCATCACAATTATGCATCGCTGGGCTGGACCGGCGGCGAGGGCGAGGGACAGCGCGCCGCGCACTATCCCGCGATCAAGCCGGAGCTGGTCGAGCTCACATCGGCGCTGCACTCCCTTGCCCACGACGCCGAGCTGCGCGCGGAATATCTCTCCGATGCGCGCCGTTTCGCCGACAAATTCCAGCTGCCGCCCGAGCAGCGCGAAGCGCTGATCAAGCTCGACCTTCCGGCGATGGTGAAGATGGGCGCGCATCCGCTGGTTCCGTTCCTGGCGCAATTGCAGATTGCGCGCCAGCGCCCGCGGCCGTAGCACGGCTGTTGCGACGGGGAGTAGGGTGGGCAAAGGCGCGCCGGCTCGCTCTTGCGATATCTCGCTGACGCGCGCCTTTGCCCACGTGCCGCCGCGTGGGCAACGGCGCTCGTCCATTTAAGCGGTGCGAGTCGTGCACTGGTGTCGCGCCTTTGCCCACCCTACCACTGCGGCTCAGGTCGTTGACGCAGGGGCGCGGTCGTATTCAACTAGCCATGAGTTGCGCCGCCCGAGCGGCGCCAGATGCATCATGCCGGAGCAAACCCATGAAGAAGCTGGTCCTGGAGACCACGGCGCCGTTCCAGGGACTGCCCGAATTGGTCGCCTATGACGAGGGCCTGTTCGAAAAGGAGGGTCTCCTGATCGAGTGGGCCGACCGCGAGCAGGGGGTCGAGAAAAAGGTCGAGACGCATGTGACCAGCCCGAAAGAGGTCGACCCGTTCGCCAGCCACGGCAAGCTGTTCGAGCAGGGCAAGGCGGACATGTATAATGCCTGCGAGTGGGGCAACTACTGCCGGGTGCAGGCGACGGGCGCGGGCAGCCGCCAGGTCGGCCGTCGCGCCATCGTCACCTATTCGGCCCTGGTGGTGGCGCCGGATTCGCCGGTCTACACCCCGCAACAGCTCGCCAACCGCACGATCGGCGTGCCGTTCTATTTCGGCACCCACTACATCGCGCTGCACATGCTGGAAGGCTTCTTGCGGCGCGAGGAGATCAAGCTCTGCCGCGCGCCGAACGGCTCACGCTACCGCCTCGCCGCGCTGATGAAGGGCGAACTCGACGCCACCACCTTGACCGAGCCGCACATCACGCTGGCGGAGAAGAAGGGCTGCCGGATCATCTGTTCGGCGTTCTTCCACGGCACCGAGGTCGCCTCCGAGCGGGTGGACGCGGAAACCTACGCCGCCTTCAACCGTGCGGTGCGCGAGGCGGTGCGCCGCATCAACGCCGACAAGCGCGCCTATCTGCATTACTTTATCGATTATCATGCCAAGACCGATCCGGAGATCGCCGCGCTGAAGGTGGACGACCTGCGCGAGAGCCGCCTCGTGGTCTGCGATCCCGCGCCGATCCCGCTCGACGAGATGCAGCGCACCTACGACTGGCTCAAGAGCTGGGGCATGCTCGAGGCGACGGCCTCCCCGCTCGATCTCGTCAACACGCACGTGCAGCGCTACGCCCACCAGGCGGCGGAGTAGGGGGAAGGAGCCGCCGCCGGCGTGGCCTTTCGACCTGCGTTTTCGGGGATCAGCCTAGCCGCCGCTAACTGGGACGGTCATCTTTCTTTTCCTTCGATGAGGCAAATCCAATCCCCGCGCCCACGATCGCGCCGATCACGGTCCCGAGCCCTGGCACGATCGTCCCGGCCGCGCCGCCAACGAGCGCACCAGAAATTGTGCGGTTCTTGTCGGCCCAAGCTTTAGTCCGTTCCCACAGGGGGTCGAGTTTTGTTTCGTCGCTCATGTTGCTTCCCTCAGTGAAAGAGCGGTTGGATGTTAGCCCATCCGCCGCATCGGCGCGAGGTTGCGTCGCGCGGAAGCCGTGGGCCGTCACGTCATTGCGTCCCATTTCCTCGCAACAGCATCAGGAAAGCCATGTTGGAAAGCGGACGGCCGGACTTGCCGCCCGGTCCACATGCTAAGGAAGCCTCCTGGCAACCGTCACCGCCGGGGTGTTAAATTCAGCGGAGGCGGATCCTGGGATCCGCCGCTCGGAACGCTCCAAGCCGAGAGGAAACGATGCAGCCCGAACAAGATCGCCCGACCGTCAGCATTGCGCCCAACAACCCGGTCTTCGACCTGCCGGTGATCGTCGGCATCGAGGAAGGGCTGTTCGCCAAGGCAGGTCTTGATGTCAGCTTTTCCGCCACCTATGCGGACCGGGAAAAGGACAGCGTGCAGACGCCATTGATGTCTCGCCTCAAGGAGAACCTTTTCGATCGCGGTTCTGCCGACAGTTACAATGTCTGCGAATGGGCGAGCATCGATCGGCTGGAGCGCGGCAAGCGCGGCGGCAACATCGCGGCGCTGCGCGCGGCCGTCGCCGCGCAGGCGATCCTGAGCTTCGACGACAAACTCCAGGTCCCGCGCGACCTGTCGGACGTGCCGGTCATGGCGCAGGAGCTTACCGGCTCGCACTACACGACGATCCAGATGCTCGAAAGCGCCGTCGGCTCGGAGCACGTCAAGATCCAGAACGGCGGGCTGCCGCAGATGCGCTATGCGGCGCTCAAGGCCGGCAGCGCGCGGGCGATCGCGGTGATGGAGCCGTTCATCAGCCTCGGTCTCAAGGAGGGCGCCCATATCATCGCCGCGTCGTTCTATCGCGGCGGCGAGGTCATCTCGCCGGATCTGACGCCGGCGCAGCGCAAGGCTTATTACGATGCCGAGAACGAGGCGGTCGACCTGATCAACGCCGACTTCTACAAATACGCCCACCACGTCACGGCTCACGCCAAGGGCGCCCTGCAGCCGACGGAACTGTTGCGGGCGTTCGTGCGCTACAAGCACGTCGACTATTATGACGCGACGCTGTTCAACCGCGCCTACGAGTGGATGAAGGCGCGCGGCATGAGCGAAGGCGAGAGCCAGCACGCGGCGCTGGTCGTCGGCTGATTTCGCGTCGGTGATGGCGGCGTGCGGGTGGACGCGAAAATCTACGCGCCTTCAGCCGCGAAGACTCGGTCGGCTGCCGCGTTTAGCCGGCAATCGCACCTGCTTACTTCGCTTTGCCGAGACCGACGAGATAGTCGACGATTGCGTTGACATCTTTTGGATCGATCGGCGCCTTGTAAGCGGTGCGCATCTTTTCGACCTCGTGGTGCCATTGCTCCTTCGATAGCGCCGGCTGCGTGAGCACCATGCCGGCGGAATGACAGGCCAGGCAATTGTTGTTGACCGCCTCCGAACCCGGCCCGTCCGGGAACATGCGGTCGCCGAAGGGCAGATCGGCGGTCACCGACTTCAGCACCAATTTTTCCTCGGCATGCGCGCCGCGCGGCATAAGCGCAGCGGTAGCGATGAGGGCGGTCAGCAGCGCCAGGCGCAACATCTTCTCCTCCTCAGGATACAACGACCGGCGTCTGCTCGATGACGTTGCGCATGAACCCGCTTGGATTCCAGTAGGGCGTGTTGGGTTGCGTCTCGCCGCTGCTGCTGGTGCATCGGACCATCAGCACCTGCGATCCCTTGCCCGGCGCCGTAAAGCGGAACTGCCATTGGCGGAAGCTGTACTTGCCTTCATCCTTGCCGAGCTGGGCTTGCTGCCAGGTGTTGCCGCCGTCGCTGGAGAAATCGACGCGCGCCACGCCCGTATCGCCGCCGAAGGCGATGCCGCGTGCGAGCGTAGGCGCGCCTGCCTGCAGCGAGTCGCCCGGCTTGATGTTGGTGATGAAGGAGCGCGGAACCATCCGGCTGATGGGGACGGATTTGAAGCCGGTTTGTCCGGGCTGCACGTTGGCGTGCGGCGTATCGGGAATCGTGTAGGCCGTCTTCGTCCAGAAATTGGTGTCGGGTTGGTCGAGCACCTCGATGTCGTTGAGCATCTTGACCCAGTAGGTGGAAAACCATCCGGGCACGATGAGCCGGAGCGGAAAACCGTTGAGCAACGGGAGCTGCTCCCCATTCATGGCATAGGCGAGCATGACCTCGCCGTCGCGGGCATGATCGATGGCGAGCGACTTCATGAAGTCGGGCGCGTCCGGCACGATCGGCTCGTCCATGCCGTTAAAGCGAACCTGGACGGCGCCGGCTTTGACACCGGCGCGATCGAGCACGTCCTTCAGCCTGACGCCGGTCCAGCGCGCGTTTCCCATGGCGCCGTGCGACCACTGCGCGCCGGACACGCGCGGCTGGAAATAACCGCGCGAATTGCCCGAGCACTGATTGATGGCGACAAGCTCCACCCGCGGAAGCCCCATGAGCTCATCGAGCGACAGCGACAGGTTTTGGTTCACGTGGCCGTGCACCGCCAAACGAAAGCTGCTCACATCGACGGTGCTTGGAATAAGCGACCAGTGCCATCGCACGTAAAACTTGTCGTTCGGGGTGAACACCGATTGATCGAACACTTCGAGCGGCGTTTCCAGCAGCGGCGGCCGGGTGCGCTGCAGGATCAGCGCCCCCTTCTGCGGAAAGGCTGTGGTGATCGATCGCTCGTCCGGCCCTCCGGGCAAGGGAAGCTTGATCATTGCGTCGGCAAGCGCGCTGAGCGGCGAAAGCGTCAGGCTCGCCGCGCCGGCCGTGCCGAGAAACCGTCGGCGGATTCGGCGTTTTCCATTTTAGCCGACGCCGGGCATCGGCGCTCGCCCGCATTGCTCTGATTTGTGCGATCTTGCGCCAGTGGCCGTGATGGCGCGCTGCCAAGGCCAGACGCGACCTCTTTCTCTGAAAATGCGCCGGCTGGTTCGGGTGAACCTCTCGTTACGATCGCGGGCCTTCAGAATCGCCCGCGAATGCTTCAAGTACTGCTACTCTTGGCAAATTTTGGCAAAGAAGCGAGGCCAGCTCACCACTTACGTAGGGTGCTATAATTGAGCGAGTACGTACCGGCACGCCCGCACGCTGGGCATCGGACCACGAAAACCCGTTGGCCGTCCTCGAATGCGGGGGCTACGACAGTCGTGGTGCCGCACTTAATGCACGGTGGCGGTGATGGTTGGAATAGCAGTGGCGTCCGCGAATTGCTTCAGCTCTTGCTCCTGCCTCTGCCTTCTTGACCGCATCTTCAAACATCGATTTTCTGATCTGATGTTTGATAGCGATTGTCGCAGGAAGTTTGATTTTTCGTCCGAACTGGTGCGTGCGCATTGGCCGCTCCTATGGCCGAGTACTCTACGCCTGGCATGTCCCGGCCAATTGCGACCGCTGCACCCCCGCACTTGCGGGTTGTCAGTTCAGCCGCAGGAACAAGTGTCAGGTTTCAAAGAAGGCCGGAGCGTGCTCGGGCCTTCTTTATTCTCAATGATCGATCGAGCGCCTCAGAAGTCCATGCCGCCCATTCCGCCCATGCCTCCACCGGGACCGCCCGGCATCGCTGGGCTCTGCTTCTTCGGCACCTCTGCAACCATGGCCTCGGTTGTGATGAGCAGGCCCGCGACCGACGCCGCACCCTGCAGTGCCGCTCGCACCACTTTGGTCGGGTCGATGATCCCCTTGGAGATGAGATTGCCGTACTCCCCCGCCTGCGCGTCATAGCCGTAGGCATAGGTGTCCTTCTCCAAGATCTTGCCGACCACGATCGAACCGTCTTCGCCGGCATTGATGGCGATCTGGCGCGCGGGCCATGAGAGCGCCTTGCGCACGATCTCGACGCCGGTCTTCTGGTCGTCGTTGTGGGTGCGGACCTTCTTGAGCGTCTCGCTTGCGCGCAGCAGCGCAACGCCCCCGCCTGGCAGGACACCTTCCTCAACCGCGGCGCGGGTCGCGTGCATGGCGTCATCTACGCGGTCCTTGCGCTCCTTCACCTCGATCTCGGTCGCGCCGCCGACGCGGATCACCGCGACGCCGCCGGCGAGCTTGGCCAGTCGCTCTTGCAGCTTCTCCCGGTCGTAGTCGGAGGTAGTTTCCTCGATCTGCGCCTTGATCTGGGCAATACGCGCCTGGATGTCGGCTTTCTTGCCCGCGCCACCGACGATCGTGGTGTTCTCCTTGTCGATCATCACTTTCTTGGCACGCCCAAGCATATTGATTGTCACATTCTCGACCTTAATGCCGAGGTCGGCGGAAACCATGGTGCCGCCCGTGAGGATCGCAATATCCTCGAGCATTGCCTTGCGGCGATCGCCGAAGCCGGGGGCCTTCACCGCCGCGACCTTGAGGCCGCCGCGCAGCTTGTTGACCACGAGGGTGGCTAGCGCCTCACCCTCTATGTCCTCGGCAATAATCAGCAACGGCTTGCTCGTTTGCACTACCGCTTCCAGCAACGGCAGCAACTCCTGCAGTCCGGACAGCTTCTTTTCATAGATCAGGACATAAGGATCCTCCATCTCGACCCGCATCTTCTCAGCGTTGGTGACGAAGTAGGGAGAGATGTAGCCGCGGTCGAACTGCATGCCCTCGACCACTTCGAGCTCGGTCTCGAGCGACTTTGCTTCCTCGACCGTGATCACGCCCTCGTTGCCGACCTTCTTCATCGCATCGGCGATGAAACGACCAATCTCTGCATCGCCATTAGCCGAGATAGTGCCGACTTGGGCAATTTCCTCGTTCGAGGTGACATTTTTGGAGTTCTTCTGGAGGTCCGCGACAATGGTCTCGACCGCAAGATCGACGCCGCGCTTGAGGTCCATCGGGTTCATTCCGGCAGCGACGGCCTTGGCGCCTTCCCTGACGATCGCGTGAGCGAGCACGGTCGCCGTGGTCGTGCCGTCACCGGCCTCGTCGGAGGTCTTCGAGGCAACCTCGCGCACCATCTGCGCGCCCATGTTCTCGAACTTGTCTTCGAGCTCGATCTCCTTGGCAACGGTCACGCCGTCCTTGGTCATGCGCGGTGCGCCAAACGACTTGTCGAGTAGGACGTTGCGGCCCTTGGGGCCGAGCGTCACGCGTACCGCGTGGGTGAGCGTATCGATGCCGTGCAACATTCTGTCGCGCGCGTCGACCGAGAATTTCACTTCCTTGGCAGACATCTCAGTATTCCTTTTTGTTCGACCTCATCTCGGGGAACGCTGTTGGCGAGCCCCAACGATGAGGATTATCGATCCGATGTTTTCTCGGCCTTTGAGGGGCCCGCTTCACGGTCTCCTCTAGGACGCGAATTTGGAGAGCGCACTCAGGCCGCCTTCTTCTTGGCATCGGCCTCGACCAGCACCCCCATAATGTCGCTCTCTTTCATGATGAGGTACTCGACGCCATCGATTTTGACCTCGCTGCCCGACCATTTGCCGAACAGAATGCGGTTGCCGACCTTGACGTCGATGGGAATGAGCTTGCCGCTCTCGTCGCGGCCGCCGGGTCCAACGGCGACGACCTTGCCTTGCTGTGGCTTCTCCTGGGCGGTGTCGGGAATGATGATGCCACCAGCGGTCTTCGCCTCGGCATCGATTCGTTCGATGACAACGCGGTCGTGAAGCGGTCGGAATTTCATCGGTGTCTCCTTAAGCTCTGACGAATCATTCAACTGCCGTGCGCGTACCGGTCGTTGCGCGTCGGCCGAGCGGATATTGGTCGCTTTCGTACAATCGGCGAATTCCGTCCCGGTCGAATATCTCTTCATCGACTTCCAGACAGGCGTCCGGAAGAAGTTCAGGTGGGAGCTCTTCGATTGCGAAACGGATGGCATCCGCGGCGCTGGCAAACCGTCCATATCCAAGAGGGGAAGCTCGCCTGTGCCTTCTCCTGGAGGGAACCGACTTTACCTCGCTCCTGGTGGGAAACAGCTCAGCCACGATGCTGTAATCGAACGCAGCCATTCAGGCCTCCAGACTCCAATCGACATTGGATAAAAGTTCGGGGCAACGTCATGACGATGCGACAGTTACGCTACGAGCCATCCCGGTTACCCGCTTATGTGCGGCTTCGAGTAACCCATAATGAATGACACTACGCTGAAGCAGATCGCGGCAGTTAACGCGACCGTCAATAAAGGGAACCACATCTGGACATAGAGCCACATCTAACGATCCTCCTATAGTCGGCTCCTATCATCACAACGGAAGGCGCCGCGTAAGTTAATTTAGACAGCAACCAATGCCCGGCTTAAACGTGTAGGCGCCCGACCGCTTAAGATGTAGAACGATGCAAGAACCTCCGCTCAGTGGCGGTCATCTCAATTGAGCGCGGCTGACTTCGGTGCAAGCAACAGCGTGTAACACGCGTCTACAAGTGCGGAACTCGGGTACGATTCACCCGGAAGGGTCACCAACTCCTTGGGGAATTCGTCCCGGCGTTTCCACGAGTCTACCTTCGAAAGCGCGACTTTCTTCGCCTCGGAGTCAGGCAGCGCGCGGAATTTGTCGGCGCACACGGGTGCCAGCGCCGCTATGACCGCCAGCTCTGACCGCTGTGTTGCCATCTTGTCAGCGGTACTGCTGAGCGACCAGCCGCCCCAGTAAAAGCCAACAACGATCGTTGCGACGGCACCGGCAGCTGCGCCTTGCATTAGACGCTTCAGCGCTTCTCCTTGGAGGATTGAAGGAACTTGCATGGCTTTTGCCTGTCGATAAGAGGGACGCGCGCCGAAAGCAGCGCACGGAGGTACGAAAGCCGCGGATACTCTCTCGGCACCCGCGCTGATCGCAGCTCTATTTGGAGTTGTTATCGTGCCTGCCGACGGCACCAGCGCTGCCACTGAAGGAAACGGGGACTTCGGTACGTCGCCGATTTTTGGGCAGCTCTCGGACAAGCCACAGCTTGCCTGTGTATTGTAACTGGGGTGCCGGACGTAAAGCGCAATAGCGGATCGATGAATTAAGTGTGAGCACCTTCTTGCCGTCAGCGCGCAGTTTGCCGGCAGGGGACTCCGGATTTACCCAGTTCGAATATGGCATCAGCGCGAAATGGCTGAAGCTGCTCAGCGTTTCCGCTGTCCGCACAAAGCGACCTGCCGCAATGTCTGTTATCCGGTCGTTATCGGGAGGGTAAGCGGACCTAACGTGGACATCGCGAAACCGACGCGATTGACCCGTTGCTGCCATTGGTTGCTCAAGAATTCCGACCGCAACGTGAAAGTGTCGATGAGGGCACGCTAACACAACGGCCTGTGACGGGCCGATGCGCGCCATGTCCACTTCCGAGTTCAAAAGTCGGCGCCGCCCTCAATAATTCTCGATGAGGGAATGAAACAACTATGTAAAGAAATCGTTGGATCGCAACACCACGGGTCGGTCGGCCTGGGCCTGCTCTTCGAAGAACTTACGCGATGCTCGCTCT
>WNFU01006131.1_pt1 | contig 16868 bp, 17 predicted proteins | sample 5400121 | NCBI WGS metagenome assembly WNFU01 (sample SAMN13153360, study PRJNA577476) | soil metagenome | isolation source: 100 cm soil or saprolite under grassland replicate 1 | place: USA:California | collected 2016-06-15
CGCGCCGGAGCGTGCTCGTGGCGCAGCCCTTGCCGCTCGTGATCGTCTACGAAGACGATGCGCTCATCATCGTCGACAAACCCGCCGGTCTGGTGGTCCACCCCGGCAGCGGCAATTGGGACGGCACGCTCGCCAACGCGCTGCTGCACCACGCGCCACAGCTTGCCGCGGTCGCCCGCGCTGGCATCGTGCACCGGCTGGACAAGGACACGAGCGGGCTCCTCGCGATCGCCAAGACTCCGGTCGCGCAGACCGATTTGGTGCGGCAACTGCAGGCGCGGACGGTACGGCGCGAATACTTGGCGCTTGCGCACGGCGTGTTGACCCGGGGCGGCAGCATCGACGCGCCGGTCGGTCGCCATCCAGTCAAGCGCACGTCGATGGCGGTCGTCGCGTCCGGCAAGGCCGCAGTCACGCATTACGTGGTGCGCGAACGCTTCGCGGCCTGCACATTGCTTGCTTGCACGCTCGAGACGGGCCGCACGCATCAGATCCGAGTGCATCTCGCATCGATCAAGCATCCGCTCGTCGGCGACGCCGCGTACGGACCGCGTCATGGGATAGCGTTCCACCGCCAGGCGCTGCATGCGTGGCGCCTCGGCCTCGTCCATCCGGTGACGCGGAAATCGCTGCAATGGGAATCGCCGCTACCCGACGATTTCGCCGCCCTTCTCGCCTCGCTGCGCCAGGCCGGATGACATTGTCGAACTCGGAGAGCTCGCTTGCCGCGCGCGTCGCAGCGGCCGGGCTCGACTGGATCGTTCCCGACTGGCCCGCTCCTCCGCAGGTGTGCGCGCTGTCGACGACGCGCAACGCGCGCGCAGGCGAAAAATTCGATCTGACGCGCAGCGATCCTCGGTTCGAGACCGCCCGCAACGAGCTTCGGCGCTGGCTCCCCGCCGAGCCGATTTGGCTCGCACAAGTACATGGTATTGCGATCTGTGATGCCGATGCAGCGAGTGCGCTTCGGTCGCGCGGTCTGCCGGAGGGCGACGGCGCCGTCGCGCGCGCTCCGAATACGGTCTGCGCGGTGCACTCTGCGGATTGCCTTCCGGTCCTATTCACCGATGCCCTGGGAAGCGTGGTCGCCGCCGCGCACGCCGGCTGGCGCGGACTCGCTGCAGGCGTGCTCGAGGCAGCGCTCGCCGCCATGCGCACGCCGCCCGCGAACGTGCTCGCCTGGCTGGGCCCTGCAATCGGTGCGCAGGCCTTCGAAGTCGGCGCCGACGTGCTTGCTGCGCATTGCGACGACGACCCCGGCGCCGCGCGGTGCTTCGTGCCGCATCGCCAGGGCAAGTGGCTCGCGGACCTCTACGCGCTGGCGCGGCGGCGCCTCACGCGCGCCGGCGTCGCATCGATCTACGGTGGCGGACATTGCACAGTCAGCGAAGCCGACGCGTTCTACTCGTACCGGCGCGACGGCGCGCGCGCGGGCCGCATGGCGACGCTGATCTGGATCGCGGCTATTTGACGCACACGCAGTCGCGGCCGATAATGCAACTCAGTTTCATCGATCATCGGGCCGTTCCGCGCTCCTCCCATGTCGACGCTCCCGGCGATCATTCTCGGATGCCTTGCCGGCGGTACGCTGGCGCTGCTGCTCGCCGCCGGGACTCTCGCCGCCAGTGCGCGGTGGATTCGGTGGTTGGTGAGTTTCGCGGTCGGCGCCTTGCTCGGGGCCGTGTTTCTCGACTTGCTGCCCGAGGCGCTCGCGCACGGCAGCGTCGAGCGCGTCATGACCTCCGTGCTCGCCGGGGTGCTCGCCTTCTTCCTGCTCGAGAAGTTCGTCCTGTGGCGTCACGCCCACGATGCGCCGTTCGACGAACCCGGCGCGCGCGCGCCCGCGCATCATGACGACGCCGACGCATTCGTGGGTCGACCGGGGCTCATGATCGTGATCGGCAATTCGGTGCACAATCTTTGCGACGGCATCGCGATTGCTGCCAGCTTCGTCGCGGACTTCAAGCTGGGTGTGGCGACGACGCTGGCGATCGTTTCGCACGCGATCCCCCAGCAGGTCGGCGATTTCGCCGTATTGCTTCACTCCGGTTACACCCGACGCCGCGCGTTTGCGATGAATCTGCTCACGGCCGCGGCGACCCTTGCCGGCGGGCTCATCGGCTATGCGGCGCTCGCCAGCATGCAGCAGATGCTGCCGACCGTGTTGGCGCTCGCCGCGGCGAGCCTTCTCTACGTCGCCGTCGCCGACCTGATCCCGGGGCTGCATCGCCACGTGGCACCCCAACACACGTTGCAACAGGTGGCGTTGATCGGCGGCGGCATCGCGACGGTGGCTCTCCTCGGTTTGCTGCTCGAGCACTGATGCGCGCGGAGCGCGCGTGGCGCGTTTGTGCGCCTCGATGCGAGCCGCTACACTCGAAGCGACGCAAGAGCTCCTCGGCCAGTGGCAGGCGATGGGCCAGCAATGGAGCAACTGGTGGTCGCGCGACGCGACCACGCCGGTGCCGGTCGCCCCGCCGCCTCTCGAAATAGGCAACGCCGCGCTGGCGGTGCTTGCACCTACCGGGGCATGGATCGATCCCGCTGCCGCGGCCGAGCTCGCCGGACGCTACAACCAGCGCTTCGACGCTCTCTGGCAGCGGGCGATCGCCGCCGATAAAGCGTCACCGGCGGCGGCCGGCACTCGGGCCCAAGTTCCGGATCGCCGCTTCGGTGGAAAAGAGTGGCGCGAGCACCCGTACTTCACCTGGTTGAGAGACGCCTATCTGTTGTACGCCGACTACGTTCGCGAACTCGCCGCACTGGTGCAGGGCGATCCCGAATCCAGAAAACGCGTCCGGTTTCTGGCGCGGCAGTACGCGGATGCCATCGCGCCATCGAATTTCCTGGCGACGAATCCCGAAGCGCTCAAGCTCGCAATCGAGTCGGGCGGCGCGAGCATCGCCCAGGGGCTGGCGAACCTGATCGGCGACGCGCGGCGCGGGCGCATCGCGATGACCGACGAATCGGCGTTCGAGGTCGGCGGCAACCTGGCGCTCTCTCCGGGCAGCGTCGTGTTCCGCAATGAGCTGATCGAGTTGATCCAGTATGCGCCGGCGACCGCCGCAGTCTACAAGCGACCGCTCCTCCTCGTGCCGCCGTGCATCAACAAGTACTACATCCTCGACTTGCGGCCGGAAAATTCGTTCGTGCGGCACGTCGTCGGTGCAGGACACACAACCTTCATGATCTCGTGGCGCAACATTTCCCCAGAGCTCGGGCATCTGACGTGGGACGACTACCTCGAGCAAGGCGTGCTGCAGGCAATCGACGCCGCGCGGGAGATCTCCAGCAGCCGGACCATCAACGCGCTCGGTTTTTGCGTCGGTGGAACGCTCCTCGCCTGTTCGCTGGCGGTGCTGGCCGCCCGCCGCGAGCACCCGGTCGCGAGCGCCACGTTCCTGACCACGATGCTCGATTTCGCCGACCCCGGCGAGATCGGCGTGTACGTCTCCCACGAATACCTCGCCGCGCGCGAGCCGGCGCTGCTCGCGGGAGCACGCGTCCACGGCAGCGAGCTGGCCAATGCGTTTGCCAGCTTGAGGCCCAACGAGCTGGTCTGGAACTACGTCGTAAGCAATTATCTCAAGGGCAGGACGCCGCCGCCGTTCGATCTCCTCTACTGGAACAGCGATTCGGCCCATCTGCCCGGTCCGATGTACGCCTATTTCCTCCGCAATATGTACCTGGACAATCGCCTGCGCGAGCCTCGCGCCCTGATCATGTGCGGCGAGCCGGTCGACCTGTCACGCATCGCGATGCCCAGCTACGTGTATGCCTCGCGCGAGGATCACATCGTGCCGTGGCGTTCCGCCTATCGCACGATCGAGCTCGTCGGGGGCGATGTGCGCTTCGTGCTCGGCGCTTCGGGTCATATCGCCGGCGTGGTAAATCCGCCGCAAAGGAAAAAGCGCAACTATTGGACCAACGACCTCTTGACGGATGATCCCGACGACTGGCTGGCGCGCTCGCAGTCGCATCCGGGGTCGTGGTGGCCGCACTGGATCGAATGGCTCGTCGAGCACGCGGGTGGCACGCGGCGTCCGGCGCCGATGCGCGAGGGCAGCGCACGCTATCGCCCGCTTGGACCCGCACCCGGAAGATACGTACGCAAGAAGGTCGCCTGAAGCACACGACCTGCGCTAACTTTCGCAAGTGACGATCCTCGCGACATGCGCTAACATCGACGCGCATCCTGCCGCTGTGCCGGCTGCGGACAGCGCCTGCATTTCGAACCTCGACGGAGACTCCAGATGACAGATATCGTGATTGTCGGTGCAGCGCGCACCGCAATCGGCAAATTCGGCGGGGGCCTTGCCAAGACCCCTGCTCCGGAGCTTGGCGCCACCGTAATTCGGGCCCTGCTCGCACGCGCGAACCTCAAGCCGGACCAGATTACCGAAGTCATTCTCGGCCAGGTTCTCACGGCAGGCAGCGGCCAGAACCCTGCGCGCCAGGCACTGATCAAGGCCGGACTTCCGGCCGCGATTCCCGGCATGACGATCAACAAGGTCTGCGGCTCCGGCCTGAAGGCCGTGATGCTCGCCTCGCAAGCGGTGCAATGCGGCGATGCCGACATCGTGATCGCGGGAGGCCAGGAAAATATGAGCGCGGCACCGCACGTCCTGGCCGGTTCGCGCGACGGTTTTCGCATGGGCGATGCCAAGCTCATCGACAGCATGATCGTCGACGGCCTGTGGGACGTGTACAACCAGTATCACATGGGCACCACTGCGGAGAACGTGGCCAAGCAATACGGCATTTCCCGTTCGCAACAGGACGAATTCGCCGTCGCGAGCCAGAACAAGGCCGAGGCCGCGCAAAAGGCAGGCAAGTTCAAAGACGAGATCGTCCCGGTGATGATCCCGCAGCGCAAGGGCGATCCCGTTGCGTTCGCCGCCGACGAGTTCATCAAGGCGGGTACGACGCTCGAATCCGTGAGCGGGCTCAAGCCTGCGTTTGCCAAGGACGGAACCGTCACCGCGGCCAACGCTTCAGGCATCAATGACGGCGGCGCTGCGGTCCTGGTGATGAGCGCCGCGAAAGCCCAACAGCTCGGCCTCAAGCCAATGGCGCGCATCAAGGCGTTCGCGTCGTCGGGGGTTGATCCTTCGATCATGGGCATGGGCCCCGTGCCCGCGGCGAAGCGCTGCCTGGAGAAGGCGGGATGGAAGCCAGCGGATCTCGACCTGATGGAGATCAACGAAGCCTTCGCTGCGCAGGCCTGTGCGGTCAACAAGGAGATGGGCTGGGACACGAGCAAGATCAATGTCAATGGCGGCGCGATCGCACTGGGACATCCGATCGGCGCATCGGGTTGCCGCGTGCTCGTAACCCTGCTCTACGAAATGGCGCGACGCGACGCCAAGAAAGGCCTGGCGTCGCTGTGCATAGGCGGGGGAATGGGTGTGGCCCTGGCCGTCGAACGTTAGCGCTGGCGGTCGACGCTTCCTTGGACATCGCATCAACAAGAAGGAGGACATCATGGCAGAAAACAAACAACGCGTTGCGCTGGTGACCGGCGGAATGGGGGGGCTTGGCGAAGCGATCTGCGCGAAGCTTGCCGCGCTGGGTCATACCGTTGTCACGACCCATTCGCCCGGTAATACCAAGGCGCAGGAGTGGCTCGATTCGATGAAAAAGCAGGGCTACGCGTTTCGCGCGTATCCCTGCGATGTCGTCGACTGGGATTCGTGCGCCGCGTGCGTTGCACAGGTTGTCAAGGACGTCGGACCGGTCGACGTGCTGGTCAACAATGCCGGAATCACGCGCGACATGACGTTCAAGAAGATGGACAAGCCCAACTGGGACGCGGTGATCAGGACCAATCTTGACAGCTGCTTCAACATGACCAAACAGGTCTGCGACGGCATGACCGAACGCGGCTGGGGCCGGATTATCAATATCTCATCGGTGAATGGGCAGAAGGGCGCGTTCGGGCAGGTCAATTATTCGGCGGCAAAAGCCGGGATGCATGGCTTCACCAAGGCGCTCGCGCTGGAAGTCGCGAGAAAAGGCGTCACCGTCAATACCATCTCTCCGGGTTACATCGGCACCAAGATGGTCTTGGCGATCCCAAAGGAAGTACTGGACTCGAAGATCATTCCGCAGATCCCGATGGGCAGGCTGGGGAAGCCCGACGAAATTGCGGGGCTCGTCGCCTATCTTGCGTCGGAAGAGGCCGCCTTCGTCACCGGCGCCAACATCGCCATCAATGGAGGGCAGCACATGTTCTAGCGGTGAGAGCCCGCGGCTAAGGGCTTCGCTTGCGCGCGAGCCTCACCGCTCGCCCACTCCTGCTACGACATGCGATGGCGCGTCGCAAATCGACGCAGTCGACCGTCGCGCCGATCAATAATCATTCGACGTGTGCGCAAGGAGGACGAAAAAAAAGGCCCCGGCATTGCTGCCGGGGCCGAGGCTGTATCATTTAGGAGGAGGAAAATGATACAGAAGGAGCTATCAAAACCAATATAGAGACAGTGCTTCCGGTTTCAAGTTCCCGTCGTTCTCCTTCTGCTAAATTGCTTACGCAGCCTTGCGACCCTTGGTCGTTGTCTTGGCAGCGGAGGCCGCATTCGCTGTCGCCGCGCGTACCGATGCGTCGGCGAAGTTCACGACTTGCTTCGTCGCCTTGGACAGCTGATCGAACGCAGCCGTCGTGGCCGCCACCGTCGACTTGAGAGCCGTCACGGCGACATCCGAACCCGCGGGCGCGTTCTTCGTCGCCTTTTCCACCCAAGCCGCGACACCCTTGGTATACGAAGCCCAGGCTTCTTCGGCCAGCGCCGAGAAGTCGGCTTGCGCTTCCGAAGCGATTTCGTAGACGCCGCGCGAATAGCCCAGCGCGTTCTGGACACCGGCCTCGGCCAGCTTGGCGCGGAGCGTGAAGAACTCTTGCACGTCCTTCACACCGGCGACGGCGTTGGCACTGTAGACGCCTTGCTCCAGCGCGACCTTGGCGGCCTGCAGGTTGAGCTTGGTCAGGCGCTCGGCCTTTTCCAGCGACAGCGAGGCGAGCTTGATTGCATTGTCATAGCCGGCCTTGTTGATCTCAGCAAATTGTTCCGTTGCGTTGTACATAATCATCCTTTCAATCGAGATAGGTTTCATTCCAAATAAAACGTCCGGCTGCGGGGGGTCTGGGCGCGTGTTTCTGACCACCTGCCCGGGGTTCGAACCTTCTCTCAACCCCCTTGTTTGCTGCATCGCACAAACCAAATTCTAAGAGCAGAATCGGCTCATGTCAAGGTCTTTTTGGTGCAATGCAATAGACAGCCCTGGATCGGGGCGAGTTGAAAACAAACGCTCAAATAAATCAGTGGGTTATAATGTTCGACCGCTTGCTGGGAGCAGGGCATGAACAAGTCGATCCGCATAATCAAGAAATACCCGAACCGCCGCCTGTACGACACCGCCAACAGCGGCTATATCACGCTGGCGGACGTCAAGCAGATGGTGCTCGAACACATCGACTTTCAGGTCATCGACGCCAAGTCCGGCGACGACCTGACCCGGAGCATTCTCCTGCAGATCATCCTCGAGGAAGAGTCCGCAGGTCTGCCGATGTTCTCCAGCGAAATGCTCGCGCAGATGATCCGTTTCTACGGCAACGCTCTGCAGGGGATCATGGGCAGCTACATGGAGCAGAACGTCAAGGCGTTTCTAACCATCCAGCAGAAGCTGCAGGACCAGGCGAAGCAGATCTACGGCGACAAGATGATGCTGACGCCGGATCTGTGGAAGCAGTTCCTGCAGATGCAGGCGCCTGCGATGCAGGGCATGCTCGGCAATTACCTCGAGCAGAGCGCGAAGCTGTTCATGGATATGCAACAACGGATGCAGGATCAGACGCGGGGGTTGTTCACGGCTTTTCCCTTCACAAACTTCGGGACTAACCAGGCGTCGGACGAAGGGGACAAGAAAGCTTGATCTTCGTCATTGCGCTGAAGCAGTGCACAAGCTGCATTGCAGCGTAGCAATTTTTCGCACTGCGCAACCCGGGTTTCTCAAGCATCCAATGAAGCGTCCATCCGCAGCCGCGTCACGCATCGGATTTGTCTCGCTCGGCTGCCCAAAAGCGTTGGTCGACTCGGAGCAAATCCTCACCCGGCTGCGCGCTGAGGGCTATGCAATCGCGCCGACGTATGAGGGCGCGGATCTCGTCGTCGTCAATACCTGCGGCTTCATCGACGCCGCGGTCGAGGAATCGCTGGCCGCGATCGGCGAGGCGCTTGCCGAAAACGGCAAGGTAATCGTCACCGGTTGCCTTGGCGCCAAGGACGGCGGCGCCTTCGTGAAGATGGCGCATCCGGAAGTCCTCGCGGTCACCGGCCCGCACGCAACGGCCGAGGTGATGAACGCGGTGCATGCGCAACTGCCGAGGCCGCACGATCCGTTCGCCGATCTCGTTCCGCCGCAGGGAATCAAGCTCACGCCGAAGCACTACGCCTATCTCAAGATCGCGGAAGGCTGCAATCATCGCTGCACGTTTTGCATCATTCCTTCGATGCGCGGCGATCTGGTGAGCCGGCGCTTAAGCGAAGTCATGAACGAAGCGGAGAATCTGCTCGAATCCGGCGTCCGGGAGTTGCTGGTGATCTCGCAGGACACAAGCGCCTACGGTGTCGACATCCGGCATCGCACCGGCTTCTGGCGCGGGCGACCGGTAAAGACGCGGATGACCGAACTTGCGCGTGCGCTGGGCGAGCTCGCGGGAGAACACGGTGCCTGGGTGCGTCTGCACTACGTCTATCCCTATTCGCACGTCGACGAGGTTATTCCGCTGATGGCGGACGGACGGTTGCTCCCGTATCTAGACGTACCGTTCCAGCACGCAAGCCCGCGCATTCTCAAACTGATGAAGCGGCCGGCAAACGCTCAGGACAATCTCGACCGGATTCGTGCCTGGCGGTCGATGTGCCCGGATCTCACCATTCGCTCGACATTCATCGTCGGCTTCCCCGGCGAAACGCATGAAGAGTTCGAGGACCTGCTGGCGTTTCTCGAAGCGGCGGAGCTCGATCGCGTCGGTTGTTTCGCCTATTCACCCGTCGATGGCGCCGCGGCGAATGCACTGCCACACCCCGTACCCGAGGAACTCAAGGAAGAGCGCCGCGCGCGCTTGATGGCGGCGCAGGCCGAGATCAGTGCGCGCCGTCTCCGCACGCGGATCGGACGAGTGCTCGACGTCCTTGTCGATTCGATCGCGAACAGACGCGCCATTGCACGCAGTGCGGCCGATGCGCCGGAGATCGACGGTGTGGTCACGATCGAAGACGGCGAGAACCTCGCGGTGGGCGCGTTCGCGCGCGTCAAAATCACGGGCAGCACCGAGCACGACCTCAGAGCGCGCTTGGTCGCGTAACAAACGGCGAGCACGCCATTGCCGCTGCGCTGAACGGCCTTCCCGTTCCGAGGCACGATGGAGCAACGTCCGTCTTGCTTGCTTACGTCGGCGGAACGAAGCGGATGAACAGGCTCGTCACCCACATGAGCGTGATGACTACGTGCAGATAAAGCCCTGCACCGCTCGTCGTCAATGGGTTCCAGCGCGACGAGACCGGGAAAGGCTGGTAATCCAGCGCCTCGCTGAGCACGTTGGCGCGCTCGCGCATGCGATGCCAATACGAAGACGCGCGGAACTCCATCACCGTAAGCGCGAGCGCAACGGCGACCCCGCCGAGTTTGAGCATGATCGCCGCGCCAGGCGTTGCGAGAATCGTCCTGGAGCTGATCAGCGCCGTGACGATCGCTCCGGTCGTGCCGAGCAGCAAAGCGAGCTGATAGAACCGCAGCGTTGCGTAGAGCCGCATGAATTCGCAGATCGTCTTGTATTCCTGCAGGGCGGTTCCGGGCCTCATCGGAGCCTCCTTCAAGTGCTGCGTCGTCAGCCTCCAGATCACGCCGGCATAGCTTGCGATCCCCGGGAGTGAAGCATCGGATGGCACTCTGAGCTGATGCAACAACGGCGCGGGATCCGTGGGTCGGGCGCCCTTCTGCCTTTCCGCTACCGACTCCACGGCTACCCCGGCCGAAGTCTACTTGACCGGCAGCGCGCGCAGCGCGGCGGCCAGCTGCTCGAGGACGTCGGAGAACGCCGCGTTCAGGCCCTGAACCACCGCATCGGCCGACCGCGAAGGGACATCGCGTCGCGACTTGAGCTCGCCCGTCCAGCGAAACGCGCCCGCGGCGGCGTACGCATCGGTGAGAAAGAACTTGATCGTCACGACGGCCGCCGGCTTCGCCGGATCGCGCAAGTCGCCGTAGAATTCGCTGACGAACACTTCGAGCAGGTGATCGCCGTCAAGGCTGCTGGAGGGCGGCAGCACGGTTTGATACACGCCGGCAGCGCCGAGCCACGCGGCGATCGCTTCGCCGAACATCGCCGCCGGAGCGATCAGGAACTCGTTGTAGAAGTCGGCCTCATACTTGAGATCGCCCTCGCGATAGACGAGCGACCGGGCACGGAAGGCACCCGCTACCGAGACGGCCACGATCTTGAGCGACATGTTCTTCGCCGCGGCGGCCGCTCCCGCAGGACGCGTCGGCTCCAGGACGAACGTCGATTTCAGCGGCGCCGGTTGCGAGCAACCGGCAACGAGCAGCGCAGCGACCGAGGACAGCAGGCGCCGGCGCGAGAACGAAGCGGGTGCATTCACTGTTGGGTCCCTTTCGCCGGCGCGGGCGGCGCGCCGAGGATCAATCGCGACGGATTGCGCTTGGCGTCCTCGGTCAGGTCGCGCAGGTTGTCGGTGATCTGCCGCACGTTGTCGAGTGTTTTCCTCAGATCGGACTCGGTGCCGCCGAGGACGCGATCGAGCCGCGATAGCGTGCCCTCGAGGTGCGCCAGCGCCTTGGGCAGATTGGGATCCTCGAAGAGCTTGCGCGCCTGGGCCGCGGCGGCGCTCGCATCGGTCGGGATCTTCTTCCAGGAGGGATCGTCCACAATCGCGCCGAGCTTCTGATTGGTTTGCCGCAGCTCCGCCAGAAGCGCCGTGCTTTCCTTCGAAATCTGATCGACACGAAGCTGATCGAGCTTGCTGTCGACCTTGGCCAGGACGCGTGTCGTCGACTCGGATATCCTCGCGGCGTCGACCCCCGCTACGCGCTCGTTCGTCGTGTCGAGCAGGCGATTGAGCCGGGTTACGACGCCGTCGAGGTCGAGGTGCGCGAGCTTCTCGACGACGTCGCCCGCTGCGGAGAAGAACTGCGTGAACGTGGACTGCGTGCTCGGGATATAGACATGGTCCGGCTCCCATGAAATCGGCAGCTCGGGATTGGTCTTGGGATCGGCGTAATCGATCTCTAGGTAGTTGGTTCCCGTGATGCCTTGCGGGGCAAGCCGGATGCGCAAGCCTTTTTCGATCTCCATGTGCACCGTCTCGGGCCGCGTGATCTCGCCGCCGGCCTTGGTGCCGATGAGGCGCCCGAGAATGGTCGCCTCGACCAAGACGTAGCGCAGCCGGTCGCCGGGAGGCTTGTCCTGCTGGTACTTGTTGTAGGTGAAGCCGATGCGGGTGACCTCGCCCACGCTGACGCCGCGATATTTCACCTTGGAACCGATGTCGAGGCCCTGCACCGACTCGTTGAAATAGGTCTCGATGATCGTCTTCGACTGGAACCAGCGGCCGGACCCGACGATGAGCAGCAGCAGCACCAGCGCGACCGTGGCGCCGATGACGAACAGCCCCAGCTTGAAGTTGTTCGCCTGCGCGCTCATACCGAAGCGTCGCGCCGCAGGCGCGCATTTCGTTCCCTTCTCCCAGCGGGAGAGGGGCTAGGGGTGAGGGCCGCACACCCATGCCAGCGGTCGAGACAGCTCATGACGCAGCCTCCGTCGCTGCTTCCGCCTCGCGCCGGAAGAACTGACGCACCCAAGGGTTGTCGCTGGTATCGCGCAGCACTTTGGGATCGCCTTTGGCGATGATGCCCTTGGCGCGTTTGTCGAGCATGATGACCCGATCGGCCACGGCGTAGATGCTGGCGAGCTCGTGGGTGACGATCACGAACGTGATGTGCAGGCTCCCGGCCAGCCGCCGGATGAGCGCGTCGAGCTCTGCCGATGTGATCGGATCGAGGCCCGCAGAAGGTTCGTCGAGGAACAGGATATTGGGATCGAGCGCCATCGCGCGTGCGATCGCGGCACGCTTTTGCATGCCGCCGCTGATCTCCGAGGGCATGTGCCCGCAAAAGGCCTCGAGGCCGACCAATTCGAGCTTCATGCGCGCGATAAGATCCATCGCGGGCAGCGGCAGCACGGTGTATTCCTCGAGCGGCAGCCGCACGTTTTCGAGGAGCGTCATCGATCCGAACAGCGCCCCGCTCTGATACATGACGCCGATCTTCTTCAGGATCGCGTTCCGCGCTTCGCCTTCCGCGGTGACGATGTCGTCGCCGTCGATGAACACGTGCCCCGCGAACGGCTGATAGAGTCCGATCATGTGCTTGAGCAAGGTGCTCTTGCCGCAACCCGAACCGCCGAGGATGACGAACACCTCCCCGCGGTTGACGGTGAAGCTCACGTCTTGGAGCAACACGTAGTCTTCGTAGCCGGCGGTGAGACCTTCGACGCGGACGATCGGCGCGGAAGCGGGCGCGGGGCTCATATGTCGAGAATATAGTAGATGACCGCAAAAATACCGTCGACTACGACCAGCAGCACGATGCCCGAGACGACGGCGCGGGTCGCGGAGATGCCTACCGCGCTCGCCCCCGTCTGCGTCTGCAGGCCGCGCAGGCAGCCGATGCCGGCGATGAGGATCGCGAACACGGGCGTCTTGATCAGGCCCGCGAGCACGTCCTTGAGATCGACGATGCTGTCCACTTCCTTGAGATACGTGACAATCGGGATGTTGAACGACAGCATCGTGAGGCCGCCCGAGAGCACGCCGATCAGATCGGCGAACAGCGACAGGAGCGGGACCATCAGCAGCGCTGCGAGGATGCGGGTCACGACGAGAAACCGCACCGGGTCGAGGCCCATCGTCGTCAAGGCATTGAGCTCCTCGTTGACCTTCATGGTGCCGATCTCGGCGGCGAACGCGGCGCCCGAGCGACCCGCGAGCAGGATCGCGGTCATCAGCGGCCCCAGCTCGCGCAGGATCGACAGGCCGACCAGGTCCGCGACGAAGATCTCCGCGCCGAACTGCCGCATAGGCACCGCCGCCTGGAAGGCGAGGATCACGCCGAGCAGGAACGAGATCAGCGCAACGATCGGCAACGCATTGGCGCCCACCTGCTCGCAGGTGTACCACACGTCCTTCCAGCGAACGCGATGCGGATGGGTGAACGCGAACCAGAGTGCAGATGTGGTCTCGCCGATGAAGGCGATCTGCGTGCGCATGTCGCGTCCGAGCGTCGCCGCAGCGCGGCCGATTTCCTCGATCGCGTTGATCCGCTTGGGCGGCGCTTCCGCCGGTTCCGCAAGAACCGTGAGGTCGAACTGGTCGAGCAGCGCCTGGAACTCCGGGCGCAATCCGCGGACGGAAACACCCGCGTCGGCAGCGCGCGGCTGGCGCAGGAGATCGACGAGCATCGCCACGCCTCCGCCGTCGCAGTACTCGACCGCTGCCGCATCGACGACGATGCGTTGCGCCGGGGCGGCGGCGAGTGCCGCACGCGCTCCCACCCAGACGTCGGCGATCGAATATGCGTCGAGTCTCCCGGCGAGCGTGAGGATCCGGCTGCCGTCGGCAGCGTCGCCGACCGACAGCGTCGCCTGCGCCACCGGTGCGTCGGGTGCAGCCGCAGCGACGCCGTTCACTGGACGAGCTCGAGCTGGTTACCCATCACCCGGACCCGGTCGCCCTCGCGCAGCATCGGCTCGTAATTCTGCACGACCGAGCGCGAGCCGCCGCCATCCAGGCGCACGACGATTTCCCAGCGCTTGGCGTTGAGCTCGGATGGCCGGGTGCGGTAGGCGGCGCCGCCTGCCGCGCCGATAAGCAGCGTTTCCTGCTTGGAGAATCCCGGCCCGATCTTGTACATGGTGACGCCCGATGGCGTGCCCGTGGTCCCTTCGCCCTGCGACGTCGTCGTCACCGTGCCCAATGGCGTCCACGTATCCTTGGCGGTCATCGGGCGGATCGACTCGATCTTGCCGCAGCGATCGCATTCGCCCCCTGCAGCTGCAGCCGGCCCCGGGGACTGCGCCATGACCGGCGACGCAAGGAGCGCCAGCGCGAGGGCGAAGAGCTTGCGGCAGGCAGGCGTCATTCCGGCAAAGTGCTCAGGTAGAACATCGCGTTCAGCAACGGGCCCGGCCGGCCCAGCGCGGCCAGCCACCGATAGAAGATCGCGTCGATCTCGCCGCTGCGGTAGAGGTCGACCAGGGCGCGGTTCACCTCCAGGCGGAAGTCGCCATCGTCGCGCCGCACGACCAGCGCATACGGTTCGAAGGAAAAATCGTTGTCGAGAAGCTGCCATCGCGCGGGATCGGCGCTCGCTGCGCGCAACGCGACGAGAACGATCCGGTCGCCGGCATAGCCGTCGACCTTGCCCTGGGCCAGCAGCGCGAAGCCTTCGAAGCCGTCCTTCACCAGCACCAGCTCCGCTTTGGCGCCGATGACGCCCAGCTGGCGCTTGAGCGCGCTTTCGGTCGTCGTGCCCGAAATCACGGCGATCCGATGTCCGCCGAGATCGGTGAAGCGGTCGAGCTTGGATGCGACCGCGGTCAGGACGCTGCCGCCATCGACGAAGATCGGCAGGCTGAAATCGACCTGCTCGTAACGCGACAGGCTGATCGTCGTCGTACCGCACTCCATGTCGACCTTGCCCCGGGCGACCGCATCGAAGCGGTCGGCGGCGTCGAGAGCCGTCCAGTCGATCTTCAGCGTAGAGAGTCCGAGGCGCTTCTGGATCGACGCCGCGACGCGGGCGCACAGCTCCGCGCTATAGCCGCGCACGCTACCGTCGCGCTCCTTGAACGAGAACGGGGCGGCGCCAGAGCGGTAACCCAGGCGCAGCGTTCCGTCGGCCTTGATCCTCTCGAGCGTGCGCGACGGCTCGGCAGCGTGAGCGAGCGCGCCAGCGACGAGGATCAGGCATGCCGCGACGCAAGCCCGCGTCCGGGCGGCGCGACTGCAAGCCAAGCTCGTTCTCCCCTGTGAATGTTGTCCGCCGACGCGCGAGGCTCACGCTCGGCAAAGTCGCGAGAGTTTAGCATGGCGAGGCGCGCGCGCTCACGCGAGAGACTTTGCCGAGCGTTATAATCGGCTGCATGCGGCGGCAGCCATCTATAGACACCGCAGCGGCAGGCGCGACGGGTCTCGCCGCTTCTTCCGGCGCCGCGCGAGGTGTTGCGTGAAACGTTCGTTCCTGCTCGTCCTCTTCTTGGCCGGCCTGCTGCCCCTGATCGCGCTTGCGCAGCGGGCACCGGACACGCTCTCCAAGATCAAGGCCGCGAAGTCGATCAGCGTTGCGTTCTCGGCAGACTCGCTGCCGTTTTCCTACATCGAAAAGAACAATCAGCCGGCCGGCTATTCGATCGATCTGTGCAAGCGAGTGATCACCGGCATCGGCCGCGCCATCGGCGTGCCGGAGCTTGCCATCAACTGGGTCGCCGAAACCGTCCCTAACCGCGTGGCGATGGTCGCGAACGGCAAAGCGGACCTCGAGTGCGCGAACACGACGCAATCGCTGTCCCGGATGAAGGACGTCGATTTCAGCAGCCTCATCTTCGTGGACGGCGGCGGCTTTCTCGTGCGCGCCGATTCTCCCGTCAACGGCTTCGGCGATCTCGCCGGCAAGTCGTTCGCGGTCACCTCGGGTACCACGACCGAGAAGCGGGTGCGCGCGATGCTGAACGACCGGCTTGTCAACGCCAAGATCGTTCCGGTCAAGGACGGAGTGGAAGGCATGGCGCTGCTCGAATCGGGCGCGGTCGCCGCGTTCGCGAGCGACAAGATCAAGCTGGTCGGCCTCGCGGCGCAGGCGAAGGATCCGAAGCTTTTCGCGTTGCTGGCCGAGGATCTCTCGTTCGAGCCCTACGCATTCATGCTGCCGCGCAACGATTCCGCGTTCCGGCTCGAGGTCAACCGCGCGCTGACGCAGGTTTATCTGTCCGGCGAGATCGATCAGATCTTCGCGAAATGGCTGGGCCCGCTGGGCCGCCCCAGCGGCCTGCTCGGGGCCATGTATTTGTTGAATGCGGTTCCCGAATGATCGAGGAGGAATCATGCTGACGTTGCCTCAACGGCTTGTTCCAGGCACCTGCGCCGCGCTTGCGCTGATCGCGGCCGTGACACTCTCCGGTTGCGGCCCGCAGCCCACGTATCAGGTCGTCCAGAGTCCGCCGCCGGCGCGCACCGGCACGGTGGAATCGGTGCGCGAAGTGGTCGAACAGAAGGATCCCAGCGGCGCCGGATTGCTCGTCGGCGGGCTGGTCGGCGGCGGTCTCGGCAGCCTTGTCGGCAGCGGCACGGGCCGGACGGTGGCGACCGTCGTCGGCGCGCTGGGCGGCGCTTATGCGGGCAATCGGATCGAGAAGACGCAATCGCAGGTCGTGTATCAGATCGGCGTCAAGTACGACGACGGCAGCTGGGCGACAATCCGCCAGGCGGCGCCGACGGGCCTGCGCATCGGCGACCGGGTGCGCGTGACGGATTCCGGCGTGGAACTGTTACGCTAGCGCAGCGCGAGGTCGATCGGCCGAAGCATATAATATCGATCCGGGCGATGGGCCCGTCGTCACGACAAAATGGAGTGAACCATGTCGCATAAGAGCATGACCCGACTCTTGCTGGTTATTGGCGCGTCGTTATTGTTCGCGAGCGCGGGCGGCGCGCTGGCGCAGAGCGAGCAGCAGACGTTGGTCGATCGCGCCGACAAGACGCTGTCGAACTTCCTGCGCGACCCCGATATGACCT
>WNFU01004923.1_pt1 | contig 16852 bp, 14 predicted proteins | sample 5400121 | NCBI WGS metagenome assembly WNFU01 (sample SAMN13153360, study PRJNA577476) | soil metagenome | isolation source: 100 cm soil or saprolite under grassland replicate 1 | place: USA:California | collected 2016-06-15
CAAGACGAAGCCGAGAGTTTCTGGTATCAGAAACGTGACCAAAAACGCTCAGGCCGCCGTCCTCGGCGTTGTATGCTTGTGAAATTCCGGCGCTGTCCTCCTTCGCCCTCATCAGGGCGCTTCGCAGAGGGTGCTACACGAAGGAGGATGCCTGGAAAGTGGTTGTTTGGGGAGAGTTCCTTAGGATTGACCATATGTTTTTGGCATGTCGTTGCGAGCCCCTTCGCGCTGATCGGAATCATTAAACTCAAGGGTAGTGGGTCAAATGAAGTGATGAACTAGCTCGCAATGGAGTTTTGCCCCATTTAGGCATGATTTTTGCCTGAAAATTCGGGACAAGACTCACTCTCAACCTGGTAGCATACCGCTCATCACTTACTTCTAGACCACTACCAACTCAAGAACACCAGGAATCATGAGCCGGACTTTCCAGTCCGGCTCTAAAGGGTTGTCCAGTTCGGACAGTCCAAAAACAAAGGTGCGTTTGAGTACCCTTGTTATCGTACGGCAAAATTTGCTGGCTTCAGATGAGTCCTGATCTGATATCCTTAGGGCTTGGCTTAGTTTGACCCACTTTTCAGGAGTATCAGGTTAGGCATTGCCTAAATTCTCTCTGAAATAATGTACGGTCAATCGCAAGCCTTCTTCAAGACCAACTTCGGCTTCCCAGCCTAATTCGTGGCAGGCTTTGCTGCAATCGAAGTAGGTCAGATAAATATCGCCGGGGCGCTTCGGGGCGCTTCTGATTTCAACTTCATGACCAATTTCGTTTACTAAGCCTCGATAAAGAGTGTTGACAGATGTACCTTTGCCACAAGCAATACAATACACTTCCCCGCTGCCGGCATCCAAAGCCAAAAGATTAGCCCGAGCCACATCCCTCACGTACACATAATCTTTTTGCTGTTCACCATCCCAATCAATACGAACAGCTTCATTGAGCAGGATTTGGCGAGAAAAAATGGCAATCACGCCCGCCTCCCCGAGAGGATCCTGTCGCGGTCCGTAAACGTTGCCATATCGAAGAATTGTGAAGTCCAGCCCATACATTTTCTTCCAGAACCGGAGATAGAATTCACTGGCCATTTTTGTCGTGCCGTACGGTGATTCAGGATGCTGAGGGGTGTTTTCATCCACTGGCATGTTCGCCACCGTGCCATAGGTAGCGCCGGACGAGGAAAAGATAATCTTCCGCACGCCGAACCGGGTGGCGTTCTGCAGCAGATTGATCAGACCCAAGATATTGACGCTCGCATCATGGACGGGATCGTCGGTCGAAATCTTGACGCTATGCTGAGCAGCCAAATGACAAATGGCTTCTGGTTGCTCTTCTTCAAAGACGTTTTGCAGGGCGGTATCACGGATATCCATCTTATGGAAGCTGGCTTTGGGATTGACATTCTCCATCTTCCCTCCACCATGTTCCCATAAGTTATCTACGATGACCACATAGTGTCCAGCTTCAATCAAAGCATCTACTACATGAGATCCAATAAACCCTGCTCCACCCGTGACTAATACTTTCATCAAAAGCTCCTTATCCTTCGTTCAACTATCAGAATTGAGATCAATTTCTGCATAATGAGTTTGGCGATCATAATCTCTCATAACAAAATGGAGAGTCTCAGGCACATGATCCGCCCTGAGTCCGGCCCAGTAATCACGGGAGAAAAGATATTTGATGGATAGTCCCAAAAAGGCAGAGCTATATAATAGGCGACTCAAGGCAGTAAAAAAACGTTTCTTCATCAGATTCCATACTAGGGTACTGAGATATACACGTAGAACTCGCCCGGACCAATAGCTTGAATCAACAGAAGAGCGAAGGCGCTGAAAGGTTTTTGGTTTGGAGAGGATCAGGTCACGAGAATACTTCGTATCCTCTGGCGCGCGCTGGTAATTGGTAGAAGTACTCCAGGTTTGCCCGCGATAAAGACAGGCAACCACATCCGGCGTGTTGGCAAAATCACCGCGGGAAGCGATTCGGCGGCATAAGTCTTCATCTTCCGTGCCGCAAATCAGTGGATTGAATCCGCCAACCCCAAAAAAGACTTGGGACTGAATGATTGATGCCTGAAGAGGCGCCCAGGCACCACCCATGATCTGAGAAAAGCAATTGCCAGTCAGCCCGGAGTTAATCTCTCCCAGTGCCTTGCCCCGCTCGTCTACAATGCGTATTCCACCATATAACCACGCCGCCTTCGGGTATTGGTTTGCCAACTGCCAAAAAGACTCAAGCGCGCCTGGCAATATCCAGTCATCATCATCCAGAAAAGCAATATACATTCCCTGGGCGACTGCGGCTCCGCTGTTTCTCGCAAAGCTGCGCTCAGACTTGTGCGTATTGATTACTCTGACGTATGGAGAGGCATGCCAATCCTCTTTCAGTAGTGGATTCCCCGAGTCGTTAACGACTATCACCTCGAATTCGGCCTGTGGGAAATCTTGTTCCAGAACACTCTTTACAGCCACCTGTAGGCTCGAACGCCCAATCGTGGGAATGATATAGGAGATCAATATATTCGAGGTCAAGTTAGGTCATCCTGCGACTTTCCTGAATGCCATGCTCAAATGTAAGACTCGCGTAAGGTTTTGAAACGGCCCGCCAGAAATCTTTGGTGAGCACTCCTGTTCCGGCATGTAGCACCGTAAAAATTGAACTCCAAATGCGGCTGGCAGCGCTGAAGAACCGCCGATGCGCCAGGTTCCAAACCGCCGATGTCAAATACACTCTCAGCATGCGTCCACACCAGAATGAGTTTACTGCAGATGATTGCATTCTGTCGTGAACGTTAGACGAATCGAGCAGAATTTCACGCGCCCAGCGGCTCGCTTGAGGATGCTGAACATAATCGGTGGTACTCCCTTCACCTCCCATAATCACGTAGGCAACAATGTTTGGCGTTTCGCAGATATCTTCCGTTCGGAGAATACGCCTGAGAAGATCAATATCTTCAGGCCCCGACAGAAGTGGATTGAACCCACCTATTTCGAGAAAAGTCTTTCGTTCAATTAATGATGCTTGTAAGGGAATCCATTCACCTGCCATCGCCTGAACAAAACAATTTCCCTGCAAGCCGTGCCTCAGCCTAATCGTTGGGTGCCCTTGACGATCAACTAGTTGTGTCATGCCATACAACCACTTTGCGTTCCTGATCTGGCTTAATTGAAAAAAAGATTCGTAGGCCCCTGGAGCCAACCAATCATCATCGTCCAAAAAGTGCAAATATTTTCCCTTTGCGATGGCTGCACCCGTGTTTCGCGCAACACTTCGCTCCCTTTGATTTGTACTGATCATCTGAACATTCTTCCCTATCTGCCACTCTGCCTCTGGCAGAGGTTTGCCCGAGTCATTGATGACAAGAACCTCAAAACTTTCATTAGGAATGCTCTGTTGGAGCACGCTTTCCACGGCACGGGATAGGCTTGAACGCCCGATGGTGGCGATAATCACCGAACAAAAGGGATCTGTTCCAGTAGAGACAGCTTGTGTTGAATTGTGCATTGGATTAAACGTGTAAGTTCTGCAAACTTGAAGTGAGAGGCGTCCAGAAGTCTGTAAGGAACTGTTTAAGGATCAGGGGTTCGAACAGGATCAAAAAGATAGACTCGCAGAAAATTATTCTCCGGGCGCCGTAAATACCAAACATCAATCAACTCCGCATTGCCCTCGAGCCAGGTTTTTACGTCACCATTGGTCCATATTGTTTCTGAATCGAGGACAAACCAGTATCTTTTATGACTTGCCAACATGCTTTTCAGATCCACATCTTCATAAGCACTGATTGGCTGGGCGGCATAATACGGGTGAAATTCGGGCCAAAACGCCACAATAACATCTTGCTCCCGAGCGTGTTCCTCCACGGAAGAAAACGCGGATTTCCAGGGAAGCCGATCCCCATGATTCGCATGGTAATACAAAAGTACATCGTTCAAAGCATACGCGAAAAGCATGAAAAAGACAGCGATCGCCAGCCACCTGGAATGACCCTGCAGCCAAGAAGCGATTTCATTGATTCCCACAACGGCCAGAGTGATCCAACTGAACAGAGTGATGAATACATAGCGGTCCTTGGTGAAGATAACCAAGTTCGCAAGAAGCAATATCAGAAGCGGCACGGTGGCGCTGACGAACATTAGCAGACCAGGACGGCTGCGCGCGCGCAGCAGGAAGAGACCACTAAAGAAAGCCATCACCATCAGTGGAATTCCAATATTGTTGCCGACAAATACTAGCAGTCGAAACGGATCATCAACCTGATATTGCAAGAACCAGTTGAAGTCGGCAAAGAAACGCGATTCACCATTCACAATCCTGTTATAGAGCTCTATGGCACTACCTATGAGGAGTGGCAAGGTGATAATCAGGAGATTTCTGAAATTCATACCTTTCGGTTTGTCAAATTTCAAAATCCACAGAGTCGCTAAATAAATGACAACTACCGGAAAGATGAATAACGCAGAGAGGCGCTCAGAAACCGCAAAATACACAAGAACAAAAAAAACGAGTAGATACCTGGGTTTGTCCTCCTCGAGCCCAAAATGAAAGGCAAACAAGGCTAACGTATAGAGCAGCATTAAGGAGCTATAAAAACGAGCATTTTGTGACCAGAAAAGATGCCAAGGTGAGACTGCTAGAAGTAACACACTGATCAATGCTATGTGAGGGCCGAATATTTTCCGTGTTGGAAAATATAGAATCGGAATCGTCAGAATCCCAATGATGGCTGAAGGCAATCGGGCGCTCCACTCATTGATCCCATCCAGTTTCAGCATCTGTGCATCCATGATTACCGAAAGGGGTATCCAATTCCTTGACGGCGGTATGTTCTTCAAGAGCAGTTCGGTAGTACTGAAATGACTTACGGCGTGATTAATGGTGAAGATCTCATCGATCCAGAAGCTCCATTCACCCAGTCGATAGAATCGCATCGCCGCCGCAAACAGGGTAATGATAGATAGCCATACATATTGCATCCATGGCTTGCCAGCCAGTGCAGTGATCTCATTTCTGATGTGGCTGGTCTGTAGATTAAGACTCATTCGGCCTGCCTCTTCGTATGTAAAATGCCCTCTACCAGTCCTCGAACTGCTCCCAGGTTTCCTCTTCTTGCCTCCCGAATGAACACCGTGACTGCCAGGATGGGGGCGCCGAAAAGGTAAAAAGCCATCTTTTGCCAGAGATTGGCATGGCGGCGCATGAACAACAGCCAGTGACGGGACTTGTGCCTAGCATAGTCCTCGCTGTATCCTTCGCCGTAGGTGTGACTCACCTGATGATACCCAACTGCCTTCGGGATATACATCGCTCTGTAATCTGCTTTCAGTAGACGCAAAGAAAAATCCAGGTCCTCGGGGCCAAACGGGCCGAATAAGGGGTCAAATCCACTTAATTGCTGGAAGATATCCGACCGCACCATCATCGCGCCGCCGCATGAGATGCAGGGACGCTGCACATCATACTGGCCTCGATCGGGTTCGCCAAATCCAACTGCTTTCACCCTCCAAAACACAAAACTGATGCGCGCTCCACCTCCGTCATTGATTAGCCTGCGGTCGTGCCTGAAGCGCAATTTGGCTTGCGTCTGTCCAATCCTTTTGTCAACCAGGAACGGTTCGTAAAGCGCTTTGATGAAATCAGATTCGACGAGAATATCATTATCCAGAAAGAGCAGATGCGTTGCTCCAATTTGGTTGATAGCCATTTGCGCCGATGCGTTTCTTCCATCTGCTACTCCTAGGTTTGTTTCGCAGTAGTGAGTCAAGACATCTGGAAATGCCATCTTCACAACAGTAAGTGTTCCATCCTGCGATCCGTTGTCCCAGACAAGGACCTTGAAAGGAATACCTTGACTGGCAAGCAAGCTCGATAGACACTCAATTGTTTTATCTTTTTGATTATGGGTGAGCACAAGTACGACTATTATCGGATGACTGGAGACCATACCTGTAAGCCTTTCATGAATTTATCTCCATCCACATCCTCCTGCCAAAAACGTGATAATTGTTGGAAATCGCAACCGGGTCTGACTATATCGCGAAAACTACAGCATGCATACTCAAATCCGGCCTCACGGACGATGGTTCTTGCTTCCTTGGTCGACGCGCCATTCGGATAAGCGAATCCTGAAACTCGTCGCTCCAGAATATCTTCTAGATCTTTCTTGCTTGATAATATCTCCTGTTCCTGAGTCTGGACAGAAAGACACGGCAAGAATGGATGAGTTTTCGTATGCGCGCCGATCTCTATCAAACCTCCTTCTGCAATACGCAAAAGCTCCTCAACATTGAGTGCTCGTGCAGCAGGAGAAACTGCTAGAGCAGATTCGGACCAGCTTCTTATCGCATTCATGATGCGTTCTCGATCCTTGACCTCCAAGGGAAGCAATAAATGATACAGTGAGTCGATGAGGTCCCTTTGGATCACATCTTGCTCGGAAACATCAGCCTCACCTCTGATCACAGGCGGTTGCCATCTGAATTTCTCCTCATAAAAGTAATGGGTTAAAGTGTCGGGCGGGGCATTCGATGTAACGATTAGCCTTTCCAATTCATCCCACCAGAACTCTTTCCCCAAGTAACCAGTCGTAACAAAAACAGTGGCCGGGATTTCATATTTCTCCAACAATGGCTTTGCTTGATGTAGATTGTCGGCATAACCGTCATCAAAAGTTACAACAACTGATTTGGTGGGTAGCGATCCTTGCTTCAGACACCGTACAAGCGCTGAAAGACCGATAGGATTCCCATGTTTTTTCAAGGCCTGAAGATGTTCCTCAAAATGATCTGGTGTCACGCAGATTTTTTTCAGATCCTGCCCTACATCGGCAACCCGATGGTATCCTAATATGAGCGCGCCAGGATAGATTTGAGCCTGCAACCATCGAGAAAATAATCTGACTGTCTTAACGCCAGGTATTCTCATTTTGAATTCTCCGATTGATTGGCAGAAACCAATTTCCATATGAACTTAATTGCCGAAGAAGAATCAATCCCAAAATTGAAACAGTGGATATCCCGCCTGATCACTCCTTCGTAACCGGTTTTGAAAGCATTGGGATCAAACCCAACGTCGACCATGGAACTCCCCACCATGATGCAATCTATAAAGCCATTCTTCTTCTTTACCGCCTCTAACAGAGCCAGTTTATGACCCAACTGATAATGGCGGGAACCCATTTTGGGAGGAGTCAGGGGCGCTTGAAAAAATTCTGATCGGGCAACCCATTCAGTGATCCCACCCAGCAGAATCAATAGGATGGTCGTCAGACGAAATGTTTTTCCAAACAGCCCTGTGGTTTGTAAAGTGGCTGACTTCATAAGCCGTCTACTTGCGTACCCATAGCCACTTTCGCACTGCGGAAGGCAAAACGCGTTCTTCCGCCTTCAGTATCCATTTTTTTATCCATCTGATACTATCCAGGGATAATCCGGGAAGCTGCTGGTGAGATGGAGTGTCGTAAAGCCATAATTGACGGCGGATTACTTGTAAAACCCTTACGTCCATTATATGCTGTTCACGACAATAGCGTGCTAACCAGTTGAGAAATTCGTAGCGTAAAGCAGATCGTTGGCCTGATCGGCTAGCAGTCGAGCAGTTCGATTTCGAATGTTGTCTATACCAAGCCAAACAATCATTGGTTGCCAAAACCGATGTGGACAGAAAAATTTTTGCATAAAATGCCTGATCTTCATACAGTCCACGGAAAGATTCCTCAAAGCCCCCGATCTTTTGCGCAACATCCAAACGCACCAAAATACTACAAGTGCAGGGAACTTCAACCTTTCCCTTCATTATGAGGAGAAATAACGAAGGTGGATGGAACATGGTACGTTCACGGACTCTGAGTAGCGGAACATAATCTCGCTGACTGTCTTCGGGGCGACCGGTCCAGCTAAACCAATATTTGGTATTTCCAAATAACATGCCAGCCTCGGGATGTGAATCGAAGATTCTTATTTGAACGTCAAGCTTGCTTGGCAACCAATAATCATCCGCGTCCAAGAAGGCAATGTAGTCACCTTTTGCTTTACTAATGCCAAGATTGCGAGCTGCGCTCATCCCTAGATTTTGATGTTCTTCATGTTCAAGGTATTTTATCCTCGTAGGATTTTGAGAAGCGAACCTCAAAGCTATCTCACTACTGCCATCATTGGAGCCGTCATCAACCAGTAATAATTCCCAATGTTCGTACGTTTGTGCCAACACACTTTCAATAGCTTCCCGCAGAAACTCGGCCGCGTTCAAGAAAATAACTATTACTGTTACAAACGGATGATTAGACATCTTAAGATTTGGCTATTGCGCTATTTTGAAGATTTGGAAGGAATATGGCTTTGAAGAAGAAAAATGAGACTTGCCAGCCAAGAGTGCCGCTTCTACCTGTACCTGAGACAATAATGCTTTTACTGGGATCACGATCGCTGTCTACGAAAAACCTGCTGGAGAAAGCGCGGGATGTACGGAGCCACATCTTGCCTAGATGGTACCTCAGCTGCGGTCGGAACGTGCTCATCTCTGGAACCAGTGGGAAGGATTTTTATTGTTCAAGAGTGGAAAATCCTATCTACTCACTTGCGGTTTACATAGCCTCACAGCGATTAAAAGTTGATAATCAGGATCATGAGCATCCATTTCGTGAACTTTAAGTTCATTGGAAGATATTCCTTGCAGGAATGCGATTGCCGACAGAGCATTCCCGAAGACTTCGACATTCAATGGATCGGCGTCTATAAATCTGTTTTCAAACAAGCGCCGGGCAGAGGCGCTTGTCAACCGCCAATAATCACCCCAACGATCCATATCATAACGACTGATCTGAGATATACCCGGAAAAGTCGCCAATAAGACGCCACCGGGTTCAAGGATCCGACAAAGTGTTCTGATTGCCGCATCCATATCATAGATCAAGTGAAGGGTTTGAGTGCAGATAATACATGTAAAAGTATTCGAGGGGATATGATCAGCATTGGTCAGATCTCCAATAATCGTTGCATGGGGATCCTCTTCAGATACATGCAGGATATCGCTTTGCTGCAGGTTCGCCCCTCCATAACGAACTGTATATTCATTGTTCCCAATTTCCAAAACGTGGCCATGTATATCTGCAGAATGCTTTGACAGAAATTTTTCAATGTAATAACGATCTACTGGAAGGCCTCGATCAAGGCCCCAAACTCGGCTAATGGGTTCGGTTCGCCGCAGACTGCCAAAGTTCAGACGGTCCGCATAGGGGTAACGAAAATTGCGGATATACCACCGCCGAACAGGTACGGGGAGGATGCTTCTGAAAAGATTCCGAATTAATCCCATAAGTGAAGCCACCTTGTCTATTGAAATTTTATATTATCTCAAAGGTTTATTCTGCAGGGGATCAGCTATTTATTTTCCATGGAAGGAAAGCCAACAAACGGAGCTATCTGAGGGAAAGCCAAAGCCAGATTGTGGATAAATCCTAGGCTATACCGGCGATCAGCCAGCCATAATAGTGTTATAGCAGAAGCCATTCCAAGAGCAATCGCAATCACCAATCCACTGACTCCAGGAACTAGATTCCGGAAAGCGGTGGCAATGACAACACATGAACCCATCGCCACTAACACGGCCGTCAGAGGTTTCTGCAATCCTCGGAAGGGTTGATCTAGGATCCTCTGCAGAAAAAAAGCGCTCAATATCTGAGAGAATGAAATAGCTGGCAACCATGCCAATGCAACTCCTGCCAATCCGAATTGTTTGGTCAGTATCCATACAAGAACGATGGTGATGGAAGTTTGTACGACCTCGAGAAGAGTAATCCGGTATGGTTGGCCAAGGCCCTTAAAAACCGATACAGCTGCTTCTCCAAATATACCAATCATCACAACAAGGGCAAGGATCCGAACTAATTCTTCTGTACCTGCCCAATTCGGTCCAAGTACTTCGTGAGTCAAAGATGGGGCAAAAACAATAATTAGTGCACAGACCGGATAAAGCACCGCCGCCAATCCACTGAACAGCACGCGGAACACTCGCGTGGCCTGTTGAACATCATTTTGTAACCGAGCGAAAAGTGGAAACGCAACCGCCCCAACTGCTTCGCTAGCCACATCACTTGGTAGAAAGGCAAGCTGGGTAGCCATGAAGTAAATGCCCAGTGCCGCAGACCCGAACTGTCGGGAGATCATAATTCGGAGTATAGAACTACCGGTTAATGCAATGAGGTGGGTCGCAAAAATCCATTTCCCAAAATTAATCAGAGGTTTGATTGCTTCCCGGTCGAACAATAGTCTGGGCTGATAGGGTGCCAAAATATACGAAACAATAACGATGGAGATCGTTCCTCCAATTGCACCGGCAACCAATGCCCAAACTCCCAATATCCCGGCGAGGAAGATCGAGAGTGTAGTGTTGACAATCGCTTCAGTGATCCTTAAAGCAGCGAGAGGACGAAACAAAAGGTTGCGGTTCAGGGTCACCACCTTAATACTGGTCATAGCTTCTATTAATGATCGCATGGCGATGGCCATGATGATCGGAGCTGCTCGAGGTTCTGCAAATATAGCTGCAATAAATGGTGCAGTGGCTATGGTCACCAGAGTTAGAAGCAACGATCGGAAAAGATCAAGAGTCCAGGCGGCGTCATAATTCGCCTCATTCATATTATTGCCCTGCACGAGGGCCGGAATCATGCCAAAATTGGTAAGGCTGAAAAGGAATCCTGTGGCCGTTGTAGCAATAGCTACCAAACCAAAATCATCCGGCAGGAGCAGGCGGGCTAAAACGAGAATTCGCACCAAGTATATGACCTTGACACCCGCCATCTGGATTGATTGCCAAAATAGAGCGTTGCCAGCTTTTTGTTCGGAATGGTTCGTCATAATGATTTATCAGCTGGGAATTCGGATCGAAATCCAGCTATGATGCCCGGAAGCAGTCCCAAACAATAAGCCTTTCCATTTAAGGCGTACTCAGGATTGCCAGTCAATATGCCCACGAGCCATCTGCGTAAAGCCCGTGCAAAATGCACCAGCGCTCTCAACAGAATGAATAGATCTCCTTTCCGCAAATATTTCCCATAAAAGCCGCCGTGGCTGAGCGCATAGTGGCGGTATTGCTCGGCCCTTTTTTGCTGATCCCGCCAGCCATAGTGCCACAAACAGACATTGGGATCGTAAATGATGGTGATAGCGTTTCGCAGAGCACGGTACGACCATTCTGCATCCTCAGCGGTTGCCATCACTGGATCCTCCTCGAACAAGCCCACCTTCCTGAACACCTCAATTGAGGTCCCCATGTTACCACCAGACATCGAGTCAAATTTGATCCTTGGGCGGCGGTAGAGACCTGGCAGAGTAGATGTCACTACAACAATCATCTCTTCCCCCGCAGCCTCCACCCGACCTGTGATCACCGCCTCAGAGTGTATCCGGAGCTCTTTTGCCATGTTCGCCAACCAATCCGCTGCGACAAAGCAATCGTCATCCGTGATTGCAACAAAACGCGTATCTAGTTGTTCGAGTCCGCGGTTGATAGCAGCCGAGCGTCCCCGTTGAGTTGAAAGGATATGTTTGACGCAGATGCCAATTTTTTGCAAGCATATCAACCAGTTTGCAACATCCGGATTGGCACCTTGCTCCACCACGATTAAACACCCGGGCCAGGCAGTTCCCTCGAGAATCCAGTACAGGCTCTGTTCCAAGATAGGCCTTCCAAGCGTAGGGATGACAATACTGATATCATCCAAGACAGGTCTGGGCTCGAATTCAATCTTTTCAATGGAACTGGACGAGGTCCATTCTGCTTTTTCAATTAATTGATTCAAAGACGTATCATTCCCCGAACACATAAATATAATAATTGCTGTCACCCACTCGATGCCAGTCTTTCAACTGAGCATAGTCCGGTACGTATTCGGCGATGACTGCTTTGGCACCCGTGCCTGCGAATGCCTGCAAAACACTTTGCTGAAGGATGTTGTCACTCGCCCAGTATTCGACTGCGTCCGTTTCGAGCATTTCAGAAACGATCTTGACGCGCGCCAGCCTGGCCCAGAATGAATCATAGGCATACCCGATCACGCCCACCTTGTCACCAGTCTTTAGCCCCAAATCTCTGAGTGATTGTGCCACGGCCAGTGGCCGGGCAGGAGCAGCCACCGGTTCAACGACTCCGGCTTCCAATGACTGATTCAGTCGATTGAACCCATTCAAGTTGAATATAACGATATTTGCCATTAAACCAATGGAAGCAATCAGGCCCAATGACTTTAGCCACGATCTATTTTTCCCCAGATCGGGGACTTGAATATTCGCAAGGATATCTGCCCAGAACAGCAGGATAAATGCACCCACATACCGGTCCTCTACAAGCACGGTTGCATACAATCCAAAGGCAACGACTGCCGGTATAACCAGAGCCCATCGTCGCAGTGTTTCCTCAAATGGATATTTTTGTCTTTGGCCCATCATATACAATGCCAGCACACACGCAAAAAAAATTCCCTGCCTTTGAAGGAATAATTCTGCATAGACGACACCACTGGCAGACAAGCGCCCAAGGAGGCCCCCAAAATCGAATCGAGGTTCAATGCCTTCATACCAAAAAGAGGGATCTGTTGAAATTGGATAGGTCCCTCCAACAGGCTCACCAAATTCATATACAGCAGGCGACTGATGAACCATCCGTGAGAGGTGAGTAGGAACGATACCTTCAATCGGATCTCCCTGCCAATGAGGAAAAGGTATGCCATTGACATACCGTACATAGGTGACAGTTCCCGCTTCACCAATCGTAAACTTGCCTTTTTTTTCAGAAATCAACAAAATGAAAGGAAGACTAATAAGAATGAATATCCCTGTTGCCCCAAGCACATATGGGAGCGAATTTGTTTTTCGTCGAATTACTATGATACTGATGGCCAGGAAGACGAGCGCCATTGCAAACATAAAGGTTTTGGACAAATACCCTAGGCTGAGAACCAAGCCAAGGTAAAGAAAGTTACGAAAATTTGCGTCTCCAGCACGTATTTGGGCGATCAGCCCTGCTGCCAGAAATACAAAAGAAGCCATGAGCATATCAGGTGTTACAGACCACATTTCTATCAAGCTTAAAGTGATCCAAATAAACAACAAATACCCCAAGACCCACCACAGCCAGTCCGGCATCTGCACTGTCTTGGTTTCTACGGCAGGCGCATGAGACCACCGAATTTTCTCCCACAGGAATTCAAAACTCGCAAGCGTTCCCATATAGATCAAAAGATTAATCATATGAACAACCGGGAACTCCCATTCCATAGGAGGTCGAACCAGGAAGTTGACTAATCCAAGAATCCAGGAATATAACGGGCTCCAAACCGGATTAATCGCATTCACCCAATCCGCGCGAAAGTAGGCGTCGCCAATGTCCAAATAACTAATGCCATCGGCATTCATGGACTGACTTTTGATGGCGGCATAAACATGTAACACACCAAGACCAATTGCCAGCATACGAAAAAGCACCTGAACCTTCCTCAGGTTCTCATCGACCGTACTATGTTTTTGGGTAAAGAGGTGAGCTGTTTTATACACTGAAAACCTCTACTATATCGGGATGGCCCTTGAGACGCTCAACAGGAATATCAAGGCTGACAGTCATAGTTGCGCTAGTTATCGAGATGTCTTAGGTGATCAATTCTGGGGAGATCACGCCATCGTTCCATGCGAATCGCGGATAATTGACTGGCAATCAACCCTAATACAAAGAAAAGGAGACCCGTCACAATGGCTAGCATTGCACCGACGCTCACCCCACGACCTAGTAGGACAAACGGGATACCCCAACCGAAGCCAGCGAGTATGCATAACGCGGATATAGGCAAGAATAGTTTTAAGGGATTGAACATTAAGGCAATATTGAGGACTTGAATCACAGTTTCAAAAGCAGTAAAGGTGTTAATCATGCTCTGACCGGCCTGGCGTGGTGATACCTGAATTGGATATTCGAGGACCAGATGATGTTCGCTCAAAAATACCAGTGTTATCACGTCACTGAATGCCATCGAATCGGGGCATATCGTCATATATCTTTTGGCGAATTCGGTCCGGTAAAACTTGAAACCCGAGTTAAGGTCTGTAATGGGCAGAGGCATTAAGATTTTGGTAAAAGAACGGATGAGGAACTTTCCCAAGGTCCGATAGGCGCTCGATGCACCTCGCTCATCACGCTTGCCTACAACCATATCGGCATCGCTTTCGATCGCAAATTGGAGGATTCTTTCAACATCATGCGGACTATGCTGGCCATCACCATCCATTGTCACGAGAAAAGGCGTCGTCACGTGGCTAATACCGGTCTTCAGCGCGCCGCCATACCCTTGATTGACTTTATGATGGACAACGCGCACCTCTTGGGAAGCAGATAAATGATCGAGAATCTGCCCTGTATGATCGCGCGATCCGTCATTCACAAAAACTGTCATCCAACCTCTTGAACGGCAGAGCTCAATCAGGCATGGGGCAAACGAAGGTAGGGCTTGCTCTTCATTGTATACAGGTACCACGACGGTCAGGAGTGGATTCTCAGATATAGAGTCCATGTACATTGATTGTTGTGCAGCTCCATCATTGAACATCATCTATTCCTTAGTATTCCCAGCCAAATATCCAATATTCGCCAAAGCCATCGACCGATGCAATCCACGAGTGGGAATCTACTTGCTCTGGATCGAGCTGGTGCATGGCTTGACCATTCCAGCCGGAACCACTGGGCATGACAACCGGTGCATCCTGGGCAAGTTCTTCTGAATAGCTTTCCGTAGTAAGATCCATAATTTCATAAGCCATAACCCGATGTGTGCCAACCGGTGGATCAACATCCATCGTAAAACGATAAAGCTTCCCATTGTAGATGAGCAGCCTGCCACTGGGTCGTGATTTGTGAATATTGCCTGAAACAATGGGACTTAATGGATGTTCCTTCCAAGGACCTGTTAGCACGTCTGCATAATGAAGATAGAGCTTATCATTGCTTGTGACCGAGGAGAACAGCCACCATTTGCCATTGTAATAAACGATGGAGTTATCCACGTAATCCCGCCCTTGGACGAGCGTCTTGACGAATGACCACTTGGTGGGAAACTCATCCGCTTTATACAGACGGATAGAATTGGCTTCGAAACTCTCTGGAATCAGAAAATATTCTCCATCTGATTTAAAAACATAGGGATAAGATAGATGGAATGGCTCGTCAATGATAACCTTTTCATAGTTCCAGATCCAGGTATTTTTGCTGGTAGCGACTGCGAGGTCACCTTGTTGGGTGTCGTTGTTGTAGACCTCAAAAAAAAGATTCCAAGTTTTACCTTCCTTGATCAGGAAGGGGTCCGCTACAAACCTGGCATGTACATCAGTGACATCCTCCGCTCGAAAGAGCGGGTTTATCCAGCCTTGAAGTTTATTGAAATGAAAAGGAGAATCGCTGCGGTAAATTCCGATGGACCACTGTTCCCGTCGAGAAACAAAAGGAATACCGCGTCTCATCCATATATATCTGCCGCCGGCGAGCCCAAAGAGCAAACAGGTGAGGACAAAGAATACCGTCTTCCCAGGAAGTTTTCTCATGCAATTATTTGATTCCTTTTCAACCTGGCTGAAGTGTGCTCTCGAACAAAGAAAGATATTTCCCAACCGTGTTTCCAGCTGAATATCGCTCCTCAACGATCTGACGACCCGCCTGTCCCAGGCGGGAGGCCAGTGTTTTATCAGATACGATGGCAACCAGGGCTTCATAAAGTTGCTGGCGATTTCCGGGCTGCACAATCAGCCCAGTTTCCTGATGTGCAACGATCGTCTTGATGGCACCTACAGGCGTCGTGACGATGGGCAATCCACAAGACATTGCCTCTATGAGGGAAGATGGGAAGGCGTCGTTTTCCGTTGGGAAGACGAAGAGATCAGCTGCCTGCAAGTACTCGGGAATATTCTGTACCGAACCCAGGAACCAGACATTTTTTTCCAAACCGGCAGATGTCACATAGTCGTGTAACTGGGCTTCGCAGTTGTGGATGTCAAGTCCACCGGTCCCTGCCAGCAGCAATATGGCATTTTCATGCCTGGGGCAGATTTCATTCCAGACCTTCAACAGTAGTGGCAAACCTTTGTAGGATACAAGTCGGCCGGTATAAATGGCAATGATGGCGGCTGGGGGTAGTTTCAGCTTCTCTCGCAGAAACGATTTATGTTCAGCATTCGCGGGAGTGAAAAGGGTTGTATCCACACCGTTTGGGATCACCTGAATCTTATTAAGCGGCACCCTGTTTGAGGTCCATTCGGAGGCGATTTCAGGCGAGATAGCTGAGAATGCATCCGCTTTTTTCAAGATAACATTGCGAAATTCCAGAAATAATCGAAATGGTAATGATGACCGCGAGGTGCCAAATTTCTTGAGCCCGCTATTGAAAAATTCACCGGACATCTCTCCCTGACTGTCCGCTTTGAGAATGACCGGCTTTCGAAACAACTTCCCAACCAGTACAGCTGTCAAGCCGATAATCCGATAACCCGAAACAAAAATCAGATCATACTGATCGCGCAGTCGGACAAATGCTGGAAGACTTGAAAGAAGTAAACCCCACTTCTTCAATTGTCCACTTCCAATGGGGGCAAGACGATACACACTCACAGCACCATAGTTTTCATGCTGTCTCAGCATCGCATCAGACCTGCGGGTGAGGACAATGACGGAATGTCCATTTGTAATGAGTCCATCGGCCAGCAAGCGAGCCTGAGTCTCTCCACCACCCACCACAGGATAATATGTTTCAGTAAAAATGCATATCTTCACTTGGCGATGCCTACTCGTCTTCTGATTTGTCTGCCCCAGAACTTAAGA
>WNFU01004929.1_pt1 | contig 16843 bp, 10 predicted proteins | sample 5400121 | NCBI WGS metagenome assembly WNFU01 (sample SAMN13153360, study PRJNA577476) | soil metagenome | isolation source: 100 cm soil or saprolite under grassland replicate 1 | place: USA:California | collected 2016-06-15
GTCGCCGCCGTCCGCTCGGGAGAGGTGCCGGAGGCGCGGATCGACGAGAAGGTGCTGCGCATCCTGCACCTGGGCCGGAGGACCGGCGCGCTCGGAGGCTCCTCGCCCGCACCCACCTTCACGAGTGACGGCTCCGACGTCTCTTCGCTCGTGTGCACCGCGGCGATCGAATCCATGGTGCTGCTCAAGAACGAGAAGGGGCTGCTGCCGCTCGACTCGCCGTCGCGCATTGCGGTCTTGGGCCCGCTTGCCGCACGTCCACCCCTGCAAGGCGGCGGGAGCTCGAACGTCGGTCCGGCGCACGGCATGACGCCCCTCGACGGGATCCTCCGGCTCGTCGGTGACGCGGCGGAGGTGGTGCACGAGCCGGGCTACGTCCCGGCGGAGATGCCGCGGCTCGATCTCGGCTGGGTGACTGCCCTGGACGGAGCCGAGGGCTTCACCGTCGAGATCTTCGACGCAGACGATCCGTCGGGTGGTCCGATCCGATCGGAGACGCAGCGGACGAACTTCTTCATCTGGGACAAGACGGTTGAGGACAGACCCCTGCGCGAATTACTGATTCGGCTGACCGCCACGTTGACGCCTCCCGTCGACGGCGAGTACGTCTTGGGCGTCGACTGCTCCGGAGCCGGAACGCTTCGCATCGACGGAAAGCAGCTGCTCGTTCTCGCGCCCGAGCACGACCGCGATTGGTCGGCTCTGTTCCGGACGGATCCGAGAGGGGTCGCCCGGGTCACGCTCGAAGGCGGGCGGCCGGTCCACTTCGAGCTGGATTTCAGGGCGCACCCGGGCCCCGCGGGGGAGATCGGTCTGGTCACCCTGCGCGCCTTTCCGCCGGCTCCCGAGGACTTACAGGAGCGTGCCGTCCAGGCCGCCGCCGGCGCGGACGTGGCCGTCGTCGTTGCGGGCCTCGGCGAGGAGTTCGAGAGCGAAGGGTTCGACCGGTCGTCGCTCGAGCTTCCCGCAGAGCAGCTGCGACTGATTTCGGCTGTCGCCGCCGCGAATCCCGCCACCGTCGTCATCGTCAGTGCGGGAGCCCAGGTGCTGATGGACTGGGCGGAGCACGTGCCGGCCGTGCTGCTGGTCTGGTATCCGGGCCAGGAGCTCGGCGCCGCGCTGGCGAAGGTGCTGTTCGGACGAGCGGAGCCGGGCGGACGGCTGCCGATGACATTCCCAGCGCGCCTGGAGGACGTGCCCGTCCTCGAGCCGGGGCCCGACGATTCCGAGGCCAACGAGTGGCACTACGAGGACGGCCTCTTCGTCGGCTACCGGCACTACGACCAGCATCGCCTCACGCCCGCGTACTGCTTCGGCTACGGCCTCGGCTACACCACCTTCGAGCTCGACGATCTTCGCGTCGAGCAGCAGAGCCGGGAGGACCGAAGCGTCGAGGTCGAGGTCGCGGTGCGCGTCCGGAACACCGGCAGCCGCCGGGGCAAGGCGGTCGTCCAGCTCTACGTCGGCTCCGAGGACACCGAGCGCCCGCTGTGGGAGCTCAAGGATTTCCGGAGCGTCGCGCTCGACGCGGGCACAGAGGAAGACGTGGGCTTCACGCTTCCCGAGCGGGCCTTCTCTCAATGGGACGTGGAGCTGGGCGACTGGGCGATCATTCCGGGCGCGCACAAAGTGGCGGTCGGCACCTCCTCCCGGGATCTGGGACTCACGGCGACGATCGCCGATCTCGGTCGCTGACTGCTGTGGGGCGCGCATGAGCGAGATCGTCCTGAGCGGGGTCAGCAAGACGTTCCCGGGCGGCGTCAAGGCCGTCGACGGAATCAACCTGACGATCGAGGACGGCGAGCTCATGGTGCTCGTCGGTCCCTCGGGCTGCGGCAAGACGACGTTGTTGCGCATGATCGCGGGTCTCGAGACGGTGGAAAACGGAACGATCCGCCTCGGCGACCGAGACATCACTCACCTCGAGCCGCGCGACCGGGACATCGCGATGGTCTTCCAGGACTACGCGCTCTACCCGCACATGAACGTGCGCGACAACCTCAGCTACGGACTTCGCGTCCGCAAGACCGCGAAGCGCGAGATCGAGCGCCGCGTCGACGAAGTGGCCGACCTGCTCGGTCTCCATGAGCTTCTCGATCGCCTGCCCGCGGCGCTCTCGGGCGGCCAGCGTCAACGCGTTGCGATGGGTCGTGCAATCGCTCGCCGGCCGCAGGTCTACCTGATGGACGAGCCGCTCTCGAATCTCGATGCCAAGCTGCGTGTGCGCGTCCGCGCGGACCTCGCGCGCCTGCACGCCCAGCTCGGCGTGACGACGGTCTACGTGACGCACGACCAGGTCGAGGCGATGCAACTCGGGGAGCGCTCGGCCGTGATGCGAGACGGGCGGATCCAGCAGGTCGGCCGGCCACAGACGCTCTACCGCGATTCCGCCAACCTGTTCGTCGCCTCTTTCATCGGCTCGCCGTCGATGAATCTCGTGCGGGCCGAGCTCGAGGGCGAGGCGGTCCGCTTCGCCGGCTACCGCGTGCCGCTCGACCTGAGGCGCCGCCCACCGGCAGGCAGCACCGGGCAGGTCATCCTCGGCATCCGGCCTGAGGACTTCGAAGACGTGCGCTTCTCTCCCGCCGGCCTGCCGACGATCGACGTGCAGATCGCGCTGGTCGAGGACCTCGGTCCCGAGGCGCTCGCCTTCTTCGCTGTCGACGCCGAACGGGTCGAGCCCGAGCTCTTCGGCGTGGCTTTGGAGCGCTCCGACCAGGAGGCGCTGATGGCCGACGACCGGCGCGCGCTCTTCTCCGCCACGCTCGACGCGGCGACCGACGCGCGCGCGGGAGGGAGCTGCCGCCTCACCGTCAACCCCGCGCGCTTCCACTTCTTCAGCCCGTACAACGGTGAGAACCTGCTCGCGCCCGGCATCCCGGATCAGCTCGAGGAGGCCGTTTGATACCACGTCGCTCGAGGCGCTCCTCGATCGCGGTCACGGTGATCCTGCTGATCGGCGCGGCCGTCTTCGTCGGCCCCCTCGTCCTGGGTCTGGGTCACCTCGCCCAGGCTGAGTGGGGTATGGCGCTCGTCAACTCGCTCGTGATCGCGATCGCGTTCACGGCGCTGAGCACGGCCTCGGCCGCGCTCGCCGGCTTCGCGTTTGCCCGCCACCGGGTCTGGTGGAAGAACGTCGTCTTCCTGTTCGTCCTCTCGACGCTGATGGTTCCGTGGATCGTCACGATGATCCCGCAGTTCGTCATCTTCTACCGGCTCCACCTGATCAACACTCCGTGGCCGTGGGTGCTTTGGGGGATACAGGGCACGCCGCTGCAGATCTTCCTCTTCCGCCAGTTCTACGCGAGCTTCCCGCGCGAGCTCGAGGACGCCGCCGCGATCGACGGCAGCGGTCGCCTGCGCATCTTCTGGGACATCTTCGTTCCGAACTCGAAGCCCGTCATCGCCGTTGCGTCGGTATGGGCGTTCATCCTCGTCTGGGGCGACTACCTGACCCAGGATCTCTTCTTCCTGCTCGATCCGAACGGCACGCTGCTGACGCGCGTCACAGGCTTGCTCGACACCGCCGAAGGAGGGGTACCCACCGTGCCGCTCGCCCTCTACGCACTTCCCCCGATCGTCTTCTTCGTGTTCGCGCAGCGTTACATCACGCAGAGCGTCGTCAGGACCGGGATCAAGGGCTAGTGCCCCTCCGCTGGCTCTCCCGTGACCGCGACCGCAAGGAGGTGGCCGCCTTCTGCGGCTTCATTTCACCCTGGTTCATCGGGTTCGTCCTCTTCGCTGCGCTGCCACTGCTGGTGAGCCTCGTCATGTCGATGGCGACGTTCGATCTCTACGGCCTGAAGAACTTCCATTGGGTCGGGCTCGCGCACTACCGATTTGCGCTCGAGGACCCGGACACACGCGAAGCGCTCGAGGACACCGGCATCTTCACGGCGATCTTCGTCCCACTCGGGCTGGTCGTCCAGATCGGCCTGGCACTCCTCGTCAACAGCGGCACCCGCCTGCGGAGCGTGTTCTGCGCGTTCTTCTATCTACCGGCCGTGATCCCGACCGTCGTGAGCATCCTGCTGATCTGGAGGATCGGAATTGCCGGCCCGCATGGAGTCTTCGACCGCGTCTACCACCTCTTTGCACCGCACGGGACCGTCTACTGGCTCGATCAGCAGGGCCGCCTGATCCTGATCCTCTTCATGGTCTGGTCGACGGCGGGGCTCGGAATGCTGGTCTTCCTCGCGGGCTTGCAGAACGTCTCGCGGCAGCTGCGCGAGGCCGCCTCCCTCGACGGCGCCACCCCTCGTCAGATCCTGCGCACGATCACGCTGCCGCTGCTGACGCCGGTCATCTTCGTGCAGCTCATCCTCGGTCTGATCGCCGCGGCGCAGATGATGATCCAGCCGATCCTGTTCGGCTCCGCGATCGGCAGCGGCGGCTCACCGTTCTTCAACGCGCCGGCGCCGGGGGCTGACCTGCTCCCGGCTCACATCTTCGACGTGACGTTCATCAGTGCCGCGCCCGGCACCGGCGCGGCACTCTCCTGGATTCTCTTCCTGGTCATCCTCGCGGTCACCCTGGCGCTCTTCGCGACGGGCAGGCTCTGGGTCTTCTACGGCTCGGACTGAAACGGCCGCACCGCGCGCTTGGGAAGGAGCTCGTGATTCCTACAAGGAATGGGCTTTGGCGGTTTCTTACCGCGTGCTTGCTCGCGCTTTAGCGCTGCGGAGTTTCCTCTGGAGCGAGCCACACGGGGTGGTTCGAGATCCAAAGGAGGCAGCAATGAAGGTTTCGACCACGAGAACGCTCGGAGCGCTGGGCTTGTCGGTCCTGGCTTCGCTAGCTCTCGCCCTGCCGGCAGCGGGCGCGGGTCGGCCCGACGACCGCCCGGGCCTGCACGGTGTTGGTGCGGTACCCGCTTCGGCGCAGATGCGCCCGGACGACCGAGCCGGATTCCGCGGGGTTGGCGCCCAGGCGGTCACCAGCTCGTTCCGCAGCAATCACGCAGTGCCCGGCAGCGACAGCGGCTTCGACTGGGCCGCCGCCGGAGCGGGCGCCGGGACGGCGACGACCGTAATGCTTCTCCTCACCTGGGCACTGACACTCCGACGGAACCAGCGCAGGGCGGGCATGCCGGCCTGAACGGCTTCCACGACGCCGCCTCCGGCGGAGACTTGAGCGGGTCTAGGGCCCGCTCAAGTCTTTCTGCACTGAAGACGCGATGCCGGAGGTAATCCCAGCAGCATGCTCCCCGACCGAGTCAAGGGCGAGCTCGACCGCCTCGTCGGCCGTCATCTTCCCGCCCTGCTCCCTCGCCTCGCGGAAGGCAGCGTCGTCGAGTTGGGCGTGAATGACCGCGAGGGTCTTCTCGTTCTCGGTCGCCAAGTGCGGGAGGATGCTCGCGCCCATCTCTTCGTGTAGAGCTTCGGAACAGGCGAGGAGCCGAGCAGCGGTCCCGGCGCGTCCCGCGACCGCGAGCGCTGCGGCGCAACGGCAGAGTTGGTGCGCGACTCCACGTCGGCTACCGAGGTCGCGGTAGATGCAAAGGGTCTCGGACGCCAATGCGAGCGCGTCCTCGACCCGGCCTTCCTCGGCCGCGTACGACGCCAGCGCACCCAGCGTCGTCGCCTCGAGATCCCGAGTCCCAAGTGCGCGCGCCCGACGGAGGTTGTCCTCGTGGACCTCGCGCGCGCGCTGCCGGTCCCCGAGTTCGTAGAACATCCACGCAACCATTCGAGTCGCGAACAGCGCGTAGGGCTCGTCGCCGAGCTCGCGGAACCGTCGGCTGCTCTCCTCGAAGAGCCGTCGCGCCCTCGGAAAATCGCCTTCGTCCGCCACGGCGGAGCCGAGCCACAGGGTGGAATGCGCCGCGCCCCAGGCCTCACCCAGCTCCCGGTACAGGGCGAGCGCCTCCTCGGCGCGAACCCTCGCGGCCGGCGCATCGCCGATGTCGCGCGCCATGTGCGCGGCTCCGACGAGCGCCTTGGCACGCGCTGCCGTCGGACGACCATCGGCGCGGACGGCGGTCTCGAGCCGGCGCCGGCCCTCGGGGACGTGCTCTTTGCCGCACCAGAATTCCGATAACGCCCCTGCCAACCGCATCGCAAGCTGCGTCTCGGCGGAGTCGTGGAGCCAGTCGAGCGTGGCGCGGAGGTTGTCGAGCTCGCGCTCGAGCCGGTCGAGCCACGCACCCTTACCGTTCGAATCGGCGCCTGCACCTTGCTCTAGTTCTAGTAGGTAAGGCTCGGCCTCCTCGGCGAGCGCGAGGAAGTGCTCGGCGTGGCGGCGGCGAAGCTCGTCGGCCTCGCCGGATTCCTCGAGCCGCTCTGTCGCGTACTCGCGGATCGTCTCCAGCATCCAGAAGCGCTCGTCCGTGTGGCGGAGGAGACTCTTCTCCACCAGCGACTGGAGCGTATCCAGGTCGGCGTCCGCAATCTCCTCGGCGGCCTTGAGCGTGCAGCCGCCGTCGAAGACGGCCAGGCGGGCGAAGAAGCGCCGCTCCTGCTCGCCAAGGAGGTGGTCGCTCCAGGCGATCGTCGCCCGCAGCGTCTGCTGGCGGCGTTCGGCGTCTCGTCCGCCCTTGAGCAGGTCGAGGCGCTGGGAGAGGCGCTCCAGGATCTGACTCGGCGAGAGGACGCTCGTGCGAGCAGCCGCCAGCTCCACTGCGAGCGGCAGGTTGTCGAGACGGCGGCAGAGCTCGAAGATCGTCTCCTCGGGCTCGAGTCCCGAGCGCGCGCAGAAGAGCTCGACCGCCTCCGGCTCGGCGAGTGGCGGGACCGGATACTCCAGCTCTCCGCGAACGCGCAAGAGCTCCCGGCTGGTGACGAGGAGCGTCAGATTGGGACACGCTTCGGCGAGCGAGGCGAGGGCGGGCGCCGCCTCGATCACCTGCTCGAGGTTGTCGAGCAGAAGCAGCAGCTCGCGCTCGCCGATGTGCTCCGCCAAGCCGTCCTTGGCCCCGAGCGTCTGCGCGATCGTGTCGAGGACGAGTCCCGGGTCGCGGAGCGTCGCAAGCCCGACCCAGAAGATGCCGTTTCGAAACTCCGGCATGAGGTCGACGGCCGCCTCGAGCGCGAGCCGCGTCTTGCCGGAGCCGCCGGGCCCCGTCAGGGTCAGCAGGCGGGCTCCGTCTCGGAGCATCGTTGCGAGCTCCTCGACCTCGCGTTCCCTGCCGACGAACGAGCTCGCGGGCCGAGGCAGGTTCGTGTTCGAGATCGTCTTCAGAGGCGGGAAGCGCTCCGAGCCGAGCTGGAAGAGCCAGACCGGCGCGGCGAAGTCCTTCAGCCGGTGCTCGCCGAGGTCGGAGACGTCGCCGTCGACGAGCTCGCGCGTCTCCTTCGAGAGCAGCACCTGGCCGCCGTGTCCGGCGGCTGCGATGCGCGCGCCCAGGTGCACGTCGTGACCTACGTATCCCTCTTCGGTCAGATGCGGCGCCCCGGTGTGGAGTCCCATTCGCACGCGGATCGGCCCGGAAGCGAGCGCTTCCTGCGAGGCCTGCGCTGCGCGGAGCGCCGCCGGCGCGGTCGGGAACACGACGAAGAACGCGTCGCCCTGGGTGTCGACCTCGACTCCGCCGTGCGCGGCGAATGCCTCGCGCAGGACACGGCGATGCGCCGCTAGGGCCCCCGCGTACCCCTCGGCGCCGAGCTCATGCAGGAGCTTGGTCGAGCCCTCCACGTCGGTGAAGACGAAGGTGACTGTTCCCGTAGGAAGATCGTGCTGCACTGGCAGACATGATGCGCCAACACGTCAAGCTCGCGTCCTACTTTCACCACGGCACGTAGGTAGCCACTTCCCCCGGGCCGTGCTCCCGCGAGAAGTGGTTTGTTCCTTGGCTACCCCCTCGGTTTGAGGGTTCATGGCACCGTGATCGTTCCCGAGGCGGTGATGAGCGCCCCGGCGGCGAGATTGACACGGCCGGTACCGCTGCCGGGTGGCGCCTGCGAACCTGCCCGTCCCGCCGACGATCGTCTGGGTGATCTCCAGGAACATCGGAGCGTTCGTGCCGGCCGCGGCCGAGTTCCCGGGCGAGATCACACCGACGATGCTCTCGTGCATGACAAGAGTGCTGCCGTCATCGAACGTGATCGTGCGGAGCTCGCAGTTCGGCCCGCACGCGTTGAAGGCGACGCGCTGGTACGCGACATGGCCGATTTCGCTGATCGTGGCGCTTCCGCACGAGCCGCCGGGAATCGCTCCACCGATCTCGACGAACGTCGCATGGTATTGCTGCGTCGAGGCCGTCGCGGGAGCGGCGAGCACGAGCATCACCGCAAGCGAGGCCAGCGCGAGCGGAAGACTCAACAGCTTCATCTGTCTCCCTTCTGCCGGGGACCGTCGTCTGCGGTCCACCCGTGGGATGCTGGTTCACCGAGTCCCGTGGAGCAATCCCAGAAAGATGGGTCTTTCGTGCGGGCCGACCCCGAGACGCTGCTTCCGGGTGGCGGACTTGCCGAGCACGACTACGGCCCCAGGGTTCCTCGCTCGCTCGAGCTGGAGTACTCCGGCGACGATTTCGCGGCCAAGCACATAGTGGCTCGCCGCGGGAAGCCGGCCGGCACCCTGAATGCCGAGACAGATGGCGATCTTGCACGCTCACCACGCTGGGATGAGGTCCTGCGGCCGGCCGGCATCGGAGATGTCGCGGTCGTCGCGTGCCGTGATGCGCTCGGGTGTTGGGGCTGGATCGAGGCGTACCGCGACCGAGCAGATCCGCAGTTCGAGGACGACGACCTCGATCTGCTCGTAAGCGTGGCCCCGGCCTCGGCTCCGCTCTGCGGCGCAACGCGATGGGCGCGAGTCGCGAAGGTGCTGTCGAGCGGCGCCCTCCGGGAGTCCTGTTGCTCGACGCGAGCCTGCGGCTCACGAGCTGGACTGGGGCGGCGCGCCCATGGATTGACGCCTTGCCGTCGGCAGGGCTCAACGCCGCGTGGGGGATCCTGCCGACGGTGATCTATCCCGCGGCGACGCTGGCGCGGTCGGGTACGGGCGCGGACCGGGCTCACGCGCTGTTGCGCGCTGTCGACGGGCGGTGGGTGATGATCGAGGCTGCGTGCCTCGAGGGTGAGCGTAACGGCGACGTCGCGGTCACGCTCCGGTCGCCGACTCCGGCCGAGACGTTGCGGCTTCTCAGCCGCACGTATGGCCTGTCATCGCGGGAGCGCGAACTCGTTTCGCTGCTCGCCGCCGGACTGGACACCCCCGCCGTTGGCGAACACCTCCACATCTCGCCCCACACCGTCCAGGACCATCTGAAGTCGGTGTTCGGCAAGACCGGCATCCACAGCCGGCGGAAGTTGCTCGCCACGCTGGGAACCTCCGCAGCCGATTAACGGCTTTCGGCCGTACAGACGTTTCGATCGCAGACTCGCGTACCGCGTTGCCGAGTGGCACGCTTTCTCCTGCGATGGCGGATCTCCCGAGCGGCGCGGTGACGTTCCTCTTCACGGACATCGAGGGGTCTACGCGGCTGGTCCGGCAGCTGCGCGGCCGCTACGCGGATGTGCTGGCCGAGCACCAGAGGCTCCTGCGCGAGGCTTTCTCCAAGCACGACGGGCACGAGATCGACACGCAGGGCGACGCGTTCTTCTACGCGTTTGGAAGCGCCCACGAGGCCGTGCTGGCCGCCGTCGAGGCGCAGCGCGCGCTCTCGGGCTACCCCTGGCCTGACGAGACCGAGGTGAATGTGAGGATGGGAGTACACACCGGCCAGGCCGCGCCGGTCAACGGTCGCTACACCGGTCTCGCCGTTCACCGTGCTGCCCGCATTTGTGCGGCCGGCCATGGTGGCCAGGTTCTCGTGTCGCAGGCGACGCAGAGCCTGCTCGAAGACGAGGAGGAAGATCTCGCCGTCCGCATGCGCGACTTGGGCGACCACCGGCTCAAGGACATCGAGCGCCCCGTGCGTCTGTACCAGGTCGCCGCCCCCGGCCTGCCGACGGACTTTCCGCCGCCGCGCGGTGAAGCGCCGCCGACCGAAGCTCTCGAGGCCACCATGGCGCGGCCGGTCTGGCATCGCAGGCCCGTGATCGTGGCGACCGGCTGCGTGGTCCTCGCTCTGATCGCCGCGGCTGTGTTGCTGGCGACGCGCGATACGAAGGGTGGGCTGAGCGGCGTCCGTCCGAACCACGTCGGGGTCATCGATCCGAAGACGAACGAAATCGTCGACGAGATCCAGGTCGGACTACGGCCCGGCCCTGTCGCTGTCGGCGACGGGATGGTCTGGGTCGGGAACCTCGACGAGCGCACGTTGACGAAGATCGACGCGAAACGGCGCACTTCTGCAGGCACGTATCCGCTCGACAATCGGACGCCGACGGGCATCGCTGTCGGGGCGGGCTCTGTCTGGGTCGCCCACGGCGCGCTCGGAAAGCTCGCTGCAGTCGACCCCGAGTTTGGTCAGGTGACGAAGACGGTCGACGTCGCCGGGGAAGCGCTGGGGTCGGCGAACGGTGCGGTCGCGGTCGGCGCCGGCGCCGTGTGGGTCGTCTACGGCGATTCCACGCTCGCGCGCATCGACCCCACCAACTTCAACATCACCGGAAGGACGTTCACGGGCAACGCTCCGGCCGGAGTCGTCGTCGAGAGTGGCTACGTCTGGGTCGTCAACACCGACAGCTCCACCGTGCAGCGCTTCCAGCCGGAGACGTTCGACGAGGGGCCGCTCGGCACGCCGACGAGCGTCGGTCGTCGACCGACCTCGATCGCTGCAGGCGAAGGGAGCATCTGGGTCGCGAACACGGGTGCGGACACGGTCACGCGGATCGATCCCGGGACCGCCGGTGCGGCGCCGACGGCGGAGCCGATCCGCGTCGGTGACGCGCCGACGGCCGTGGCGGTCGGCGCAGGCGCCGTTTGGGTCGCGAACGCCGGCGATGGGACGGTGTCGCGCATCGACATCGCGAGGCGAGAGGTCGTGGAGACGATTCACGTCGGCAACGCGCCGTCCGGGATTGCGTTCGGCGGTGGTGCGGTCTGGGTTTCGGTCCAGTCGCCCTGAGCCGGTCTACTTGAGGCAAGCCGCCGCGAGGTCGAGGGCGGGGCGCAGGCGAATGCAACCGACACGTTTGGAGACCAGCGTCGGCTCGCTGATGTAGGTCAGAGGGACCACGGGCGCGACGTCGCGTACGAGATCGGCGTCGAGACGTCCGTACGTCCGGAGTCGTTCCCGCCCGCGAAGGCGCGAGGCGGCGCGCAGGCGGCGGTCCCACGTCGCTGATCGCAGGTTCGACGAGTTGGTGCGGCCGATGAAGCGGCTCTCGAAGTACAGGTTGAGGAACGCATACGGGTCGTAGAAGTCCACCGACGGCGTAACGAAGAACGCGATGTCGAACGGCTCGCCGGGCGTCGTGATCCTGGCGTCGTACGCCGGTTGCGGGATGCCCTTCACCTGCACCTCGAGGCCGATCTCTCCGAGGTTCTTCTTCAGCACCTGGCCGAGGGCGAGCGTGAGCGGCAGGTCGGCCACGTAGAGGGTGGCCTTGCCGCTTCGTAAGTGATCCCGTGCCAGCGCTCGCGCCTTTCGGAGGTCGGGACCGCCCAGCGGATAGATCTTGGCGTCCCGGAAACCAGGGAGCGTCGGGGCCAGGAACTGATCCGTCTTCCGCGCGCCGGGGTCGCCGGAGCCCGGGAAAGCCGTTCGATCGACCGCGTAGTTGATCGCTTTCCGCAGGGGGACGTTGCCCCGGAAGAGTGGGCTGCTCGTATTGAGCATGAAGGCGCGCAGCGTGAAACCCGCCCGGACGTGGAACTGCGTCTTGTTGATGCCGTACTTCCGTACCAGCGCTCGCTCGGGGGCGAAGTAAAGCGGCGGCGGGATGATCCCCCAGTCGGCTCGCCCGTCCTCGATTCGGTCGAGAACCTCTTGCGGGGAGCTGCCGGTCAGGTCGGCGCTGAACCCGTCGACGTGGTGCGGCCGCTTGCCGCGGTAATACCGATTGCGCCTGATCGTGACCCGCTGGCCGGGCCGGTACTCCGAGACGTAGTAGGGGCCGGAGCCCGGGAAGGCGCCGCGACCCTCGGGATCGGCGGGGAGGTTGGGCGGAACGGCGCAGAAGAAGGGCATGCTTGTGCGCGCGGGGAAATCGCCGAGTGGTCGCACGAGCCGGATGACCAGGCTGTAGCCGCGGGCGACGACTCCCCTTGCGCTCGTCGCTCGCCCCGCCTGCACTGCGCGGGCACCGACGATGTCCTGCATGTAGCGCGTACCGAGCGACCTCAGGTCCGGCGCCAGCGTGCGATTGATCCCGCGTGCAAACGCTCGAGCGTCGACGGGCTTTCCGTCGCTGAAGCGGAAGCTGTGCTTGAGCGTGAAGGTGTACGTCTTGCCGTCTCGGGAGACCTTCGGCGGCGCTGCCGCGACCTCCGGCGCAAGGCGAAACGACTGCGGCGCGGGCTTGTCCGGATAGGTCATCAGCCGCGCGCACGTCAGGTCGAGCAGCGACCACGACGCCTGTGTGTTCGCGATCGCTGGATCCATCGTGTCGAGCTGCTCCGGCGGTGCGAACACAACCTGGAAGATGCCGCCGCTTGGAGCCTTGGTACTGCGTCTGCCGGCTTCTGAGCGAGCGGACGCGAGCCCGAGGAGCGCAGCGCCGAGGACCCCGGCGGCGACGAAGGCGGTCCAGCGTTTCAGCATTCGCCTTCAATTGATAGAGCAAAGGGCTCTCAAAGAGAAGCCCGGCGTCGGGCTGATGCGATCTTCAGTGGGCGTAAGCGCGCAGAGGAGGAATCAAGCCGGTTGGGCGATGTGAAAGAGCGGGAGCGAGGGGTCTGCGCGCGCGAACCCAGGGCTGACGTGCTCAGCGGGTTCTTGTCCGGGCCTCGCTGGTCAGGATCGTCTCGGCAACGCGTTCGCGGCACGAGTTCTTGACCGTCGTGAAGCGAAGCATCTTGCCCGAGACATCAAATGCGTACGTGTTCTCAAGGAAGTGGATTGTTCGTCGCGACGATCAGACAGGCGCCCGCGATCCCTCGCCACAGCGTTCGACCGGGGTTCCAGCTCGGCTTGATCAGGAGCTGAACCAGCGCTCTCGTCGTGTCGAGGCGAACGCCTCCTTGTCCGCAGCGAGCTCTCGGGATGGTCCAATTAGCCGCGCCGTTGGCGCCGGTCCGCCGAGGAAGTTGGCCTCGACTTTTCCGACCATCCCGCCGCCGAACTCGATGTAGCAGCTCCCGGCGCCTTCGTAGGGACGCTGAAGCACGCCGCCGCGGATGCGCGCGGCGATGTCGTCGGCCACGGCCGCAGCGGCGGCTTCGGCGAACACACCGGCTTTTGCGACCGGCGCGCCCGCGACATCGCCCAGCGCGTAAACATCTTGGAACCGGGTCGTCAGGTTGGTGTGATCCACGGGCACCCACCCGTCAACGGCGAGCTCGGAACGCTCTACTACTTCAGGCACGCGGTGGACGGGGATGCCGACGAACAGGTCGTACTTCACGGTTCCGCCGTTTTCGAGTCGCGCCTCTTTGCTGTGCGCGTCGAGCTCGGCCACACGCTGCTTGGGCACGTACTCGATCTCTCGCTGGTCCAGAGCATCAAGGATGCTCTGCGAGACCTCCTTCGTGATCGGGACCGGTGCCGCCATCGGACCGATCACGCGGATCTCTGCGTCTGCCCTGACTCCGCGCTCCACGAGGTGATCGTGCAACAGGAGCGCACCCTCGAATGGGGCGGGCGGGCACTTGAAGGGGTGGCCGAGGATCCCGATGAGGATCGTCCCCGAATCAAAGCCGGGGAGCACGTCGCGCATCCGCTCCGCCCCCGCGACGGAGTAGTACTCGACGCCGCCCTCCTCGAATCCGGGTGTGGCCGCGAAGTCGTAGTCCGCCCCCAACGCGATGGCGAGGATGTCGGCGTCGTATGAACCCTGGTCGGTCGTCACTCGTCGTGTCTCCGGGTCGATCGAGGTCACATGCTCTTGGCGGAACTCGACTCCCTCCTTGGAGATGTCGCGGTAGTGCAGCAGTACATCCGCCGTGGTCTTGCGGCCGAAGACGATGTCCAGCTTCGAGAACCCAAAGCTGAACGAGTCGTTCTGATCGATGAGCGTCACGCGCACCTCGTCCGCAAGGGAGTCGGAGAGTCGCGTCGCCAGCTCCAGGCCCCCGAAGCCGGCCCCAAGGATCACAACGTGCTTCCTCACGTGGCGAGTAGAAGATAACTCGGAGGCCGTGTCCTCAGGAGGAAGCAGGCTGCCTGCAGGACCGACCGAGCGAAAACCGGTTACACGAGCCGGCGCCCAAGGTCGCGCACCGTCTCGAGCATTAGGTCGGCGTCCGCGGTCGTCGTTCTCCAGTTGACGAAGGCCGGTCGGAAGCCGACCACGCCCGCCCAGCGAGTCGTGCCGACGTAGACGCGCCCGTCGGTGAGGACGGCGCGCGCGATGGCGAGGTTCAGGTCGTCGAGGGCCTCCTCGGGCGCGCCCGGAGGCCGGTAGCGGAAACAGACGATGTTCAGCGGCGCCGGGGCGAGCAGCTCGAGGTCATCGGCGGCCTCCACTTCACTGGCGACGTGCGCTGCGACGTCCAAGCTGCGCTCGACGATCGCCCGGTAACCGTTCCGCCCGTACGCAGCGAGCGTCGCCCAGACGGCGAGCGAGCGAGCGCGGCGCGAGAGCTCCGGGCCCCGGAACGCGAAGACCTCCTCCTCGGGCAAGTAGCTCGCGGCCGCCGAGAAGACGGCGGTCAGGAGCGCGGGGTCGCGCACGAAGGCGAAGCCGCAGTCGTGGGGGACGTTGAGCCACTTATGCCCGTCCGAGATCACCGAGTCGGCGCGCTCGACACCCTCCGCGAGCGCCGCCGTGCGCGGCGAGACGCGCGCGAAGAGGCCGAAGGCTCCGTCGACGTGCAGCCAGGCGCCGTGCTCGCGCGCAAGGCGGCTCATGTCCGCGATCGGGTCGAAGTGGCCGGCGTTCACCTCGCCCGCGTTCGCGATCACGATCGCGGGCGCGCCTCCGAGCCGCTTCAGCTCGCGCTCGAGGCCGACGACGTCGAGCCGGCCCGTCTCGTCGGCCTGGCAGTACGTCACCCGCTCGCGCCCGATGCCGAGCATCGCGAGTGCCTTCAGCGAGGTGGCGTGGACGAAACCGCTTGTCAGTACGGGGACCTGGGGAAGCCCGCCCAGGCCGCGCGCCGCGACGTCGGCGCCGTGCATTTCGCCCCACCACTGCCGCGCCGCCGCGAGCGCCGTGAAGTTGGCAGTCGTGGCGCCGGTCGTCAACACGCCGCCCCACTCCTTCGGCAGTCCGAACAACTCCTGCAACCAGGCGAGGGAGGTCGTCTCCAGCTGCGTTGCGAGCGGGCTCGAGTCCCACGCGCCCGCGTTTTGGTCGATCAGGGCCGCGAACCAGTCCGCAGCGAGCGCGGCCGGCGTCGAACCGCCGATGACCCAGTGGAAGAACCGCGGACCGCCCGAGCGGACGTGCGCTTCTGTACCTCGGTCGAGCAGCTCCCGCACCACGGCCAGCGTGCCGCTGCCCTCCCTCGGGAGCGAGCCCTCGAAGCTGCGGGCCGCCTCATCGGCGCCGGGCGCCCGTACCAAGCCGTCGAGTTCCGCGATGTATCCGCGGGCGTGCTCGAGGACGAGCTCGAGCGCGGGCACTGCGTCGTCGGCTGAGGTCAACGGGTCAGGCATCATGTGGAACGAACGGTCGCGCGTTCGCGCAAGGGAACGGCCGTCATGATGTGGGAGTCCATGCCGAGCTCGCGGTACGTCGCAAGCGCCTGATCGAGAAGGATGCCGGCCTTGTCCGAGCCGGAAGGCTCCTCACGTGCGAGCAGCATCTGCGCGTATTCGGTTTGGGTGTGGGCGAGCGAGGGACGCGCACCGATGCGCGCGCTGAGGTCTAGCGCATCGCGAAAGTGGCGCTCTGCGTCGTTCCACTGCGATGTGGCTGTAGCCAGCATTCCGAGAAAGCGCGAGACCGGGCCGAGGCTGATTTCCGGATAGCTGATGGCGACTCTGCCGGCATAGGGCAGTAGGCGTTCGTAGAGCCTCGCGGCACTCGGCTTGTCGCCGAGTCGCGCGGCCGTTTCGGCCAGGAAGCACATGCTGACCTCCCACTCCTCGTCGAACGGGAGGCACCTGAACCCATCCGCGGCGAGTGCTTCAAACTCGGTGCGAGCCTCGCCCGTCGAGCCAAGCTCGGCCAGCACGTTCGCGAGCACGCACCGCCAGATCGGGTACGAGGGATTGTCGGTGGCCGCGCCACGGACGAGTTCCGCGACCTCTTGGACGCGTCCCTGCTCGCGGCGGAGAACATACAGCTGAAGACCGTAGGTGACTGCCGCGTTCCAGCTTTGAGATCGCTCGCCGAGCGAGCGGGTTTCGGTGATCTGCTGCTCGGCCTCTGAGAACCTTCCCTCGAGCAGCGCCAACAAGCCTCGATGGACAGCAACGACCCATCGCTGTGCCGGCTGGCGAAGCTCCTCGGCCAGCGTGGTCATAGCCTCGAAATCGGCGTACGCAGCCGCCAGGTCAGCGAGCTCGATCGAGGACTGGAGGCCGATCTCGTAGCCTTCGACGGCGCGCTCGAGATCTCTCGCTTGAAGAGCGACTTGAACGAGCTCCTTTGCGAGCTCGGCCTGCTCGGGCGTGAAGTCGGGGGAGTGGCGGCTGGAGATGTAGCCGAGTAGGGCGTAGGCGAGCGTCGACGGCTCGCCGATCCGCCGGGCCATCTCCAACGCTTGAGTGCCCAGCGATCGTCGCCGTTCGGCGTCGGCGGTCGCGTCGCGGAGCGGTCCGCCGGCGAGGCGGGCGAGGAGCCTGACCCGAAGCACGCTGTCCTCGTCGTCGAGCGCGGCGAGCGCTCTCTCGAGCAGCGGCACGAGCTCCGCGTCGTCCCGCGAGACGTCCCAGATCAGCCTGCCGCCGTATCCGAGCGCCGCT
>WNFU01009998.1_pt1 | contig 16832 bp, 18 predicted proteins | sample 5400121 | NCBI WGS metagenome assembly WNFU01 (sample SAMN13153360, study PRJNA577476) | soil metagenome | isolation source: 100 cm soil or saprolite under grassland replicate 1 | place: USA:California | collected 2016-06-15
TCACCACCGTCACGTTATTCGTCGAGTGCAGATCGATCGCTCCGTACAGTTTCATCTTCGTCTCCTCCGTTGAGTTATGGGGTTGGCTCATCACCAACCCTAGTGCCTCTCGGAGAAGCCTGCTAGATGATTATCAGACATAACGATCTAAAGTCGTTCTACTGATCAGGGAGCCTCGTCTCCAGAAACCGTTTGCAGCGAGCATACTTTAAGAGGCCGCGCGGATACGCCGCTCCGAAGCTCTCGCGGCTCAACCGAGCGGGTTACGTTGCACGCCAATTTTGTGGGGCGAGACAACTTACCGCCTCAGAAGCGCTAGTAGAGGCGGAAGAGGTCTTTTCACAAAATCCCATAAGGTCTCTTCTGAAGAGGACCTTAGCCCGTATCGCGGTCGGAGTTCTCAAACGAAATTACAAACGGGACGCTATAGAGCGCGTGGCAGGCTCATTCCACTACGATTCTGAAATCATCGCCGGCCGTTCTCCGATATAACGCGCGCGCGGACGGATGATGCGATCTCTCTGATACTGCTCGATGGCATGGCCGATCCAGCCGATTGTCCTGCCGACCGCAAACAGGGTGAGCGCTCCGCCCGGAGGCAAGTTCAAGGCGCGCGCGAGAATCACCAAACCGAAATCGATACTGGGCTTCTCGCCCATAAGCTTGAATGCTTCTTCGGCGGCTGCGGTCGCGATCGCCACTGCGGGTGACTTGGGAAACATTGTCGCGACCAATTCCAAGAGAGCTTTCCCGCGTGGATCGCCTCCAGGATATAACGGATGGCCAAACCCCGGAATTTTTTCGCCGCGCCTGAGACGGCTGGCCATGACCTTACCCACACCGGCCGGAGTTCTCGCTTCTTGCAAGAAGGCCTCAACCTGCTCGGTGGCTTTTCCATGCCTTACACCTTGCAAGGCAGCTAAACCTCCCATGACTACGGCGTATGGAGTCGCACCGGCTGAAGCAACGCACCGCGCAGTAAAGGAAGAAACATTGAGTTCATGATCGGCGCAAAGAATGAGCGCCGTATTGATCAATTGTGCGACTTTGGGCTTGAGGGGAGCCCAGCCTTCCTGGAGGGCTTGTGCGATGCTCTTGCTATAGAAACGATCTCCTACCGCAACCGCACATAACAACCGTAGGATCCGAGCGCCGGTCTGGGTCACCGAAGCCGGTCGCAGATCGCACGCAGAGATGTCGTCAGCAGCGGCCAGGGGCAAAAGAACCTGAAAGGCCTCTGCCGACGTTAATTCGGATAAGTGTTTGCGAACAGCGAGAGAGTGTCGCGAAAGACCGGGTTGCGATGCAAAAAGCTTCTCCGCCAGGGCAAAATCGCCCGTCCAGATCAAAGCGGCTACCTCTTCCACCGTGCGGCTTTTGGCCAGCGCTACGGCATCATGGCCGCGGTAGTACACATGACCATTCGCGATCAACGTGATCCCCGATTCCATGAGCGGCTCACCCCAATGCAAGGCCCCCTCGACCGCCTTGGCGGGATTGCGCCGCAGTTCCTTGCGCTGTTTCAGTAGCCGCACATCCTCAGCTCGGTAGCGCCGGCTGCGACTGCTGCCGCCAACCGCCTCGGATCGAATGAGCCCCCGACTCACATAAGCGTAGAGAGTTGGCAGGCTGATACCCAACTCCTTGGCCGCTTCGCCGGCCGCGAAATGCGGAGCGCCGCTCATCTCGTGATTTCCTGATTCCCGTCTCGCCTTAACCACAGCCACGAGTTACCATACATTGATTTTATAATCAAGATTGACAACCTATTGGTCCACCTGCAATACAAATCGGAAGGAAGCCGTTAAAAGAGGTTTTATGGCGATAGATCGAATCGTGAAGCCTGGGTTGGACGGCGTGGTGGCAGCGCAGACTCGCCTGAGCAGCGTCGATGGCGAAGCTGGCGAGCTGATCATTGCCGGGTTTCCCGTTGAAACATTGGCTAACCGGGCGAGCTTTGAAGAGACGGTTTACCTGCTCTGGAACGATAGGTTACCCAATACCGAACAACTCGCGGATTTCCGCAAGGCGCTTATTAATCGGCGCTCCATTCCACCTCTAGCCCTACAGGTCTTGGAAGCGGCGGCGCGACAAAAGGTCTCGGCTATGGACGTCTTGCGCATGGTCGCCGGGATCACGGATCTAGACGCGGCCCGCGAAGATGACAACGGCATGAGTGCCGCAGTGAAGTTAGTCGCAAGTTTTCCCACGATCGTCGCTGCGTATGCGCGGATGCTCAATCAAAGCGAGCCGATCGCTCCCCGGCCTGATCTGGGACACGCGGCTAATTATCTGTTTATCCTGTCCGGCAAAGTGCCGGGTGCGGAACAAGTGCGTGCGATGGAAACTTATCTGAACACGGTCGTTGACCATGGACTGAACGCGTCCACCTTTACCGCCCGGGTCATTATCTCCACCCAGTCCGATCTGGTTTCCGCCATAGTCGGCGCTGTCGGCGCGCTCAAGGGACCTTTGCATGGCGGCGCTCCCGGACCGGCGCTTGATATGGTCTTTGAGATCGGAGAACCAGACCGTGCGGAAGCGGTTCTACGCGAGAAATTTAAGCGTGGAGAGCGATTAATGGGATTCGGCCATAGAGTTTATCGCGTGCGCGATCCGCGCGCCGACGTGCTTGCGGCCGCGTGCGAACGCTTGTATCAGACCGAGGCCGACATGAAGCTCTATGAGCTGTCCCGCCATGTTGAGCGGACAGCGCTGCGGCTACTCGATGAGTATAAGCCCGGACGAAAACTACAAACCAACGTGGAATTTTACACTGCTCTGCTTTTGCACGGGCTCGATCTCCCCACCGACTTGTTCACGCCGACTTTTGCAGTGAGCCGCGTCGCCGGTTGGCTCGCGCACTGTTTTGAGCAACAAAAACAAAATCGCCTGATACGCCCGGATTCAGAATACGTTGGCGTGAAGAATCGGCGGTGGAAACCGGCGGAAGAGCGCTAGAAGATCAGTTCGGTTTTATCCGTCCGAAAACGCATTTCTTCTCTCGCTTGCGCCAGAGGTCTTATAGATTGAAACCCTCTCCCTCGAGAGACCCTGTCGTTACAGGGAAATACCGTATGGTCCTGGCTGGTGGTCCTTTTGAGCGCGCGGCGAGCAATCCGCGTTCTGCACAGGAGCAGCGGGGTCCCACAGGAGCAGCGGGGTCCGGTCTTTACCTTTGCTCTTGACACTCTTGATCAGTCGGCTGACCGTCGAGTAGTGCAATTTCAGATGACGTGCGACTTCGATCTGACTGTCACACGCGCGATCTTCTCTGATCCAAGCTTCTTTTACTGAAATTGCTTCCACGATGTGAGACGGCTCGATATTTTCCGCGCTGGCGAGATCTGGTGCGGCCCACTGACCGAGGTTGGACAATTCCGGCGTGGGTCTCAGTAGGATTTCGGCATGCCCAAAACATGCTGCCCTAAATACGCCAGTACCAGGTTGTTGCTGATAGGCGCGACGGTCAATAGGCGGGTCTCTCTGAACTTGCGTTCCACATCGTACTCCGCGGCAAAACCGTAGCCGCCGTGCGTCGTCAGGCAGGCATTGGCTGCTTCCCACGCCGCTTCCGACGCGAGGTATTTGGCAAGATTGGCTTCGGCGCCGCATTTCTCTTTGCGGTCAAACTTCGTCGCCGCTTGAAAGCGGACCAGGTCCGCGGCTTCGATATTCGCGTAGGCTTTAGCGATGGGGAACTGGACTCCCTGATTCGCACCGATGGGCCGTCCGAATACGATTCGTTCGCTGGCGTACTTGGCGGCGCGCTCGACAAACCAGCGGCCGTCGCCGATGGCTTCCGCGGCGACCAGAATGCGCTCGGCGTTCCAGCCGTCGATGATGTAGCGAAAGCCCATGCCTTCGGCGCCGACCAAATTCTCAACCGGCACTTCAACTCCATCGAAAAATAGCGCGTTGGTATGGTGATTAATCATTAGATCGAGAGGCTTGACTTCAAGTTTTCCTTTAGCTTCACGCAAATCGACAATGAAGACGGAAAGGCCGCGGGTCTTATCCTTTAACTCATCATAGGGAGTGGTGCGCGCGAGCAAAAGCATGAGGTCGGACTGCAGCACGCGCGAGATGAAGATTTTTTGGCCATTGATAATGTATTTGTCGCCTTTACGCGTCGCCGTCGTCTGAATGCGCGTACTTTCGGAACCTGCGTCGGGTTCGGTAACGCCGAAGGCTTGTAGGCGGAGCTCACCGACGGCGATCTTGGGTAGATAACGTTTCTTCTGCTCTTCGCTTCCGTGGCGCAAGAGCGTGCCCATGGTGTACATCTGTGCATGGCAAGTCGTAGCGACGCCGCCGGAATGATTGATTTCTTCCAGGATGATGCTGGCTTCGGTGATGCCGAGTCCCGTGCCGCCGTATTCCTCCGGGATCAACGCCGCGAGCCAGCCCAGCTCCGAAAGTTTGCGCACGAAAGCTTCGGGGTAGGCTTTCTTGCCGTCGATCTCGCGCCAGTACGCGTCGGGAAACTCTTTGCAGACTTTCTTGATCTCCTCGCGGATCTGTTGCTGTTCGACGGTTAGGTTGAAATCCATTAATTCCTCCTATAATTAGCCGGTATCTCGGAGGCAAGGCGCCAATTGGCGTATGGCTGATAGCATATGGTGGATAGATGGAACGCATAGCCATAGGAGGCCATATGCTATAAGCCAACTTCAGCGCTCTGCTGGACTATAACGTAATGCTTTCAGCGCCAAAAGAGGAGGAACATCATGGCTGTAAAACCGGGATGGGAAGGCCGGTTCTTTGAGGATTTCGAAGTTGGCGATGTTTATCGCTGCCGTCTGGGACGGACGGTTACCGAAGCGGATAACATCTGGTTCACGTTGCTGACCAACAACACTAATCAAATTCACTTTAACAATGAGTACGGCAAGCGCACGGAGTTCGGCAAGGGCCTGATCAACAGCGCTTTGACTCTCGCTATCGTCGCGGGCCTGGGTGTGGCCGACGTGAGTGAGAATGGTTTCGCGCTCGGTTGGGACGAAATCAAACTGCCCAATCCGTTGTTTGCCGGCGACACGCTCTATTCGGAATCCGAAGTGCTGGAAAAACGCGAGTCAAAATCGAAACCGCAATTTGGCATCATCAAAGTGCGCACCCGCGGCATTCAGCAAGAAGGGAAAGTTGTCATTGACTACGCGCGTAGCGTGATGGTGTGGAAGAAAGCGCACGCGCCGGAGGTTGACTTATTTCCTCAAGTGAAAGAGGACAAGAAATAAATAAACTGACGAGTTGTTTGGAGCGAAGCGTGGCCACGAAGAGCGGAAGTCGAGATGCTTCGCTGCGCTCAGCATGACATTTAGAAGGAGTGTCATCCTGAACAAAGTGAAGGATCTCTTCCGAAAGAGAAGTGAACGCGGAGAATTATGAGCGAGAACAACCTCCCACAACGCGCGCTGGATGGAGTGAAAATCCTCGCCTTCGAGCAGGTGCTGTCAGGGCCGTTTGCGACCTGTTTGCTCGCGGACATGGGCGCGGACGTGATCAAGGTGGAGCGGCCCGGCGTCGGTGACGTGATTCGCTCGTGGGATTCGGTCGTCAAGGGACTCTCTTCCGGTTACGTTTGGCTCAATCGGAACAAACGCAGCTTGACCGTTGACGTCAAAAAAGAAAAAGGCCGGGAAATTCTGCAAGAGCTGGCAAAGAAATCCGATATCTTTTTCGAAAATTATGCACCCGGTGTGGCGGCGCGTTTGGGCCTCGGTTATGACAAACTCAGTGAAATTAATTCACGGCTGATTTACTGCTCGCTTTCCGGCTACGGCCAAGACGGGCCGTACCGTGATGTAAAAGCCTACGATTTGCTGATTCAAGGCGAGGGTGGCATCATCGCGACAACCGGATATCCCGACAAACCGGCTCGCGCAGGAATCGCGATCGCCGACATCGCCTCCGGTATGTACGCGGCCATCGGCATCCTACTCGCGCTCTATGAGCGCGAGAAAACCGGCCAAGGCCAGCTCATCGATGTTTCGATGCTCGACTCGATCGTCTCCTGGCTCGGATATTTTCCGCACCATTATTGGCATGCGGGTGAAGAGCCTGCGCGGGTCGGCATGCGCCATCACTATGTGACTCCCTATGGTCCGTATCTCGCCGGTGACGGTGAGTATGTGAACCTGGCAGTGGCCAGCGCGTCGGACTGGGAAATCTTCTGTAAGAAGGTCATCGAAAAACCCGAGCTGCTCGACGATCCGCGCTTCGCCACGGTAGAAGGCCGGCGGAAAAATCGCGGACTCTTGGAAGAAACGATTGAAAATATCTTTCTCGGAAAAGATCACAAGCACTGGCTGGAACAATTGAAGAAAGCCGAGTTGCCGCACGGCATCGTGCGCGGCATCGCACAAGTGCTCGCGCACCCGCAAGTGGTCGCGCGCAAACTCATTAGGGAAGCGGAGTCGCCGGTAGGCAAAGTGCCGGTGATCGCCAACGCGCTCAAGATGTCGCGCAGTGAAGCGCGCTACGATCGAATACCCGCGTTGGGCGAGGACAATGACACGATTCTGCGTGAGCTCGGTTGCGATACGGGTGCGATCGAGTCGCTGAAGCGGGACAAAGTAATTTAGTGTCTTGTCTCAAGAGTATGTCAAATACCTCTTTCGCCTTCGCCGTCATGCATGCCCATTTGGTAGGGGCAGGTTTGAAACCTGCCCCTACAGATTTGTCGGAATGACGTCTGAAATAGATGGCGCATTCCTCAGGCACGCACTGGTGGTAAATGTCTGCCATCCTTATTTCGCCCGCTTCACAAAAAGGTCGTCGAACAGTTTGGCGTAGTAACCCGTTCGGGCCTCTTCTTCGGGAGGAATCATGCGAATTTTCTCCTGGTCGATGTTGATTCTGGGCGTAACGTCGCTCCGCGCGGGGACCTTTCCCAAGTTTCTCAACAGCTCCTGTCCTTCTTTGGATAAAACATAATCGACAAACAGCCGCGCCGCGCTTGGATGCGGCGCTCCCGCCATGATGCCGATTGGAACCAATTCACCGTAAAGCGGATCGGCAAGGCGCGCCCAATCGATGGGCGCGCCTTTTAATTTAAAATTCTCCACGTTGTTTTCATTGATCGAGAAGGCGATGGGAAACTCGCCGGCAGCGACCAACGTCGTGAGCAGCGTGCCACCACCACGGACTTGAGGCGATTGCGCGGCAAGTTTGTGCAAAAAATCCATACCGTTCTCTTTCCCGAAATGGCTCATCATCGCCGCCAGAAACATGATGTTGTTGCCGTTCATTCCCGCTCTCCCTCTCCACTTGGGCAGGAGCAGATCCGTGTATCGAACCGGGAGCTCCGCGGGCGGAAGCATTTGGGTTATAAGCGATGGTGTGCACGATCGGCATGACGTTCGTCCAGAGGCCTTCAGCATCGACAAACTGGGCGACGTAATTTTTCCGTTCGGGCGATTCGTATTTTGCGAGCAGCTTCTGCTGCCCGAGCTCGTAATGGATGAAGCCAAAGCCGAGGACGACGTCGGCGAAAACCTTACCGCCGCGATACTCGGTCAAAACGCGCTGCAGCATTGCTGGCGCACCGGCTCGGACGAGATCGACTTTGATTTGTGGAAACTTCTTTTCAAAACCGGTTTGGAGGGTCACTGCATCCGCGGCGTTCATCGCCAGATAAGCGACGAGCTTTCCTTCTTCCTTTGCTTTCTCGGCCAATGACACTTCAGCGCAATAACTCGTTGCGAATCCGTGAATGGTTGATAGGATAACGGCCAGGCTAATAGCATTTGCGATGGTTAATGTCATATCGCGTTCTTTAGGATTATTCGGGCGAAAACTATCAGATGGCCGATCGGTGTCAAACAGTTGCTGCAGGAGGCTCGATGCATGCGTAAACCGGTTGTTGGCGTGATGGGCGCTTCGGCCAACGATGCGCTGTCAGAAGCGGAAGCGAGCCGCCTCAAAGCGCTGGCCGAAAAACTTGGCGCGGCAGTCGCGAAGCAGGAATGTATTCTGGTCACAGGTGCGACGACGGGATTGCCGGATTTGGTCGCCAAAGCGTTTCGCATGAACGGCGGCTTCGCTCTGGGAATTTCTCCCGCCGAAAATCGCCAGGATCACTTGGCTCGATTTGGATTGCCCGAAGACGGCGCCGATGTGATCATCTATACCGGGTTCGGCTACAAAGGCCGCAACGTTATCAACGTTCGCACAGCGGACATCGTGCTGATCGTTGGAGGGGCAACCGGTACGCTCAACGAGTTCACTATCGCCTATGACGAAGGAAAAATTATCGGCGTGCTCGAAGGCAGCGGCGGTGTGACCGACCATATCCGAGAGATTGTCAGGTTTTGCAACAAGCCTACGACGGGCGCGGTTTTCTTTAGCGGCGATCCGGAAAAGCTCGTGGAGCAGTGCATGAATGTGCTTTGTTCTTAGCCACGATGAATCGCGTCATAGAGCCGACTCAAGCTTGCTTCTTTTTCAGCCGAAGCAGATAGTCATTGGTGAATTTCTTCAATTGCTCGTGCTTTAATCCGTTCCGATGAGCTTCTTCGGCAGCCTTATCTTCATTCCAACCCTGCTCGGTGATGCGGAAAATCATCATGAAGGGCGCGACACGCTCGGCGAAGGCACAGTTGATCAGCATGGGGTGGTTCGCCTTGTCACGAACCAGCGCGAGGAATTCATCCACTTGCTCATGGCGAGGCAGTTTGGCGCTGGCCGGAATGTTGAAGTAGCGCATCTTGTTCTGCTCCACCGTCAATCGTTCTCGTAAAAGATCAACTCCATCTTGCTTGGTCCGCAGCGTCAAGACCGACCGATATCCACTGGCGGCAGCCCTAGCGTATGCCGCCCCTGAAGGTTGGCCGCCGGCCGATGGTTTATCATCAATGCAGAGGACGACGGGGACATCGACATTCGCCGAGCGTTCGAACCGATTTGGTAGAGGGCGTTCGGTTTGCGGGGCTGGAGCAGCCCCGACCAACGCAATGACCAGAGCAAAACTAGCTAGACTGCCGATAGTTTTCTTCACGATGGGTCGACTGAGTTTATCGGGAATCGCGCTTGAAACGTTCAAAAGCGCGATGGCGGACGTCAAGCAATCATCCTAGCTTGCAGCACTATTACTGTTTGACCTTGTGACTCGCGATGTAATCTTTCGCGAATTTCTTCAGCTCTTCGCCACGCAAGCCGATTTTGGTCGCTTCCTCCAGAGCTTTTTCTTCGCTCCAGCCTTGTTCGACGACGCGGTGAATCATCATGAAAGCGCCGACCCGATTGGCGGTGGAGCAGTTAACCAGCATCGGATGATTGGCTTTGTCGCGCGTGATGCGCAGGAATTCGTCGGCCTGCTCTGCACGGGGCGATGAGCCATTTACCGGGATGTTGAAGTAGCGCATCTTTTTGCTTTCGACTTGAGCGCGTTCGCGGGCCAGATCGATTCCTTCGTTCGCCGTCCGCAGGCTCAACACCGAGCTAAAGCCGCTTGCCGCGGCCTTGGTGTAAGCATCTCCGGTGGGTTGCCCGCCCGTCGCGAAGTTTTCATCCAAACAGAGAACTCGAGGCACATCCGGGCTGAGAAGTTTTTGGACTTGCTCGGGGCGCATGGGATTGGCTTTCGGACTTTCCGCCGCGAACGTAATCGTTGAGAAAAACATTACGGCAGCAGCGGTCAACTCGTAGAGCTTTGTCATGAGATCTTCCTGCGAATACCGTCTATAACTTAAATAATCCCGCCGCCGTTTTTCCAAGTATGCCGATTTTATCTGCCGCCGAGCACGGCGCATGGCGAACCATCTCGAGCGATTCGATCAGGTTCGCTGCGGTCTTGCATTCGAGCGGATAGTCGCTGCCAAACATGATTCGGTCCGGCGTAGTGATATTGAAGGCGGCGGCCATGGCAGGCAACCATGCGCCGGTTCCCGCTGTGTCGAAGTAAAGACGCTGAAAGAGTTTTTCGAATCGTTGCGTGAGGCCGAACTTTTTCTGCTCGGATTGAGTTTTTAGGTAACCCCTCATGTCGGCGGGAATGTCGGCGTCGTCGGTCTCAAAGAACGCCATCATTCGACCTTTGAGAGAAGAAGTCCCGCCGCCAAGGTGGGGCATGATGAACCGCAGTTCCGGGTAACGTGGAAGGACGCTGTTCATGACACGGACGATCGCTTGGGTGGTTTCGAGCGGTCGGAAGACGCAGCGGTCGAGGCTGTAAAGCGTGTCCGAGCCTGTCGGTTTAGACTGCGGATGAATGATGATGGGCAGGTTGTTTTTCTGAATGATCTCGAAAAGCGGGTTCATGATCGGATTGTCGAGCTGGACGTCGAGATGGCAGGCGAGGAGCGCCACGGCGCGCAGCCCCAGCTCGTTGATGCCGCGCTCAAGCTCTCGCTTCGCAGCTTCGGGCTCATGAATCGGCAAGTGAATACAGCCGCGGAAGCGCGTCGGGTGTTTCTTTTCGACTTCGGCGATGCCATCGTTGAGCGCTCTGGCCACCTCGGCGCCCATCACCTGGACTTGATCCGTCAGAATACAAACGCTGATTCCGGCTTCGTCCATGCACTTGATGTGTGATTCAAGGTCCTTTCGCGACGGATGGAGTGTCAAGCTGATCTCTTTAGTGACGATGACGATAAGCTCTGCTGAAGCCATGGTTCGAGTGGAACTCCTTGCCCCTGGTCTGGTGTGCAATCAACCTATGTCACGCCGCTTGTGACTGCAAGAGAGTGTGGAAGAGGTATATTTCGTTAATCTGCACCGTGACCCGGCGCGCGAAGCGGAATTAAATAGGACACCCAAACAATGATAACAGGCATGAATGCGGCGTGCACAAACAGGTCTGCGGGAGTCCAAGCATAACTCGCAGCGTACGGCGATGTGCAGGGGGGACAAACCCACATGAGCGCTCCGGCGAAAAAAAACGAGTTATGAACGCCACCGAAGATCAACCGCTCGCTAAACAAGGCGATGGCTCCGCCCAACGCAAAGGTACAGGAAACCAACCAGACTCCATCGAGATGCTTGTTTGAAAATCGAAAAAACAACGCGCCGAGAAGAAAGACATAAAAAAAATACAACAAGAGAACAAGGTGAAATGGTTCGAACGCGGTTACATGAAAAACCGAGTGTAATCCAAAGTTTTTGAACAGTTCGATTTTATCGGGTCGATCCCAGCGAAAGAAAAACGCTTTGGAACCGAAATCGACCAATAGGACTCCAATAAGTAGACGCAAGTATAGATTCGCTTCGTCCTTGGTTGGCTTGCGCCATGCTCCGCGGACCGCAAAGCCGCGCCGCTTGGTGATCAACAACCAACAGCCGAGCAGAACGGCAGTCCAGATAAGCGCGTCATGGAGCGAGGAAGCAGATGCAGCCTGGCTGGTCACCGTGAAAAACCAAAGGGGTGCCAACAGGGCCAGTACGAGGCCTAAGGCGTAGTAGCGGTTGAGATAGGCGACCATAGGAAGCCTGAACCGTTTAGGCTGGCTCTTGCGCCAGGGAATCCAACAATTCGGGGGTGACTTCCGCGAGCGATGCACAAATCCGAGTTGCTTTGGAAAAATCATGATGCCGGGTGTGCTCGTTGGGCACGGCGATACAGCGCATTCCGGCATGATAAGCGGCAAGCACGCCTTTCTCGGCGTCTTCTAAAACCAAGCATTCCGATGGCTTTACGCCTAATTGTCTGGCCGCCTTCAGAAATATGTCCGGCGCGGGCTTGACTCTCGCTACGTCCAAGCCACTGACGATGACTTCAAAATAATCGGCGATGTGGAGCCCGCGCAAAACTCCGTCCACCGCATCGCGATAGGATGACGAGGCCAGGGCGATCTTCTTTGTGCCGTGAAGCGCGTTCAGGAGCTCCAGCGCGCCGTCCATTGGGCGCAGCGACGAGCCAAGTAAAGTCAGATAGTGCTGCGACTTGCGCGCCCGCACCGCGTCGGGATCCAGATCTGAACAGTGCGCACCAACCCACTCGGCAATGCCTTTGCCAGCGCGAACCCAATGTTCAGCGTAGTCAGTTTCGCTTAGGCTAACACCGTGTTCCCACAGCGCCGTCTGGTAAGCTCGGCAATGGAGACGTTCAGTGTCGGCCAGAAGCCCGTCCAAGTCAAAAATGACCGTGGTGATCATGGTAGCGGGGCGAACCCAGGAGATATTTTAATGGAGTTTTGCGACGTTTTCATCTGGCGCGTCGAGACGGTTCTAAGATGGGAGATCGGGCCGGATAAAAAAAGGGCCCGAACTCATCGAGTCGGGCCCTTAAATACGCGGAATTGGCAGGTTAGGACGGCTGTCCTGGCTGTTTGCGGAACTGATCGTGGATGGAGCGGACCAGACTCTTAAGCTGGTCTTGTTGTTGGGCAGTTAACACGGACCGGCCGTTTTCAAGCGCCTCGACCCGCAAGTAGCGAAGTTCGGAGCGGTACTTCTCGGCCTCTTGGATTTTGGCTTTGATCTGAATCAAGTCGGCCGGCGTCTGTTGCATGAGAGTGGCTGTTTCTTTATCGATCACTGCTAGTTGCTGTTGTATCGGGGTAACCTGGCTCTGGTAATGGCTTCTGATCTTTTCCAGATTGCCTACCTGCTCGGTCGTCAAGTTGAGCTCTTCTTTGTGCTTGAGCGCGATACTGATCAGGGGCGCCCCGGCAAATCCGCCGAGCATGCGGTCACCACGGGTGAACGGCCTTTTACCCGGTCCCTCCTGCGCCGCTGCCATCGGGGTGTTGAAGACGGCGAGCGCAGACACGGCGAATAGTGTAGTGCCAATAATCAGTTTACGGACTTTGTTCATATACCCTCCTCAAGGGCGAATAGTTTTGTTTGACTGATTAGACGAAGTTCGGGACAAAAAGTTTACGACTGGGTCAAAAGCTGAGAGTATTGGGCAATACGAGGCGATTCCGACGGGATTGCGGGTTTGGTGGCAATAACGCGAATGGTCGGGCTGCCTTACCGTCCGCCTGGCCCTATTCTTTGCCCCACCCGAAGGTTGCGCGGACCCGCTTTGGACGCCGCTGAAGTGATTTCGTAGATCCTTGCCAGCGTCGATGGAATACGGCTACTCAGGTATGCCGTTGATTGACTCGTGATAATCTTTTGGCGCGTGATCTTTTTGTCCGTCGCCGGAAATAACGATGAAGCCGTCGGCCAGCTTGAGTTGAGCTGGTGTGTTTTGCTGAGCATGCGGTCATTTTCGTATAGAGAACAAGTTGAAAAAAATGGTATGACTACCAGCCAACGGTATTACCAATGGACGGTTTTTTATTTTACTAAGGAGAGATCTATGGAAATCGAAAAAAAGCTAAATGAGCTCGGCTACGAGCTGCCCAATCCACCGGTGCCGGCAGCAAATTATATCGGCTTTGTGCGCGTCGGCAACTTGCTTTTCATCGGCGGAAATATCGGCCGTATCAACGGCCAACTCAAGTATCGCGGCAAGGTAGGCGATGCGGTGACGCTTGAACAAGCCTACGAAGCGGCGCGCAACTGCGCGCTCAACCATCTCGCGATTATGAAGGCGGCGCTCGGCGACTTGGATCGTGTCGAACGTATCGTCAAAGTGCTCGGCTATGTGAACGTGGCGCCGGGATTCACCGATATGCCTAAGGTAGTGAACGGCGAATCCGATTTGCTAGTTCAGCTCTGGGGCAAGGAGGGGCAACATACGCGCGCCGCAGTCGGCGTAGCTTCACTCAGTCAGGATTCTCCAGTCGAGACGGAGGTGACCGTGCTGGTTAAGGAATAGCTGTCCACGCCGAAAGGCGAGCTGGCAGACGTCGAGCCATGGTAAATTCTACCACATGCTCGAAGCCGCTAATAGGAAAAAAGGTGCGGAACTGACCGAAAGATTAAGTCTGCTCGATCAACAACCGGCGTACGATCGTCACGCTCGTAAGCAGAAGCGTGCCGCTCAGGATAGCGGCGCCCAAAGGAGCGAGCGTAATGAACTGGAGATAACCCACGGCTGTAACGGCTAAAATCGCCAAAATCAGCCGCAGACAAAATCTGAAATTGCCTGGATGCTCCTTGGGCCGTTGAAAAAGCATCCGCCGGTCGTTCTCCGTGACGATCGGTAGATTACGTCGGTGGCGGCGGTACTGTACCAGCCTGATAGCAAACCAAATCATGAAAAAAAATACGGGTACTTCCGATAACAGGTATCCAATTCTATCCATTGTCTGTCACGATGTTCCCGTTCGGGAGCAGCTCCTTTGATGTTGTATTTTCAGCACTGGCCCCCGCATAAATGTCTATAAGAACGGTGCGTGCATGTCAAAGCCCCCCAATGCGTGAACGAAAGTGACAACCCCGTTTTCGCGTTTCGAGCCTGGCGGCCAAAGCAGGCGTTCGAGGACAGCGGCGCAGCGCTCGATAGAAGCTATCTCATTGGTACTGCTGGATGGCTGCCACGACGGCGGTGACCGTTGGACCGGGATCGGTCTGATCTTTGAAACCGGCGAGGCGCTCGCAGATTTCGGCCGCGGCGTTGTGAAAACCGGCCGGCAGACCGGCAGCCTCGAAGGCCTCAGCGATCTCGCGCATCTCGCCGACGTATCGCCACATTTTGGGTGCCGCTACGGCGGCGGCTCGCACGCATTTATTTTCCAGCGCCGGTTGGGAGATACTCCACTCTTCGAGCAACGCTTGGTCCACGCCTTGATGGGCCGCCAGCGCGCGGATGGCGAGGATAAGAGCGTCGGTACCTTTGGTCCAGGCGGCGTAGACGACTTTAAGTGCGGATGCTTCGCCGGGAGTGGCGCCGATACTGCGCGCGTCCAGCATGCTTGCTAAAAATAGCTGCGCGATCTCCTCGGCCTTTTCGCCTGAGAGATACAGTCTTGTCGTGCCCGCTTTCTTCACTGGCGATCCGATGATACCGCCGTCAACAAAACTTGCTCCGGCTTTGGCGACGATGTTGCCGATCTCTTCCGCGGTGGCGCGCGACACGGCGTTGGCATCGACGTACGTGCCTTTGAACTTTTGCGCGGCCACACGCACGGCGATTTCCGTCGCGAATTCCGGCGGGCACACTGAGAGTACGATATCGCTCTGACCGACGGCTGCAGCTAAACTCTCCACTTCGATCAAACCGGCCTGTTTGGCGCGTGCCCGCGATGCGGCGCTTCTTTGTTCCGAGGCCCACAGCACGCGCGCGCCGCTGGTGGCCGCGCAAGCGCCGATGGTCGAGCCCATGTTTCCTGGGTGAAGCAAGGCGACGGTCTTCATATGGAAATCCTCCCTCGTTGGAAACTAGTCGAGATGATCTCTGCGAGTCAAGAACAGTTTGCCAGCCAGTCTGTCTTGACGATGTCAAGCCGCGTTGATATTCCAGCAACCATGCTAATACTCAGCAACGAGGAAATCGAATCGTTTCTGTCTATCAATACCTGCATCAATGCTCTACAAAAGGCTTACGGTAGCTGGGACAAAGGCACGGCGATCAACCGGCCGCGTACCGATCTGGTTCTGCCGTCGTCGAACGAGGCGGGCGTTTACGCTTTCAAGTCGATGGAAGCCGGCCTTTACGATCCGCCGATCGTCGCCATGCGCATTAATTCGGATATTATCCGTTGGAACCAGCAGGGCGATAGAACGATCAAAACGAAAATTCCCGCGGCGCCGGGTGACAAGTACGTCGGACTCGTCATGTTGTTTTCGACCATTACCGGCGAGCCGCTGGCGATGTTTCCCGACGGCGTCGTGCAACGCATGCGCGTCGCGTCGAGCAGCGCGATCGCCGCCCGGTACCTTGCGCGCGAGGATGCCAGCACGATGGCGCTCTTCGGCTCCGGTTGGCAGGCAGGCAGCCACTTGCCGGCGATGTGCGCCGTGCGGCCGATCAAAAGAGTCAATGTGTTCAGCCCGACCAAGGCCAACCTCGACGCTTTTGTGAAAGAACTCCAGGCCAAAGTCAGCGCTGAAGTGCGAGCGGCGGAATCTCCCGAAGCGGCGGTGCGCGACGCCGACATTATCGCCACCACGACGAATTCTCTGACCCGCGTCGTCAATCCCGATTGGGTAAAACCCGGATTGCACCTCACTTGTGTCCGTGTTCCGGAGCTCGGCGACGAAACGATCCGGCGAATCGACCGGCTAGTAATTCACGCGCATCAGCATGCGCCGAAAAACTACGTCGCCGGATACGGCGAAGAAGGCATCGAAGCCCACGACGCCATCGACATCATTCGCAAGGGTCCGGCGCATGCGCGCGAGGTAAAAGTCGAGCATCCCTTTTGGCTGTCAGCCCCGGCGCTAAAGGAGCTCGTCACCGGTAAAGTCCCCGGCCGCGCCAGCGCCGACGAGTCGACATGCTTTCTCAATAATATCGGCATCGGCCTGCAATTTGCCGCCGTCGGCGCCGCGGTTTTCAATGAAGCTAAGGCAAAGGGAGTCGGGCACGAAATTCCCACGGATTGGTTTTTGGAAAGTGTGCATCCGTAGTTCGGCTGGCGATTCTTGCGGGTTTGAAACAGGAGAAACACCAGCGCCAACCTCGCGTTCTTGCTTGCTCGTTTTGGCTTCGTTAAGACTTCGTTCCTTATCATTGATCGATTGACGAACGCTTCGAATCGCGCTAGCGGTAAGATCCAGAATACTAGTGCTGAAAGGAGACTGAATTATGGCGCTTAGATTAGGTGACGTGGCCCCAGATTTTTCCGCTGATACCAGTGAAGGCAAGATCAATTTTCACGAGTGGATCGGTAATGGCTGGGCGATTCTGTTCTCTCATCCGAAGGACTTCACGCCCGTCTGTACCACCGAGCTTGGCTATATGGCCGGCCTCAAGCCCGAGTTCGAAAAGCGCAACTGCAAGATCATCGGGTTGAGCGGCGATCCGGTGAGTGACCATACGGCCTGGGCCAAGG
>WNFU01005194.1_pt1 | contig 16827 bp, 18 predicted proteins | sample 5400121 | NCBI WGS metagenome assembly WNFU01 (sample SAMN13153360, study PRJNA577476) | soil metagenome | isolation source: 100 cm soil or saprolite under grassland replicate 1 | place: USA:California | collected 2016-06-15
CGGCGGCGCTCAGGCGCGCTGACGTTCGTCCCGCTGCCGGGCCAGCTCCTCTACCGCACTCGGGAGGGTCGTCTCGAAGTCGATCAGCTTCGCCCACGTCGGCACGACGACGATCCGGACCATGCCGTCGTAGAGCGAACGCACCTCGGCCTCCCACTCGACCCGTTGCTCGGGCGTCATCGTGTAGGTGCCGTTCATCTCGAGGTACTCGTCCGGGATGCCCTCGACGACGTCCAGCTCGGCCCGTCCGCGGATGAGCAGGATGCGCGGTGGGTGCACTTCGGTGTCGATGGTCAGGGCGACCGCCGGGTTGTGTCCCAGAGCCGGGACCTTCGCGGCGTTCTTCGCGGTGCACATGACGATCGCCGACCCATTCCATGTGAACCCGATCGGGATGGACCGCGGCGTGCCGTCCTTGGCGACGTAGGCCAGGCGGGTCAAGTCGCGGGCCAGGAGCTCCTGGCTGATCGGACGGTTCAGGACGTCGGTGATCTCGCTCGGCTGCACGGTCAGCCGCCCCTTCCAACTGTCGCTCCTCAGAACGGTCGCGTCTCACGAGCGGTGTAAACGCCCGGACGTAGAGATCCTCTCGTTGGGATGAGTCTATGCGACGTCCCCGACAGCGGCGGGCTGCTCGGCCGCGGTCGCGAGGTCCGCGCCGCCGGCGAACACCTCGTCCACCTCGGCGCGCAGCCGCTCGCTGGGCGTTATCCTCTTCGACACGGGCGTGGCTCCTTCTCGTTGACTTGGCGGTCTCGAGAGGAACCTACGTCCGTCGCTGGGTGCCTCCGAGCGAGGGCCAAGTTGACCTGGCCGTGCAGCACGACATGCTGCTGACCGGTGATGAGACCTTCGCCGTAGTCGCTGCCATGCTCGAGGACTGGTTGTGCCCAGTGATTCATGGGAGGAGACCATGATCAGCGACTGGCGAGCAGATCGAGCTGCTGCGGGAGTGGGCGGGCTCAGCCCTTGGAGCCCGTGTGGAGCGCCTGACCATCAACATCGCATCAGCGTGGATCGGCTGCTGGATCGCCCGTCGCCGCGCAGCCGAGCTTCGGCGGCTCCAGGTGCACCGCGGCGACTTGGTCGAGTTGCGTCGAGTCTTCCCCAATACTGGTGAGGTCATCATCAGCAGGCACGTTGTCACGTCGATCGGGCGGGACGGGCTGGTGTACGTGCACGGGCAGAACCCGCCATGCGCCCGACCAGATGAGCTTGAGGTCGTCGCCAAGCTCGTGCCGTAAGCACGCGCAGGCGGTCATACCATCATGAGCGTAACAAGCACCTCGCTGGTGAGCATCGATGCGATCGGTGCCTCTTGGTCGTCCAGTATAATTCTGCCGAGCGGGCACTCTGGCAAACGCCTCAGCATCAGGGTCCGGCTCCTCGCCGACTACAGTAAGGATCGTCCTGGTGGCGTCGAAACGATCCAACGACGGGGGCCATGGTTCGCCACGGCCCACCGTCTACCGGGGAATCGAGATGCGATCTCGACTCGAGGCTCTTGTCGCCGGCTACCTCGACGAACATGGCTTCAAGTGGGATTACGAGCCTGTCTGCTTCGCTGGACGCATGGGCCAGTACTTGCCGGATTTCCGCATCCAGCAATCTGGCCAGCCAAACGTCTTCGTGGAGGTCAAACCAAAGCCACGAAACCTCACGGAGCTGATGCGTGAGCAGGTTCCCCGAATGAGTGTGATCTGGGAATCTGAGCCCGGCGCACGGCTGATCATCGCTTTGTGCACTGGATACCCCACGCCGCATATCCTTCCCGTCACCGGCGACCCGGCCAGCCAGGTGTTCCGATGGAACCTGGACGACCTCGATGAGGCCATCCGCGGCGAGTGGTGGACAGAGGATCCGGCGACTGCGTCAGACGGTGGTTGAAGGGCAAGAGTGAGCCCACACGCTTGTGCGAAGCGACACTGACACCAATCTTGGCGTCGACGAACATCACGACCCCTCGGCGCGCCACGAGCATCCTGCCGTGCCGGTGGAGGCGGTGGCATACGGACCAAGACGTCGAGGAAACCCAGGTCGGTGGCGACGAAGGCCGGCTCTACCTCGGATCGCCAATCAGAGGAGCTGACATGAGCAACAATGAAGACCCGGTCGAGCGGTTCGTTGCTTTCGTAGAAGGACAGGCTCAGCGCTTCGTTGATCCGGATCGGAGACGTCTAGACGACGCCGTCATGCGGGTCCACGACTGGCTGACGGGCTCTCAACTGGACCCACATGACCAGACCGTGGTCCGTACGTTCCATTCGGTCATGCAACTGCTGGCTGATCAGGCCGGCCGGCAGGTCGCTACCCGACATCTTCCGCCAAACGACGCTCTCCTGCGTGCCGCCGCCGAGCTTTGGGAGGCGGCCCAGGACATGTGGGAGACTCAGCAGATCGTTGGCGGTGCCGAAGCCATGACGAGCGGGGAACGCTGACGAGGCGTAGGCAGGGTTCTTGACATATCCCTTCACCATGACCCCCGCCGGGCTACGCCGGCTCCAAGACCTGCGTCGCGAACTGCTCGTCCCACCCACCCCACTGCGACACACACCGACCCGTCCACGGCCGAGCAGCCCGCCGCTGTCGGGGACGTCGCATAGACTCATCCCAACGAGAGGATCTCTACGTCCGGGCGTTTACACCGCTCGTGAGACGCGACCTTTGTCGATCTGCAATGTCAGAGGCACGATGGACCAAGCGGCTGGCCGGAATCGCCGCTGAGTATCTCCACCGCCCTGTGATGGTCCACGCTACAAGTCAAGCTTTCAGCCGAGCCCATCTTCCACCCTCGGCCGCTGATCCTGGTCGAGATCACCAGCCTGTTCACCATCGCGTCCCTGCTGGCGCAGTTCCCATCTGTGGCTCCAGACAGCTGACACCACGCCACGCGGGTCATCGCGATTGGTTCATGCCTGCTACTCGAACTCCAGCTCCAGTCCCAGGCCGTCGCCAAGCTCGCGCCCGTCAGCCGGCTCCGGTGGCAACACAGGGGTTCCCAGCGCGGCCAATTCCTGGGCCAGTGCACGCATGCGCGCCGCTTCCTCCGGTGTGCGCAGCGGCAGGTGCGCACCGTCGTCGAGGTCCGCACGCTCATGGGGCTGCGCGGTGCACAGCGGCTCCCATCTGCGGTGCAGCGGGTCGGCCCGACGCGCCGCATCACCGACCGGGGCGTGCTCCTGGTCGTGCTCCAGGTCCGCAAGCCGCTCGGTGGCCGCGAGCTTGCGCGCGTCGCGTGTCCAGCGCTGCGCCAGCGCCGCCAGCGGCTCGTGGTGTGCGTACTCCCCGGTGCACTGGCTGTCGCGGTCGACGAACACGTGCAGCTCCTCAACGCAGCGAGTCGCCATCGAGTAAGCCGACTGCCGCGAGGTCTGCCAACTCCCCGGTAACACGAGCACGACCTGCGCCTGGCCGCCTTGCAGCCGCAGCGCATGCCCGGCATAGCCGAGCCGCAATGGCTGCGCCCACTCCCGCCCCGCCAGGTCCACTGGCACCTGGCGGCCGTCGTCACAGCCGATGGTGACGCGCCGGAGGCCAAGGTCGATGTGGGCGACGGTTCCGGCGGTGCCGTTGGCGACCCGCTCGCCGTCCTCGGCCCGGTAGGGGCGTACGAAGCGCACCCGGTCGCCGACGTAGACCTGCTCACGGCGGCCCACTTCGCGGTCGACCAGCTCCACGTTAGGCCATGACAGCTCTCCGGCCCGATGGCGCCGTGCTTGGCACAGGCTGTTGAGGGTGTCGATGGTCGCGTTGGAGGTGTCGGTGACGATCTTCACCCCGTCCAGGCCACGCTGGTGACGGTGGCGGTCCCAGGCGTACACGACCTCCTTGACCGCTGAGGAGGCGTGCGGGGACAGATGCACCCGGCCGCGGGCGTTGAGGTTGGCCAGCGCCGCAGGCGCGTTGCCCTGGCGGAGCAGCCGGCATACCTCCCGGTCGGCGGGGTTCTTCTGGCGGACCACGGTGGTCAGCTCGGCGTGCCCACCCATGGCCTTGTCGACCTGGGCGTGCCAGCCGGCCGCGCCGACCGCCTGCGCCTGCTCGGGATCTCCAAGGGTGCGGATGATCGCCGGCCCTGCCGCTTGCAGGAGCCGGTGCATGCGGTGGGTGTCGACCATGCACGCCTCCTCCACGATCACCACCATCCGGGCGTCCGCCCGCAGCCGGCCCTGCTCGACGGCCAGGCAGAACGCCTCGACGGTGTAGCCCTGGTCAAGGTCGAGCTCGCGGGCTGTGCGCTGGGCGGTGTCGGCGGCGGTGCTCACCACCACGGCCGCCTGGCAGTTGCGCTGGTAGGCGCCGACCACGGTGCGCACGGCGGTGGTCTTGCCGGTGCCGGCCCAGCCCTCAAGCGACGCCCACCCGACCGGTGCGCACAGGCGCGCCACCACCTGGTGCTGCTCGGCGGACAGCTCGTAGCCGGCCTGGCGGGCGACATCGGCCGCGACCCGCTCGACCATCGCCCGAGTGGGCGCCGGCACAACGCTGCTGGCCTTGGCCTTGGCCGCCTGGACGATCGCGTGCTCCTGGGCCAACAGCGCCGCGGTCGTCAGCCGCGGTTGGCCGTTGACTACCACCGGAGCGAGGTCCGGTCCAGTGAGGAACCGCTCCAGGAACCCGGAGGCTTCGTCGGCGGTGAGCAGTCCCGTGGCAGCCTCGAAGACCAGCTTGGTGACCGTGGTCTCGTCGAAGGTCGCGTCCTGGTGGGTGAGCCCGTCCGGGCCGAGCAGCCGTGCCCGCACCGTTGCCTCCCGCTCGCCAAGCGGTGCAGCGGCGTGCATCAGCATGCGCTCAGGACACGGTGGCGCCAGGCGGTGTCGGTCGAGGACCTGGCGGTAGGCAGGCCAGTGCGGCGCCCGGCACCCTGGCGTCTTGGCCAGCCGGCCGTGCTGGGCGAGGCGGCGGCGTTCCAGCTTGGTCGGCGGGCGGCCCTTGTCGGCCTGGAATCTGGCAGCGAGGTGGTCGATGTGGCGGTGGCGGCTGGAGAACAGGTCCAGCACCCGCTGGTCGACCCCGGCCAGCTCCCACACTCTGGCCTTGCGTGTCTGGTGCCAGTCGAGCCGGTAGCCGAGGTGTTGGAGCTGGGCGGCCAGCTCACAGGAGTAGATCGCCTCGGCGGTGGCGCCGAACTGGAAGATCGGCCGCGAGTCGATCGCCAGGAACCGCCCACTGCCGGGTGTGGGTTCGCACCAGGCCAGGTTGAACACGAACACGTGCGAGTGCAGCTGTGGATCGGGCGGGCGGTTGGCTTCGCTGGCGACCTCGGGGCTTGGCCGGCTGGTGTGGTGGATGAAGGTGGCCATGGCAAGCTCGCCGGGCGTGTGGATCTGCTCGCCGTCGATGGTGGGCCGGCAGGCGGCCACCCGCCGCTCCAGCTCCCTGACCGTCACGCGCACTGCGGCCAGGTGCGCGGCCTCGAGGTCTGCGCGGTCGGCGGCGGAGGTGACCGGCAGCACGGCGGAGACGGACTTCGGCGGTGAGAGGTTGCAGTCGATGCCGGGCACGTGCGCCCCGCCCCGCGTCACCAGCTCGCCCGTGGTGCGGTCGCGGCGCGGCGCGTGGGAAGTCTTGATCAACCGCTGGCCCGTCAGCGGATGGCAGCCGGCCGCCAGCCGGTCGAACGCCTGCCGATCGAGGTGGGTGAGGCCGAGGCGGGCGAACAGCTTGCCGTGCAGCTCCACTGCCGCCTTGGTGGGGGTGCCGTCGCGGGCGAGGTAGTAGTCGGCGTACTCGTGGCCGCCTTGCAGGTAACCCCACAGCCGACCTGGCCCGCCCACCGCGACCGGGTCGAATTTGCGTGGCGTGAACACCCTCGACCGTCCCCCGACTATGGCAAGCCCAGCCCGTCGCCACGGTCCAGGCCGTGGTGGGGCAGCTCGACGACATTGCCGGCCTGCTCAAGCGCCACCAGGGCGTCGAGCCCGAAGGTGACCAGCGCGCGGCCCAACAGCACCTCGGGCATGGGCGGCGCCGGCACCGTCCGGCGATCCTGCTGCCAGGCCCGCTCGGCAGTAGCCAGGCCCTCGCGGTAGTCGCGCAGCGCTCGGCGCAGCAGCACCCCGGCAAGCGCCTGCTCCTCTGACGTTCGGGCGCGCTGCGGAAACTCGGTGCACTCCAGGGTCTCTCGCCACGCCTCCTCGGCGCGCAGGTCGGCAAGCTGCGGGACCTGGCCGCTGTCGCGCACGTGGCGGACCAGGCTCACCGCCCAGGCCGTCAGCGTCAGCGAGCGCTCATACCGCACCAAGTCGCTGTGCAGTAGCTCGCCGATGGCCGGGCCGGCCGGGACCTGGCGGGCGGCGAGGTGCATCCGCTCAACGGTGGGGCCGTCGTCCCAGGCGATCTCCCAGCCCTGCCGGTAGCCGCCCCGGAACCAGCCGTCGGTCCACCGCACCTCGACCGCGCCCGGCCCGAGGTCCCAGTAGGTCCACAGGTTCTTGGCGAGCGCGAAGGCTTCTCGACTGCGCCTGGACATCACCATCACCACCGCTCGGCCCCGGCAACCGGCCACGGCCGAGGCTTCGCCCAGCAAACCTCCTGGCACTCACCGCGAAGCTGACAGGCCAGCCCACCTCAGCAGTACCAGCACCAACGAGGAGCAAGAATCAGCAGCACCAGCAAGACAGGAAGAAGAGACCAACGAACCCAAGCCACCAGCACCACCGACAGCAACAAGCACCAGCAACCCAAGCAAAAACGAAGACCCGATCGACAGACGCGGTACGCTGTCCGGCTTCGCCGGGACAGCTCACAGGGCGGGAACGGCCTCGCCTTGGGCGCCGCGGCCGGGACCCTGCACCCGTCCGCGGACCGGCCGACGCCGCCGCCAGGCGGCCGATACCGCGGCGGCGCCGTCCGCGTCAAGGGCGCTTCGCGGTCCTTCGGACCGGCCTTCGGCCGCCCTTGACCCGGCCGACGCCGCCGCGGGCCGTGCCCACACGCCGCCCTCGGGTGGGGCGACAGCCCGCCGCCCGGCCGCGACCTTCGCCGTGATTCCGCTGCGATGAAATATTCCGCAGGAATCAGAAAGCACTGGCGCGGCTCTTCGGGGAGTAACCACGGCACGGCGGCCACTGCGGGGTCGGTCCCACCTTCGGGCCGTGGCGGGTCAGCGTAACCGAAGCCGGGCCTGGTCTTGCCAATGACGCATCGCCTGCTCCTGTCCAGAGCACCGACAGGAGCTGACAGCATGCTTGCTGCCCTGCTCACAGATGCTGGTCAGCCGCTCGATGCCGCTGGTCCTCGGCCACGCTGACCGCGATGTCGACAATGCGGCCCGGGTCGACATCATGCCCTCGCTCATCCGACGCTTCCGAGCCTATTGACGGCTACCTTAAGGAAAACGAAGGTAAAACGACGCTAAGCGAGGCGAACGAAGCACATCGAGATGGCCAGCTTCACCGGGAGACGGGCACACAGGAGCACTGCAGACGGTGGGATCAAGCCGAAAGAGGTCAGCGGCGGGACGCGCAGCTTACTGCGGCGTCGACTCCACCTCACACAGGCGTTCAGTGAGCCTCCCGTATAGCTCCCCGGCGTCAACTGATGGGCGAGCAGCCAGCACGCGAGGAGCTGATCGCCGGTGCCTGAGCAGAGCGTCTACGACGCACCCCGCCAACTGGCGGGGCGGGCGGGTCGGCTCGACCAGGCCGGGGCGCTGGAGGCCACAGACTCCAGGAGAGCGGAGCGAGCAAGGGACCGAGAGCCGTTGCCTGAGCCAACAGGCCAGACGGCCCAGAGCCGAACGCCGACGATCGATGTGGCGGTCGACAAGGACATCAAACGCCTGATAGAGCGCTCGCGGGCGGCGCAAGGGTTGCCGCCTCGCATCACCGACCCAGTAGTCCTTGCCCGGGTCGCAGCGCTTGTCCAAGCTGCCCTCGGCAGGAAGGCAGCTCGACGTCAACCGGCCTCTTACCATTTCTAGTGGGCGGCGCGAGCGCGAACTGCGTAGCAGTCTCGCGCAGCCTTCCAGGCGACCGGCTAACGATCCCTCGCCCCGCCAGGCTGATCCATCTCCTCGGCCATCCGGTCGAGTAGGGCACGGGCTTCGTCGCCGAAGATGGCGACTGAGCGGAGGCGGTCGAACTCCCGCAGGTACAGGGCCACGCTGTCCGGTTCACTGATCGCGACCTCTTCTGGGACCATCTCGACGAGTACCAACGTGTCGGCATCGTCAGCTCGGTCTGCGTAGACCTGGAACCCCTCTGGGTAGATCACGTGCGCCTGGCCGCGCAACGGCAGAATGCCGATGCTGACGTTGGGCAGGTGCATCATGGCGGTGATCCGCTGGAGCTGATGGACCTGCAACTCGACCGACCCTGGCCGCCAGCGCAGAGCGGCCTCAGTCATGAGGATCGTGAACTGCTTCGACTGGTCAAGCAGGACACCCTGGCGACGCATCCGGCCCTCCACCTTGCCGGCGATGTCTCCCGTACCCACGTCGGCCATCTCGAAGACGAGGCGGGCGTACTCCCGAACCTGCAGAAGACCACAGACCACCGCGTGGTCGTAGTAGAGGATCGTGCCTGCACTGGCCTCCAGTTCAGCAGTTTCCTGTTGCGCCTCGTCGATGCCTTGGTGGAGCCGGGACCGCCACGGGGTGATCTGAGTTCGTGCAGCCTCGGCGAGCGCCGTCAGTTCCTCGCGGATCGCTGCTGATGCGCCAGTCGCGCGTACCCACGTGGCAATCTCTGCCAGTGTGACGATGCGGTCGCCGCTCTCCATGCGGGAGACGGTCGCCGGGCTGAGGTTGAGTGCTTCGGCGAGGTCCTCGTTCCGCAGCCCGGCGAGTTCGCGCAGGACCTTGAGTCTGGCTCCGAGACGTTGACGCCGGGTAATGGCGGGTCGACCGGGAGTTCGACTTGTCATCACGCCATTACCCGAGCCTCAACATCCATTCATGCCTCCAGCGCGGCGGTGAAGTCGTAGAGCGGCACGGAGAAGGCGAGGGCCAAGTCGCGCTCCCGCCGGCACCGCTCGATGATCAGTGGATCGTCGGTTGTCTCGAAGTCGATGAGCTGTGCGGCGGCGTTGTAGTGCAGCAGCATAGCGAACGCCTGGGGAGTCTCCGCGTCGAACAGCCAGAACTCGCGCCGGAGTTGGGTTAGCTCCGGATGCGCGTCTTGATCAGCGAGGCGAACGTCCTCGCCGGCCGCGACGTTGTCTTCGTAGCCGACCAGCTCGAATCGGAGGTAGTCGGTGAGCGGATGGCCTACGACGTGAACGCGCTGCCAGCGTTTGCCGGCGGCAGTGGTGTCGGCTACTCGCTTCAGCCATGGATCGGTCCGCGTCGAGCGCTCGGGCAGCGGCTTGCCCGCCAGGAAGAGCGCGAGCTCGGCGTCCTCTTGCTCGTCGGAGTACCGAGGCAGCGTCTCCAAGCGGAACGCGGTCGCGCGGAACGCATCGAAGACGGCGTCGAACTCCTCTGGGTTCATCGTGCCCGAATCTTGTCAGCGTAGGCGAGGAGCAGCGACTCCTGGACCGCGAGGACGCCCTCACCGGGGTCGAAGGTGATCTGGGCCACGGTGGCGGGGTCGTCGAGTTGGTAGCCCTGCAGCAGGACCATCCCTGAGGAGATCGTCTCCCCAGTGCTGAGCGTGATGTCGCCGTCGACGGCGTGGACGGCTGGGCATCCGCCGTTGCGGGACTGCTCGACGACTGTGGTGAGCTTGGCCATGTGGGCGACCTCCTTGGCCGAGGTATTCAGTCACTTTCAGGTTCTATCAGACGCTTACAGCAGTCAAGAATACTTCATCCGTCCTGCTCGCCGAAGCGAGGCAAGACTCAGGTGCTCAGTGCGGAGGTCTTGACTCTTTCAGATTCTTCCTGAAATATATTGAAAGAGCGCCTATGCAGAGGGGCTGGTGGACCGCTACGTCATGGCTGGACAGGTGCTTCGACAGCTTGTCGGGGGAGAGGCGACCGTCCTGGACGGCAACGCCGGTCCTCTGCGTCTGTTCTCCGCAGTGCCGCCAGCGTGCAACCAGCTCGACGAAGTACCGGCAGCCCACTTTGGTGCTTCGGCGGGCTGCCGAAGGGGTGACTGCGCATGACCGAGAACGATCCGAGCAGCGGTCACGTGCTGGCCTCGGTCGATGTCGATCCGAAGGTGGCGGCGGCGTTCGCCGCGTGGGCGACCGAGCTGGCTGGGCGAGCCGTCTGGATTAGCGGTCGGACCACGACACCCGAGTGGGTCGGGACCGCCGCCGAGCTGCTGTACGACTGGGCCGCGGGGCTGCCCTGGGCCAACGGGCAGGTGGGGACTGCGGGGCAGGCCGGAGCCATCCAATCCACGGGCGTGGAAGGGACGCACGGTGCGTTCCTCGGGGACATGCTCGCGGGGATGGGATTGCCGGCCGCCCCGCCGTCCCCACCCGCAGTGCCTGATGGGCCGCCGATGACCGGGCGGTCCCTACTGGAGCAATTGCGTGCCTCGCGGCTGGCGGTGGTCGTGGCCGATGGGCTTGCTGCCGCGTTGCGGGCTGGTGACGCCGAGCAGGCGGCCAAGCACCTGACGGCGTTCGAGCAGGCAAGCAACACCTACCACGCCACAGCCGGGGAGGACCCTGGCGACGACCATGACGAGGGAGCAGGGTCGTGAGCGGCGCGGTTACCGCCCCCGACGTGGATGCTCAGGCGGCTGCGGCGACTGCGGCGTGGGCGGTGGAGCTGGCCATCCAGGCGACCCGGACCAGCGGTGAGCAGGTGCCAGGCTGGGCCGGGACGGTCGCCGAGTTGCGGCGCGACTGGTCCCAGCAGCTCGGGCCGGATGGGCGTGCAGCGGGGCAGGCCGGTACGGCGAGGACGCCAGGCGTGTTCACGGCGCCTCCGAGGTTGGGCGTCCTCGTTGGGAGCTGCGTACCGGCCGCCCCGCTGCCCGCCCATCCACTGCTGACATGGGCGCGGCTGCGCTTCGGGGTCCGCCGCTGCCTTGCCTGTGGCCGGCTCGGTAACCGCAGCCTTCAGCCGGCCCACCCACTGGTGTCGCCCGCCAGGGCGCGGACATGGAGTTGCGCGGACCGGCTCGCCTGCCGCCAGCGCCGAGTGCGCCGTGAGCCTGACCGTGTGGAGGTGGCCGCGTGAGGGAGCGGACCTTGCTGGAGGCTGCGCTGGCCCGTCTGGACGACGCGGCGCTGATGGTGATGCGCAGCGCAGCCACCGAGGACGAGCAGCACGAGATCCTCGGGTCCCTGGTCGGCGCGCACAGTCTGCTCTCGGCGCTGGTCCGCCTTGATCCGGTTGCGGTCGACGAGTTGCTCGCCCGCGCGATCCGGCTCGGAAGGCGCGTCAGTCAGTCCAAGACCGCCACGGCACGTGAAGGGGTTGCGGGGACGTCGGCAGGCCGGCTGCAAGAAGTCGGGCCGGCGTCCCCCACGACCAACCTGGCCGCAGTCGAGGTCGAGGTCGACGTCGAGGTGCGGCATGCGGTCGGCGTCTGAGCTTGGGCGTGGCGGCGCCGTGCGGCGCCGTGGCGTCGCCCTGCTGGCGTTCGCCTGCTATCTGCTGATGACGCTGGGCTGCGCGGCCGGGATCGTCGTCGGCGTCTGGCACGGCCTGGTCACCCTCTCCCTGCTGGGCTGCGCGCTTGGCGTGTACTACGCCAGCGAGCTTCGCGTCCTGCTGGCCTGGCTGCGCCAGCCCGACCCGAGTTCTCCCCCGATGGCGCCGGCCTGGCACGTGCTGGCCTGCGCGACAGCCTTCGCGCTGCTGGCGGTCGGCGCAGCGTGGACGTGGGGCTCGCCATGAGCCGCCCACGCGAAGTGAGCCGGCGGGAGCTGCGCGGCGTGCAGCTCGACCCGTCGCTGTCGCTGGCCGCCAAGGGCCTGCTGCATGAGCTGCTGCTACGCCCGCCCGGCGTGGTGCTCTCCCGCGCCGAGCTGTTCGAGACCAACCGCGACGCCATGACGGCCATCGACTCCGCCGTCGAGGAGCTGGTCCGCGCCGGCCTGGTGATGAAGGTCCCCACCCCGCAAGCGCAGCCAGAGCCGCCGCAGCGGCGGCATCAAGCTGCCGGCCCCTGCCGTCGGCCAGCCGCAGCCCGAGCCCGACCTGGATGGGGCGCCGGTTATCGGTGCACGGCCGGCACCGCCCTGGTGGGAGTGGCAGGGCTGGCCGGTGCCGCCAAACGAGGTGGCCGTCCTTCGGCCGTTCAGAGGTCGGATGGTCGAGCGTGAGGGGAGGGGGTGAGGCCAGGAGAGGGCCATCGTTGCGGGTCGGGCGCGTGATTCCCACAGAGCCTACGTCCAGGCTCGTACGCCACGCGCCCGACCACCCTCTCACGAATCGACGAGGCCCGAAACGCCGGCCTGCATGGGGCTAGAGAACTCCCCCAGGACGTAGCTGATCCGCTACCGGCGCCCGCCCGTGGGGAGAGCGGCCGAGAACGACGGGCACGAAAAGAACCCGAACCTACTGCTGCTGGACCTGCACGGGATGGAGCCCATCCCAGGTGTTGGCACCCGGAGCACGAGCGGCACGGCGACCCTTAATGCGAGTACCCCAGGCGCGAGAAGTACCACCCGGAAGCGCCCGGGGGAAGGGGAAGCGTAAGGGCAGCACGGCCGCTTGCGCACCGGACGCCCCGAGGGCCGGGGAAGCCCTCGATCCCGTCCCTCGGGGCACCAACACAGCGCTCACCGGAGCACACACAGGTCACAGCAGCGCTAACAGCGCTGCTCACCGCAGCCACTACCGACGCAGATGGAGACGTTGATGCACAGCATGTTGTCCAGCTTCGGCATGGCCATCGTGACGCTGCTCGGCATCGCCGCGGTGCTCGGCCTGGTCCTGCTGGTCGCCGTCGAGATCCGCTACCTGCTGCGGATCAACCGCCAGCTCGGCACCCCCAACGACGAGCCAAGGTTCTTCAGCGATGTCGGATCGCACTTTGACGATGTCGGATCACACCTTGACCGGTATCGGTAGCGCCGCGCCGGCAGAGGGCAGGGCCGCGGCTACCACACCAGGAGGCCCCACCCCCCGCCGGCCAGACCCCAGGAAGAGCAGAGGTCCACGTTCATGATGCCCCACCCCGGCCCGCGCGGCGGCCGGGTGGCTGCTGGCGCTGGCCGCCGGCTGCGCCTGGTTGCTGGCGGGTCAGCATCTCGCCGGCCAGGCCGGCGCCAACCAAGCCAGCCGTCCGCAGGTGGCCACCCTCGCGCCGCCCGGCACCGCCGTCCAGCCCTGCCCGCCCGCGCCGTCGCCCCCCGATGTGGCGCAGCACCGGCCGACCTCACTGCCATCCTCAACACGATCCTCAACGGGAATCTCAACGCCGCCGCCGCACTCAACGGCAACCTCAACACGATCCTCACCGCCGTCATCAACGGGAAGCTCACCGCAGCAGCACTCAACAGGAACGTCACCGCTGACCTCACAGGCGGCGGCGCGGGCGGTCGCGTTCGCGCTCGCCCAGCAGGGCAAGCCCTACCAGTGGGGCGCCGAAGGCCCCGGCGCCTACGACTGCTCCGGGCTGGTATGGCGGGCCTGGCAACACGCCGGCCTCTACTGGCCTCGGATGAGCGCCGCCGCCCAGCGGCAATAGCTGCACCAGCACGGGCACGACGTGCCCGCTACGCAGGTGGGTCCTGGGGATCTGCTGTTCTACGCCGACAACCCACAGAACCCCGCCTCCGATTCACCACGTCGCCATGGCGATCGGCCACGGCCGCATGGTCGAGGCCCTACAGCCCGGTGTGCCTGTCCGGGTCCGGCCCCTGCGATTCAGCGATCTGTATGCCCCGCCCGGCCGCCCTGACCGCGCCTGCCACCTCCTCAACGCCCATCGACAGCAACCCGATCGACCGCTGCCAAGGAGGCACTCGTGCACGACACCACCACGCCGGCCGCGTCGGCCGCGCCCGTCAGGGTGCGCACCATCATCGCCTACACCCGCGCCCGCAACGACATCAGCCATGGCCAGCGGTGGGTGCAGCGCCAGCGCACCGCCATCCAGGCCGAGGCCGACTTCCAGGGCTGGACGGTCGCGGCCTGGACCTGCGATCTCGGCCAGCGCGGCACCACCCTGGACCGGCCCGGCCTACGGCAGGCCCTGGTGATGCTGTCGGAAGGCCGGGCCGACGCGCTGGTGGCCTACGACGACAACCGCCTGACCCGGCTCCTTTCGCACCAGCGCCAACTCGCCCGCGTCGCCCAGCGGCAGGGCTGGCGGCTGCTGACCATCCAGGCGCTACGAGCCCTCACCCCTGCGTAGCCGTTGCGTCCATCAGGACAGGAGGACATCCCCATGACCAACAATGCTCCCACGCCCGAGCCCAACCAGGGTGAGCCCACCGCCGCACGACGCCCCGCTCACTACGGGTGTGTCTTCGTCGAGGACCCGACCAACGCCGCCACGCGCACCGTCATCGCCTACACCCGCACCGCCGACCGCACCAACCAGCGCAGCATTCAGGCCCAGCGCGACGACCTGGACGCCGAGGTCGCCTTCCGCGGCTGGACGGTAGCCGAGTGGATCGACGATCTCGGCGAGCCCGGCACCACCCTGGAGCGGCCCGGCCTCACCCGCGCCCTGGAGTTGCTCGCCCATCACCAGGCCGACGCGCTCATCGCCTGTGACGCGACCCGTCTGGCCCGCTCGGCGGCGGTGACGCGTCAGCTCGCCGCCCACGCCGACACGTATGGCTGGCAGCTCATCGTCGCCCAGGACGAGCGGCAACTCCCGCTGTTCCCGACCGAGCCCCAGGGGGCGTAGCCAGCTCACGTCGGCTTGATCCGGGAGCCCACGGTCGAGTTGACGGTACTTGGCCGGCTTGTGGCTCTCGTGGCGGCGCCCCCGGCCTCACTTCGGGCCGGGGGCGCCGCACACCCGCCACGGAGGCCGTCACTCTTGGAGGCTCAACATGACCGCCGCACCGTCCAATCCCTTCCAGGACAAGCCATTCGGCTCCCGCATCCATCCGTCACAGGCGCTCGCCGACAGCCTCACCACGGAGAGAATCGAGCAGCAGGCAGACGACGCCCGCTCCGCTACAGCTTCCGTGCGCACAGTGGTCTGCTACACCCGGACCGCCAACGCTGGCACTGGCGGCCTGCGGCTGCTGGAGCGGCAGCACGCCAAGCTGCATGCCGCAGTCGTCGCGCACGGCTGGACCGCCCTCACCTGGGTCGAGGATCTCCACCAGTCGGGTACCACCCTGGCGCGCCCCGGTCTGCAACACGCGCTGACGCTGCTCGCCGACCACCAAGCAGACGCCTTGCTGGCAACCGACGTGAGCCGCTTGGCCGTCGACCCCAAGGTAGCCGCCGAGCTTGCGACGCTCGCCGACCGGCACGGCTGGGAGATCGTCACCGTCGCACCGGCATGTGAGAACGGTCGAGTTGGCACCGATACGCCCATCGTGGGGGACCCATGTCGTTGAGACCCTGCGTCCACGATGGCCGGCAGCGCCCGGCCGATATCACATGCTCAGAGCGGTGCGAGCACTTCCCGACGTGCATGCCACCAAGGTCAGCAGAGGTCAAAGAAGAGATCGTCAGCACACTCCAAGCCGGCGCGGTCGAGCGGAAGACCATCGAGACACTGCTCGCAGCTCTGGAGGCACTGCAGGACGACTCGCCTGGAAGAGATCTATGAAGAGATCTATAAGGACTGCGGCAGCCTTCCGGAATACTGCCGATCCACCGAGGCCGACAACGGCCACGCGGAGCCGGCGAAGGGTCTCTTGCCCGAGGTCGCTGAACAGTCGGGGCCTGCCGGTCGGGGAACGGGTCGTAGGCGGTCGACCGCGCGGGGGTCGGGCGGAGGCGCAGGAGGTTCCTCGGCTCAGGCGGTCTCGATGCGCTCGGCCTCCTCCAGTTGCAGCTCGGCGATGGAGGCCTCGCGCATCCTGAACTTCTGGATCTTGCCCGTGACGGTCATCGGGAAGGCCTCGACGAACTTCCAGTAGCGGGGGATCTTGAGCGTGGCGATCCTGCCCCTGCACCACTGGCGCAGCTCGTCGCCGTTCACGCTGTGGCCCTCCTTGAGCCGGACCCAGGCGCACAGCTCCTCGCCGTACTTGAGGTCCGGCACGCCGACGACCTGCACGTCGCTCAGGGCGGGGTGCTGGTACAGGAACTCCTCGACCTCGCGCGGGTAGATGTTCTCCCCGCCGCGGATCACCATGTCCTTGATCCGGCCGACGATGTTGGCGTAGCCATCCTCGTCAACCGTGGCCAAGTCGCCGGTGTGCATCCAACCGGCCCGGTCGATCGCTGCCGCGGTCGCCTCCTCGTCCTCCCAGTAGCTCAGCATCACCAGGTAGCCGCGCGTGCACAGCTCGCCGGGCTCGCCGCGCGGCAGGATCCGTCCGTTGTCTGGGTTGATGATCTTGGCCTCGACGTGCGGGTGGATGCGCCCGACGGTCGCCACCCGCTTGTCGACCGGGTCGTCGGTCCCGCTCTGGAAGGAGACCGGGCTGGTCTCGGTCATGCCGTAGCAGATGGTGACCTCGGCCATGTGCATGTCCGACTGGACCTTCTTCATCACCTCGACCGGGCAGGGCGACCCGGCCATGATGCCGGTGCGCAGGCTGGACAGGTCGAACTCGGGGAAGCGCGGGTGCTCGAGCTCGGCAATGAACATTGTGGGGACTCCGTAAAGGCTGGTACAACGCTCGCCCTGGACCGCCGCCAGGGTCGCCACCGGCTCGAACGACTCGGCCGGGTAGACCATGGCCGCGCCGTGCGTGGTGCAGGCGAGGTTGCCGAGCACCATGCCGAAGCAGTGGTACAGCGGCACCGGGATGCAGACGCGGTCGGCCTCGTCGTAGCGGCAGCCCTCGCCGATGAAGAAGCCGTTGTTGAGGATGTTGTGGTGCGACAGGG
>WNFU01004942.1_pt1 | contig 16818 bp, 18 predicted proteins | sample 5400121 | NCBI WGS metagenome assembly WNFU01 (sample SAMN13153360, study PRJNA577476) | soil metagenome | isolation source: 100 cm soil or saprolite under grassland replicate 1 | place: USA:California | collected 2016-06-15
CTTCCTGTGCTTGGGAATATATGCTTTGATGCCGGGACGCTTCTTCTTGGGAGGCGCCTCGGGGTTGGGCTTGTGCCTGCCTTTGGGTTTTGGCTTCGGCTTCGGTTTGAGTTTTCGTTTGGTCTTCCCGCGCTTGGGCATGGATGACTCCCTCGCAGGCGTAAGTATTGCTCTAGGCCACAGCAGAGTCTAGTCGCACGCTGAAATGCGCCCGAGCGAGCCCGAGTTGGGCACAAGTCTGGGCACAAACTCAGTTCTAAGAAGAACTCGAGGTGGGCAACCCGTTGGAAAGAAATGGTGGGCAGGGACGGGATTGAACCGCCGACACCAGGATTTTCAGTCCTAGACCACGACGCGTGCAAGTCCGCAAAAATGTTTACCGCGTAAGGAAAAGCTCAGGACGGCGTCCTGCGCTGGAATGCCCTGGAATGCGCCCGAGTGCGCTGGAGGTGGGCACAGTTTGGGCACAAACATCCCGCTCTTACTGAATCAACTCATCCGCCCTCACCAGCAGCGATTGGGGAATCGTCAGTCCCAACGCCTTAGCGGTCTTCAGGTTGATGACCAGCTCGAACTTGGTGGGCTGTTCGACGGGTAAGTCAGCAGGCTTGGCGCCCTTGAGGATCTTGTCCACGTAGCCGGCGGCGCGACGGAAAAGGTCAGCCACGCCCACTCCATAGGACATTAAACCCCCGAGGTTGATCGACTCCCGGTAGGCGAAGACGCTTGGCAGCCGAGTCCGGTTCGCGAAGTCGACGATGGGACTTCGATCGGCGTAGGCTGCCGCGCCCGACGAGACGAAGAGCGCGTCCGCCCGGCCACGGCTGATCAGCGTGAAGGCGTCGGTGTACTGGTGGGGGGTGAATTCGGCGAGCACCAGCGTCACGCCCAGGGCCTGCGCGGCCGTCCGAACGCTCCTCCCCCCCGGGCTCTCCCAGTCTTTCTCTTCCCTGCTGGCAAGGTAGGCGACGCGAGAGACTCCGGGCAGCATCTCTTTCAAGAGCTCGAGGCGCTTGGCCGCGATCTCCGGCCCTACAACAAACGTGAGCCCCGTGATGTTGCCGCCGGGTCGCGCGAGGCTCTGAACGATCCCCTCGCCCACGGGATCGATGCTGGCTACCATGACGATGGGAACGGTAGGGGTCACCGCCTTGGCTGCCCGCGCCATCCGGTCACCGACGGTCACGATCACGTCCGCTTTGAGGCGGATCAGCTCGGCGACGATATCGCCGAATCGCTCGAAGCGTCCCTCGGCCGACCGGCGCTCCAGGATGAGGTTCTGCCCTTCTACGTAGCCGCGGGCACGCAAGCCCTGCACGAACGCTCTGGTGGGGGGTGGGCGGGCTCAGGTCCGGCCATCTCGGCGAGCGGAGATGTTGTGAGGATCACGCCGACCCGGTGAACCTTTCCCGTTGGCTGTGCCTCGGCGGCGACCGGCGCGGTCAGGAGGCCGCTAGCAAGCATGCTGATGAAGTCGCGCCTATTCATTCCAGTTCCTTCATCTCCGCCTCTACCGTCTCGAGCCAGAAGCGCATGTCCATCTCGCGGTACATCGTCGTCGCGGTGGTGAGGTGCTCCTGGGCTTGCTCCCGCTCGCCGGTGCGCCGGTAGAGCTTGCCGAGACCGAGGTGGCAGTGGGCGACGAGGGGGCGCATGCCGAGCTGGCCTGCGAGCCCCTGGGCCATCTCGAAGCGCCGAGTGGCCGCGTCACGCTCACCGTGCTCGGCCATCGCGTGGCCGAGCAGCCAGTGGATCCAGGCCTCGTTGCCTCGCTCACCGTGCCGTTGGGCGAAGCGCAGCGCCGTTTCCGCTGTAGTCTCCGCTTCGCTGAGGTTTCCGACCCGCAAGTACAGCCCGGCCAGGACGCGAGTCCAGAGCGCCCGGTCGACGAACGCGCCAGCGGTCTCTTGCAACTCGATGGCCTCTTTAACGAGAGGAATCCCATCTGCCGGGCGGCCGACCAATCCGTAGGCTTGCCCCAGGACGGTGAGCGCGCGCATCGTCTGTCCGGCGAACTTCTTCTCCCGGCAAGTGGCCACTGCGGCCTCTAGCGGGACGATAACATCGTTGGGGTTCTGGCGGAGGAGCACCCGGCTTCGTGCGATGGCGAGGACAACTTTACTGTAGAGATGGTCTGCCGCGTTGGCCACGTGCTCGCCGCGCCGGATGAGCTCCAGTGCCCGTGCGGAGTCCCCCAGCTCACTCAGGCACTCGGCCGCGAGTGCACAGGCGCCCGAGTAAGGGAGCCCTGACAGTCCGAACCGCTCGATCGCCTTGGGTCCCTCGAGGCGATCGATGATCTCCTGAAAGCAGGCGAGGGCGCGCCGTAGGTTCCCTTGCGCCTGGTACGAGGCGCCCAGATAGTACAGGCCCGTCACGCACAGGCCAAGATCGTGGCGCCGGTCGGGCGCCTCCAGGCAATGTTGCCCGTAGTCGATGGCCTGCTCGTACTCCGCCTTCGCCCAGTGGTACTGGACCAGGAACGAGTAGATGGCGTCCAGGGACTCCGTCTGCTCGAACCGCGTCGCCACGGCCTCCGCCTCCTGGAAGATCTCGCGCAGCCGCTCGAGCTGGCCCTGCCGCCAAAGCGGTGCTCGGAGCGCCAGCCGCAGATCAATCCCGATGCGGGCTGTTTCGGGGGTGGCCGGAAGCCGCCCGAGTGCCTCGAGCCCCCGGGTGTAGGCCGCAACCGCTTCCGTGTCGGCGCAGAGCGCCACCGCTCGATCACCGACCTGCCGGGCATAACGGGTGGCGGTCTCCCAGAGCTCACCGCGGAAGGCGTGGTGGGCCAGCCGATCGGCTTGCTCGAAGAGGCGGTCTCCATACCGGGCCTCGATCGCCTCCACCATGCGACCGTGCAGGGTCCGACGGCGCTCCTGAAGCAGGCTGCCGTACGCCACCTCGTGCGTGAGGGAGTGCTTGAATGTGTATTCGAGATCGGGGAAAAGTCTGGCCTCGTACAGGAACTCGGCGGCCTGGAGTCGGCTGAGGCCCTGGCGCAGCGCGTCCTCGCTCTCGTCCGCGATCGCCTGGAGGAGCGTAAACGGCACGTCCTTGCCGATAACGGAGGCAGATTGAAGAAGCCGCTTGTCCTCCGCAGGGAGGCGATCGATTCGGGCAGCCAGAATCGCCTGAGCCGTTGCCGGGATCTGCACGCTCTCGGGGGCCTTCGCCAGCCGGTACGCCCCCCGCTCGCCGGTGAGACCCTTCGTCTCGACAAGCGTCCGCACGCTCTCCTCGAGGAAGAAGGGGTTCCCCTCTGTCCGCTCGATGAGCAGCCGTTTGAGCGGCCCCAGCGCAGAATCTGGGCCGAGCAGCGCCGCAAGCATCTCGTCAGCGCTCTCGGGCGGCAATGGATCGATGCGCAGCTGGCGATAGTACGTCTTGCTCCCCCAGCCGTGCTGGTACTCGGGGCGATAGTTCACGAGCACGAGCAGCCGCGCCGTCGGGAGGCTTTCAACCAGGCCGTCAAGCAGGGCCTGGGTCTCCGTGTCAATCCAGTGCAGGTCCTCGAAGAGAACCACGAGCGGCTGGACTTGACTTTCGCGCAAGAATAATCGTTTGACCGCGTCCAGGGTGTGCTGGCGTCGGTGCGTGGGATCCAGCAGAGCCCATTGGGGATCGCCGGCCGGCACGTCCAGCAGCCAGAAGAATGCGGGAAGAGACGCTTCGAGCGCGCGGTCCAGCGAGAGCACCTTCCCAGTCACCTTTTCGTGAATCTTGCGCGTGTCATCGCGCGCCTCAATTTGAAAGTAGCTGCGCAGGAGGTCGATGATGGGAAGCCACGCGGTGGCTTTGTCGTATGAGACGGAACTCGCTTCGAGGATCAACCATCCCTGCGTGCGATGGGAGTGGGTGAACTCCCAGTAGAGGCGGGACTTGCCGACGCCCGGCTCGCCGACCACTGCCACGATCTGCCCGTAACCGGCTCGAGCCCGCTCCAGCGCCTGCGCCACCTGCGTTATCTCCTCGGTGCGGCCAACGAACTTGGTCAGGCCACGGGCTGCGGAGGCCTGGAGGCGAGAACGCACGGTGCTGGCGCCCATTAGCTCGTACAGTTCAATGGGCTCGCTCAGCCCTTTGACCGTTCGGGTCCCCAGCGAGTTGACGACCACGAATCCTTCCGCGAACCGGAGAACGTCCGCCGTAATCAGGATCGAGTCAGGCTTGGCCATCTGCTCCATGCGGGCGGCCAGGTGCGTGGTCTGGCCTACGGCCGTGTAGTCCATTCGCAAGTCGCTTCCAATCGAACGGACGACAACCTCACCGGCATTGAGGCCGACGCGGATCTGGATCGGTACCCCCTCGGCCTTGTGTACCTGCTCGGCGTACCGCCTGACGGACTCCAGCATCCGGAGCGCCGCGTAGCAGGCCCGGATGGCGTGGTCCTCGTGGGCCAACGGCGCCCCGAAGAGGGCCATGATTCCATCACCCAGGACCTGGTTCACGGTCCCCTCATACCGGTGGACGGCCTCCATCATCAGCTCCAGAACTGGATCGAGGAGCTTCCGGGCGTCCTCCGGGTCCCGGTCGGCAAGCAGCTCCATCGAACCTTTGAGGTCGGCGAACAGCACCGTCACCTGCTTACGCTCGCCTTCGAGAGCGGCCTTCGAGGTGAGGATCTTTTCGGCTAAGTGCTTCGGCGTATATGAGTGCGGGGCGGCGAACTTGGCTGTCCGGGTAGTCCGGAGCGGCGCGGCGCACTGGCCGCAGAACTTATTCTCGGGTGGGTTCGCCGCGCCACAGGACGGACAGGTTGAGGCAAGCGGTGCGGCGCACTCCCCACAGAACTTCATGGTGGAGAGATTCTCGTGCTGGCACCGGGGACATTTCATGCCGAGGCCTCCCAGCGGACCGGCCGCTGAAGGTCGAAAGTGGCCCGAGCTTAGCCCGGCGCCGTCAGGGGGTCAAGGACGGGCACAATTCAGGCACACGACGAATACGGCGGTTCAAGAAAGCGGGGAATTCGATCAGTTATGAGGTAGGAGGCTGAGGACTAGAACTCCTGTGCTCCCGACAGCATTCAGCTCCCGACGCCGGCGACCGAGAGCGGGCTGAACTACCCGTTCTGGAAGGAAAAGCGCTTGATCCCGTGTGCGCTGGAGTGTGTGGAGTGATCAGGAATGCGCTGGAATGCGCACGAGGATTTTCAGTCCTAAGCCCGAGTCCGTGGAAGTGCGCGTAAATACTTGAGGTCGAAAGAGAGGTGCAACACAGGATCGTGCGCTGGAGTGTGCTGGAATGCGCCTGAGTGCGCTTGAGTTGGGCACAGTTTGGGCACAATCCAGTCGGGCTCCTACTGAATGACCTCATCCACCTGCTGCAAGAGTGACTGCGGGATCGTCAGGCCGAGGGCTTGAGCGGAGATGGGATGAAGCAGCTGATCCCCGCACGCTTGCGAGTGTGAGGCTTGCGCGCCGTGGTCTCTTTGACCCGGCGAGCGAGTAACTCCTTCACCTTTCGCTTCCCCAGGTTCCATCGAGCCACCAACTACCCACGATCCCGCGCCGCGGGGCGCCATGACTGAGGACGGGTTTTATGTTATCTAGGCTCCTGCACCCGCCGGCGGTTCGATCGACAGTCGCGACCCGCGAGGCTTGCTGATCGCGTCGGAATGGACACGAGTTGCTTCTCAAAAGGTGCCGCTAAGACACCGCGCGTGGAACGATGCTGACAGATGATGAACGGCAGCGGATTCGGTTCGAAGAGGTATTTCGTAGCGAAGTTAGACAGGAGCTTGAGAAAAGGAACAGGCGTGGGTCGCGGCGTACAAGATGGGTGGCTTTCTTGAATACCGGTCTTGGGTTGTGGATCCTGTCCACCCTAGCGGTGGGGACGATCTCGTGGGGCTACGGAGAGTGGTCTCGTTACCAACAAGGCAAGGAGGCCAAGCAGGAGCTAATCCGAAAAGTGGACTTGGAAATTGCTGTCAGGCTCCGCTACTTTGACTCTCTAATCAGCAATGCGGATAACCTGAGAGCTTTCTACGATGCTCTCCGGGGCTTGGAACAGCCTGCATGGCTGGTTCGAGGACTCCCTAACACCGTCTTCCCAGAATTCTCCGAGCGAAGTTTTCGCTCTTTGCTATGGGAGCTCTATACGGTAGTCCCATCAGCAGAAAAGGATCCCGTTTTGGGCGCCCTCAGACAAGCCCAAAAGTTGGCGGAGAGACTGATGCCGTCCGAAGCTAAAGGAATCGGCAGATTCCCCGGAGAAAAAGAGCGAATTCCGCTCGGCGATCTCGAATTAGTGAAGCTCGCACTCAGTAGAGATTTTAGTCTGAAGCGATGGGCATTGCCATAACCTAGGCTGTCCTGGTCAGCCGCCGGGCCAGCAGCAAGCCGCCTGGATCCGCGTGCAGGGATTCCCGGGAGTCTAGGCGGACCTGGCAGCCCTGTCAAAGGGTCTGGTGCCTTACTGCGTAGCTGGTCGCCGAGCGACTTATGCAGAACTGCATGCCCATCACGATTCTCGTTGCGCCTTTCGTTTCAGCCGTATTGCCATGCGACCCAGCTGAGCTGTTTTGCTCCTTCCGGCCGAGCGGGACTTCGCCAGGGTCATCGATCCTGGTTGACGCGATCACGTACGGACGCGCATAGTCCCGCCCATGGTCCTTGAGGTTAGAAATCTGTTCGACCAGTATGAGCAACCAGAAAACCGCCTGTCCTACGCCTTGGCGGTCGCGCTTGCCGAGGATCATCGGCTTAGGCGAAGCTTCCTACGCCGCTTCGTGAATTCCGCTCGCGACATGCCTGCCAAGATTGACGTGGCCGAGCAGCGACTCCCGGGGGAGTCGGACACGAAAGAGGAAGAAGCAGACCGCCGGGGACTCCCAGACATCTGCCTCTACAGTGATGACGGCTGGGCCGTCGCGATCGAGTGCAAGGTGGAAGCCAGGCTCTCGGCCGCGCAGCTCGTTCGGCATCGAAGGACACTCGAACGGCGAGGCTTTGACCATGTGGCCGTCCTGGCCGTCACAGGCAAGAAAACGACCGTTCGCATACCGCGGACTATCATGTTGCACAAGTGGACTGACTTCTATGATTGGGCCTGCGCCGAGAGATCGAAGTCGAAATGGGCAACCAAGTTCGCGGAGTACATAGAAACTGTCGAACGCAAATTGGAGGAGGATAAATATTTGACCGACGCGAAGCTGACCCATTTCTCCGGAATTCCGTTTAGCTCAGATCGACCTTACACTTATCTCGAAGCAAAGCGCGTGCTTCGGCTCGCAATGGACGAGCTTCGAACAAGGCGTGTGCTCGAGCGGGCCGTAGACGCGGACCTCAGAGCCGATAGCCGACCAGCAATTACGGGGAAGAGGGGATTGGGCGTGTGGGACTTTATTCGTCTTAGAGTGGCTCGGCGTGCGAGTGTGTTCACCGAATATCCGCATATGACACTCAGTATTAGCTCCGAACGGTTCTACCCACATGTCACCATCCCAAACGGTATTAGGGGACCGCTCAGACAGAACCTCCTGGACTTGAAGTGGGAAGGCTTTCCGCTAGCATAGGCACGGCATGGAGACAGTCGCGTCCGCTCCCCGCCGCTCCCGAGCACTTTGCCACCTCACCTTCTTGCCCGTCGCCCGTCTTCTCGCGTTCAGCCTGACGCTCTGCTTGGTCGGTCTCCAGCCTGGTCCTGCCCGCGCAGCAGACCTGCTGATCACCCTCATCTCGGTCACGTCGCCGGCTGCCCCGTTCACCGATGCCACCCTCACCATCAGCACCACTCCCAGGGCGAACTGCTCAATCGTCGTGCGCTATAAATCAGGCCCATCGCGGGCGAAAGGCCTCATTCCGAAAGTGGTAGGCGGCTCAGGCCGCGTGAGCTGGACGTGGCGCGTCGGCTCCAACACCACCCCAGGGCGCTGGCCCATCGTGGTGACGTGCGAGAAAGGTATGGATCGCGGGGAGCTTAGAACGGCCTTTGAAGTCGGATAGTTCAATTCCTGCGTGGCGAGTGCCGCTTGCGTCATGCATTTGCTCTCCTGGAGTCGCTTGATCGTCGCACCCACCCGCTTCGGCGTAGTGAACTAAACATCACTCCATGTCATCCGGCGTATTGGCTGAGATCACGTATTGTCAATGCTGTATCGCTTCAGAGCCGCCTTTGCGTTCCTCAGCTACCCAGGCAGCATGGTGAGTCGCGTAGTCGTCCAGGCGGCACCACTTCAAGAACTGTTGAGGTTCGTGGTGAAAGTTCGATGGCTCGAAGGTATGGCTCTCATCCTGAAAGGCGAGGTAGTAGTCGGCCAGCACTTCGGTTGCGAACACCAAAAAAGTCTTGAGTTCGTCCAAGGGGACGTCCAGGTCTGGATGCCCGACCTTTGTCATGTCTAAGTGCGCCAGGTAGCCACTCCGCAGCATCGCGAGGCGACCGTCAGCCTCTCTGATTCGGCCGAGCCGCGCCGGGATAGCGTCTTGAAACTCCGTGCGCTTGGCTTCCCATCTACGAGGCAGGTTGTCGCTTGGGCCTTCCCCGGATTGAATCCGGCGAAGGAGGTTCGCGAGTGAACCTCGTTTCCGGTCCTCCCTGAACTCGAGGATTCGGCACAGTCCGAGGAAAACACTCGACCAAACAGCGGCCCACAGCCCATGCAAGAGGGCTGGGTAGTGCTCCCAGATCTTTTCCTGCTTGACGAGCGGCAGGATCACTCCCTCGAGGAGCGCCCGATCGGACGTGGCCTTGACCACCTCCATGTGAACCGCTTCTCGGAGCGCCGCAAAGGGGATCTTGGCTGCCACCCCATCCTCCTTTCCCGCTCACAGCCGGCAGATCGCCTCGGCGTGCGCGAAGATCTTCCTGTTCTTCACACCCCAACCCGCCTCGCGACGAGCACGGCAGGACTGTCGATCCGTCCCTCACAATTACTCTCTTTCGTCTCTGCTACTCCTCGGTTGCTATTTCTTCGAGGTAAATATAAGTGATGCCGCCAACCCAGCGCCGGTCAAGTCCAATTGCTTCCGGATCAGCTCCCGTGCTGGTCGCCAATCATCGCTCCCGGGCTTGATGTCACCCTTCTCTAGTCGGGCTCTCACCGAGTCCGTAAGCACGATCGCCACACGGATCAATTCGCGCTCGGTTTTCGGCTGCGCGATCTTGTTCGAAGGCAATGTGTACTTGAAAAAGATCTCGATCGTTTCCTTCTCGAAATCGCTCCGCGGATCAAGCTTGATGCCGCGATTGGACACTTGCTCAACGATGCTCCTAAATTGCTCTGATGCATTAGCCAACTGCTTCATTGCCACGCCTCGATGACGCTCGAAGGTTGCGCTGTCATTGCGTTCGAGCGCGGCGTACATCAAGTGCAGCGAGGATAGCGCTTCATTCAAGGTCGCAGCCGCTATCGCACCCCTCTTATCCAACGACGGATCGAGGGGGTTATAAAACGTACCCCCGAGAGCAGGGGCCGCCAATAGTATTGTCAGCAGGCATAGCACTAGACGCATCGCTTCCTCCGTTCCGCCATGAAGCTCACGAATCCCTGTGCAAAGAACTTTTGATTTCGTTGCCAATAGTCGTCGAAGTTGCTTTGTGATCTTAGAAACTCGCAGACTTCTTCGCGGAACGGTCTCCACAATTCATCATCGTAGGTTCCAAAGCGATGCTGGTTCCACACTGAGTGCATGAAATTGACGACCGGACCAATCTTGTCCGGGCTCATATTGGCGGTGATCGTCTTCGAGATTTCACGTCCTTCGTGGCTTATCTGATAAACGGTGTTGCTCCTTATGCTCGCCCCGGTCGTTCTCAATTGCTTTGAGGCGACAATAATCGAGGTCAAAGCGATCACAGCGGCGCCGATGGTGAAAAGGTCCTTGACCGCCGCTATCACCTCCTTGCGTGATTCCAACCATGCACGACACCTACCCAAGAACACTATCCTCCAGCACCCAGCGGCACTAAGAGGAGAGTGACGAGAACTGCGCGAGCGGACCGGCGAAAAAGCCATGCCCTTAGTTCCGGTTGTAACCACCTCCAGGAGATAGCCTCCAGCCCGGCGAACCCGAAGTTAAGCAGGAGGACAGTAGGTTCAGGGCCGACGACACTGAACGTGAGATTGTCAACAGCAAATTGGGTCGCCGACTCCGACTCACTGAAATCGAGGGGCGCTCGCCGAATGGCTGGCGCACCAGGATAGGTAAATCGGCCCTCCGAAAAGCTAGCGCGCGAAGATGTATTGACTGGTGTAATGCCGAGAGACATCAACCTTTGATCAAAAAGCTCAACCGCCACACGAGGGGTCCTAATTCTCACGCTATCGCACCGCCTTCGCGACCTTATCAGCCTCCTTCTGAGCCGCCTGAATCTTGTCCACCGCATCCTTCATTGAGCGAGCAAAGCCCATAAGAGCCTCAAAGGCGTCCTCCGCCGTGACTTCGCCGCGGGCGAGCTTCACGAGATGTTCTTGCGCCAACCTCACGTTCTTGAACAGCTGCTCCACCGGACCACGCGTAGTGAGAATGTCAAACTCTGCAAGATGCCCGTGGATTCGATCCGCCGCAGCAAAGAGCTCAGCTCGATGTGCCGCCCCCTTTGTCCCAGGACTCTGTATTGCCTCTCGCAGCGCAAGGAACTCATGATACGGAATCGAAAGTGCTGCCAGTTTGTGCTCTCGCAGCACGAACGTGAGATTCGTGACAGACAATTGCTTGTCAAAGAGTTGCGTGACCGTCTCCTCGCTCCCGGCCACAAACTCTCGAAGTTTTTCCGTGCGCACCGCCTCGTCTGTAATCTTGAGGATCGCAACTGCGGCCGCTTCAAGGGCCTTCAGCAACGCCGGTAACGCGAGTAGGGCTGCTCCAGGGACAACCTTGATCGTCACCGTGGAATACGGAGGCAACAAGCCTTCAGCGTCAAACTGCTTTCGACATCGCTCTGCTGCAGCCCATCTCGCTTTGGCCTTCTCCTGTTCTCGCTCCTGGGGCGACTTCAGATGTCCGTCCTTATCTGGTTTCTCGACTTCGGGCAACGCTGGATTCGCACGCATCCATTTCCCAATCGATCCAAGTAGAGGGCCTATGTCGTCCTTTGGGGCTGTTGCCATTTCATTGATCGACTTCCCGTACGCCTTCAGCACTTCCATACCTTCCTTAACGAGTTCAGGCTGAAGCTGATTGACGGCTCGTATCGCTCCCGCGCATACGTAGTCAATAAAAAGGGCCTTGTCATCCTTGCTCGAACTACCCGCATAGATAACTGCCGTGATCATCTCCAGCCGTGCGACCCGCTCATGCTGTTGAAGGTCAGTACTAACCACGGCAGCGGTCGACTCCAGGCCCTCCGAGAATGCTTTCCCGGCCTTTGCGTATAGGCCACTGCACCCGACGAGTAGAACGGCAAGCGTAAGGGTGCCACATAGCGCCCGGAGATAGATCATAGGAATCTCCCCTCGAACGTGTGGGCCATCTACGGAACTCCGCTCAGTTGTTCCGGGCGTCGATCTTTGGGAGGTAGGCCAGCTCATTCAGCCGCCCCAGCATTCCAAGATGGAAGAGCGTCGCACCGCCTGAGAGGACGAGCCCTGTGAGCCTGTCGTCGATGCCCTCGCTCCCAAATGGCATCCTTAATCCATGATCCCGTCTCGCAGCACTCCCGCACAGACTCCCCGAGCCTGAGCCGAGGAACGTCACGAGAAACCGCAGGTCACTCCTCAGTAATGCTGTCGCGGCCTGCTATCGAAGAAATCCAACTCGCGAGGCCTTTGATGGCCCGCGCGAGTCGGACCTTTAGGCGGTGGGAATTTGCGACGGTAGGCTAGATGCCCATGAGGTAGCTGTCAAGGCAATTCATGTCCTTACTGCGTACGAGAACCTAGCGAGAGTCGCGCCGTGAAGTTGTGGCAGTCGGTCGCGAAGGCCACCGAGAGGACCTCGCCGCTCCAGCAGGGGATGAGGAACACATCGGAGCACCAGCGTTGGTTCGATGCCGGCTGCTGGATTTGACCGAGATGCGGGCGACCGTGACGCCGGTGGACCTGCGGCAGCAGCAGGGAAACCAGAAGCATCATGCTTCATTCGATCCCGGACGGTCATGCCTCCGGGCTGAGTTCACTGCCGATTCTTATGTGTTCCCTATCCGAGTTGCGAATTCTCCCTTCAGGTACTCAGAGGCTCCGCACGTTGCGTACTCGACCTTGACACTACTCATGGCAGCGAACAGGCGCCTATACTTGTCACCTTCGAGCAAAACGAGTGTCCGTCGTCAGCACCCTTGGGACTTCGTGAGGCGGGACGAAATCGATAAGTCACGAGTCATCTCGCCCCCGGGTGCAATGCATGGCCGTGGTTAGATTGTAGCCAAAACGCTGCATCCCCATCTGATCTTCCGAGAAAGCGAAGCCTGGGGACGCAGGATTAACGCTTGGGCCCAGACCCTTAGAAAGCCCAGTCTCCCGACCTACAAACTTCAGCCAGCAGCCCCTGCCTTCGCCGGGCAGGTCTGTGGTGGGGACTGCCTGGGGCACCCTAGCCGGACGTTTCCTAGTCAGCTACCATACGCGCGGTATGGAGCCAGCCGGGTCCGCCCCCCGCCGCTCCGGACGACCTTCCCACTTCTCCTGCTCGTCTGTTACCCGTCTTCTCGCGCTCAGCCTGACTTTCTGCCTGGTCGGGCTCCAGCTTGGCCCTGCCCGCGCAGCCGACCTCCTGATCACCCTCATCTCGCTCACGTCGCCGGCCGCCCCATTCACTGATGCAACTCTGACCATAAGCACCACTCCAGGGGCAAGCTGCTCGATCGTGGTCCGCTACAAGTCAGGCCCGTCCCGGGCCAAGGGCCTCATTCCGAAGGTGGCCAGCGGTTCAGGTCGCGTGAGTTGGACATGGCGTGTCGGCTTCAACACGACCCCAGGCCGCTGGCCCATCGTGGTGACGTGCGACAAGGGCGGCGATCACGGTGAACTGAGGACGGCGTTTGAAGTGGGTTGATGCCGACTTCTCGAGGCGCTCCTAGAATTCCGCAGTCGAGTGGAGGCCCGGATTAGCGTCGCCCTGCACGTTGAGCGCCCATTGACCCAATCTGACGACATCGGCCGTCAATACCGCGAGCCTAAGCTCGAATACGCCGAATCCTCGCATCGATAAACCGACCCTCAAGAAATCGCTTCATAAGTTTCGAGGTCGGTTCAGCAAGACCCAGTAACCTCCTCGAGAACTCGAATCGGCCCCTAATATCCGCCAAGCATGGCTTTGTGAGCTGAAAGCGCTTTGATCTCCTCGTCTTAAACATTTCGTTCTGAAGGGATCCAAGGTGAGGATAGGGTATGAGTCCTAGATCGATCTCACTCCCCGCCGAGTGCTCTGACCAGTGCCATATTCCCCAGTCTCTGAGGCCGTCAATCAAGTACTTCCGAATCCTATGCGGCAACCACTCGCTACCGTCAGAGAGCAGCCAGATCAAATAGTCAATCGCTTCGTACGCCTTGCATGGTGGCCCGCCGATGTCGCCCTGGACGAACTGGCAGGCAACTGACGCCGGTTCGTAGTCCCCAAACGTCGGATGTCGCAGCGCAATGTAGTCGTCGCACACCGGGGGCCTCTTCGTCCTCGTTAAAGCGCTGCCAAAGGTCGGACTGTTGCGGCGAAGCTGCTCATGCCGCGCAATCGACTCAGCTAGTAGTCTATCGAAGGTCTCTTCAAACTCAGGGGCGAATCCAGGAATCGTCAGCTGCGGCGCATAGGTAGCGAGAAATTGTGGGTGTTCGAGGCACATGAACTCTAGGCCTGGCTGCGATCGGATAAAACTTCGCACTGCCTCAGGCTTGCTTACTTGCGTGATTCGTAACGTCTCAGCTTCTTTTTCCCATTGCATCTGTAGGGCGGTCCACGCAAGGCGTTCGCCACGTTCGGTGGGGCCCCCTCCGTCATCGGGAAGGGGAAACGTCCAGCGACCCCATCCTGGTCGCTCCGGCACAAAACCCCAACCCGGCTCCCGACTAGACGCCTCTACCACATTCAGCCACCATTCATCACTTATCACCGGAACTTTCACGCCGAACCCGAGGAGCCGCTCCCTCGCCACTATCAAAGGACTGCCCTGCGGTCGAACGACTCTAACGATGCTACGAACAACCTCGTCGAGTCCCTTCGCTGATGAGACGGCGAAGATGTCAGCTAAGGGTGGGGAGTATTCGCAGATGGTCTCCTTAGTGATCTTATGCCAGATCGGCAGAATTATCCGGTCCCCGGCCAGTGTCTCTCTCGCCACGAGTCCATCGAGCTCACGCTGTGGCCACTGCTTCTCAAAAAAATATGGGCTCAACACTACGATGCCATATCTTGAACGGGCCAATCCCAGGTCAATAGACTGTCGGAGGCTATCCCCGACTCGAAGGGACAATTCGTCATACCAGACCTCTATGTGTTCTTGGGCCAGGCGACTAGCCAGCGGCCTAACAAATTCCTCCTTATCCTCACCTGCATGGCATATGAACACGTCATATAGGTTCATGTGAAACTTCTATCCGCCCCTCCACCCATGACGCCATCCCCGCCTCCTGCAATCGGGGGGGTTTGGCCGAACTTTCGCATCGATGAACAGAACATCTCCTCAGGGCAGGGGAATTGCTGAACTATATTCTCCAGTTTACCTTCTCCCGGCTCCGCGCGTCCTCCAGCCAGAATTCAGCCTCAAACTATGACAGAAGGAACCGGCGCACGAACCACTCTGTCTCCCGATCATCCACGCAGTGGTAGCCTCGTCGAATCATCTCAACCAAGGAAGGTTCAACCCTTGAAATATCAACTTGGCTAATCTCCTCATCCGTTATTCGCTCGTCGCGCAAGGGGTGAACAATCCAGATATCCTCTAATCGAATGTTCATTATCTCCACGCCCTTCGGCTTCACGGGAATATTTGACAGCCGATACGCCCTAACCTCAGGATGGTACGTGCCGTACAGGTGAGTCGCAAACTCACCTGGTAGCGTGCACTCAAGGTAGCGTCGTCCGTCAAGTGTCGTCAGATCGAACTTCGTTTGATGGAGGTTGCAATATGTCAAGAGCCCGACGAGATGGTCCTCACGCAACTCCGACTCAGAGTCAACCTTCACGCTGCGGCTTTTCCTAGCGAAGAGCTGCTCATGCTCCGACGCGGCCTCTCCTGGGCGCTCATCCAGTAGGCCAAGAAAGCCCCCAAGCGTCTGTCGATGGACCATCACGTCGGCCTTTCTGCCGATCTGTTCTACGATCCGTTTCTTTACTTCTTCAGGATGCGGCTCGACCACCTCGATAAGCTTGCGGCTCCTGCCTGACACGAACGCATCCAGCAAAGAATAGGCATGGTCATCAGTAACAGGAAATGAGTAGCCAATGATTATGAGGCGATCCGCGTCCTTTAGCTCCTGCCTTGCTGTTTCCCACACCGGTTGAAAGATGCTTGCATATTCCCCGAAAGCCTTCTCCTCCTTCGGAGGAATTATTACCGGCATTAGCGGGAGATCGGCTATTGGATCATTGGGTGCAAAGAAATAGGAGTACGGAGTGTAACCGGGGCGCCAGCGATCCTTATACGTCGCGAACCACTTGCTGCCGTCCACGAGACACCAGTGTCGGGCTACTGTCGCTGGCGTCGCTACCCAATCCCGTCTCCCCGTCTGCAAGTGACGTGTCACGTATGGTCCGAACCAATTCGTAGACCCATGAAGCTTCAGAAGCTTATAAGCTGACGTAGAATCCACCGGTTTACGCCACCACACGTCCAACAAACCGTCGAAAGCCACGCAGTAGCCATCGTCGGGAAACCAACGTCCAGTTGAAGAGAGAGCACGGTCTAAGATGGTGTCCCAGTTGAATGTAATGAATACCCCATTCGCACCGGCTTCTTCGATCAACCGTAAGTAGATCTCGCACGGACCTCCATTTTGGATCTCGTTGAGCACATGAGAAAACCAGAAGACAAACTGGTCGTAGGCCCTGCTCAGATTGAATCGCTGGAGGACAGCCTTTGATCTCAGCTCCGGCCTGGCTGGCAGAGAAGATTCGTCAAAGGCGGCTCGGAGTTCCCGGTCTATCTCGGAAAAGACTGATTCGATATTCTCGTCAAAGTCTGTGGGTTGCCGCTCAGGAGGGATTCCTCGCGTGTCCCTGACGTAGTTGACTATCCACCCAATTTTCACTTCAAAATCTGCCGAAATTCCTAGCTTAGAGAATGTCGAGAAGTAGTCCTTTCCAAGAGGCGGGACAATCCCTGTTCGCGAACCCCGATAGCCCCGGGATGCACCTGCTCCTAAGAGGTAAACTGTTTTCATGTTTGCCTGGAAGAAACTCTACCTCCATGCGCCGGAGTGTGCTGGAATGCTCTTGAGTGTGCCCGAGTTGGGCACAAATCTGGGCACAAACTCAAACCTGGAGAAATTCTCTGATGGTCAACTACTTGAAATTAGTGGTGGGCAGGGACGGGATTGAACCGCCGACACCAGGATTTTCAGTCCTGTGCTCTACCAACTGAGCTACCTGCCCACCACGAGCAAACGAGGATATCAAACCGCCTGGGGGGTGTCTACTGAGCGCCCCTCACCCTGCCCTCTCCCCAGAGGGGAGAGGGAATCGAAGCCGAGCCCTCTCCCCCGCAGCGGGGGAGAGGGAGAAGAGCGTGCGAGAGGGGAGCGAGAGGGCTAGTTCTCGGGACCGAGGTCCGAGCCGATGTCGGACTCGAAGACGATGTGGTCGTCGTCGTCCACGGTGAAGGCCTCGTGGAGCACGAAGGGCACCTGATGCTCGACGAGGAACCTGGTGAGCCGGGACACCGCGACCGGATGGGCGTCGAGGTGAAAGGACAGCGCCAGGTCGCCGATATCGTCGATGGCGAAAA
>WNFU01009139.1_pt1 | contig 16818 bp, 16 predicted proteins | sample 5400121 | NCBI WGS metagenome assembly WNFU01 (sample SAMN13153360, study PRJNA577476) | soil metagenome | isolation source: 100 cm soil or saprolite under grassland replicate 1 | place: USA:California | collected 2016-06-15
TGCGCGAGACGGTTGCGACACTTACGACCATGGGACTGGGCGACTTCGTCGAAGTCGATCTGACGATCGTCCGCGGTCTCGCGTACTACACCGGCATTGTTTTCGAGCTGTTCGACACGCAGCACAAGCTGCGCGCGATCGCCGGCGGCGGACGATACGACGGGCTTCTCAAGGCCGCTGGTGGGCCCGACCTGCCGGCACTGGGGTTCGGCATGGGCGATGTTGTACTCAGCGAGCTCCTCAAGGAGCGCGGCGTAGCCCCCAAGGCGTCGATCGAGCTCGGCGCCTTTTTGATAGCGGTGGAGGGCGACGATATGCCCTGGGTGCTGAAGCTCGCCCATGCGATGCGGGAACGTGGGATCGCGGTCGAATACGGGCTCCGGCACACCGGCGTTCGCAAGCAGCTCGAGCTGGCGGCGGCACGCGGTGCGCCGCGCGCGGTCATCATCGGTCCTGACGAGCGCCAAGCGGGCCTGGCTGTGGTGCGCGATCTCAAAGCCGGAACCGAGGCCAAGGTACCGTTCGACAAGCTTCTCAACGGATATTTCGATTGATGGCACAAGCACAGAAAATCACACCACGCGCTAAGGACTTCAGCGAGTGGTACGGAGACGTCATTACGCAGGCCCAGATGGCGGATTATTCGCCGGTGCGTGGCTGCATGGTCATCCGGCCACATGGCTATCGGATTTGGGAGCTGATGCAGCGCGCGCTCGATGACATGTTCCGCGCCAGCGGCCACCGCAATGCGTACTTCCCGCTGTTCATTCCAATGAGCTTCCTGGCCAAGGAAGCCGAGCACGTCGAGGGATTCGCGAAGGAGGTCGCCTTAGTCACGCATACGCGTTTACGGGCGACCGGCAAAGAAGGGAAGGATGCCATCGCGGTCGATCCGACCTCGGCACTCGAGGAGCCGCTCGTCGTACGCCCCACGTCCGAGACGATCATCTACGCGATGTTTGCGAAGTGGATCCAGAGCTATCGCGATCTGCCGCTGCTCTTGAATCAGTGGGCCAACGTAGTGCGCTGGGAGATGCGCACGCGCCTCTTTCTGCGGACGACCGAGTTCCTGTGGCAGGAAGGGCACACGGCACACGCCGATGAGGTGGGAGCCGAGCAGGAGGCCCGACTCATCCTGGGGATATACCGCCGCTTCGCGGAAGAGTGGATGGCGATGCCCGTGCTCACGGGCCTGAAAACGGAAAGCGAGAAGTTCGCCGGTGCGCTGCGCACGTACGCGATCGAAGCGCTGATGCAGGACAACAAAGCCATCCAGGGGGGGACATCCCACAACCTTGGCCAGAACTTCTCCAAGGCGTTCAATGTGCAATACCAGACCGCGGCGGGTGGTCTCGACTACGTCTGGAACACGTCGTGGGGTGTGTCCACGCGCCTGATCGGCGGACTGATCATGACGCACTCGGATGACAATGGCCTGGTCGCGCCGCCCAAACTGGCGCCGGTACAGGTCGCGATCGTGCCGATTTGGAAGACGGATGAGGAGCGCGCTCAGCTATCAGCCGTCGGCCGTCAGTTGAAGAGCGATCTCGAGAAGAACGGGCTTCGGGTGGAGTTCGACGAGCGTGAAAACATGAAGCCCGGAGCGAAGTACTTCGAGTGGGAAGGGTTCGGTGTTCCGGTTCGCCTGGAGATCGGACCTCGCGATCTTGCGAGCGGGCAGGTGGTGCTCGCCCGGCGTACCGGTGGAAAGGCGCCTGCGCCCCTGCAGGACGTGAAGACCGCCGTAACTACGGCGCTCGACGAGATCCAGGCAGCGCTGCTCAGCGCCGCCCGGGAGCGACGCGAAAAGAACTCGATCCGCGGCGCCACCAAAGCGCAGTTTCTCGAGTTCATCAAGGGGAGCGGCGGTTTTGCGTACGGCGGCTTCTGCGGCAGTCCGACGTGCGAGGCGGAAATCAAGCAGCAGACCAACGCGACGATCCGCGTGCTGCCCGATCCCGAGTTCCGCAGCAAGGAGGCGCCGAAGACGTGCATGTGGTGCGGAAAGCCCAGCGTGGCGGAGGCCGTGTGGGCGCAGGCGTACTAGGGTTCGATCCGGGATTGCTCCAGGCAATCGCGGATCGTATCGGGACGCCCGCCTACGTCTACAGTGCCAATCTGATTCGCGCGCAGTACAACGCGCTGGACGACGCGCTCCACGGCATTCGGCATCGCATCTGCTACTCCGTCAAAGCCAACGGCAACCTCGGTGTTCTCCGCGTCCTCCGACAGCTCGGAGCAGGCGCCGACATTGTTTCGGTTGGCGAGCTGCGGCGTGCGCGCATCGCCGGGTTCGATCCCGACGGCATCGTCTTTTCGGGGGTGGGAAAGACCACCGCAGAGATCGAAGAGGCGATCCGCGGCCGGGTCGGCTTCATCAATATCGAATCGACCAGCGAGCTGACCACACTCACCGCGGTCGCGAACGACCTCAAGATGCCGGCGCGCGTGGGAATTCGCGTCAACCCCGACGTCGCCATCGATAGCCATCCGTACACGAAGACCGGTGAGAAGACCGCCAAATTCGGCATTCCGTTCGACGACGTGGTGACGGTGGCCAATCGGATCGCGGCCGAGCCGAGGCTGGTGCTGCGCGGGTTAGCGATGCACATCGGCTCGCAGATCACCGAGGTCACGCCTTACCATCGCGGCGCCATCAAACTGATCGAGCTGGTCACCGCGATCCGCGCCTCTGGCATCAACACGCTGGAGGCGCTCGACGTCGGCGGCGGACTGGGCGTGCGGTATCACAACGAGAAGGCACCCACGCCCAAGGCGTTCGCGGAGTCTGTCGTGCCGGCGGTTGGCGGCGCCGGCCTGGGCTTGCTGTGTGAGCCGGGTCGCTACCTCGTGGCGAATGCGGGTGTGCTGCTCACGCGCGTCTTGTACCGCAAGCATGCCGGCGGCAAGGAATACGTGATCGTCGACGCCGGGATGTCTGACTTCGTTCGGCCGAGTCACTACAATGCCCACCATGAGATCATCCCGCTGCGCGATGGGAAACGGCCTGAAGAGGTCGTCAACGTAGTCGGTCCGATCTGCGAGACCGGCGACTTCCTCGCGCTGGACCGCAAACTCGTCGCCGTCGGACCTGGCGAAGTGCTGGCGGTGCTCGGCACCGGTGCGTACGGTTTCGTCATGAGCTCGACGTACAATCAGCGCCCGCGAGCGCCGGAAGTCGTCGTCGACGGTGACCGCTACTACGTCGCGCGTCAGCGTGAGACCCTCGACGATCTCATCCGCGGTGAGACCGCCGAGCCGACCACCTGGTACAAGGCGTGAATCGCATCCTGATCCTCGACTACGGGTCGCAATTCACCCAGCTGATCGCGCGGCGGATCCGGGAAGCGAGCGTGTACTGCGAGATCCACCCGGCGAACAAGGGATCCGACCTCGCCTTCATCCGCGCGTTCGACCCGAAGGGCATCATTCTCTCGGGCGGCCCGAATTCGGTGTTCGATGAAGGCGCGCCGACCGCCGATCCCGCCATTCTCGATCTCGGTTTTCCGATTCTCGGCATTTGCTATGGGATGCAGCTGGTTGCGGTGCTGTCGGGGGGGAAGGTCGCGCGCTCGAGCGAGCGGGAGTACGGCCGTGCCGAGATCGCGATCCGCGAGAACAAAGGGCTCTTCGCCGGATTCGAGCCGCGCGCGACGGCGATCGTATGGGCGAGCCACGGCGACCGGGTGGATGAGCCGCCGCCGCATTTTCGCGTCACGGCAACGAGCGCCAATGCGCCCGTCGCCGGAATGCAACACGACCAGAAGCCGATCTACGGAGTCTTGTTTCATCCCGAAGTCGCCCATACGCCGCGCGGCGGCGAGATCCTGCACAACTTCCTGTTCGACATTTGCGGCTGCACCCCCGACTGGACACCTGGTCACTTCATCGATCACGAGATCGGGCGGATCCGCGAAATGGTCGGCGCCGCGGGACGCGCAATTTGCGGCTTGTCCGGCGGCGTGGACTCCGCGGTAGCAGCCGCACTGGTCCACCGCGCTATCGGCAATCGCCTCACCTGCGTCTTCGTCGACCACGGGCTGTTACGCCGCGGTGAGCGGGAGCAAGTCGAGCAGACGTTCCGCGCCCACCTCGGCATGGACCTCCGCGTGGTGGACGCCACGCACCGGTTCCTCAAGGAGCTGAAGGACATCGAGGATCCCGAGGAAAAGCGCCGGCGCATCGGCCACACCTTCATCGACGTGTTCGAGGACGCGGCCCGGCATGTCGACGGCGAGGTGGGATTCCTGGTTCAGGGGACGCTGTATCCCGACGTCATCGAGTCGTCTTCCCCCAAGGGGGGGCCGTCGGCGACGATCAAAACACACCACAACGTTGGAGGTCTCCGCCCCAACCTGCCGTGGACGTTGATCGAGCCGTTGCGAGAGCTGTTTAAGGACGAAGTGCGTCAGGTGGGCCGTGAGCTCGGATTGCCCGATGAGATCGTGGGGAGGCACCCGTTCCCGGGTCCGGGGCTGGCAATTCGCGTTCTTGGCCCTCGCCGTGCTGCTCCCCATCAAATCGGTTGGTGTGATGGGTGACGGACGGACGTACGACCACGTCGTCGCGCTTCGCGCCGTGACGAGTCGCGACGGCATGACCGCCGACTGGTTTCCGTTCCCGCCCGACGTACTGGGCAGGATTTCCAACCGCATCATCAACGAAGTGCGCGGCGTGAATCGCGTCGCGTACGACGTGAGCTCCAAGCCGCCGGCCACGATCGAGTGGGAGTAACGGGCCGTCACGCCGTACTGATCACCGCTCTCGTCGCCGCGGCGGTCGCGGCGCCGTCGATTCGCAATGAATTCGTCGCCGACGATTGCTGGGTCATCGCCGAACGGCCCTTCTTGCATCACCCGCCGTCGATCGGCGCCGTCCTGGTCGAGCCCTATTGGCCGGCGACGTTCGGCGGCTCGATGTGGCGCCCCGCTGTACTGACGTCCTTCGCGCTCGATTATCGCATCTCTGAGAGCCCACACTGGTTCCACGTTGAGAACGTGATCTGGGCGGCCATCTCAGCGGCATTACTGGCACTTCTCGCCTGCGAGTTGGCCGGTCCGCTGACCGGCCTCATCGCCGGTCTGCTCTTCGCCGTTCACCCGGTCCACGTTGAGGCCGTAGCCAACGTCGTGGGACGCGCCGAGCTGATGGCAGCGGCCGGGTACGCAGCGGCACTGCTGTGCGCGCTGCGAGCCGAGCAGCGGCCGATCTATCTGATTGGCGTGGCGCTCGCCGCGGCGTTCGGGATGGCGTCCAAGGAGCTCGTGGCGACACTGCCAGCCGCGGTCGTGCTCGTGTATGTCGCCCGGCGGATGGACTGGCGAAAGGCCTGGCGGCCCGCGGCGGCCGCTGCCGTGCCGATCGTGGGCTATTACATCGTCCATGGCTTCGTCAATGCGCACGCGGTGTTCTTCGCCGGAGGAATCGCCGTCGGTATGGAGGGGTTGGGCGTGCTCGAGCGCAGTTCGGCGATGCTCCCAATCTCCCTCGAGTGGTGGCGCCTGCTCTTGTTCCCGGCACATCTCTCGGCGGACTATTCCCCCGGCGAGCTGACGGTCTCTACCGGGCTCACGGCGGCGCATTTGCTCGGCGCGCTTGTCTGGTCGGCAGCGGGTTTCGTGGCGTGGCGCACCAGGCGGACTGTGCCTGGGATCGCTATCGGGTTGGCGTGGTTCGTCATTACGGTGTCGCCCGTGGCCAACGTCGTGGTGCCGATGGAGCTGCTCATCGCCGAGCGCACCTTGTACCTCCCATCGTTCGGCATCGTGTTCGCGCTGGCGAGTGCGGTGGTCGCGGCGCCCTGGACGCCTCGCGTCCGCGCAGGTGTCGTCGCAGCGGTGGTGGGGCTCGGGGCCGTCCGCAGCATCGCCCGGATTCCCACCTGGCACGACGACGAGCAGCACTACCAGACGCTCAAGCGTGAAGCCCCGCGCTCCTACCGGACGCTGTGGCTCGAAGGCAATGACGAGTTCGCGGCGGGGCGGTGGGGGACGGGCGAGCAGTTAATGCTGCAATCGATAGCGCTCGCGCCGCGAATCGTGGGAGCGCGCTACGATCTCGGCCGCTTCTACATGCGAGCCAAGCTATGGCAGCCCGCGATCCACCAGCTCCAGGCCGCGATCGCGGTCGATAGCGCGTTCGAGCCCGCGCACGAAGCGTTGCACCAGGCCCTCCAAGCGGCGGGTGATACGACGAGGCCCAAACCTGAAAGGCGACGCTAGGGGTAATGCGACGCTAGGGAGAATGCGACGCTAGGTGCGCTTGGCGGCCTCATCGATGCTTCGCAAGAGCGCGTACACGAGGCGAGCACAGTTTGCGCGCTTGATCCTTAGTAGTCGCAGCTCCGCGTCCTCTAGATAACCGAGTACTTGGATCAACTCGAAGATACCCTCGATTTCGTGGAGGGATGAACGGGCAATGTCGAGGTATCTCCGAAACTCCCGCGGCCCGCGCCGACTGTTGCCCTCAGCAAGATTCAGAACAACGCCATAAGCAGCACGCCGCCACTGATCCCCGAGCGCATAGCGCTCGTAAACGGGCGGTTTTGCGATTGCAACGGCGCTCAACGAAGCGAGCTCTTTGGCTTGCTGCCACGCCTTGAGATTGCGGAAATCGCCCATGCAGGACGATAGCGTGGTGAGATGGATTCGCTGGATCGTTTTGGTGCGTCGGTGAGCTTTTGTACGTACACCTAGCGTCGCAGTTTCCTAGCGTCGCTTTTCCCTAGCGTCGCCCTTATATGTTCTTTTCCTCCAGCAACGCCAGAAACTCCGCCGGCGTCTTCAGCTTCGCCAGCCGCACCGACACGTCTGACTCCTTGGCAAACTGGGCGATCTTTCCAAGCACAGGCAAATACTGATTGGATACTTCTAACGGCGGGGCGACGATCAGAAAGAAGTAGTTGACGGACAGGTCGTCGATGGCCTTGAAGTCGATTCCCTTGGCACTGCGACCGAACGCGCACCGCAGGCGGCTCACCACGAGCGAGCGGCAGTGGGGAATCGAGATATGCTGCCCGATGCCGGTCGATCCCAGCGTCTCCCGCCGCTTCAGCATCTTGAACAACATCGCCTGGGATTTTTCGTCGAGCTTGAGCAGTCCGACGAGCTCCTTGAGCACCGCGTCCTTCGTGGTGCTCTGGAGCTCGAGCGTGATGGCATCTTCGGAAAAGAACTCGCGCAGGCGCATTCGCGCGCGAAAGGTAAATCTTGGTTGCTCCGCGCGCAACGCGCTATTACGTTCCAGCGCATGCACTTCCCCTATTCGGTCGCGCACGACTTCCCGCTCTTCCTCGCCCCTATGGCGGGGGTGTCGGAGTCCCCCTTCCGGCAGGTTTGCCGCCGCTACGGGGCTGACGTCGTCGTGTCCGAGTTCATCTCGTCGGTCGGCATCTCGTTGGGTATCGAGCGGGTACTGGCGGAGATGCGCTTCGAGCCGGTCGAGCGGCCCATCGGGATTCAGATCTACGGCGCCGACGCCGATATCATGGCCAAGGCTACCGGGATGGTGACGGAGCTCTTCCAGCCGGACTTTGTGGACATCAACTTCGGCTGTCCGGTCAAGAAGGTCGTGCGCAACAACGGTGGCTCTGGCTGCCTCAAGGACATGGGGCTGGTACGGGGCATCATCCGCGCGGTCAAGGGCGCTACGCATCTGCCGGTCACGGTGAAGATCCGGAGCGGCTGGGACGAGACGCAGCGTGACCCGGTGGAAATCGCGCTCCGGTGTCAGGACGCTGGGGCCCAGGCGCTGACCCTTCATCCCCGGACACGGACGCAGATGTATCAGGGCGTGGCGAACTGGGATGAGATCGCCGCGGTGGCTCACGCGCTCACGATCCCGGTCATCGGGAACGGCGATGTCCGCACGCCTGAGGACGTGGTGGCGCTGCGCAACCAGACGAGCTGCGCGGGCATCATGATCGCCCGCGGCTCCTTTGGCAATCCGTGGCTGTTCGCCCAGGCGCGCGACTTGCTCGAAGGCCGAGCCAAGCGTCCCGACCCGACGCCCGACGAGCGTTTCAGCACGGCGCTCGAGCACGCGCGGCTGGCGCGGCATCTGCAGGGCGACACGCGCAAGACCGCGCTCGAGTTCCGGAAACACTTCGGCTGGTATACGAAAGGGCTGCCCGGCGCGTCCGAGTTGCGCCAGCGGCTCTTCGCCATCGAATCGATGGCCGAGGCCGAGAGGATTTTCGGGAACTACCTTGCGGAGTCCGCCACTCCGATCGCCGCGTGAATCTCGAGCCGCTGCCGTTCGCGACGATCGATCACCTCAGGCCCATCACCCAGGGGCATCAGGAGGCGATCTTTTGTCCGGGCAAGACGGTGGGGCAGGTTGTCGCGATCGCGGAGCGGCTCGAGACCGCCGGCGGCAGCTTTCTCGCGACGCGCGCAGACGCCGCGCAATCGCAGGCGCTCGCCGGTCGCTTTGCTCGTGTCGAGATCAACGAGCTCGGTCGGACCGCTTATCTCCCGCCAGATCCCGAGCCGGCGCCGACCGGCCGGGGCACGGTGCTGATCTGCACGGCGGGCACCAGCGACCTCGCCGTCGCCGAGGAAGCAGCGGTGAGTGCGCGGGCGCTCAAGAACAGCGTCGAGCGTCTCACCGACGTCGGGGTTGCCGGGATTCACCGTCTGCTGACGCAGACCGACGTGTTGCGTGCTGCGAGCGTGATCATCGTTGTCGCCGGCATGGAAGGCGCGCTGCCCAGTGTGGTGGGCGGGCTCGTCAAAGTGCCGGTCATCGCGGTGCCGACGAGCGTCGGCTACGGGGCGTCGTTCGGCGGTCTGGCCGCCCTCCTCGCCATGTTGAATTCCTGCGCGTCGGGTGTCACCGTCGTCAACATCGACAACGGATTCGGCGCCGCCGCCGCAGCCAGCCGCATCAATCACTCGTGAAAAAAACCGGCGCGTGGATCGCGCCGGCGCTGTCCGTGGTGGGCGGCGGTCTCCTGGTCGAAGCGATCTGGCACGGCACGGCGTGGACGCTGCTCGGCGCGGCCGGCGGGCTCATGCTGGGGCTCGCGCTTCGGGCCGGTGGGGGGCGAGGCGCCGACGCTGCCGAGGCCGAATCGGTCAACTTCCCGCTCACACTCGATCTGCTGCGACGCGCCCACGACGGGCGTGCCGGCTGGGCGATTGGGCTCGCTGACGGCCCTATCGAAGCCGTCGGTAACCTGACGAGTGAAGAGCAGGGTGCCGAGCCGCGCCGCCGCGGCGCCGCGTTCGTGCAGCTCGCCTCGGTCGATGGACGCGTCCATGTGGCCCACGAGGTCGAAGGCACCTATGTCGCCATCGGCGACTTCCCGTACGGGGCCGCGTTGTTGCTCCACGGGCGCGAAGCCGATCAGGACACGATCAGTGGCGCCGTAGGCGACTTGCGGCGTTTTGTCGAGAGCATGCGTTTGGCGGAGCTGCATGCGCCGCCGGGCGGTGGCCCGGGACAGCTCGTCGCGCGCCAGCTCGCGCTCGGTGTCGCGGGCGCGCAGACCGTCGAAGGCATCGCGCGCGCGGGCGCGGAGCTGGCGCAGCAGCTCGCAGAGCGCGGGGCGGCGGTTCTCCTGCGCAGCGGCCGGGAACGCGGGGGCGGGGGGGAGACGGTGCAGGTGATTGCCGTCTCGACCGCGGCCGACAAACGTCTCGCCGGCCTCTGGCTCGAGGCCGACGCGCCCGCCAGCCGTGCGATTCAGACGGGCATACCCATCGTGACCGAAGGCGTCGATGACGTCTTTGGGCCGGGGATGCCGGAACGACGTCGTCACGACCGCGCCGGCACGGCGTATCCGCTGATGGACGGCCGCAACGTTGTCGGCGCGCTGGTGCTCCTTGGCGCTGATGCCCCCGGAGGAGACCGGATCGCGTCACTGGTCACGGAGCTTGGGCCGCGCCTTGCGGCCGCGAAGGCAGTGCAAGACGCGGAGCAACGCGCCGTCGTGGATCCTCTCACGGGGCTCCGCAACCGTGGCGAGTTTCAGCGCGTGCTTGAATCCTACCGCGCGCAGAAGCAGCCTCCACCGGCCTCGCTCGTCTACGTGGATCTCGATCACTTCAAGCGATTGAACGACACGCTCGGCCATGCGGCGGGCGACTCGGCGCTCAAGCACATCGCGCGCGTGCTCGAAGCTGCGGTGCGCGATGGCGATCTCGTCGCACGGATCGGCGGAGAGGAGTTCGCGGTGTGGCTGCCGCGAGCGCAGGCGCGTGAGGGGTGGGAGGTGGCGGAACGCATTCGCGATTCGGTGGCGAGTGCGACGTGGCGTTGGAGTGGTGCGCCCTATGCACTCACCACCTCGTGTGGCGTTGCGGCATACCCCGAGCCGATTGGCGACGTGTTCAACCTGCCCGCGGCCGCGGATGCCGCACTGTATCGTGCCAAGCAGGCAGGGCGTAATCGGGTTGAAAAGGCGACGCCATCGTACTAAAGTACGACGGAGGTTGTGAAGGATGGTGAAGGATCGTGAACGATGGTGAAGGTATTGTCAGAACCTCCACCAACTTCCACCATCCTCCCCAACCTTGCCTTTCGGGGGCGACAGGCTTCGACGGGTTTGGTGAGGGTACTGTTGCGTGCCCAGGTTCTCAGTCACCTGGTAAATCAACTGGGACTATACACAAGCCAACTCTGAACTGGCTCTGGCTGCGTAAGCTTCGGCTTCACGCACCTGCGTGAGTGGCAGCCCGCCTGAGGCGGCGCTCACGTATCGCAAAGTCGGGCTGGCGGCACGTGGGGCCTCAACGCGTGCCGCAAGAGATTTCAGAGGCTTGTTGCTACCAGGGCTGACGAGGCGCCGAGGTAGCGAGACCACAAAGCCTAGTCTACGCACGTAGGAGCGGTATCGGAGTCATGCTCGGACCGGGGTTCGATTCCCCGCGCCTCCATTAATCACGGGAAACGGGACACGCGCATCGTGTCCCGTTTTTCATTCCTCCCTCCAGATGACTTTCGCGTGACCCCGGACTGACCATCGCGTCGTATCGTGTCTTTCGAATCGAGTCCATTCACCGAGAGGATGTTCTATGCGTCGCGTTCCGCTGTTTTCGCTCTCCGCCTCTATCACGAGCGCCGTGCTGCTGGTCGGCTGCCAGTCTCCCGTCGCACTCCCTCCGCCACCGCCGTCATCGCCGGCAGGGCAGTCTCTCTCGTTTCAGATTAGCGGTCCGTCCCAGATCGACATCAACGGCCTCGTCAGCTGGGAGGTATTCGCCTTCGGCGGATCCGGCGACTACCAATACCTGTGGGAAGTCACGGGCCAGGCGGGACAGCAGATCACCACATCGACTCAGCGAAAGTTGTCGCTCTTCATCACGGATGGTGACGGAGACTTGTCATTGAAGTTGACTGTGACGTCCGGCAATCAGAAAAGAGTTGAGAGCGTCGATGTGAGCAATTGCATTGCTGGCTGTTAGGCGGGATCCATGACGTGATGTTCCGCAACCGGGGCCCGTCGGCACGAAACCGCGGGCCCCGCGTCTGAAGACTCGTCAAGCGGGTGCAGAGCCGCCCCGCAGCTGCTCGATCATTCTCACCACGTTGGGGTCTGGAGGAAGACCGAACTCGGTCCGAAGTAGATCTGCATGCTGCTGGGCGCACCGAACCGCCGCCGCCCGATCACCGATCGACACCCACGCGTTTGCCAGCCGCAGCACCGTGTCCGTATGATAGGGATTCAACTCGGCGGCGCGGCGCCACCACTCCACCGCCTGCTGCTGTGTCGCAGCGGACGCCGCGAGCACGCCAAACGCCTGAGCACATCGTTCCGCAAGTCGCCTGCGCTGGTCATCAGCCCACCGCTCGAACCCTGGCGCCTCCCGCACATAGAAGCCGTCGAGAAACGAGCCCGCGTATAACCGTACGGCCACTTCGTGGGCGCCCGCGTCGAGCGCGTCCTCAAAATCCCACACATCGGCTGTGATCATCGCCCGATTGAGACGAAGCGTCTTCTTGCCGAGGAACAGGTCCTCGCTGTCGAGGTGACGTCGCTGGAAATAGACCATCTGGTTCAGCCCGTGACGCGCCTGCTCGGTGTCGCTCTCGGGCCAGAGATAGGCTTGGACTTTCTCGCGGTTCAGCCCCCTGTCACGCGCGACGGCGAGCAGCACAAGGAGGGCCAGCCGACGGCGTCCGGTCGCCGCCCCGGTCATCGTGGAATCACCTATGCGAAGGTTCACGCCGCCGAACGTCAGCAGACGAAGCTGCTCCATCCGATCAGGTCACGGCCGCCGGCGAGTGAACGTCCGCAAGTCGGTACTCGAGGGCACGACGAGGCGCGGCGCGATTGGGAACGCGGCCGCCGCGGATGGCTGAGGGGCTAGGGGAGGAGACGGGAGCGAGGGCTCGAATCGACGGCGCCCTCCATGCACGATGAGCGGCACGTAGTAGGGGACATAGACTGGAGCGGGCGGCGACTGGTACACCACTTGCTGAGGCATGGGATTTGGGCCGCTCGTGATCGAGACGCTGCCGCTGTTCACGCCGCAGAACGAATTCGTCATCGAAGCGTTCGAGCAGTCGACCGCGTTCGAGGGGATTGCAGCGGCAGCGGCGGCCACTGGTGTCGCATGGCGCACGCAGCTCAGGCAGACGTCTGGCTGGACCGGCAACCCGAGTGCCGCCACGGAACCGTCCCTCGAGTATTTCACGCCGCCGTAATCGTACGGGCGCCCATCGGTGACGCGGTCTGCGATGTCGAGGAGCGCCGCTAGTGGATCACCCGCGGTCGGCTGGAGCAACCAGGCATCCTGATAATCCCAGGTTCCGCCCGGTCCGCCCCGCAGCGCCGCGAAGTCAAAGGCCCAGCGTGACCGGACGGCGACAAGCGTGGCGGGATTGCCTTGCGCCTCCGGAGGCAGGGGCACCGCGAAGGGCACATCGGCGTCGACTCCCGTGCTGTCGTAGGGGCCGAACGGAAAGAGCACGGTGATGCGGCCGATCGGATCGACATTCAGGAGCAGGACGTGCCCTGGCTCGCGCAGCGTGATGTAGGCGAGCGAGTCGGCGCGCCAGACGCGGACGGGATCGGGCGCACGAGCAGACCGCGCGGGGTGAGTGTTGCCCGCCTGCAACAGCAGTCCAATCGTCACCGCGGCAAAGGGGATCATGGGGCCGTTCTCCTGAGCCTACATCACCGCCGACGCCATGGGAAGGGCGCGCCGGTCTACTACTAGATCCATAGTTGACAACAGGGAACCTGCCGGGTATAACTACTACAACACTAGTAGCTGGCAGGGAGCCATGCGGATTGCGTTCACCGATCGGGAGCTGGATGTCATGAGTGTGCTGTGGGACCTGGGCGACGCCACCGTCGCCGAGGTGCGCGAGCGGCTTGCTGACAAGCTCGCCTATACGACCGTCCTGACGGTGCTGCGCACCCTCGAGCAAAAGGGATATGTCGAGCACACCGGTGAAGGGCGGGCGCATCGGTATCACCCGCTGGTCAAGCGGGAAGCGGCTGGGCGCAACGCGCTGCGGCGCCTCGTCGACAAGGTATTCCAGGGCTCGCCCGAGCTGCTGATGACCCATCTCGTGTCCGACAAGAATCTGAGTGACGAAGAGCTGCGCCGGCTGCGCAAGCTGCTCGAAGCACGCCTGAAAGCAGGGGGAGGTGCCAAGTGATCGCCGTCTGGATGCTGTATTGCGTGGGGATCGGTCTCGCGTTCGTCGTCGTGGGATTTGCGCTTGAACGGGCGCTGCATTTCGCCGGACGGCCCACGCGCTGGGCGTGGGTCGTGGCACTCCTCGGCTCGTATGCCGTTCCCATTACCGCCTGGTTCCGGCCTGATGCATTCGCCACGTTTGCCCTGCCCGTCCCGATGACGATTGATTCACCGTCAATCGCCAACAGCGCCGCAGCGCCGACAATCTCGACAACCTCCGCCATTCTCGACCAACCTCCCGCTCGGCCGTTCTCACTCGGTGACCTTGACTCGCCGCTGCGCTGGGTGTGGGGGATCGGATCGCTGGCGATGCTGCTCACGCTGTCGGTAGCTGGTGCGCGTCTGATGGTGATGCGGCGCCGCTGGCGCCATGCAGTCGTCGAGGGCCGGAACGTCTTGGTGTCGGATGATGTCGGTCCTGCGGTGGTCGGCCTGTGGTCGCCGCGCGTGGTGCTGCCACAGTGGGCGCTCCAACTCACCGAATGGGAGCGCAACCTGATGCTCGCCCATGAAGAGCAGCACGTCCGCGCGGGCGATCCCGCACTCCTGGCGACGGCACTGCTGATGGTGCTGCTGGCGCCGTGGAATCTCGCGCTGTGGTGGCACTGGCGGCGCCTGCGATTGGCCGTCGAAATCGACTGCGACGCGCGCGTGCTGCGTCGCGGTCATGCCGCGCCCGCTTACGGCGAGCTGCTGCTACGCGTCGGCGGTCATCGCCGTGGACAATTGCTCGGCGTCGCTGCGTTCGGGCAGCCCGCCTCCTTCCTCGAGTCGCGGATTCGCCGCATGCTCGCGACGACGCCACGCTGGCGGTGGGCTGGTGTTGCAGCGGCAATCGTCTTGGCGGTGGGCGCCATCGTTGGCGCCTGCGAAGCACCGCGCCCTCTGGGTCCCACAAACGCGTTACGAGAACCGCGAGCTACTTCTCCGGCTGGAATCGTTGGCGTGGTGAGTGGGGTGGTGAATCCGACCGATCTCGACCAAGCACCAGTGCTGCTAGCCGGCGCATCCGCCGAGTTCCCCGATCTGCTTAGCTTGGCGGGCATCGAGGGGCGCGTCGTTTTGCAAGCGAGAATCGATACCGACGGGCGCGTGGACCCGAACAGCGTGGTCGTCTTAGAGGGTCTACACCCTGCCTTCGCTGAGGCTGCAAAGAGTGCCGTGTTGCGTTCGCGGTTTCGGCCCGCCTGGAAGCACGGTCGCGCCGTCGAGGCCGTCGCGCGCATCAGCTATGACTTCGTGAAGGACGCGGTCACGACACAATTCAGGAGCGACATCCACGCACTAGTCCGCCCGGCGATCAAAGCGGACGACACTATTCAAGCCCTCCGGCCTCCGGCGGTGGTATACGTCTGGTTCCAAGCCATGCCTGACGGACGGATCGTCGCGCACGGACGGGAGGATTCCCGCGCCAACCTGATTCGCCATGCAGCTAGGGTGGGTCGCATCAAGACGCAGGGGTTCGCGCCGGCGGGCGTGCTCGCGCCGGTGAAGGTCGTGTATGCGCTGGTCGAGGTACCCTTGGCACTCAGAGAAGCGGAGCGGTTGCGGCCATGGGTTGCTGAAAACGCGCGTCGAATGTTTCCGGCGATTCTCGAGCCGAGCGGTCCAGCCATGGACGCGTACTTGATTCATGACTCGCGGCTTCATGTCTATCGAAGCTCGCTCGTCACGATGTACTACCTGAACGGGGAGCGGCCGAAAGCCGAAATCGGCATGAGGGAGCTGCAGCAGGTACTCCCGTCTTTCAGTCTGAACGACGGTTGGGCCGTGATCGATCCGCGCAGCCTGCGAGGGTTGGTGCGTGACAACGTTCGCGTGATCCGCATCAATCACAATCCCCAGCCGCAAAACACCGCACAGGGAACGCCGGGTGGCCTGGATTCCGCGGAGGTGATTCGACGGGCGGAGCAAGTACGCCAGTTGGCGCGGCAGTATCACCCGGAGGTGTTCGGTCGCGGGCTGGGCCACGCGGCGCGCACGCACTACGCACGAGGCGCCGATGTTCGCACGGTCGATGGCGTAGTGGAGGATTATCTTGAAGTCCTGACGCGTCTCCTCCCCCGATTCAAAGACGCACAATGGTCGCAGAGTGGTTACACCAACGATCCACAACCCAACGTCCTCATTTACTGGGGGATCGTGCTACATCCCTAACGATGCAGCGCTCGCAACAGATCACGCGACGGGAAACGGACCACCGTTTCCCGTTTCGCTTTTTGACCCGTATATTGCGCGCCGAATCCCTCCACGGAGACCCCATGGGCATGACCGCGCAGCCATCCGCACCGGCTGGACCAAGAAGCGTTCTCAGCGATGCGTTGGATGTCTTCAACGTGCTGCACGATCCTGGCGCGGTATTCACCCGCGTGAAAGAACGCGCTCGCATTTTGGGACCGTGGATCGTCCTGTCGGCGGCGTTCATCGTGATCACGTTTCTCGCGCGTCCCTACCAGCAGGCCGCGATGGACGCCTTCAAGGCCACGCTCACACCGGAACAGGCCGCGCGCATGGGCAATCGCGGAGCCGGAGGCGGCGTGGTGGGTCTGATCCTGACCCCCCTGATCGTGTTGGTCATCGTGGGAATCGGGGCCGGCGCCTTGTGGGTCGGTGTGGCGATGACGGGCACGCAAGCGCAATACAAGAAGCTCTACAGCGTACTCGCGTATTCCTCGATTACCTACATCCTGTTCGCGGTGGTGGGGATCATCGTGTTGACGGTGCGTGGCAAGGCGTCGATCACGGGGTTCGCCGACGTGCGTGCCCCGCTGGGGCTCGATCTGCTCGTGCCGAGCGCGGGGATTTTCCTCGGGACGGTGCTGAACGGCATAAACCCGTTCTCGGTATGGGCGGTCTGGCTGACAGGCACGGGGATTTCGATTACGCACGGGACTTCGCGGGGCACCGCGATTGCACTCACCGCGGTCGCATACCTGATTTGCTTGCTGCTGCTATCTGCCCCGACGCTGATGCTGGGAATGCTGACTAGACAGTAGCCCTGGTGCGACTGACGACGCCCGCCTCCTCGAGGGCCGCCTGGGCCGCGGCGAGGCGGGCGATCGGCACCCGGAAGGGTGAGCAGGACACGTAGTTCATCCCAGTACGGTGACAGAATTTCACCGAGCTCGGCTCCCCACCATGCTCGCCGCAAATCCCGACCTTG
>WNFU01005080.1_pt1 | contig 16815 bp, 18 predicted proteins | sample 5400121 | NCBI WGS metagenome assembly WNFU01 (sample SAMN13153360, study PRJNA577476) | soil metagenome | isolation source: 100 cm soil or saprolite under grassland replicate 1 | place: USA:California | collected 2016-06-15
TCCGCGAAGTTCTGTTAACGATCACGCTCCACCGGAGGCGACGGGCGGGTGCGGTAGGGGGCGACGGGGTCCGTTCCCGCCTCGCCCCAGGCGGACGCGATGCGCCCGGATGGAGCCCAGCCGCAACCGAGCAGCGAGCGCGTGCCGCGTGGTCCCGTCGCCCCCTACCGCACCCGCCCGTCGCCTCCGCCTGCGGCGAACGCTTGACATGAGTTCCTGGACGGGACACTAGCTCGATCGCGCGAGTCGCGACTTGAGAACCTTTCCGGTGGCACCCCGCGGAAGCGTGTCGAGCAGGGTGAGCTGTCTCGGGTATTTGAACGCGGCCAGGCGCTGCCTGCAGTAGGCGATCAGCTCCTCGGGCTTGGCCGCGAGGCCGGGGCGAAGCGTCACGAAGGCCACGACGTCTTCGCCCAGCTCGGGGTGGGGTACGCCGAGGACGGCGGCCTCGGCGACCGCGGGGTGCGTGAGGAGCACCGCCTCCACCTCCGGCGGGAAGACCGAGTAGCCGCCGCGGAGGATCCGATCGCGCTTGCGGCCGACGATGGTGACGAGGCCGTCGGCGCTCACGGTAGCGAGGTCACCGGTGCGGAACCACCCCTCGACCAAGACCTCGCGCGTTTCCTCTGGCGCGTGGATGTAGCTCTCCATCGCCGACGGACTCTTGATCTGCAGCTCGCCGGCCTCGCCGTCGGGGATCGGACGCCCGGCGTCGTCGACGATCCGAATCTCGACACCCGGCACGGCTCGGCCGATCGCGTCCGGTGACTCGGTCAGATCCGCCGCCCGATAGGAGATCGGCCGGAAGAGCTCCGTCATCCCGTAGCCGCGAACGATCCTGACCCCCGTGCGGGCGCGCCACTCCTGGGCCAGCTCCCACGGACAGGGTGCCGCACCCGAGACCCCGAGTCGTACGGTCGAGAGATCGGCGGCGGCAAGCGCGGCGCTGTCCAGGACCCGACGGAACATCGTCGCGACTCCGGGGAAGACGGTCACTCCGTGACGGCGGATTGCCTCAACTACGGCCTCGGGCGAGAAACGTTCGACCAGTGCGACCGTAGCGCCGACCAGCAGAGGTGCGAGCAGCGCGCCGTTCAAGCCGAACGAGTGCGCGAGCGGCAGCGTCGCCAGCACGATGTCGCCGGGCCTCAGCGCCATCACCGGGCCCGCCCACGATTCGATGGCCAACTCGAGCGCCTTATGCGAGAGCACCGCGCCCTTGGGGCGGCCCGTGCTCCCGGACGTATAGAGGATCAGCGCGGGCGACATCGACGTCGGAGCGGGGGCAGCCCCTTTAGCTCGGAACGACGCTCGCCCGGGGCCTGCCCCCGCCCCGACGCCGACGTCGCCCTCTTCAATCATCGTCGCGGGCGAGAGATCGGCGAGGATGTCGGCGCGCTCGTCGCCCTTCAAGAGCGTGTCGAGAGGGGCGACGGTGGCGCCGAGCTTCCAGCCGGCAAGCAGCCCCACGGCGAACGCCCAGTGGTTCCCGATCGCAAGCGCGATCCGGTCGCCGGGCTTCACGCCCTTCGTCGCGAGGATCTCCGCGAAGGCACCCGCCTGTCGGTCCACTTCGTCGAACGTGAGCGCGCCGCCGTCCCAGACGAGGGCCGGCTTCTCCGGGGTGCGGCGTGCGCTGGCCTCGAGGCGGCGGGCGAAATTCTCCGCCACGGAGCCGCTTAGGCGAAGAAGTCCTTGAGGTTCATCCGCTCCCAGACGTCGGGTGGCACGCGGTGCCGGGGCGTGTAGGATGCGAGAGAAGGCTTGGCGGTCGCGTCCACACCCCACTTCGCGCTCATACCGTCTTCGCGCGCCGAGGGATCGAGGTCGGAGCCGCGCGCGTTCGTGATGATCGTGAGGTCGCGATCGGGCTGGCAGCGCGTCGCGATCGCCCAATTCACCTGCCGGTCGTCGAAGACGTCCACGTCGTCGTCCACGACGACGACGCGCTTCATGTAGAGATCCGCGCCGAACGCGGCGAGGATCGCGTTCTTCCCCTGGCCGGGGATGCGCTGCTCGATCGACACGAAGCAGGTGAAGGGGCCCGGCACCCGCACCGCCTTGACCGACGGGACCATTGCCCGCACGGCGCGGAAGAGATTCGCCTCCATCGGGATCGTGGACAGGAGCATGTGGTCGAGGTGGGCGACGGTGATGTCCTGGAAGATCGCGTCCCGGCGATGCGTGATCGCGTTGACGCGCACGACTTCGCGCTGGCGCTCGCCGAGGCTGTAGCCGGTGAACTCCCCGAAGGGCCCCTCGGGCGTGCGCTGCCGCGGCAGGATCTCGCACTCGAGGACGATTTCGGCGTGCGCGGGCACGAGCACGTCGGAGGTCTGGCACTTCACCAGCTCCAGCGGCTCGCCGAGAAGCCCGCCCATGATCCCGCGCTCGTCCTCGTCGATGGATCCGATCGCGAGCGCGCCGAGGGCGATCGCCGGATGAACGCCGATGACCAGGGCCAAGGGAAGGGGCTCGTTCCGCGCCTCGGCGATCCGCTGGAACTCCCACAGATGCTTGCCCGTCGTCAGGTGAATCGACGTCGTGTCGCGTCCCTTGATCTGGAGTCGGTTGTAGGCGCAGTTCCAGATCTCGCGCGTCGGGTCTTTCGCGAACGAGATCGCCGCCGTGACGTAGGCGCCCGCATCGCCCTCGTGGTGAACGATCTGCGGCAGGTCGTAGAGGTTGATCCGGTCGCCCCTGAGGACAACCTCGTGCACGGGCCCGGCCGCCACCACCTTCGGGGCAATGGGTTTGTCCATCGCTCGGAGGTAGGTCGCCTGCGTCGCGTCGGGCGCCGCGTTCATGGCGGCGGCGAGTCGCGGGCGGCTGGCGTGGAGATTGGTGAGGACCGGAAACTTGGTGCCCGTGACGTTCTCGAAGAGCAGGACCGGCCGGCGCTTCGCCTCGCGCTCGAGCTTGACGACGAGCGCGGTGATCTCGTAGCGCGGGTCGACGGGCTTCGACACGATCTCGAAGTCGCCCGGCTTGCGCCGCTTGACGAGGTCGAGATAGCTCCTGAGATCCTGCGCCATGGCGCTTAGGATACTGAATCAGGCGTTTCCCGGCACCTTCTTTCTCCCGTTCTGATTGTTGAGCCACCACCCCAGGGCCACGATGATCGCGGCCGGCGCCAGCGGCAGCAGTTCGAATCCGGGCGCCGATTGATCGATCCAGCGGGCGAGGCTGTGGTCTTTCAAAATCATCTCGCCCGCGACGTAGCCGAGCACTCCGCCGCCGAGCCAGATGATCCAGACGAAGCGGTTCATCAGCGTGGCCAGGAGGCCGCTGCCCCAGACGACGATCGGCAGGGACAGCGCGATGCCGAAGACCACGAGGGTCAAGTCGCCGTGGGCCGCGGCGGCGACGGCGAGCACGTTGTCCAGGCTCATGACCGCGTCGGCGACGATGATGATCCAGATCGCTTCCCGGAGCGAGCTTCCCTCCCGGACGTGGCCTTCGGCGCCGGTCTGCTTGCCAACGAGCTTGAAGGCGATCCAGAGGAGCGCCGCGCCGCCGACGAGCTGGAGGAACGGGATTCGCAGCAGGAACGTCGCGACAGCGATGAACGCGAGCCGCAGGCCGACCGCGCCCGCGGTGCCCCAGATGCGCCCCCAGAATTGCTGGCGCTTCGGCAGCGTGCGGACCGCCAGCGCGATGACGAGGGCGTTGTCGCCCGCGAGCGTGAGGTCGATCACGATGATCCCGGCGACCCGCGCCCAGAACTCAGGATCCATCAGGAAGATCATACGTCACTCCACCAGCGCTTTGAGGAGCACGACCAGGACACGCCCCACGACAATGAGCGCGATGGCGATAGCCAAACCTTCGTAGCGATTGATAGTCATCTCGTGTCTCCCTGAGCTGACGAGCAGAGTTGGCCGCCCGGATGGCGGCGATGTTCAGGAGGCGAGCGAGACGACGGAGCTAGTGATCTTCGGAGGACGAACCGGGGCTCGTGGACGGCAAGTGGGCCAGCCTCACCTGCGGGAGCCACGCGCCAGCACGTGGCTGGTGTGCGGTCGGCACCGGCGGTGCCCCTAAACGCGTTGGTGGGTCGAGCTCGAGGCGTTGCCGCGGGGTCGACCGCGGCGAGGCGGTCGCCCGCTGTCCCGGCGACACCCGGCGCACGTGGACGGACTGTTCGATCTCGGAGTCCTGGACCTCGAACTCGAAGGCGCCCGGCAACGGCGTCGCCAGATCGAACGACAACCACGCGGTCAACAGGACTAGGAGCCGGCGCGCTTTCATTGCATCATTCTACCCGGTCGCCGCTTCACACCCCGCACGTGCCGGTGCGGCAGACCACCTCCTCGTTCAGGGCTTCTTGCAGATCACGTTGAGGAGCGCCTGGCGCTTCTCGTCGCGGACGATCTTGAGGGCGCGGGCGAGGGCGTCGGGCAGGGCCGCCGGGTCCTCGACGCGTTCGGCGTGGCCGCCGGAAGCGCGGCACACCAGCTCGTAGTCGGGCGCCGGCTCGAGATCGGAGATCGGCATCTGGCCCGTCCTGGCCGCCACGCCCTCGGGCGCGTGGCCCCGCACGGCGCGCTTGACCGCGTTCCACGCGCGGTTGTTGAAAATCACGAACAGCACCGGCAGGTTGTACGCGCGCGAGACGAAGTGCGCCGCGGTCGGCGCGCTGAAGATGTAGGCACCGTCGCCGACGCAGCAGATGACCGTCTTGTCGGGCGCCGCGAGCTTGGCACCGAGCGCGGCGCCCATGCCCCAGCCGAGGCCGCCGGCGGGGGAGGAGCCGAAGTAGCTGCGCGGGGTGCGGAAACAGCCCTGGGTCGGGTCGAAGTCGTACTCGTCCACCAGGATCGTGTTCTCGTCCACGAGGTCACCCACGCATTTCGACACCCAGAGCATCTCGAGCGGACGCTCGTTCTGGACCTTTCGCGCGGCCGCCGCCCACGCCTCGCGGAGCCGCCGGTGCTCGGCGTGCCAGCGTTGCGTCCGCTCGCCGACCGCCCGGCCATCAGCGCGCTGCCGTACGGCCTCGGCCAGCGCGGTCAGGTTCAGGCTCACCGTGCCCGACAGGGCCGCGTCGGCCGGGAACCCTCTGATCGGATAGCGCGCGAAGAGCGGATCCACCGCGATCTGGACGATCTTCGTCTCGGGCCGCGGCGCCTTGAGCGCCGGGAACCACAGCACGTCCGACTCGACCGCCACGATGCAATCGGCGTCGTCGAAGTACGGCGCGGCGTCGAAGCCGGCGTGGAGCGGGTGATCCTGAGGGAAGTTCATGTGGGTGTGGAACTGGTCGATCACCGGCGCGCCGAGGGCCTCGGCGAGCGTCACGAGCGCGGGGACCGCGAGGGGATCGCGCCCGGCGGCCTTGGTGATGATGATCGGGTTGCGCGCGGCGGTCAGCAGGCGGGCCGCCTCGGCGATCGTCTCCGGCGAGGCCAACACCGCGCCGGGTCTGGGGGCGCGGCTCGCGGCGGCGTACTCGAAGACCTCGTGCTTCTCGGCGAGGACCTCGCGCGGCAGCGTGAGGTAGACGGGCCCTTGCGGCTCGGCCTGGGTGAGCGCCAGCGCGCGGTCGACGACCGTCTCGAGCTGGGTGAAGTTCCGGAGCTCGTAGTCCCATTTGACGAACTCGCGGATCATCGCGCCCTGGTCGAAGGACTCCTGCGCCCAGTGGATCGGGCGGTTACGGCTGCCGTGCCGGCCGGCCTCGGTGAGCGGATTGCGTCCCGCGCTGAAGAGGATCGGCACGTTCGAGCGCGCGGCGTTGATGATGCCGCTGACCGCGTTACCGGCGCCGACGATCACGTGGACCATGACGACCTGCGGTCGCCCGGTGACCATCGCGTAGCCGTGGGCCATCCCCACCGCCGGCGTCTCGTGCGGGATCGTCATGGGCTGCGGCACCGGCTGGCCCTGCGCGAGCCGCCTGGCGTAGGCGTCGATGAGCGGCGCGAAGTCCGTCCCGGAATTCGCGAAGAAGTACTCGACGCCCCGCGCGGCCAGGAGCTCGAGATAGGCGTCAGCGGTGCTTTCGATGCTCGCTCGCTTGGTCATCGAGATCTCTCCCTCTTTTCTCGAGCCGGAGCCGAACTCATTTGAACCGCAGCCGGAGCATCCGGCGCGCGTTGCCCTCGTAGATCTTCGCCTTGTCTTCCTCGGTCGCCCGCATGCGCGTCATGGCCTCGATCGTGTCGCGGATGAACCCCGGCCCCTTCTCGGGATCGAAGGGCATGTCGGTCCCGAAGAGGACGTGGTCCGCGCCGAAGAACGCCAGCCCGGACTCCATCGCGTGCCACGCGCCGAAGAGGGCGGTGTCGCCGTAGAACATCCGGAAGTAGTCGATCGGGCGCTTCCGGAGCCGCTTGAGCGCGCCCATGTCCTCGGGGTCGTCGCTCCGGCTTCCGAGCTGATCCAGGCCGCCGCCCACGCGCCCGGCGCAGAAGGGGATCATGGCGCCCAGGTGGTGGGTGATGATCCGGAGCCCGGGATGCCGATCGAAGATTCCCGAGAACACCAGGCGCCCCATGGCCACGGAGGTTTCGTAGGGCCAGCCGAACGCCCACCACATGTCGTACTTCGACCGCTGCTCGCCTGGATAGTCGACGAACGTCGCGGGGCGCGCCGGGTGCATCCAGATGGGCAGGTCGCGCTGGGCCATCCGGTCGAACACCGGCTGGTACTCCGGCAGGTCGAGAGCCCGCCCCGCGACGTTGGTATAGATCTGCACGCCGGTCGCGTGCAGATCGTCGATCGCGCGATCGATCTCGCGCACCGCAGCCTCGGGATTGTTCATCGGGAGCGACGCGACGAAGCCGGGGAAGCGGTCGGGGTGCTTCGCGACCACCTCCGCCATCCCGTCGTTGGCGAGCCGAGCCAGCTCGGGGCTCACGTCGGGGCTACCCACGACTTCGATCGGTGGGTTGGCGAGCGTCAGGACCTGCATGTAGCCCTCGTAGCGGTCCATGATGCGCAGACGCTGCTCGACGTCCACCAGGACCGGGATCCCCGACATCCGCTTCTGCAACGCCATGCCCGGCGGCGCCACCTGCAGCATCCGATCGAAATACCGGCGCGGCATGATGTGGGGGAAGATGTCGATCTTCACGGGCTTACCTCCTGGCCTCCGCCGGATGAGGATAAGCTCACGCGGCCCCGAAAGGAAGAAGCAGGGTAAAGTATGGGGCCATGGCGTCAGGGCGTGTTCGGGGCGGCTTCAACCAGTACGGGTTCGCCGTGGGGATTCTCATGCTGGACACGCAATTCCCGAGGATCCCGGGCGACATGGGCAACGCGTCGACGTTCCCGTTCCCGGTCCGCTATCAGCGCGTGGAGGGCGCCGATCCCGACCTCGTCGTGCGCCGGGGCGCCGCGGGGCTCCTGCCGGCGTTCATCGAGGGGGCGCACCAGCTCCAGCACGAGGGCGTGGGTGCGATCACCACCAACTGCGGATTTCTCGTGAAGTTCCAGCGCGAGCTGGCGGCGGCGGTCCGCGTCCCTGTCTTCACCTCGAGCCTCCTGCTGGTCCCGCTCGTTCACCGATTGCTTCCGCCGGGACGCCGCGTGGGCATCATGACCGTGAACGCGGCGGCCCTCACCCAGGAGCACCTCACCGGCGCGGGCATCGGCGACATTCCGATCGCCGTGGCCGGGATGGAGTCCGAGAAAGAGTTCACGCGCGTGCTCCTCGGCAACGAATTGGTGCTGGACGTCGACGCCGCGCGCGAGGAGCACGTGCGGGTCGCCCGGCGGCTCGTCGCCGAGCATTCGGACATCGGCGCGATCGTGCTGGAGTGCACCAATATGCCGCCGTATGCGGCCGACATCCAGCGGGAAACCGGGCTCCCCGTGTTCGACATCGTCTCACTCGTCACCATGGTCCACACCGCGCTCGCCGTCGGCCAGCCGCCACGCCCGGTGTGACCGACTGACCCCGCCGAAGCCACGATGGCGGATCGCGCGGTCGGCCAGCAGATCACGTTTCTCGACACCCGCGACCTGGCGCGCACGGCGGACTTCTACGAGCGCATCCTCGGCCTCCGCCTGGCCCGCGACCAGGGCACGTGCCGCATCTACCACGTGAGCGGTACTGCCTACGTAGGCTTCTGCCTGCGGGCGGACACCCCCACAGAGCCTCAGGGCGTCGTGCTCACGCTGGTCACGGACCAGGTCGACGACTGGTGCGCCCATCTCCGACGCTGGGGCGTCGAGTTCGTCAAGGAGCCTTCGGACAATCCGCCGTACCGGATCTACAACGCCTTCGTACGCGACCCCAACGGCTACGTGATCGAGATCCAGCGGTTCTGGGAACCGTTGGCGTGACGGAAGTCGACGGCACACCGAACGGATGGCTCCTCCTGACGAGCGGCCTGACCAAGCGGTTCGGCGGCCTCGTGGCGGTCGACCGTCTTCCGCTCGCCGTCCGCGCCGGCGAGGTCCGCGGCCTCATCGGTCCCAACGGCTCGGGCAAGACGACCACGGTCAACTTGCTCTCGGGCCTGTACCGTGCTGACGCGGGCGAGATCCGGCTGCGCGGCGAGCGTATCGACCGCCTGCGGCCGCACGAGATCACGGCGCGCGGCGTGGCCAGGACGTTCCAGACCCCGAAGCTCTTCGGCAACATGACGGTGCTGGAGAACGTCCTGCTTCCGGCCCTGGCGGAGCTCGACCGGGGTGGCCACCGCCCGAGGCCCCAGATCCTCGAACGCGCGCGGGCGCTCCTGGAATTCGTGACACTGGATCCGCAACGGCACGCGCTGGCCAAGGAGCTGTCGGGCGGTCAGAGCATGTTGCTGCAGATCGCGCGGGGTCTCATGGTGAGCCCGATCCATCTCTTTCTCATGGACGAGCCCTTTGCCGGCGTGCATCCCACGATCAAGGACACCATCATGGAGACGATCCTCCGCATGAACCAGGAGGAGGGCGTGACGTTCTTGATCGTGTCCCATGAGATGGCGACGCTGCGCCGGCTGTGTCTTCGCGTTTCCGTGATGCACGAGGGCCAGCTCATCGCCGAGGGATCGTTCGAGGAGATCGCCAACCACGCCGCGGTGCTCGAAGCCTACCTGGGGCGGTAGGTGGCGCTCCTCGAGCTTCACGGGATCGTCGCGGGTTACGTCGACGGCATCGACATCCTGAACGACGTCCACCTTGGCGTCGCCCCGGGCACGGTGACCGGCATCATTGGACCGAACGGGGCGGGGAAGTCGACGCTGTTGAAGACGGTGTTCGGATTTCTCCATCCGAGGCAGGGCCGGATCGTGTTCGACGGGCGTGAGGTCGGGCACCTGGCGCCTCACGCGCTGAAGCGGCTGGGGATCGGCTACGTGGCGCAGGGCGCGAACATCTTTCCCCAGCTCACGGTGCAGGAGAATCTCCAGATCGGAACCTGGGTCTTCCGCCACGACCGGGCGCGCGTCGCCTCGATGCTCGAGCGCGCCTACGCCGCCTTCCCGCGGCTCCGCGACAAGCGCCGGCTCCGCGCCACGGTGCTCTCCGGCGGAGAAGCGAAGATGCTGTCCGTCGCCAAGGAGCTCGTGACCGACCCGAGCCTGCTGCTGGTCGACGAGCCGTCGGCGGGCCTGGCGCCGCGGATCGCCGAGCAGGTCTACGAGCGCCTCCGCGAGGTCCAGGCCGCGGGGGTGACGATCCTGCTCGTCGATCAGAACATCACGAAGGCGGTCGAGATCTCCGACTATCTCTACATGCTCGAGATCGGCCGCGTGCGCCGCGAGGGCCCGCGTCAGGCCTTCGCCGATCAGCTCCGCGAGATCATCCGCGACGCGCTCCTCGGAGCCTGAGACTGCGGCGTCTGGTCCGCCGCATCGGCTGGTGCGCCCTCGCGTACGCGGCGCTCGCGTGGCTGCCGCTGGCCGCGTCCGAGTACCACACCCACGTCCTGGCCACGAGCCTCTACTATGTCATCCTCGCCATCGGCTGGAACCTGCTCGCCGGTTACACCGGCCAGTTCTCGCTGGCGCACCATACGTTCGCGGCGATCGGCGCGTACACGTCGGCCCTGCTCGTTCTGTACGCGCGCGTGCCGATCCTCGTGGGCATCGCCGCCGGGGCGGTCGTGGCGGCCGCGATCGGCTACGGGCTGGGCACCCTCTGCCTGCGGATGCGCGCGATTTACCTGGCGCTCGCCACCTGGGCCTTCGCGGAGTCGATGCGGCTTCTCATCACGGTCGAGTACGAGATCACGCGGGGGGACCTCGGCCTGGCCACACCGTTCCTCTTCGCGACGCCGCGCCCGACCGCCTACTACTACCTCTTTCTCGCCCTGACGCTGGCGGTGATCCTGGCGGCCCGAGAGATCGTCGACTCCCGGATCGGCTCGTACATGCGCGCCATCCGCGACGACGAGGAAGCGGCCGCCGTCATGGGCGTGGACACCTTCAGGTGGAAGCGGTTCGTCTTCGCCGCCTCGGCCGTCTTCGCCGCGGTCGCCGGCGGGTTCCAGGGCCACTACGTGGGCCTGCTGTCGCCGACGCCGATGAAGTTCAACGAGATGGCGATGGTGATCGTCATGGTCATCGTCGGTGGACTCCGGACCTTCGCGGGGCCCATCCTGGGCGCGGTGTTCATCGAGGTGCTGTCGGAGGCGCTGCGGGCCTGGGGCGAGATTCGCATGGTGCTCTTCGCGCTGCTCGTGATCGTCATCGCTCGCGGCTACCCGGAGGGACTGGCCGGGATCTGTCGCGCGTTCGTCGGGCGCCTCGTGACGCGCATCCCAGCGCTGGCGCCAGTCCTCACGCCCCGTCGGCAGTTGGACTAACCAGCTCCCATCGGACGATCCAACTCGATGACGGCCCGCGACCTACACACTGCGCTCCCGCTCGCCGAAGAGCCCGGTGGGCCGGAAGACGAGCAGCGCGATGAGCAACAGAAAGCCGTAGAGGTCCTTGTAGGCGGCCGAGAGGAAGACCGACCCCAGCGCCTCGATCACGCCGAGGAGCACGCCGCCCACGATGCTGCCGAGAATCGAGCCCAGCCCGCCGATGACGATGATCTCGAAGCCCTTGAAGGTCGAGATGGCGCCGTTCTCCGGATAGACGAGGAAGTCGGGCGCCAGCAGCGCGCCGGCCGCGGCCGCCAGCGCCACGCCGACGCCGAACGCCAGCATGTCCAGGCGGAGCACGTCGATCCCGGCGGTCTGGATGCCGACGCGATTCTGGGCGGCGCCGCGAAGGGCGCGCCCCACCCACGTCTTCTTGATCACGAGGTAGAAGAGGGCGAGGAGAACGAGCGTGCCGACCAGCGCCACGAAGCGGTTGCCCGAGATGGGCAGCGTCCCGAGCGTCATGGGGCGGGCGTAGTCGGGCGGCGCGTACTGGTTCGGCCCACCGAGGACGATGGCCAGGTTCCGGAAGAGGACCATGAGGGCGATGGTGATGATCGTCGCGTACTCGTCGCGCCGCTCGATGCCGCCCACGAACATCGGTCGCAGGAGAAATCGCTGGACGACCAGCCCGAGGAGGAAGACGGCTCCCATCGCCAGCGGAAGCGCCAAATACCAGCGCCGGGGGCCGAGCAGGGTCGCGATCAGCGCGTACTGCACGTAGCTGCCGATCATGTAGAACTCGCCCATCCCCCAGTTGATCATCTTCATGATGCTGTAAATGAAGGTGATCCCGAGGGCCATCAGGCTGTAGATCACACCGATGACCACGCCTGAGAGGATGTATTGAGACAGGATGAACGCGTCCAACGCGGGGCGCCTGCGTCCTCAGCGCTTCGGTGCCGCCATCCAATCGCCCGTCTTGAGCTCGGTCGGATAGACGATCTTGACGTCCACAAACGACATCTCGGGCTTCGTGTATTGGGTCACGAGCATCGGGGGCGTCCACTGCTGCCAGTACGGACCCTCGCCTCGCGAGAAGCTGATCGTGCCGTTCCAGCCCTCGAACTTCCCGGCCAGGAGCGCCTTGACCAACTCGTCGACGTTGTCGCTCTTGGCCGCGTTCAGCGCGTCGGCCAGCAGGACCACCTGAGAGTACGCGTTGAGGGCGCCGTAGATCGGGTCTTCCTTGAACTCGGTCATGTACTTCTTGCGGAACGCCTCGCCGCGGGCGGTCAGCTTCATTGTCGGGTGGTAGTACACGATGAAGGAGGCCCACGTGCCCTTCTCGCCCAGGTTCTTCCAGTATTCGGGTCGCGCGGGCGCGTCGTAGGAGATGAGCATCGGCACCGCGGGGTGGAGCCCCACGTCGTAGGCCTGCTTGATGATCAGGTACATCGGCGTGCCGATGCCGCCGTTGAGGAGGACGTCCGGCTTCCAGTTCTTGATCTCCAGGAGCTGCGGGGTGAGATCGACCACCGCTCGATCGAAGATGATCGTCTTCAGCTCGGCCCCCGGATACATCGACGCGAAAGCCTTCTTGGTCTCGTCGACCAGGCCCACGCCGTAGTCCGTGTTCTCCGTGATCAGCGCCGCCCGCTTGAAGCCCCGTTCCTTGACCCACCGGGTCCACATCTGACAGCGATCGGGGTCGATCACGTGAGTGCGGAAGGTGTAGTTCAGGTGCTTCTCGGTGATCTGCCGCGCCGACGCCTGGGTGGAGAAGACCGGGATCTTGAACTGTTCGGCGAGCGCCTGCACCGCCGTCATCACCGAGCTGTGGAACTGGCCGACGACCGCCACCGCCTGGTCCTGGCTCGCGAGCTTGCGGAACCCGGCCGCGCCCTTCTCCGGCGTGCCCGCGTCGTCCTCGATCACCAGCTCGATCTTCCGCCCGCCGAGGACGCCACCCCGCGCGTTGACGTCCTCGGCACCCATCTTGGCGCCGCGGACGATGAACTGCCCGGCCGCGGCGTCACCGGGTGGGGAGAGCGGCGTGAGGACACCGATCTTCACCGGCTTCTGGGCGAGGGCGGGCGCGGTGAGCCCGATAACGAGTAACGCGGCCAGCAGAGCAGTCCGAACTGGTCCGATCATCGCGATCCTCCACTGAAGGGCGTGTGTGCGGAGCCGAGCGGCCTCATGCTATGCGGGCGGTCGGTCAGCGTCAACCGCCTTCCCCCAGTGCACCTGAAGCGCCGTCCGGCCGAGCTAGAGTCCCGTCCGCGAAGTTCTGTTAACGATTACGCGCCACCGGAGGCGACGGGCGGGTGCGGTAGGGGGCGATGGGATCCGTTCCCGCCTCGCTCCATGCGCACGCGATGCGCCCGGATGGAGCCCAGCCGCAACCGAGCAGCGAGCGCGCCGCGTGGTCCCATCGCCTCCTACCGCACCCGCCCGTCGCCTCCGCCTGCGGTGAAGGCCGTAACATGACTTCCGGGACGGGACACTCGAGCGCCGCGCAGCGGTCGGGGAGGGTCAGAACTTCGGGATCCGGATCGTCTTGCTGATCATCAGCGAGCCCGAAAGCGCCCAGAGCAGGGTCAGCGGATGAAGGTGCCCGGGGCCCACGCTGACGGCGCCGAACGGGAGCGCGTCGCCGACGCGCTCGAGCCAGACTGACGCCGCGACGACAGCGACCAGGACGAGACTCGACGTGATGGGCGTGCCCTCGAAGTACTTGACCTTGTCCGCGCCCGCGGACAGCCGTTCGGCCGTGATGTTGAAGCGGGCCAGACGGCTGACGCCGCAAGCGACGAAGTAAACCAGGATGACGACGTCCCACAGGCCCGTCATGCCGGCGCCGTATGCGATCGCCGCGGGTGCGACGCCGAACGAGATGACGTCGGCCAGAGAGTCGAGCTCGCGCCCCATGTCTGAGTGCTTTCGACGTGAGCGGGCGACCCGCCCGTCCAGGAAGTCGAAGACTAGCGCCAGCGGGATCATCGCCGCCGCCGCGAGGAGGCGCCGGAGATCGCGGGTCTCGACGTAGGCCATGACGGCGAAGATGGCGATCACGCCGCACGCGGCGTTTCCCAACGTGAGAAAGTCGGCGAGGTGGAACCCTCGGATCATCGAGAGGTGCCGGGCCGGTCCAGATGGGCTCATGGGGCTCGTCGGTCAGATGCTATCATCGTCATCCCTTGGATACGGTTCAGGACCCCAGAGAGCTCATCGAGGCCTACTACAGCGCCGGCTGGACCGACGGCCTGCCGGTGGTGCCGCCGAGCGACGCGTCGATCGAGGAGATGCTGGCTGCCGGCGGCCTGCGCGGCGACGAGGTTATCGGCGAGGTCGCCGGGCGCAACACGGTGGTCGTGGCCGACAAGGTGGCGATCAACGCGGTCATGGCGGGCTGCCGCCCGGAGTACCTGCCGGTCGTCGTCGCCGCCATCAAAGGGCTCTGCCATCCGGACTTCGCCTACCATGGGCCAGCCAGCAGCACCGGGGGATCGGCAATGGTGCTCGTCGTCAACGGCCCGGTGGCGCGCCGGCTGGCGATCAATAGCGGCAACAATGCGTTCGGCCAGGGCCACCGCCCGAACGCGACGATCGGGCGCGCGGTGCGGCTGATCATGATGAACGTGATGAACACGCGGCCGGGCCTGCTCGACCGCGCGACGCTCGGGAATCCCGGGAAGTACTCGTTCTGCTTCGCCGAGCACGAGGACGACCCTCCGTGGGAGCCGCTGCACGTGGCGCGCGGCTTGCGCGCGGAGGACAGCGCCGTCACCGTGTACGCGTCGAACAGCCTGTACCAGGTCTATAACCAGCTGGCGGCGGCGCCGGAGCCGTTGCTCCTGGGCTTCGCCGATGCGCTCTGCAATCTCGGTGTGCCCAACGTGAAGGGTTTCAATCAAGCGCTCGTCGTCTTCGCCGGGGAGCACGCCGAGGTCCTGCGCCGCGCCGGCTGGAGCCGCGCGCAGGTGCAGCAGTTCGTGATCGAGCACGCGTGCCGGCGCGTGGCCGACTTCAAGCGCGCAGCGCGCCTGCCGGGGGCCGTGGAGGCGGCCGACGAGACGACGTGGCGCCATCTGTTCGAGCGGCCCGAGGACATCCTCATCGCCTGCGCCGGCGGCCGGGCGGGGAGCTGGTCGGCGTGCCTGCCGGGCTGGGGCAACAAGTGGACGCGTGCCGTGACCATGCGAGTCGAGACATCGTGAGGGACGACATGAAGCTCTTCGATCCGACATCCGGACCCGTGCCGCGCGCGGTCGAGGTCGCCAAGCGGCCCGCGAGCCTGAAGGGATTGCGCCTGGGCCTCGTGGACAACACGAAGTTCAACTCGGACGCGCTGCTGCGGAAGCTCGCGGAGCGCCTGGCCCGCCGCCACGGAATGACCGTGGCCGTCACCAATCGCAAGCGCTCGCCCAGCCACGAGATCGACGAGGCCGCCATCCGCGCGCTGCGGAGCCAGGCGGACCTGGTCGTCTCGGGCATAGGCGACTGAGGGTCCTGCAGCTCGAGCAGTGTGCTCGACGCGATCCTGATGGAGCAGCAGGGAGTGCCGGCGGTGGCGATCGTCACCACGCCCTTCCGTACCACCGGCGAAGCCATGGCGACGAGCTGGGGCAAGCCCGGCTACCCGTTCGTGCACACGCCGCACCCGATCGCCAATCTCACGGAGAAGGATCTGGAGGCGCGGGCCGACGAGCTCGCGGACGCCGTCGAGCGCTGCCTGCGCTCGTAGGCGTCGCTCGCGAACCGCGAGCCGGCCGGGCGGGGGAACACCACGGTCGGCTTGCGGTTCACGGTCATCCTCACCTGCAGCCCGGCGTCAGTGGCGCGTCCAGTCCTTCAGGAGCGTCTCGTCCATCTCCACGCCGAGCCCCGGGCCGTCGAGCGCCAGGATCGCGCCGTCGGCGTACTGCACGGGCCGGCGCACCACGTCGCCCGTGAGGAGCAACGGACCGAACAGCTCGCAGCCCCACGTCACCGGCGCCGCCGCCAGCGCCACCTGGAGGTAGGCGGCGGTGCCGAGCGAGGTCTCGATCATGCAGCCGACGTAGCAGCCCATGCCGGCCGCTTCGGCGATGCGCGCGATGGCCATGGTGCCGAGGATCCCGGCCGACTTCGTGAGCTTGAGGGCGAGGATACTCACGCCGCCCAGGCGCGCGATGGCGAGCGCGTCGTGGAGCGAGCAGCAGGATTCGTCGGCCATGACCGGCGCCTTCACGGCTCGCGCGATCTCGGCCAGGCCCTCTCGATCCCAGCGCGCCACCGGCTGCTCGACGAAGTCCAGCGCGTACGGCTCGAGCGCGCGGATGGCCTGGAGCGCCGTGGCTCGGTCCCAGCCCTGGTTGGCGTCGACGCGGAGGGAGACGTCGGGTCCGACGGCCTCGCGCAGTCGCCTGACTCGCGCGACGTCGTGGGCAACCGGATACGCAGCCGTCTTGATCTTGAAGATGCGATGGCCCAGCGCAATTTTCTCGTGCGCCTCCGCGACCTCGGCCTCCGCGCTCTCGACGGCGAGCGACCACGAGAGCGGCACGCTCTCGCGCACGCGGCCGCCGAGCAGGCGGTGCACTGGAACGCCGAGGGCCTTGCCGTTGAGATCCCAGAGCGCCATCTCGACGGCGGCGCGCGCGAAGGGGTTGCCCTGTACCCGTCGCGCCATCTCGCGGCTCAGCGCCTCGATCCGGGTGGCGTCACGGCCGGCGAGCCACGGCGCGATGTAGCGCTCGATCGTGACCGCCACCGACTCCGACGACTCTTCGCTCCACGTCACGAAGGCGAAATTCACCGCTGCAAGCGTCGTGAAGGACATCTTGTGCAGGCGCTTGACGGGGATATCGGCGAGGATCACGCGGACGTCGGCGATCTTCATCGGGTCACTCGGCGTCGGCGGTCGCTTCGTGGGCGACCCCCGGACGGTCGAACCGGCTCGGATCGAACAGCGAGAGATCGAGCGACGGCTTGCCGTCGAGCAGCCATTCCGCCACGTAGCGACCGGTGGCGGGCGAGTGCTGGAAGCCGTGGCCGCCGAATCCGACGGCCAGGAAGAA
>WNFU01004945.1_pt1 | contig 16813 bp, 15 predicted proteins | sample 5400121 | NCBI WGS metagenome assembly WNFU01 (sample SAMN13153360, study PRJNA577476) | soil metagenome | isolation source: 100 cm soil or saprolite under grassland replicate 1 | place: USA:California | collected 2016-06-15
CCTGGTGTTCGCGGAGGGCCGCGACGAAGTATTCCACGGCCGACCCCTCAGGTCTTCGGCGCGCGCTTCGAGGCCTCGAAGGCGTCCCGATAGCCGCGCGCCACCGATCGAACCCCGCACCCGATGTCGTCGTACACGTGGTCGGCCAGATTCGCCAGCGACACGCGGAGCGACCAGTCGGGCGCGTCACAGCTGGCGCCGTTCAAGAGCATGATCCCGTGGTCCTCGGCCAGCGAAGGGTCACTGGCATTTTATCTATACCATCACTGCTGTCCAAGTTAGCCCGGATCCCGCTCGGGGGTCAGCGGATTTACTGGGATTTTGGACAAGCCCGAGCGCGGGCCGATGAGGTTGCCTGGTTGTGCTGTCGCGATTGGCCAAGGTCCAGCACCCTGGGACGCCGGGGACGTTGTCAAGTCGAATGAGACAGTCGGCATCGGAAATTTGTGAGTCGCCGTAGAGGTAGTAGTAGGATGAGTACAGCCCCTCGCGCCGCAGCAGAGCCCCGATGGCCCCCGCCGTCGTACAGGCGTCGGCCTCCTTGAGGATTCGATGCTTGTACTCCGCCGTGTACGTCCGCGGCCGCGGCTTCGCCGCCACTTGCACGCCCTCCGCCACTTCCGGCACCTGCGCGTCCATGGAGTCATCCCGTCTCGCCCTCATCAGTAATTTCGGGGGTAGGGACTGTCTCACTCATCCTGGCAGAGGGCCGCGGTCAAGGCGACGCAACACGCCGCTTGGCCGGTGCAGCTTGCCGCTGTCGTCGAATCGCGATGAACACCGGGAGGGCGGTGGAGAGTACTGGCCCCGCGGGCTCGGTGGCCGAGACCCGCGACGCGATACAAGACGAGGGCGCGGGTCTTGCAGCGCCGATGACGTGAAAGTGCGGCACGCGCCGAGCCGGGCCCGGGGCGCCGCAAACCGTCCGGCTACTGCGCAGCGGCGGGGCTGCCCTTGTGGAACGCCGACGCCGTCGGAGGACTACGCGTACGCGCGAGGCCGGGCGCGGACGTTTCTCGATGACCACTATCGCGCGAACAACCCCTTCGACATCGCGAAGACGTACACCGTCGTGCCGGCGGTCACACGCGGCTGCGGCTGGTCTGCCCCCGCATGCCGTTGGTATGCTGTGCCTCGGGCCACTGCTCAGGCTAGATGGTGGCGCCGGAAAGCAGCAGCGGCCTCGGTATACCAGTCAACCCACTCGCGTCGTTGCCATTGTTTTTGAGGGCCTCGGTGGGACTGGTCTCCCATGCGATGACCGAGATCCCGCCAGAAGATCACGCGCTGGTTCTGCGAGAGTAAGCGGCTCTGAACATATCCCACAAGCAATCCCATCCTGTAGTTCGCGATGGCGACGTCGCGGCCGCGAGGGAACCGGGGATTGGGCGGAAAGTAGAGATTCCCGAAGTAGTCCTTGACCACACTCGCCCGACGCTTGTCCGCGCCCATCACGACGCCTCGCGAGAAGCCCGTGGCCGCCCAGTTGGCTGCAATCTTTTCGGCCGCCTCGGCGTATCCGGCCCCTAGCGCGAGAAAGCTGCCAGCAAGGGCCAGCAACGGACCGCCAATGGCGAGGCCAGCAACCAATACGGATGCTTCGGCAAAAATCTCCGCTGCCGCCACGCCTAGATGAGCCAGCTCCACCCAGAAGTGGGCCGAACTTCCCTTGGAGCTCAGGTCCTGGGCGACCTCGCCAACAATCTTCTTCGCATTCAGTCTGTAGTTGATCGGAACGTACTTCCGATAGTTCGGATGATCCGGGATCGCGCGAACGAGCGCGAATTTCGATCCCTGCGGGGTACGCAGAGCCGCGGGGCGAGGCGCCGGACTTGTGCGCGTGGAGGTCTCTCCGAACTCGGCGGTGAACTCACCCAGGTTGGCGCCGAATTCGGTTTCTTCGCTCCAGGGAGCGGCTTCGAAGTCGAAAGGCTTGCTCATGCGGTAGGCCTCCTGATGTGATCGGGTGTCAGCAAGGCGTGCGCCAGCCGAAAAATGATTGGCTTCCGGTGAAATTCGCGAAACTGGACGAAGGCTCAAACGAAGACCTCTTCGTCGTCTGACCTGGAACAGGCAATTTCGCGGAATCCAGCTTCGCGCGGGCGCTCGATCGTACATGTGGCCCGATACCGGAGCCCCGCTTGACAGCCCCGCCAACCGACGTCACGGTATGGGCACCTGAGTCGGATTGCCTTCCTTGCCGGCCATGGAGGCGATGTTAATAATGCGGCCGAACTGACGAGGCAGCATGAGCTTCACCGCTGTCCGGCAGATCAGGAACACGCTGGTAAGATCGACTGCCAGGACCTGATTCCAGTCCTCATCGGACAGTTCCCGGCGCTAAATTTAAATAGTTCATCCGGGAATCGTGTGGGTGACCGGGTAGAGCTGGAGGCCCCCGCAGTGGAAGTAGATCGCCGTCTTGAAATGCTCAGGGTTCCGGAAGCCGTAGGCCATCTTCTTGATGGTCTGAATCTTGGAGTTGAGGCCTTCACTGACGGCGTTGGTTACCCGATGAGTGAAGAAGGTCAGGACGTTCGGCAGGTGGCGCTGGATCGTGCGCGCGGCCTCGATGACCGGAGTCAGCCGCGAGTGGGTCGCCCAGAAGTACCAGCGCTTCCAGTGGCGCTCCGCCCAGCCCGTGAGGTGGTAGTCCCAGAGATCCCGCAGGCTCTCCTTGATCGCCCAGGCGCGGGCCGTCTGCAGGTGGCCCGCCTTGAGCGACGCGAAGCGCTCCTCATGCTTGGCGGGCAGGTTCTCCTCGGCGTACAGCCAAAGGTATTTCGAGCCGGCCAGCGTCTCGTCGCCGACGGCCCTCAGGGCCCGGTGCTCGCGCTTACGGACCGTGTCGACGGCCTTCCCCATGTACCCCATGATGTGATAGCGATCGAACACCATCTTGGTATCGGCGGCAGGCACATGCGCGCGGATGGACTGGATGTACGGGTCCCACATGTCCAGGGCGATGGCCTTGATCCCGTCCCGCTGCTCCGCGGTCAAGCCCGTGAAGTAGGCGTCCAGGCTCGCCTGCTTGCGCTCATCCGCGATGAACTCGACCGTCGCCTCCTTGAGGTCGCAGACCAGCGTGAGATACCGATGGCCCTTGGCCGCCGCCTTTTCATCGACGCCCACCTGCGTCACCACCCGCGGCGCCTTGGCCTGCTGGCCGCGGCGCACAGCCCGCTCTTGGATATGCCAGGCCTCGGCCCACGTGATCCCCAGAATCCGCGCGGCGCCGAGCACGTCCGTTTCCAGGAGCACATCGATCGCCAACCGCTCGAACAGCGTCGTGAACCGCGCCCACGCCTCGGCCCACGGCAACCGCACCTGCCGCACCCCGTGCTCGCCACACTGTATGCGCGGCGGCCGGGCGTGCAGGTAGGTCTTGAACTGGCAGCTATCCAGATGGCGCCACTCCCGCTCCTCCGTGTGGTCGTACAGCGGCAACAGCGCCCCGCACTCCGGGCACGGCCAGCGTTCGCCCTCGGCGTGCCCCGCCCACACGTCCACCCGCTGCTCCTTCACCGCCAACTCCACCCGGGTCACCGTCCACGGCGATGCCAGGCCCAGCAGCTGCCGGTACAGTTCGGTGTCGCGCATCGACGCCAAGCCTCCTTGGGAATGGACTTGACGCTATCCTATCGTCTCTCACCTCCCCACACGACCTGGGTCGGCCACAGTGCTCAGGAGTCGTCGGGCGACGGCGACCGCCCCTCGCCCAACGTCCTCGACGGTCCACGCTCTCGGTGGCGGGTACACACGTATGGAATCTCGAAAGAATTTCAATTTCAATCATGTTCGAGGATCGAACGAGGCCCTTTGGCGACCCACCCTGGACGGGTCCCGGCCCCTGGCGTCGCGGGTCAGGACGTCCCCCCCCAAAGGCCGCACAGGAACCCGAGTCACCGCCCCCCCGACTCCGACCCACACGATTCCCGGATGAACCAGGATTTAAGGAAGCAGGGCGTGAGGGCTCCGGCCCTCGTGGTCGAGGGCTTCCTCCCAGCGGAGGTAGGCTTCCATGGACTCGCGCCCCCTCTCGTACGGCTTCAGCACCACGTCGTCCGGCTCGTCGAGAAGCCGCCCGGCGCCGGTCTCGGCACCGAGCCCAGCCTCGACCCACGCGCGGGTGCCGCCCGCCAGGACGCGAACGGTCGAGTAGCCGAGCCGTCCGAGAGTGGCGGCGGCCAGGGTCGACTGGACGCCGTCCGCGCACGTGACGACGATGGCGCGCCGTTTGTCCGGCACAGCCTCGGCGATCTTCAGCTCGAGCCGGCTCCGGCAGACCCAGGCCGCGGCCGGCACATGACCGCGGCTGTAGACGTCGCTCGGATCCACGTTGAGGACCAGCGCTTCCCCGAGCGCGCCCGGCGCGATCGTCGCCACCGCGTCCCGCGCGGCCTCGTAACCCCACGGCAGGGTCGCAGGATGGCCTGACTCGATCGCTCCCCCGGACTCCTTCCACGCCGGCAGGCCGCCGGCCAGGGCCGCAACATTCGGGAAGCCCATCCGCCTGAGCCAGGCCGCGGTCATCACCGATCGCGCAAGGCCATCGCAGGCCAGGACTATGGCGGCGGCACGGACCGCGACGTACTCGTCGGTCGCCTGCACCGCCTGCCCGCCCGGCGCCCAGACGGCGCCGGCGATATGCTCCCTCGCGTACTCCTCCGACGTCCGCACGTCCAGGATGTGGACGTTCTCGCGCTCGCGGCGCCCCCAGAGGCGCATGCACTCATCGGGCGAGACGAACGGGACGCCCTCGTCGGCCGCCACCCGAAGGGCGACCTTGGCGGCGAAGGCGCGGCTCGCCGGCGACGGGGAAGGAGCCCAGCGGGCGGCGCCGCGCTCGAGCTCGAGCGCCGCCAGCTCCCAGCCCATGGTCCCGTTCTTGACCGCGACCACAGGGTTGGGCAGTCCCATCCGTCGGAGCGACTCGGCGCCGAGATAGGAGCGCGTCCGGCCGCCGCAGTGCACGACGATGGTGGTGTCCGGCCGCTCGACCAGGTCCGCGATCCTCAGCACCAGCTCGCCGCCGGGCACGCTCCAGGCGCCGGGGATGCAGCCGCGCGCGTACTCCTCCGGGGTGCGCGCGTCGACGATCACCATGTCGGCGCCCGCTGCCCTGCGCCTCTCGAGCTCCCGGGGCGTGATCTCCGGCGTCCCGAACTCGTGGAGCACGCGCTCGCCGAAGACCTTGCTCGACGTGTTCACGCCCTGGACCGTGGGCCGGCCCGCTTCCCGCCAGCCGGCGAGCCCGCCGGCGAGGATGCGGATGTCGGTGTAGCCCATTAGGGCGAGCATGGGGGCGGCGAGCCCGCACAGGGTGCCATCATCGTCGTAGATGACGACCGGCGTCTGGCGGCAAGAGACCAGTGCCGGCAGGCGAAGCTCGAGCAGCCGGCGGGCCAGGGATGTGGCCCGGAAGATGTGGCTCTTCTGGAAGGCGGCCCGCTCGCGGAGATCGAGGACCGCGTGGGGCGCGCGCCCCGCCATCACCGATGCAAGCTGGTCAGGTAAGATCATCACGATTCTCCCCGCTCGGTCCGGTCGGACTCCGCGATGGCCACCTGCTCGAACACCCGCCAGAAGTTCCCACCCATGGCCTTCGCCATGTCCTCCTGTCTCGGGATCCAGGGGGTGGGACTCCGGACCGGCGCCGGCCGCCCTTGCGACATCCTGGCACCGGTGAGATTCTACTCCTTGGCGATGCGTATCCTGGTGGTGGAAGACGAGCGGAAGGTCGCGAGCTTCCTCCGGCAGGGGCTGCAGGAAGAGGGGCATGCGGTCGAGACCGCCGCCGATGGCACCGCTGCGCTCGACCTGCTCCTGGAGGGGTCCGGCTACGACCTCGTGGTGCTGGACCTCATGCTGCCCAAGCGGGACGGCTTCGAGGTGTTGAAGACCCTCCGCCAGCGGCAAGTGCAAACGCCGGTGCTCGTCCTCACCGCGCGAGACGCGGTGCCCGACAAGGTGACGGGTTTCGACCTCGGCGCAGACGACTACGTGACCAAGCCGTTCGCCTTCGAGGAGTTCCTCGCGCGGGTCCGCGCGCTCTTGCGCCGGGGCTCCGGCCAGCGCGCGCCGGTCCTCAAGCTTGCCGATCTCGCCCTCGACCCGGCCGCGCGCGCGGTCACCCGGGACAACCGCCGCATCACGCTCACCACCCGCGAGTACGCTCTGCTCGAGTACTTTCTCCGGAATATCGGCCGCGTGCTGACCCGGCCCATGATCGCCCAGCACGTGTGGGGGCTCGACTTCGATCCCGAGAGCAATATCATCGACGTCTACGTCGGCTATCTCCGGCGCAAGATCGACGGCGAGGGCGAGCGCCGGCTGCTCCACACGGTGCGGGGCGCCGGATACCTGCTCAGCGCCGAGGCGTGACGCCGGGCTTGGCGCCGCTGTCGATCCGCACTCGCCTCACCCTCTGGTACAGCGGCATCCTGCTTTGCATCCTGATTGTCATCAGCCTGCTCGGCTATTCCGTGCTCCGCTGGAACCTGGTCCAGGACCTGGACGCCTCGCTCCTGACGGTGGCGCAGGTGCTCCGCGACACGAGCCTCACGACGGAGCGGGCGGAGGCCGAGACCGTGCTGCGCGAGCTCCTGGGGCCGGAGTTCTACGACAAGTTCTTCCAGCTCCTCGATCCCGAGGGTCGCCTCGCGCCGTGGTCATGGCCGCGCGGCTCCCAGGCGCTACGGCTCTCGCCGAGCGCGCGCGCTAACGCCGCGCGGGGCCTCAAGACGTTCGAGACCGTCCGGAGCGACGGCTCGGACGATGTCCGGCTGCTCACCATGCCGATCATCCGTGGGGGCCGCGTGGCACAGATCGTCCAGGTCGGCATGTCGCTCTATCGCGCCCGCAGCGCGCTCCGGCGCTACCTCGACACCCTCGTGATCCTGATCCCACTGGGAGTGGCGCTGGCGGCCGTGGGCGGGGCGATCATCGCCCGCACCGCCTTCCGGCCGGTCGACGAGATGGCGCTCGCCGCTCGCCGGATCACCGCCGAGGACCTGGGTCAGCGCATCTCGCTGCGGGGCACGGGGGACGAGCTGGACCGCCTGGCCGCGACGCTGAACGGCATGCTGGCCCGCCTCGCCGCGGCCTTCACCGAGATGCGGCGCTTCGCCGCCGACGCGGCGCACGAGCTGCGCACCCCGCTCACGGCGCTCAAGGGCGGCATCGAGGTCTCGCTGCGTGCTGCCCGGTCTGCCGAGGAGTACCGCCAGGTGCTTGCCTCTAGCCTCGAGGAGGTCGAGCGCCTGATCCGCCTCGCCGAGGACCTGCTCCTGCTGTCGCGCTCGACAGCGGGTCCCGAGACGCGGCGCGGGCCGGTGGACCTGGAGCCGCTCCTGCTCGATGTCTTCGACGTGGGCCTGCGGCTGGCTCAGGGGACGGGGGTGAGCGTGCGGATCAATGACATGACGCCGGCCACCGTGAGGGGAGACGCGGCCGCGCTCCGCCGCGCCGTCCTCAACCTGGTCGAGAACGCGGTCAAGTACACTCCTGCCGGTGGCAAGGTCGAGCTATCGCTGACGAGCGGCGATGGGCACGCGTCCCTCGCGGTGCAGGACACCGGCATCGGCATCACCCCCGCCGACCAGAACCGGGTCTTCGAGCCCTTCATGCGCCTGGACGCCGCGCGCGCTCGGGAGAGCGGCGGCACGGGGCTCGGCCTCGCCATCGCCCGCGCCATCGTGCTCGCCCACGGGGGCACCCTTGCGCTGGAGAGCCAGCCGGGCGCGGGCAGCCGGTTCATCGTCCGCCTGCCGCTGGCCTGAATAGGAACTCATGATTAGGCGAGCAGGCCGGCGATGATCCCGGTCAGGAACACGCCGTCGAAGGTGCCGGCCCCGCCGATAGAAACGACCGGCGCCCCGATCCGGGCGACCTCCGAGAGGTTCATCAGGTCGGCGCCGATCAGCGCTCCCATCGAGCCCGAGACGTAGGCCACGGGCGGCGCCCGGCGAAAGGCCAGGAGCAGGGCGATAGCGGCCGCCACCAGCGGCGGGACGAACATCGGGACGACGATCCCCGCCCCGGGGACGATCTGGGCGAGCTGGTGCACCACGAGGGCGACCACGGTGGTCCCAATCAACATGCGCCCATACATGCGCATGCGCACGAAGAGGTAGAGGGAGACGAGCGTCGGGATCAGCGCCCCGCCTACATTCACCGCCACGACCGTCGCCTGGGCGTGAACGATTTCGGGCATCCCGTACGGCCAGCCGTACGTCCAGGAGGCGGGCGGCCGGACGATCCTCTGCACGGGCATCGAATAGAGCGGGATGTTCACGTGACTGCCCAGCAGGGTCAGGAGCATGACCGCGAATACGTAGCGAGGGCGCACGCCGATCTTGCGGTAGGCATAGGCCAGGACGCGCAGCTCGACCAACACCACGAAGACCGCCAAGAGCAGACCTAGGAGCAGCAGCACCGGCAGAGCGAACGGAAAGTAAATCACGCCCTCATTATACGGCCTGACCGCGGCGCCGCAGGGACGTCCCCGTTAAGAACATTCTCATCTCTTCTTCATGGTCCTCTAATGTCGGTCGGCTACCCTCCGTGTCGAGAGGTGCAGGAGTGAACTTTCGGTGGCCGCGTTCCCGGCTGGGACTTGGCGTACTGGCGGCGGTGTGCGTCGTCGCTCTCGCCGCGGCGGTCGGTCCCTGGCGCCGGCACGAGCCGGTGGAGCAGGGGATGCGGCTGGTCTCCGAGGGCGCGTACGTGCCGGCTGCCCGGGCCCTGGTGAGGGCCGTCGCCCTCTCACCGGGCGACGCGCGGGCGCACTACTATCTCGGTCTCGCCTACGCCGGGATCGGACAGCGCGAGGCCTCGCTGAGTCATCTCCAAGAAGCCGCTCGCCTGGATCCGACCGATGCCCGGTTCCACGACAGCCTGGGCCGGGCCTATCGCAGCCTCGGTGACGCCGGGCAAGCGCTCAGCGAGCTCGAGGAGGCCGTGCGCCGCGGCCCCGACACGCCGCGCTACGAAGTCGACCTCGCCGGGCTCTTGCTGGAGCAGGGACGTCTGCCGGAAGCAGTGGCGCACCTCCGCCATGTGGAGCGGGCGGACCCCAAGTCGCCCGGGATCCGGCTGCTGCTGGCCGATGCCCTCAAGCAGGCCGCTGACCGCGAGGGAATGGTGAGCGAATACCGCGAGGTGATCCGCCTCGCGGATGGGACCGCGCTGGGGGAGCTTGCGCGCCGTGAACTCCACGCCGTCCTCGTGACCGCGGGCCAGCAGCCGTGAAGGCCGCTGTGCCCGACCTCCAGCCGGGAGGGCGCGTGGCAATGGGATTCGGATGGTAGGCATCGACGAAAAGCATCAACCAAAAAAAGGAGGAGCAATGTCATGACCGGAAACCTTCCTCATCGCCGATGGGCGTGGCCCGCAGCCGCCTTGGTCGTGCTCGCGGTGGTCGCGCTGGCCCCGCCCTTCGGGTTGTCGACGACCACCCCCGCCCCGCTCTGGAACGATCGCCCGCTGCCGGTTGCCCCGGCGCCGGTGCAGGCTCCCAACTGGGTGGAGCTGGCCAAGCAGCTGAAGCCGGCCGTGGTGAACATCAGCACCAAGCGGGTGGAAGAAGGCATGCCCGAACTGCAGGGCCCGATGGGTCAGGACGAGCAGTTCCAGCAGTTCTTCAAGCACTTCTTCGGCAACCAGCGGCGCACGGTGAAGAGCCTCGGCTCGGGCTTCATCATCAATCCGGGCGGCCACATCCTGACCAATAACCACGTCGTCGACCGCGCGACGGAGATCCGCGTGAAGCTGGCCGACGGGCGCGAGCTATCGGCCAAGGTGATCGGCCGCGACCCCAAGACCGATCTGGCCCTGCTCAAGGTCGACGCCACCGGCCTTCCCGTGATCCCGCTCGGCGACTCGTCCGCCCTCCAGGTGGGCGCCCCGGTCATGGCGATCGGCAACCCGTTCGGGCTCGAGCAGACTGTGACCACCGGCATCGTGAGCGCCACGGGCCGCGTGATCGGTGAAGGGCCTTACGACGACTTCATCCAGACCGACGCGTCGATCAACCCCGGCCACAGCGGCGGGCCGCTGATCAACGCGCAGGGCCAGGCCGTCGGCGTCAACACCGCCATCTTCAGCCAGAGCGGCGGCTCGGTCGGCATCAGCTTCGCGATTCCTGTCAATGTGGCCAAGCCGGTTGTGACGCAGCTCGCCCAGACAGGCCGCGTCGACCGCGGGTGGCTGGGTGTGACGATTCAGCCGCTGACCCCCGAGCTGGCCAAGGGCTTGGGCCTGCCCAACCCGCAGGGGGCGCTGGTAGCCTCCGTCGCGGACGGCTCGCCGGCCCAGAAGGCGGGGCTGGGGCAGGGCGACGTGATCACGGAATACAACGGGCGCAAGGTCGCCCGGTCCGACGATCTGCCGCGGGCGGTTGCCGAGACCCCGGTCGGTCGCGAGGTGCCGCTGACCGTGCTCCGCAACGGCAAGCCGGTCACGGTCACCGCCAAGATCGCCCAGCTCGAGGAGCCCGAGCAGAAGGTCGTGGCGCAGCCCGGCGGCGAGAAGGCCCCGCTCGGCCTGAGCGTGGAGTCGCTCACGCCGGACCTGGCGCGCCAGCTCGGGTTATCGGAGAGCCGAGGCGTGATCGTGAAGGGTGTCCAGGACGGCAGTCCCGCGGCGGAGGCGGGTATCCAGCCCGGGGACGTCATCGTCGAGGCGGACCGCCACCCAGTCGCGAGCGTAACCGAGCTCCGTCGCGTCGTGGAGACGCACGCCAAAGGCACGTCGCTCCTGATGCTGGTGCACCGCAACGGCTCGAGCATCTATGCGGCGATCACGCTGTCGTAACCGTGGCGCTCGGAACACGGGCAGGGAAGGGGGCACGCGATGTCATTCACGTTCGGCAGCTACCCTGCAAGAGGGATTCCCCGCGTTCACACCCGCCGTTCGAGGGCCTGGCGCATGCGGTCGAGCGCCTCGGCGAGGATGGCGCGGGGACAGGCGAAGTTGAGCCTGACGAAGCCCTCGCCGCCTCGTCCGAACGCCTTGCCGTCGTTCAGGGCGACTTTAGCCTTGTCGAGGAAGAACGTGTACGGGTCGTTGCGCGGCAGATCGCCCTCGCGGCAATCCAGCCAGGCGAGATAGGTCGCCTCCGGCGGAGCCATGCTCACGCCGGGAAGCTTCGACCGCACGTACTCGACCAGGAAGTGGCAGTTGGCCTCGAGGTAGCGCAACAGCTCGTCGAGCCACCGCTGACCGTCGCGGTATGCCGCGAGGGCGGCGGCGTAGCCGAGGACGTTGACGGCCTTCACGAGGTCGACCTGGGCCGCGACGAACTTCTCGCGCAGGGGCGCGTTCGGGATGATGGCGACCGAGCACTTGAGGCCCGGCAGGTTGAAGGTCTTGCTCGGAGCCATGAGCGTGATGGTGCGCGCGGCGACCTCGGGATCGAGCGAGGCGATGGGCACGTGCCCCTGCCCCGAGAATACGAGCTCGCAGTGGACCTCGTCCGCGCAGATCAAGAGCCCGCGCCTGAGGCAGATCTCGGCCATGCGCAGGAGCTCATCCGTCCCGAAGACGCGGCCGACGGGGTTGTGCGGATTGCAGAGGAGGAAGACGCGTGTCCGCTCACGGATCGTGGTCTCGAAGCGGTCGAAGTCGATCGTGTATCGGCCGTCCGCCTGGCGCGTCAGCTCCATCTCATCCGAGGTCAGCCCGACATTGCCGGGAACGCGCAGGATGGGCGGGTACACGGGCGTCTGGAGGAGAAGCCCGTCGCCGGTGACGGTCAGCGCCCGGCCGGCGAGGTTGAAGCCGGGGATGACGCCGGGAATGACGAGGATGGCCTCGGGCGACACGCGCCAGCCGTAGCGCGTCTGGAGCCGGTCGAGGAAGGCCTCGTAGAACTCGGGTTGCTCGACGCCGTAGCCGAACACCCCGTGCTCGACGCGCTCGTGGAGCGCGCGGATGACGGGCTCCGGCGAACGAAAGTCCATGTCAGCCACCCAGAGCGGGAGCACGTCGGCGGGATACTTGCGCCACTTGCTGCTGTCCGTGCGACGCCGGTCGATGATCTCGTCGAAGTCGTACGTCATGGACTTGACGAGCTGACGGCGGCTGAGTCTCCCGGCCCGGCCCATGGCGCCGCCTCGAGCCCGCGGGCTAGTTGCAGGCTTCGAACAGGCCCGCCGCGCCCTGGCCACCCCCGATGCACATGGTCACCACGCCGTAGCGCGCCTTCCGGCGCAGCATCTCGTTGGCGATGGTGCCGACCATCCGCGAGCCGGTCATCCCGAAGGGGTGGCCGATGGAGATGGAGCCGCCGTTGGGATTGAGCTTGGCGGGGTCGAGGCCGAGCTGGTCGCGGCAGTACACGACTTGGGAGGCGAAAGCCTCGTTGAGCTCCCACACGTCGATGTCGCTGATCTTGAGCCCGTGGCGCTTGAGGAGCTTGGGCACGGCGAACACGGGGCCGATGCCCATCTCGTCCGGCTCGCACCCGGCCACCGCGAAGCCGCGGAAGATGAGCTTGGGCCTGACCCCCAGCGCCTTGGCGCGGTCCATGGACATGAGGAGCGTGGCGGAGGCGCCATCCGAGAGCTGGGAAGAGTTCCCGGCGGTGACGGTCCCCTGGCCGCTCGTCTTGTCGAAGTGGGGCGGCAGCGCCAGCAGCCCGTCGAGCGTGGTGTCCGGGCGATTGCACTCGTCCTTGTCGACGTAGTAGTCCTCCTTGCCGACGATCTCGCCCGTCTTCTTGTCCACGATGCCCCGAACCACCTGGAGCGGCGCCAGCTCCTCCTTGAAGAAGCCGTCTTGCTGGCCGCGCGCGATGCGCTGCTGGGACACGAGCGCGTACTCGTCCTGGGTCTGGCGGCTGATCTTGTAGCGCTTGGCCACGACCTCGGCCGTATCGCCCATCACCATGAAGATGCCGGGCTTCCTCTCCATGACCCAGGGGTTCGGGTCAGAGTCGCGCTTCATCATGGTGATGCTCTCCAACCCGCCGCCGATGGCTGCGTCGGCACCGCCCAGGATGATCTGGTGGGCCGCCATGACGATGGCCTGGAGCCCTGAGGAGCAGAAGCGGTTCACCGTGGTGCCGGCTACTGACACCGGCAACCCGGCGCGGAGCGTGGCCACGCGCGCGACGTTGCTACCCTGCGGACCGCTGGGCTGGGCGCAACCCAGGATCACGTCCTCGATCTCGGCGGAGTCGAGCTGGGGAACCTTGCCCAGTACATCCCGGATGCAATGGGCAGCCAGGTCATCGGGACGCGTCAGGTTGAACGATCCGCGGAAGGACTTGGCGAGCGGCGTGCGGGAACTGGCGACGACAACGGCCTCTCTCATGGCGGGGCTCCTTAGTAAACCCTCTCGAACGGCGATGTCGCGAGTATACGCGATCGCCGGACGTGCTGTAGGCCTTTGCGCGGGCTACCCCTCTCCCAGTTGCGGGGCCGGCCCGCCGTCGATGATGATGGTGGCGCCGGTCATGAAGGAGGAGGCGTCGGAGGCCAGGAAGATGCAGGGGTAGGCGATCTCCTCGACCTTGCCCCAGCGCCCCATGCCCACCCGGGTGGCGACGGCGTCGTAGGCCTTCTTGGCCGCGCTCGGGTCCTGCTGGGTGAGCACGTCCATGTAGCCCTCCGTCTCCACGGGCCCCGGGGCGATGCAGTTGACGCGGATGTTCTTCCGTCCCCAGGCCATCCCGAGGGTTCGAGTGAAATTGATCACCGCCGCCTTGGCGGCCCCGTAGTGCGACATCATCGTGGCGCCATAGACCCCGGCGATGGAGGCGATGTTGATGATCACGCCGCCGCCCTGGGCCATCATCTGCCGGCCGGCCCATTTGCAGCCGAAGAAGACGCCGTTGACATTGATGCCCACCACCGCGTTCCAGCCATTCGGCGAGATGTCCTCGGGCTTGGCGCGGAAGGAGGCGCCGGCATTATTGATCATGACGTCCAGGCGCCCGAAGTCCTTGACCGTCCGCTCGACCAGCTCCTTCACGGCGTCCTCCTGGCGCACGTCTACGGCCATGGCGAACGAGTGGCGGCCGAGCTTCTTGATCTCCGCGGCGACGGGCTCCAGGTTCTCCAGCTTGCGGCTGGCGACGACCACGTCGGCGCCGGCACGGGCGAACTCGAGCGCGATCGAGCGGCCGATCCCCACGCCCCCTCCCGTCACGACGGCGACCTTATTTTCGATCGAGAACGGCGACCCTGCCATGGCGCCTCCTGCGAAGCCCTCGCGCTCCTCGGGGAGAGGGCCGGGGTGAGGGTTAGCGTGAGCCGGCCAGGAAACGACGCGATTATACCCAGTCGGCGGGCGCGGCGCTCTCGAAGTGCATCAGACGGCCGCTCTCGGGGTGCACAAAGCCGACTCGGCTCGCGTGCAGGCAGAGACGGTGGGAGGGGGCGGACCGGCTCCCGTGGGCCCGATCGCCCACGATCGGATGGCCCAGGTCCGCCAGCTGGACGCGGATCTGGTGCCGGCGGCCGGTGCCGAGGCTGAGCTCGAGCACCGTCGTGTCGCGTCGCCGCTCTCGCACCAGGTAATGGGTAATGGCGGGCCGGCCGCCCGCGCCCGTCCGCACACGCAGCCCCCGATCCTGGACGAGGCGGCTTGAGAGCGTGCCCCGCTCTTCGCGGACTCGCCCTTCCACCACCGCCACGTAAACTCGCTCGACGCGGCGGGCCTCGAACTGCGCCTGAAGGTGACGCTTGGCCCGGAGCGACTTGGCGAAGATGAGAAGACCGGATGTCTCGCGGTCTAGCCGGTGGACGATGAAGGGGCGGCGGGAGGGCCGCCGGGCCTGGAGACAGTCCCCGAGCAGCCGGTACGCGGTCCGCTCCCGGTCGCGCTCGGTGGCGATGGTCAAGAGGCCTGGCGGCTTGTCGATCACGATGAGATCGTCGTCCTCGTAGACGAGCCCGAGGGCGGGCGGGAAGGGAACCAGGCCGTGCCGGCCGAGGGCGACCCGGTCCGCCGGCTCCACCGTGGTCCGGGGCTCGCGGACCACGCGGCCGTTGACCTCCACGCGCCCTCGCTCGAGCCACTGCTTGAGACTGCGCCGGGACGCCTCCGGGAACAGCTCGCGCAACCGATCGACGAGGATCACGGCCTCCTCCGGGCGTCGTCGGCTGGTCCGGGCGGGTGTGACACGGACCCCCGCTCGACCCTTGCGCGGCGTCGGCGGCAAGGGCCGGGCTCCCCGTCCTGGCCATCCCGCGATGTCATACGACGCCTCATGACCAGGAAACTGGCGGCACCTTTGGCAGGTAGACGGCCCCATCCTTATACAGCGGTCGCTGAGCCGGGATGTCGATCCTCGATCCGGGGCGCGCGTGCGGCGTGCGCCGGTCCCGCCCGCTTCCTACAGGATGACCTTCTTCTCCCTCAGCTCCCGGATCCGCTCGGCGGAGTAGCCGCACTCGGCGAGGATGCGGTCCGTGTGCTCACCGCGCAGCGGCGCCGCCTGTCGCACGCCGGGCGTCATGCGGGAGAACTTGAGCGGGGTGCCGATCACCGGGATCTCTCCCAGCCGGAGATGCACGGCGCGCTGGACGATCCCGCGCTCGATGGTTTGCGGATCGTTCATCACCTGGTCCACGGTGTTGACCGGCGTCGCAGGCACGCCGGCCTCTTCGAGCAGCTTGAGCAGTGGCTCGCGCTCGTGCCCGCCGATGGTCTCTTCCAGGATGGCCTCCAGCTCCCCGCGGTTCGCCACCCGCTGCTGGTTCACCGCGAAGCGGGGATCGCTCGCCATCCAGTCCAGTGCGAGGGCGCGGGCGAGCCTCTGCCAGAAGCGGTCATTGGCCGCGGCGATGAAGATCCACTGGCCGTCCTTGCAGCGGAAGTTGCGATAGGGCGACAGCGATGGGTGCCCGGAGCCGAGCGCCTTGGGGACGACGCCGGCGAGCAGATAGCCCTCCGCATGGTAGGCGAGGAGACTCACCGCGGTCTCGAGCAGCGAGCCGTCCACGCGCTGGCCCAGACCGGTGCGTTCGCGCTGGAGGATGGCGGCGCAGACCCCGAGGGTGCACAGGACCCCGGTCGTCAGATCGAGGAACGAGACGGCGGAGCGCACGGGCTGGCCGCCCGGCTCGCCGGTGATGGACATGATCCCGCTGAAGGCTTGCATCAACGCTTCATAGCCGGCGCTGTCCTTGCGCGGACCGGTGCGGCCGAACGCAGAGACGGAGCAGTAGATGAGGCGCGGGTTGATCTCGGCCAGCACGTCGTAGCCGAGCCCGAAGCCCTCCATGGTGCCGGTCCGGAAGTTCTCGACGAGGACGTCCGCCGTGCGGACGAGGGCCTTCACGACCTCCACTCCCTCCAGCGCCTTGAGGTCGAGCGTCATGCCGCGCTTGTTGCGGTTGAAGAGCAGATAGGCCGCGGTCTCTTCATCAATGTGGGGCGGCCAGGTGCGGGACTCGTCGCCGCTGCCGGTGTCCTCCACCTTGATGACGTCGGCGCCGAGGTCGGCGAGCAGGGCTCCGCACCAGGGGCCAGCGATGACCCGGGAGAGATCGATGACGCGGACGCCGTCGAGCGCGAGCGGGAAGGGAGTCATGACCGCTACTATACCTCCGGTCAGCCCGCGCTCTCCATGGCGATGCCCATCAGCCAGGCCCGGCTCTCTTGCGCGCCGGCCGCATGCGCCTATTAGCAGGCTGCTGAAAAAGGCCCATCTGCTGCGTTCTCTCGGAGGGGGCCTCGACGGCCCCCTCCGAATCCTCCCCCTTTCGGGGCGCTGGCGAAGCTCACGCTCGGAGCGGAACACCCAAGCGTCGGCGGTAAGGCTCGGGCCGCTCTGAGCCACATGTCATCGCCGACCAGGCAG
>WNFU01012355.1_pt1 | contig 16812 bp, 13 predicted proteins | sample 5400121 | NCBI WGS metagenome assembly WNFU01 (sample SAMN13153360, study PRJNA577476) | soil metagenome | isolation source: 100 cm soil or saprolite under grassland replicate 1 | place: USA:California | collected 2016-06-15
CGTACCGCGCGGTGGAGTTCATCAAGGCCAACATCAAGCTCGAGGGGACGACCAAGGCCTCGGTCGCCGACAGCAAGCGCGTCGTGGCCATCTGCACCCAGTACGCCCAGAAGGGGATGTTCAACATCTTCCTCACCGTGTTCTTCTCGACGCTCGCCTTCGCCTTCTTCGAGCCTTACTTCTTCGTCGGCTACCTGATCTCCATCGCGCTGTTCGGCCTCTACCAGGCCATCTTCATGGCCAATGCGGGCGGCGCCTGGGACAACGCCAAGAAGATCGTCGAGGTGGAGCTCAAGGAGAAGGGGACCGCGCTGCACGCGGCCACCGTCGTCGGCGACACCGTCGGCGATCCGTTCAAGGACACGTCGTCGGTGGCCATGAACCCCGTCATCAAGTTCACGACGCTCTTCGGGCTCTTGGCGGTGGAGCTGGCCGTCTCCCTCACGGCCGAGCGCGGATCTACGGTGACCCTCGGCCTGGCGGCGCTGTTCTTCGCCGTCGCGCTCGTGTTCGTCTGGCGGTCCTTCTACAGCATGCGCATCCGGTCGGAAGCCATCGTCGCGGCCGAGCTGGCCCGCCGGGCCGCACACTAGGAAACTCGGAGGGGGGCTTCGCCCCCCAGAGCCCGACCGACAGCGACCCGGCCGAGATCTTCTAGAGTGCAAGGCAGTTTCGGCCGTCGAGCCGGGTGTCGCTCCTCCTCGCCCTACAGCTTGGGCGCCCGCATGTGCCAGTCGGTTTCGCCCTGGTACGCGTGGCCCATCCGGAATAACGTGCCCTCCTCGAACGGGGGCCCGATGATCTGCATCCCGACCGGCATCCCGTCCGGATCGAAGCCCACGGGTAGGGAGAGCGCGGGGAGCCCGGCCAGGCTCGGCACGCCGGTGAACTGCATGATGGCCGAGAGCATGTCCTCCTTGCGGTTGTTCTCAATCACGACCTCGGTGGCCCCGCACGGCGTCGCCGTGAACGGCAGGGTCGGTGTCACGAAAACGTCGACGTGCTTGAACCCGGCCAGGAACTCCTCCCGCAGCACGCTCCGGTAACGCTGCGCCTGGAGGTAGTGGGTGGCCAGGTACATCTCGCCCATCTCGAGCAGTGTCCGCACGTCCAGGCCGTAGTCCTGGGGCCGCGTCCGCAGCCACTCCTGGTGGTACGTGCTCGGCTCGCAGGACTCGATCGTGAGCTGGGCGGAGATGTTCCCGTGGATCGAGGGCATCGGGATCTCTTCGATCTGGGCCCCGAGCCGCTCCATCGTCTTGAGCGCGTCGCGGACCGCGTCGCCCACGGCCTTCTGCACATGCGTGAGCGAGTAGTCGCGGACCAGACCGATGCGGAGCCCGCGCATGCCGCGCCGCATCTCGGCCCGGTAGTCCGAGAGCGGCACCTGCCCCGAGTGTGGGTCGAGCGGATCGTAGCCCGCGACCACCTCGAACATGGTGATGCAGTCTTCCACCGTGCGCGTCATGGGTGAGACGGTATCCATGGTCCAGGCCAGTGGAACCACGTTGTGGTTGCTGACGCGGCCGATGGTCGGGCGGATCCCCACGATGCCGTTGACCGCCGATGGGAGGCGGATCGAGCCACCGGTGTCGGTGCCCAGGGCGCCGAGGCACGTGCGCGCGGCCACCGCCACACCGGAGCCCCCGCTCGAGCCGGCCGGGAAGCGCTCGGGGTTCCACGGATTGCGGCAGGTTCCGTAGTGAGGGTTGTCGGTCGTCCCGCCCCAGGCGAACTCGTGCATGTTCGTCTTGCCCACGATGATCGCGCCGGCGCGCTTGAGGCGGGCGGTGACCGTGGCGTCCTCGTCGGGCACGAAGTTCGACAGGATCTTGGCGCCCGCGGTGGTGCGGATGCCGCGCGTGTAGATGTTGTCCTTGAACCGGTCCCCGGCCCGCTACCAGCGTCCGAACTTGTAGGAGAGCTCGATCCCGATGCCCCAGTCCGGGCTGCCGTTCGTCAGCCCGACCAAGACATTCGGCGTCACGGCAAAGGTTCGCGTGATCCGGAATGTCGCCAGCCACAACAGTTCCAGCGGATCGTCCCGCCTCGCCACGAGCGCGCGGCGCCAGTCCAGCAGCCCGGACACCGTCACCAGGTCAGAGATCTTGTAGCCCGCGCCGATGCTGGCAGCGAGGGCACGGGGGACGGCAGCCCCGGATCCTCGATCAGGAAGTAGCGTCCCTTGAGCACGATATCGCCGAACCCACTGTCGACCCGGCGCGCCCCGGGGACGCGGCCGGTGGCGGTCGGTGTCCCCTCGAGAATCACCACGTCGCCCGGGGAATCGATCCGGACGAAGGAGAAGGTCGCCGCGACGTCGAACTTCTCGCCGAGATACCGCACGGTGAGCGGCACCACGAATGTCCGCGTCGTCTCCGAGGTGCCGAAGCCGCCCTCGTCGTAGCTCGGGCTGAGCTTCAGCTGGAAATGCTCGCGCTCCTCCTCCTCGGCACCCGCCCGCAACGGCAGGAGGAGCGCAGCGACCACCGCACAGATCCCGAACAGCGTTCGCAACACGGCCGAGGGCCGAGAAAACATACGCGATTCTAACTCAAGACCCGGACCGGGCCCCCGAATTCTTGTGGCTCCGAGCGCCTCGACACCAGGCGATGGGCCGCATCCCCTCGGGACAGCACGCGCTCCGGGCATTTGCCCGCAAGCGGCCAAATCCCATGGGGGTTTTCGCGCCCCGGCCAGGGACGTGATGCCCGTCGCTGGTCCGTCTCGATTCGAGCCCATGTTGTCGAGGACTTGCAGAACGCGATCGTGACATTCGCCGAGCCCCAGGCCTGGCACTCCTCTTGCAGTTCGCACTTGGCGTTGACATACGAGTCGAACGAGAACCTGACACGAAAAAGGAGACGAGACAAATGACAAAGAAGTGGATCGTGCTTCCGACCATCGCCGCGTTCCTGTCGCTCGCCAGCGCGGCGGCCGTTCTCGCGAAGGAACCGGAGGCCGAGGTGGAGAAGCTCGAGATGCAGCGCCCCGAGCGCGCTCAAAAGCTCGAGGTCGAGCGGATGGAGCGCGCGGAGAAGCCCGAGCTGGAGCGGGTGGAGCGCGCGCAGCGGCCGGAGGTCGAGCGGATGGAGCGCGCGGAGAAGCCCGAGCTGGAGCGAGTCGAGCGCGCGCAGCGGCCGGAAGTGCAGCGCGTCGAGCGGGTGCAGCGGCCCGAGGTGCAGAGGGTCGAGCGGGCCCAGCGGCCCGAGCGCGTGGAGCGGCAAGAACGCCGCCGGTAGCGTCGTTGCGACAGAACCGGGTCAGATGAAGCGTCCCGCCGGCGGGACGCTTCATCGCGTCCATCACCGCTGGACCGCGACCATCACCTCCTGCTGCCGTTTAGCCGCTTCCCGCAACGCCTGGGCCTGCTCGCCCAGTGACGGACCGGCAGCCGCTGGCGTCCGGTCATGAGCTCGCCTGTGGCCCGCCGAAGGCACGGCCTGTCGAGATCGGGGCGGTGCGGACGGCATGCACCAGCCGGTTCGCCTCGGCGGCCGCGGGAAAGAGCGCCCCGGGTGGTCTGAACGAGTTCCCCGATTGCGCCCCGGGCGTCCGGCACGTACTCTTGGTCAGGCCCTCCGTATCGGAAGGGCGGGGCGCGCCGTGCCGAGACCGGTATCGGCAATGACCCGCACCGCGCCGGAGCGAAACACCATGATGCCTGCGGCGAGTGTGTGCCCTCGAGTCGACCCACCCGTCGCGGTCGCCGCCGTGACCGCGACGCCCGCCTCCCGGGTGGCGCGGTGATCCAGCGCTCACCGTGCGACCATGGCGCGAGCTTCCCGGTGCGCCGCACGGCCATCCTCGTCGTTGCCGTCCTGCTGGGCGGGCTTCTCACTGCCTGCAGTGCGCGACCAGACCTGGAGGGTCCCATCCGGGTCGAGAAGCCCGAGCGACCCGACAGGATCGAGCGCCCTGTCCGGCGGAATTGAGCGCGGCCGGGGTCACGGAGTCGCGTTCAGGATCCGGAGGCCGATCGAGATGGCTGCGGCTGATCTCCATCCGACGGCCATTCCCGCCTTTGTCATGTCGGGGAGGCGAAGGGGTCCATGTGGGCGCCTGTGCTTGGCGCCGACACCGGAGATGGAGGCGGTGGTGCGTGAGGCCAAGGCCGGACTGGAGGCTGGAGGTGGAGAGCAACTGATTCGTAAGTAGGCCAGGCGGGGTTGCGCAAGTTGCCGAATGTTCTAGCGTGCTGCGCAACCCTGCTTTGTTCTTCGCTCATCGATCGCTGATCAAAATTCTCTCGCGAGGATCGTAGTCTCAGCAGTCCCTTCTGGTCGCGCCAACCCCGAGATGGTTCAGCACATAGTTCAGCACATGAGGTCCGCCTGCCTGACCGCCTGTGTCGCGCAGCATCCCCGGTTATTCGAAGGTTCGGAAGCCCGCTCGGCGGAGAGCGTCGAAGGTGAGGTCCATGGCCGGGGCCGGAGTCGGGGGCACGAAGACGACGACGCCGTCCCGTCCGCGCGTGAGGAGCACCCGGTAGGCGTTGAGGCGGAGGCGCCGTGGATCACGGATGTTCCGACTCCTCCCTTTGGGCGTGAGCCACCCCGAGCCGCTCCATGCGAGATCGGGCCCCCAGCAGAGCAGAGGGAGATCGAGCTCGAGTCCCTGGCAGCCAAACTCAGAGACCGCCAGCTCCAGCCGGCAGCCCGAGCGCGGGTGAGCCGGCGCGGCTTCGAACCACTCGCCGTAATACCAGTATGGGTGCCGCGCGGTCGAGACGCCCCACTCGGCCAGAGTGCGAAACTTCGACGATGCGACCAGGCCGACGCGCTTCGAGAGTTCGCCGGCGTACCGGTCACGCGCATATTGCCGGATCTGCTCAAGGCTTCGCGATACCCGTATCACGAATCCCTCTGCCTGCAGCATCTCCCCGACACGGCGAGCTTCATCGAGCCGGCCCTCCAGCAGCAGTCCTGTCCACAGCGCGACGTCGGAGGCTCGGTGGCTCCTGAGGCTCGTCGTGAGACTCAGGAGGCTTTCTTCCCGGTACGACAATCCCGCGCCGCGGAACGCCGCGCCCAGATGCGGAGGACCCGCCACGTCCCATCCGGGCTGACGGCGGAGGGCCTCGGCCCATTGCCCGATCCCTGACTCCTCCCCGGCGTGAATCTCTTGCCCCTCGCCAATCAGCGCCACGAGCACCAAGCCCTCCGGGATACGATCACCAACGCCCACGAGGAGGCCGGGCTCGGAATCGGCGAATCTGCCGCGGTGTCTCGCCAGGACCCGGTCACGATCCCATGCGCGCTGCGCTTCATCGAAAACGATGATTCGTTCCCGTGGCGTCACGGCCTTCGAACCGCCGTACTGTCGGAGGAAGGATCGCATGTCCTGGACGAAGACTTTCGAATCGAGCGCGTACTGGAGGACCTGGACGAGAGGACCGTTGCCCGAGAGGAACACAGCGGGGGCGCCGAGGTTCGGGGAGTAAGCCACTTGAAGTCCCACGAGCGTCTTCCCCGACCCGGGAACGCCAGTCACGAAGACGATGAGGCGGCCCTTGCGAACCCGGGCCTCGTGTATGGCGGACTCCATCCACGCGACGGTCTCCGGTATTCGGGAGGATTCAGCGCGCCGGATGCGCGGGAGTGGTTTGCGTTCGAACAGAAGTCGCGCAGCCTGCACCAGCGCAGGCAACGGCTCGTAGGGCGCATCGACCCAGGCCCGGGCATCGCCCCGGCGCGTTCCGCCCTCCGTGGCCAAGTGGCGGATCAGCCCACCCAGTCCCCGTGGGGGTACGACGCGGACGCCCTCGCGCTGGAACGGTTCGCGATCCATTCCGATGGGCACAAGGACAGGGACCAGGCGTCGTCCATGGCAACCTGAGTGATAGAGCTCGAGATCCCGAACGTAGCCCAGGACCTGGTCGAGGTCGGCCGGTTCCGCCTCGACGCGGTTCTTGAACTCGACGACGAGGACGGTCCCATTCTCGAGGAGGATGAGATCGGGGCGGCGTCCACCGCTGCGCGGGAGCTCGAATTCCAGGACGAGTGCGAACCCTGCCGCCTCGGGGAGGCACGTTGCTAGTTCGCGGCGCAGGACGCCCAGGCTGCGGTCCCACGCAAACAACTGGGGCGCTCCGGTCTCGCGCGCGAAGCGGGTCAACTCGCGGAGGATCTCTTCCTCGGGGCTCCCGAGGAAGGCCTGCACGCTGCCAAGCCACGCGTAGGGTGTCTCTGGCATGGGCGGTCAGCCACGCTGCGGTTGCGTCATCGCCCGAGAAGCGCCAGGAGCCGTTCCAGGCCTCCGGCCTCGACTCCGGGGCGCAGCGCGGACAGACGAGCAGCTTCCCCCTGTGGACGATACACGAGAAATCGACTCACCCTGTGACGCGTGATCGCGGCGGAGAGGCGATCAAGCGGGGCCGCCATCCGCGGCGCGGCGGTACGGGAAGCCTTCGCCTCGACGAGGACGAGTCGACGGTGCCCGGTCGGCACCACGAAGTCGACCTCCAGACCCTGCTGATCCCGGAAATAGTAGAGTTGCCGCGGCCGCCCGCTGCCGATTTGGTGCTTCAGGATCTCGGATGCAACGAACCCCTCGAAGATCGCGCCGAGAAAAGAGGATCGGCCCAACTCGCTCTCTGACTCCAAGCCGAGCAGATGACAGGCCAGCCCGGAGTCCGCGAAATAGAGTTTGGGGGACTTCACGAGCCGTTTTCCAAAACTCTCGAAGAACGGCGGCACGAGGATGATCTGGGCGGTGACTTCCATTATGTTCAACCATTGCGAGATGGTCGGCACGCTGACACCCAACGGGGCCGCCAGATCGGTCCGGTTGAGGATCTGCCCGCATCGGCTTGCCAACAGCGCCAGAAAGCGCCGGAAGGTCGCGAGGTCGCGGATGGCGCTGACGTCCCGCACGTCACGCTCCAGGTATGTCTGCATGTAGGACCGGAACCAGACGGTGGCCGCCGCCGGCCGCGCGAGGACTTCAGGGAACCCGCCCCTGAGGAGCGAAACCTTGTCCGTTTCTCGCGTCGATAGCGGGAGGAGCTGAAACACCGCCGCGCGTCCCGCCAGCGACTCGGTCACTCCTTGCATGAGCGAGGCATCCTGGGAACCTGTCAGAATCCACTGTCCCGCACGCCGGGGCGCTGCGTCGACCCGGGTGCGAACGTATGCCAGGATCTCGGGGGTCTTCTGAATCTCGTCGAGGATCGCGGGCGGCCGGATCTCCTCCATGAACGCCCGCGGGTCTGAGCGAATCCGCGCGACCACGTCGGGATCCTCGAGGAGCCGGTACTCCGCGCCCGGGAACAGGTGTCGGAGGAGCGTGGTCTTGCCGGCCCTTCGAGGACCGGTCACGATCAGGGCCGGGAAGTGGCGAGCGACCTGTCGAAGCTGCTCCCCCAGCAGGCGAGCGATGAATCGCATATGAGAAATCTAAATCATAACTTTAAATTTCTCAAGCTCGTTGAGTGTTGCAGAAGAGCCCTGGCCGGCGCCTATTGGGCAGTTCGTCGCTAGTCGCCGCGGATACGGCATGAAACCCCGCTGGGCTCAACCACGTTCCCAGACCGGCTGTCTGGGCGGCGACGAAAGACGATTCTCGGAACGTTTCAGCCCATAAATCAGCCCACAGTGGTAAAATTCTGTTAGCTGCGCGCGTAAGTCCGCGAAACATCGAGGCGCCGGGGTAGCTCAGTGGCAGAGCAACTGATTCGTAATCAGTAGGTCGCGGGTTCAACTCCCGCCCCCGGCTCCAGCTAATTCAGGCAGTTCCGAAGCACCTGTCCCGCCGAACACGGCGTTTGCTACCACTTTGCTACCACTTGCGCCCGGAGTCGCCTCGTCGAGGCGATCGACGGCCGCTGTGTTGCCCATCGGGAGCCAGCGGCCGTAGGTGTCGACCGGCAGCTGGATGCTCGCGTGACCGAGCTGACGCTGGACGTAGGCCGGGCTCTCGCCTTGCTGGAGAGGGAGCGAGGCGAAGGTGTGGCGCAGGCAGTGCGGGCGTGAAGTCGGGCGGGAGTTCAGGGGGGTTGACGAAGCCGAGGGCGCGTTTGCGCGAGCTGAGCCGAAGTGCTACAATGTAGCACCATGAAATCCATCGGTGTCCGGGAGCTGCGACAGCGGGCAAGCGAGTATCTCCGCCATGTCGAGGCGGGGCAGGCTTTGGAAATCACCGCGCGCGGGCGGCCCGTCGCCCTGCTTGTCCCCTTGCGCGGCACCGGCCATGTCGAGCGCCTGGTCCGCCGCGGGCGCGTGATCCCGCCGACGGCTGATTTGCTCGATCTCGGCCCACCGCTGGCGCCCGTGGCCGGCAGGCCCCGCCCGAGCACCGTGCTCCTTCGCGGGCGGTCCCGGGAGCGATAGACGCGGGTGGTGTACCTGGACTCCTCCGCGCTGGTGAAGCTGGTCATCACCGAGCCCGAGTCCTCGGCGCTCCGCCGCTATCTTGGCGAGGAGCCTGGACGGGCCTCCTGTGCCCTGGCCCGGGTCGAGGTCCTTCGCGCGGTCCGTGGGCACGGTCCTCGGGCGCTGACCCGGGCCCGACGACTCCTGGAGCGGTTGAACCTCGTGCAGATCGACGAAGAGCTTCTCGATGCAGCGGCGGCGCTCGACCCGCGCGTCTTGCGCAGTCTCGACGCCATTCATCTGGCGGCGGCGCAGCTGTTCGGCGGCGAGCTGACAGCCCTCGTGACCTACGATCGCCGAATGGCGGCAGCGGCGGCGCTCGTTGGTCTGACGGTCGCGGCTCCACGCTGATCCGCCGCGGGGGCGGCGCCGCCTTCCGGGGGCATCGCGGCTCGAGCAGCAGCCGGGCGTGGCCGGAGCCGGAATGGCAGGCGGGCTGCAGATCGACGGCGCCTGGTGCGGAGCCGTCGGACTGATGGACTTCCCGAGAACGAATGTCGTGGTCGGGCGCGGGGCCGGGATCCGTCGGATGCTGTACCCTCGATTCCGATCCAAGGGCGATCCCTCGAGGAAGCGGCGCGACGCCTGGCCGATGGTCACCGGGCGCTCGTCGCCGACGGCGTGCTCGAGCCGCTCGCCTCGGACACGCACGACACGCAGCGCTGGATGGACTGTGACCTCGCGTCCTTCGTCGAGAACCGCCTTCGAGATGATGGACCCGACGATGCTGACCGACGATCTCCGTCGGGCCTGGACGGCGCGGGCCACGCGTCCCGACGAGCGGATCGAGAGCCCGCACGAACGCGCCTGGTACCTGAGCCCGTTCTGGCTGCTCGCCGCCGGTGAGCGGGTCGGGACCATCGCGCTGGCGAACAGCCTCGCCGGTGCCGACGTCGTGTCCGTCCGGAGTCTCTACGTGACGCCCCGGCACCGGCGTCGCGGCATCGCCGGGCGCGCCCTCCGTCGCTGCGACGCGGTGCTTCGCGCCCATGGTGCGCGGGGCCTCCGGATCCCGACGTGGTGGTCGTGGCAGGGCTGCCGTGCGGTTCTATCTCGGGCTCGACCTGGGCGAGATCGACTGATCCTGGGCGACACGAGCCGCGGCCCGGCGACGCTGAAGGTGGCTCACGGCTTGAGCTTGTAGGTCCGCTCGATGATCGTCGCCATGTCCGGCCCCTTCCAGTAGGGCTGGATCCAGCGCATGTGCCGATCGGTCCAGTGGGCGGCTGCCCGGCGCCAGTGCCCGCGGACCATGAACCGGCGGAGAATGGTGCGGCCGTCGGGGACCCTTTCCAGCTCCTGCATCCGGCGCACCTTCGAGATCTCGATCGCTCCCGGCAGGAAGTAGACCTCCTCCGAGCTGTACGTGAGGGGTGCTCCGGGGCGATGACGGGGCCCCTTCACATGATGGCGCGGAGCGGGCCGGACCTGCTGGTCGACGCCTGCGCTCGTGGCGTAGAGGATGGCGTTGATGGTGACGCGGATTAGTCCGCGAAGCGGGTGCGAGTCGGGAATCGCCGGCTCGACGGTGATGCGCGAGGCGACCGCGTCGAGGTAGGTCTCGACCGGGGAGTCTTCCTCGAGGGCCATCGTGTGACGGACCAGGTGAGGGAGGTCGGCTCCCAGCGCATCGAGTGCGAAACAGATCTCCAGGGTTCTCATGTCGCCGAGGCGCTCCTCGGTGACGTACACGGTCGCCACGCGGAGGAGCTGACCGGACAGCGGACAGGTCCGGTCGCCAGCGAGCATCCGCTCGGCCAGGGAAAGGACGTGTCGATCCGTGAAGACCAGCGCACAGGAGGGGAAGGGGGCGCGCAGTTCCCGTCCGGCGACGTCGAGGTCGGTGTGGTCGAGCATGTAGGCGAGCGACTCGTCGACCCAGAACGTCTTCCGGCGGTGCAGCTCGAAGTTGACCATCACCCGCAAGAAGGGCGAGAGTGCCGGCGGCCGATCTGCCGGAGCGTTCACCGGGCGGTCCCTCGCCTCCCACTCGCGCAGGAACCGCTGGAGGTCCAGGTTGGCGCGGAATCCCTCCTCGCGCAGGACCGTGATGGCATCCTCGAAGCCGGGGTCGCGGCGCAGTTGCTCGGCCACCCTCCGGCTGAGCTCACCGCTCCCCGGGACCATCTCGGCCGCACGCTCGTGGGCGAGCGGAGGCGGGTGCGTGGGCGCGGCATGCTCCTCGAATCCGAGCTCGCTCCACATCCACGACGGGTCGTAGGCCGGGTGGCCGTCCTTGAGCGCCCTCTGGTACATGCCCTCCAGGCCGCAGATCAGTTCGGCCAGCCTCGGGCGCACGGCCGAGTCCCTGGCGGCCTCCCGGGGCGTGCGGCCGTCCAGGGCAGGGATGGATTCGTCCAGCCACGCGCGGTAGTACCTCGCGTAGTAGTTCAGGGTGAGAGCCTCGGCCACGCCGGGTGGAAGCGCCTCGGCCCCGGACCTCTCGGACTTGTCTTCCCGCACACCCGGCCGCAAGCTCTCCCGGACGCGCCGAGCGAGGTCCTCGTGGCTCGTGGCTCGATGGCGGATCGCACTTCCCACGATCGATTCGATCATGGCGCGCCCGCGTTCGCCTCGCTCGACCGAGTTGGTCTCCAGGACAAGGCCTCCGTCGCGGTGCTCGAGGCGCCCGAGACTGACCGGCTCGTTGCGCGCATTCGTTCCCGACCAGGCGTACTCTGACTCCCCGACCCGTTCGATTCGCTCCTGGCCGTCGAGCGACCGCACGAGCGCCGGGGCGTCGAGCACGTCGAAGAGCACCCGCGTGACGACCATCGGCTCCCCGTCGGTGTTCCGCAGGTCGGGCACGAAGGGCTCGAGAATCGCGCCGATCCAGGCGTCGTGGAAGAACGGCGCCGTCTCCTTGTAGAACGCGCCGACGCCCGCGCCGGGACGCTCGCGGAGGAAGGCCTCGCGCAAGCAGGAGAGCTGCGACCGCACCGGCCCGTGAAGGAGCGGGGGAAGAGGGAGCAGCCCGGCTTCGATCTCCGGCTGGCCGGAAGCACCGCGGGGAACGATGCGGGCGGCGATCCAGTCGAACCGATTGAGCGTCCGGGAGCCGAGCCGCTCCCGGACCGTCACCTGGTCTCCCTCGAGCACGTCGCGCAGGGTGAGCGACACGCCAGGAAGCGCATCCACCACCTCGTAGATGTGCATCGCCGTGCCGGCGAGGGTCCGGAGGTAGGCGCGCTCCCCGGTCGAGAGCCCAGGGTGCTCCTCCAGGAAGCGATCCACCACGAGCCGGCCATCGTCCAGGGTGAAGTCGAAGGCAAACCACATGTCGAAGGCGTCATCGCTCAGGCGCCTCGTCGTCTCGTCCGGTTCCGCGGGGTGATCGAGATACCTGCCCCAGAACGCCTCCAGGGCGGTGTCGTCCTCGGGGCCGAGACGATCCTCGATGAAGCGCTCGAGCCGGGCCAGGGCCGAGAGGCGCTCCGCTCCCGTGTAACTGGCGCGATCGGGCGCTGGTCCGGATCCAGGGCCTGCGAGAAGGCAGCACTTCTTGAACTTCTTGCCGCTGCCACAGGGACAGGGCTCGTTCCGGCCCGGCTTGCTCATGGCGTGATCCCGGCGATGGAAGGTTACATTCTGGGCGAAGAGTAACACGACCGCCCGGGCCCTCGGCGGCGCGGATCATCGTGGAGGGGGGGTCGCTTCCCGGGCCGTCAGGGTCAGCGCGACCGGGCTCCCTCAACCCGGGCAAGAGCGCGAAGGCCGCCTTCTGCGCGGGCAGGGGAATCCCGCCCCATCCTCTATAACCACGCTCGCCATCATCGCCGGCATGCTGCCGGTGGCGCTGGGCGAGGGCGACGGCTCCGCCTCGCGCGCCTCCCTCGCCGCCGCGGTGGTGGGCGGCTTGGTGGCCAGGCGCTCGGTCTCATCGTGACTCACCTGATGACGCCGATCGACGAGTGCGCCGCGGTGCTCGCCGTACTGCATGAGAAGCCGAGAAGGAACGTTTCTTGTTGCGCGTGGAGCGACTTACTGAATCCCCGGACTCTGCCGAGCGGGAGCGATTGAAAGAAGAACTTGCGCGGATGACCTTTGGTGACTGATGCCGAAGATTCGGTGGACCAATCTTCCACCGAGTCCTCCGTCAGCACCTCTTTGATCGAGTTGCGACGCCCCAAATAGCAGCCGAGCACCTTTATAACCTGAAACTCTGGTGCGAGTCTGAGCCGGAGGCGCCTGCCGACCCCTGGCACAAAGACTTCGGATCGTTCAAGATTTGTGGTGAAGGTGAGCTACCAAAGATATTCCTCTTCGAATGCAGGGCAGCTCCGACGCGAGGTGAATGAATGCCGCGAAAAGCGGACCGAGAAGACCGAAGGCGGCCAACCCGACGCCGAGCGCATCGACGGCCAGGGTGCCGGCGAAGTCCTGCCAGGTGGTGCCCCGGGTGCGGCTGGGACAGCGGGCGTGTCGACGAAGCGGGCGAGATCGCGGTCGGGGACCGGTTACACTGCATGAAGGGCCCGGGCACGCGTAGCGTCGTCCGGCGGGAACGCCGTGGAGGCACTCCAAGACTTCGTCGACAACTTTACGTACCTCGGCATTTTCGCCGTGCTCCTGCTCGGGAGCCTGGGAGCGCCCATCCCGGAGGAAATGCCGATCATCGCGGCCGCCGTGTTGAGCCACGAGGGCATCGTCCGGTGGTGGCTTGCGCTGCCCGTCTGCCTGCTGGGGGTGCTATCCGGCGATATGGTGCTCTACTGGGTCGGCCGGCACTGGGGTGAGCAGGTCCTCAACTGGCGACTGGCCCGGCTGGTACTGTCGCCCGCGCGGGAGCAGTGGCTGCAGGCAGCGTATCGACGGCATGCGCTGAAGACGGTCGTCACGGCGCGGCACGTCATGGGACTCCGTGCTGCCGCGTTTCTGACGGCGGGCAGTGCGCGCGTGCCGTTCTGGAAGTTCGTGGTGGCGGACGCGGGCGCCGCCTTGTTCGGCGTCCCGTTGGCGTTCTGGTTGGCTTACTTCTTCACCGATCAGATCAAAGCCATCATGGCCGATGTGCACCGGGCAGAGCGCTGGTTCGGTCTCGCCGGCCTCCTGGCGCTGGCGACGATGCTGGTCGTCTGGGTGTGGCGATGGCATCGTCGCGTCGGGAAGGAGCGCCTGGGTCAGGAGCCAGCCAAGTCACATTCGCCGACGCCGTGAGCGCTCGGGATGGCGACCTGTCACTGGGTCGAAGGACGAGCAAAATAGTGGACCCCTTCTACGCTGTCGTCAGGCTGATCGCGCGGTTCTGGATCTGGTTCTTCTTCGAGCGCGTCGAGGTCCGGCACCCCGAGCGGGTACCGCGCATGGGTCCGGTGCTCCTGTGCATCAACCATCCGAACAACCTGATCGACTCGCTCCTCGTGGGGGCGGTGCTCCCGCGGAAGGTGCACTACCTCGCCACCGCCGCGCTTTTCCGTAATGCGCTCATCGCGCGGTTCCTCGTCGCCTTGGGCGTGATTCCCGTTTACCGGAAGGCAGACGACCCGGACAAGATGGACCGCAACATGGAGGCGTTCGCGGCGTGTGACGAGGCATTCGACCGCGGACGGCTCATCGCCATCTACCCGGAAGGCGCCACCCACTCGGAGGCGCACCTGCAACGGATCAAGACGGGCGCGGCGCGGATCGCGCTCGGCTACGAGGCGCACGCCCCGGGCCGCCTCACCGTCGTGCCGGTAGGGCTCAGTTTCGAGGCCCGGAAGAGGTTCCGCGGGCGCGTCCTCGTCTCTCTCGGCGAGCCGGTCGCCGTCTCGTTGTCCCTCGCCGTCTACCGCGAGGAGCCGGCGAAGGCGCTGAATACGCTCACGACAGCGATCCAGTGGGCGATGGAGCGCGAGGTGGTCCACGTCGAGGGCATCGACACGGCGGCGCTCGCGCGCGCGGTGGAGACGCTCTACCGCGGCGAGATCGAGCGCGAACTGTGGGAGGAGCGCGGGCTCTCGGGACGGCAGATCGACCCGTTGCAGCCCGCTGGGTGGATCGCGGACGCGGTCGAGCACTTCCGCAAACAAGACCCTGAGCGCATCGAGCGGCTCTGGCAGCGGATTCTCGGTTACCACGCCGGACTGGCCGCCTACCGGCTCCGTGACGAGGCGGTGCGGACGCGCCTCGAGCGGACGGCGGAGCGGCAGCGGGTGGCACGGTCATGGCAGACGATCGTAGGCCTCCCGCTCTTCACCTACGGCGCCACCGTGAACTTCCTCCCCTACTACCTGCCCGGGTGGCTCGCGGCGCGGACGTCGCGCAGGCAGACGGACTACGCGACGACCCGGCTCCTCGCGAGCGTTGTTGCATTCCCGCTCTTCTGGGCGCTCGAGACGGCGCTCGTGGGGTGGGCGGCCGGTCTCCGGTGGGCGCTCGCCTTCTTCCTCTCACTCCCGCTCGGAGGTCTGATCGCGTATCGATATCTGGTCGGCACGGGGCGATTGCGCCACCAGCTCAGGTTCGGCGCGCTCCTCCTCACGCGCGCTCAGGAAGCGAGGCGCCTCCTCGCCGAGCGCCGCGAGATCGTCGAGGAACTCGATCGCGCCAAGCGCGACTACCTGGGGGACGCGAAGGGACCGAGCGTTTGAAGTAGACGCCGGCCGCCGTCACATCATGCCGAAATGCCGAAGCGCCTCTTCGATTGCCTCACGCTTTTCGGGCGGGCACGGCTCTATGTCACGATCCCGACGGGCCCGGTTCGCCCCACGCAGCGTCGGCATGCCGTGAACCTCCTTGACATGAGCGATCGACCCCATTTTTGGGATGAAGCCGTGGTGATGCTGCACGAACTTCTGAATCTCGGCGTCGGTGGCGATTTCATGCCTCCACGATCGTACGTTCCTGCATGAGGGGGAACCCCCAAGCTCATTGAAGAACCGATCTTCACTCCAACGCTGACGGCCTGACGTCGCCGTTGGCGGCGGAATCCGGCTGACTCAGCACCATACAACCTGCTGTAGATGGTGGGGCCATGCTGATCGATGAGCCCACGCCGGAGCGCCGCCTGGCGTGCTTGACTTCCGGCGGGCGACCCACTATATTAGCACTCGACCCAGTTGAGTGCTAAGGCCCCGCTGATCAGGATTGGTCCGGAGGTGCAACATTTTACCAATCGGGAGGAGATCGCCCATGAAGATTCGTCCGTTGCATGACCGGATCCTCGTCAAGCGCGAGGAAGAGAAAGACGCCAAGAAGGGCCGCATCATCATTCCCGACACCGCGAAGGAGAAGCCCCAGGAGGGCAAGGTGATTGCGGTGGGCAACGGGAAGGTGACGGAGGACGGCAAGAAGATCCCGCTGGACGTGAAGGCCCACGACCGCATCCTCTTCGGCAAGTACTCGGGTTCCGAGGTCAAGGTCGACGAGGAGGAGTACCTGATCATGAAGGAAGAGGACGTGCTCGCGATCATCGAGTAGCCGGGCCCGGACAGCCAATCCGACCGGGCCGCGCGGACCGGTCACTGGTCTCGCACAACGAGGAGGAGCACCAAGATGCCAAAGCAAGTCATGTTCAGTGACGAGGGGCGGGCCGCCCTGCTCCGAGGCGTCAACATCATGGCGGCCGCTGTCAAGGCCACCCTGGGCCCCAAGGGGCGCAACGTGGTGATCGACAAGAAGTTCGGCAGCCCGACCATCACCAAGGATGGTGTGACGGTCGCCAAGGAGATCGAGCTCAAGGATCACTTCGAGAACATGGGTGCCCAGATGCTCAAGGAGGTGGCCTCCAAGACCTCCGACATCGCGGGCGACGGGACCACCACTGCGACGGTGCTGGCGCAGGCGATCGTCCGCGAGGGCCTGAAGAACGTCACCGCCGGGGCCAACCCGATGGGGCTCAAGCGCGGCGTCGACAAGGCCGTGGACGTGGTGGTCGACGAGCTGAAGAGGATGTCCAAGTCGACCAAGGACAAGAAGGAGATCGCCCAGGTCGCCACCATCGCCTCCAACAACGACAAGACGATCGGGGACCTGATCGCCGAGGCCATGGAGAAGGTGGGTAAGGACGGGGTCATCACCGTGGAGGAGTCCAAGTCCGCCGAGACGGTGCTGGACCTGGTCGAGGGCATGCAGTTCGACCGCGGGTACCTGTCGCCCTACTTCGTGACCGACGCCGAGCGGATGGAGTGCGTGCTGGAGGACGCGCAGATCCTGATCCACGAGAAGAAGATCAGCGTCATGAAGGACATGCTGCCGCTGCTGGAGCAGGTGGCCCGCTCGGGCAAGCCGTTCCTGGTGATCGCCGAGGAGATGGAGGGCGAGGCGCTCGCCACGCTCGTGGTCAACAAGCTGCGCGGCACGCTGAGCTGCGTCGCGGTCAAGGCGCCCGGCTTCGGCGACCGGCGCAAGGCCATGCTCGAGGACATCGCCACCCTGACCGGCGGCAAGGCCATCACCGAGGACCTGGGGATCAAGCTGGAGAACATCAAGCTCGAGGACCTGGGCAAGGCCAAGAAGG
>WNFU01017309.1_pt1 | contig 16809 bp, 18 predicted proteins | sample 5400121 | NCBI WGS metagenome assembly WNFU01 (sample SAMN13153360, study PRJNA577476) | soil metagenome | isolation source: 100 cm soil or saprolite under grassland replicate 1 | place: USA:California | collected 2016-06-15
CCATCAGCCGCTCGGGTGAACTCTTGTTCGCGGCGCTGCTGCCCGGCTCACTCCCGCGCCGCCTCTGCAGCCGCGGCAGGTCCTGAGCCCGTGAACCCCTAGAGTCAAAAGTCAAGCGCCCTGCTCATGGCCCGAGATCTACGGCCCCGGTATTACTCCATTGATCGCCTTGACGCTCCAAAGACAGCCCAGCCCGCCTAACCGAGCCGATCTCGTCGGCCTCCTTAGACAGCTGCGAGACCTGAGGACCGATTGGGGCGAAGTATTTCGGATCGCCAACGTCGTACCCGTGCTCGGTCGGCGCGTCGAGCTCATGAACGGCTAGCTGAGCAATCCTCGAGCCGGGATAGAGCGCGATGGGACTCTCCCCCTCATTGACAAGTTCGAGCGTGATCGCGCCAGTGAAGCCGGGCTGGATCATCACAGCTGTCGCCACGATTAGTCCAATGCGCCCCCAGGACGATCGGCCGAGCACGTACGCGCCGAGATTCGATGGCAACCTGACAAACTCCAGCGTCGCACCTAAGACGAACTGGTCTGGATGGAGCCACAGCGGCCGGCCAAGCGGCACGACGTGGCGGTCGACGATCTCGCGCGCTTGGATGTCTACCGCTCGACTGGCTGGATCTACACCTGCATACCGGGTCCTCCGGAGGATCAAGAACTCTGTTCCAAGACGGAGGTCGATCGAGGCTTCAGCAACTTGGGACGGCTCCAGAAGGGGTGTCACCACCAATCGTTCGTGAAGCGGTAGATCCGTTGCCATCGCCGCTTCTAGTGCTTCGTGCCTAAGAAGTGCCAATTGGAATCCAGTTCTCCGCGACAGCGCTCATCTCCAGCGCCTTCGATAGGAATTCATGGAAGCGCCGACGTTTCAAGATCGACGCCATCTCGGTTGGGTCATCTCCCGCGCCACGAACAAGATGCAGCCATCCGGCGAGCAACAGCGCCCGTCGGTCAGGCGGGCTCCCGTCTTCAAGCTGCGCCGGAAGAATCCACAACTTCAAGCGCTCGTCGATGGCTGCAGCGACAGTCCGGAAAGCCGCCGGATCGTAAACGCCAGTGTGGAGGTACACCTTCATTTCGCGGTACACCGTCGGCCAGAGGGCAACCATCGCATCACGAAGGAAGTCGATCGCTCGGCTTGTGGGCTCGGCGGGCGTGCTCGCGAGGTCTTCAAGCCAAGCCACCATCCGCGGGATAGTTGGGCGCAAAAGGTCCAGCCAGCCGTCAAACTCCAGTGCCCGCAGTAGGAGACCGAGCCGAAGCGTCAGAGGCGGGTGGGCGTCGCTCGGCTCGCTCCGGCTCATCGAAAGCCCGAAGGCAGCGAAGCTCAACATGTAGGACGGGCCGAGGTAGAGCAACGCCAGCGCGTCACATATGACCTCTTCGAGCCAGTACGCGAGACTTTCATCGATGAGCGCGGCCGCTTCGGCCGGCTGGAGTGACTCTTCTGCCGCGAAGGCAGCAACGGCGCTCGCATACGCCGCTGCGAAATCCGCTTTGTCGGGATCGTTGTCAACCACTTGCTCTGCGAGGTCGTGCTCATCAATCGCAGTGTGGCCAAGTTCGTGTACGAAGATCGGGTGGAACAGCAGCGACGCAGCCTCTTGCGCGGGATAGAAGAGGATGATGGGGACTGGCTCTCTCGTTAGCGGCGCTCCGAGCTCCTTGAGCAAGGCTCGGAAGGGCCAGCTGTACGTCGAGTACATGTAGACGGGATCAGCGGGCGCGACAACGCCGGCGCTTCGTTGCACGACAGCCTCAACCGCTTCGTCGATGAAGTAGGTGACCCCGAGGGCGAGACGTGATTCCTGTGCGCTTTCAAGCCACGGCGTCGCCTCGTGCACATACTGAACTTGGTGATTCAGGAAACGCATTTCCGTGACGATCGCAAGCCGAGCAGCGTCGGAGGCCTTGACGAAGCGCCCCTCAAGCCGCTCGATTTCGGCCGTTATCGCGGCGAGCGTCTCCTCAACATGTACCGCAAGCTCACGTCCGCGATAGGTCGATTGTTCCTCGTCGCGTTCGAGTTCTCGCAGTTGCGCGCGCAGGTCTTCGATTCCGCGGCGGGCCGTCCCAGCTAGAAAGCCAAGTTCGCCTTCGAATGCCACCGAGACAAATCCCGTCGAGATCGAGTGATGTCGTTCACCCGGGCGAGGTTGCGCTGCCCGAGGTACGCGAAAAGATCGCGGACCGTCTCGAGGTTGCGGCGAGTCTCTGAAGTCACTTCCCCATCAAGCGCGTCCTTGATCGCATCTGCCAACCGCTGCAGATACTCCTGGACAGGCTCATCGGGCGCTTGGGCTTGGACCGCGTCCATCGTCTCGAGAAGGGTCTTCGAGGCGAGCATTTGCCGCGGGCGTGGCAAGCGCGCCGGTACTGCTTGACGTTCACTCAAAGCCTCAAGCAACTGCTGGCCGCGTGCCGCGGTCTCGCGGTCGTCCTCGCCATGCCAGTCCCCAGTCTCGAGTAAGTGCTCCACCGCCACGACCACCTCTCCTGCGAGCAAGCCACGCGAAACCCTGGCGGTAAGTTCTTCGAGATCCCCCTGTCGGTCACGCATTTCGTGCTCCCTCCTGTCTCGGGAGACTACGTCGAGCGTCCCGGTCTCCGCCAGGGGCTCGATGACAGGCTCCTACTGTGACGTCTTGGTGATCCAATTGCTATCCCTGCTGAAAGGCGTATATGGCATAAACCACTTTAGATGGACTCTCAGACAGACGTGCTTTTCGACGCCCTCCAGTACCCGGAACGGCTCGTGATCCTGGCCGAGCTCCTTCAGAACGAAGCCACGGAGCTGGAACTCCGCCTCAAACTGGAACTCGATCAGACTGTCGCGAACCGCGCTCTTCGCGAGATGAGACTTGTCGGCCTCCTTAGCCGCGACCGTCCAAAGGGCCCGAACCGCGTTGCTTTCCCAGCCGCCACGAGAGCATTTCTCCTGACAGCGAACACCCTGGCCCTTAAGATTGACGAGCAACGTCGGCGAGGCGATGAGCGGTTTCGGCAACGTCTCTCGTGAACCGCTCCCCTTCTGCCCCCGACCCTCCAGTAACCCGGTCGAGAAAGTTGGGTCCGGTAGATCGTCTGGGAGCAGGTGCACGTACGCCGCTAGCGTGAATGCGGGGGAATGGTGGCCGAGCCACGCCTGGACCTGCTCCGCGTTCAGGCCCGAGCGAAAGAGCGTCGTCGCACACGTATGGCGGCCTGATCTGAGGACAGCAAGCCGCTCTGATAGATGCGCACGCGCATCCCCCCGGATAGCCGCCGGCCGTGAAGATCAGCTCGCCTTCGCCCATCTTCGCGATCAGCCGAGGCGGCGCGTGCAACCGCCCCGCGTAGGCGTCAACGACAGTCCGCCGCCGGCGGCGACGTCGTCATCGAACAGGAGCTCGGCCAAGTCGGACGTTTCCTCGCGACGCACGCGGCGGGAAAGGTACACCTGGAGGTCAGCAACACCTGCGGACCCAACGGTTGGCCACCGGCGGAAGCTGGTCGTATGAGAGATGGGCGAAATCAGACGCCGAAGACGCCTTCCATCAACTCGGCCTCCCGCTTCCGTTCGGCCCGCTCGAAGTGCCCGTAGATGTCGGTCGTCACCTTCAACGACGAGTGACCGAGGTGCCGTGACAGCCAAGTGATCCGGCGCCCGTTCTCGAGCGCCAGCTTCGCGTATGTGTGCCGGAACGAGTGGAACGTCCGCTTCTCGCCGGTCGGGCCGACGCGCGGAACCTCGGCCCGCTTCATCGCCGGGTAGAGCTCGCGCCGGAGCACTGAAGTTGGATTCAGGTACCCCGCCGCGGTCTCGCCAGGGAAGACCAGCGTCGCGTCGCCGGGCCGGCCGAGCGCGCCCCACCACTGACCGAGCACCTCGACGAGGTCCGGGGTCAGGTCGACGTCGCGGCGCTCGTGGTTCTTCGGCGTCGAGAGGTGCCCGTCCGTGAACGAGCGGCGGACGCGGATCACGGCCTCGACCAGGTCGACGTCGCCCCAGGTGAGGGCCGACAGCTCGCCGAGACGCATCCCGGTCTTGAGCGCCGTCTCGAACAGGACGCGGTAGACGCCCTCGCCGCCGATCGCCGTGAACAGGCGCGGCAGCTCGTCGTTCTCGAAGTAGGCGGCCTCTTTGCGGGTCGGCCGCGGCCGCTCCGCCTTCGGCAGCTTCGACACTTGCCCGGCGTAGCCGTGCTCGACGGCGGAGGCGAGGCAGGCGTTCAGGACGCGGAGGTGCTTCGCCCGCGTCGAGGCGGAGAGCTTCTTCTCCTTCATCGCCTCGTTCAGCTCGGCCAGGTGCGCGGGCCCGAGCCGGCGGACGAGCACGTGCCCGAACGTCTCGGATGCATAGGCGATCGTCGAGCGGTACGAGTCGACCGTCGTCTCCTTCCGCTCGAGCGCGTCCAGCCACTTCTCGCCCCAGGTCTCGAAGCGGATGTTCTGCTGCGGCCGGTAGACGCCTTCGTCGACTTGGACGGCGACCTTGCGGAGGGCCCGCTCCGCGGCTTTGCGGTTCTTGCCAACGCGGTCGGCGTGGTTCTTACGCCCGTCCCGGACGACCACGTAGTAGGTCGGCTCACAGTCGCACCCGTCGAGCCTTGCGAATGGCGTCCACGGCTTCCCCGTGGCACACGCGCGGCTGTGTCGAGCTTGCAAGCTAGCCATCTTGGCCCTCCTTGTCCCCCGAAAATGTGGAATCCCGTTCTACCATAAAAGTGGAACGCTCGTCTACCGATTCCGTTACGCTCTCCGCCATGTCTCCTGACGAGCTTGTTGGTGTGACGGAGATCGCCAACATGGCCGGCGTTGCGCGCAACACCGCTTGGCGGTGGAGCAAGCGCGGCGGATTCCCACGGCCGGCCGGAGTCGCTCACTTCGGCCGGACAATGCGTCCACCGCCGGCAAGCTCTCGCACCTCAAGCGCGGCGCCGGCGTCCCATGCCTCGAGCTCGGCCTCGAGAAACAGGCAGCGCCGCGACCCTGTTAGGCGACGGTGCGGGATCTCGTTCAAGCGCGTGCGCTCGTGCACCCAGCGCGTCGACACGCCATACCTGGCGCCGACGTCCTCGACGAACAGATAGGGCGAGCGGCGGACGGCCAATCCCCCGACGCCCTCGTTTCCGCTGGAAACCGGCGGGTGCGAGGATGCCGCGCGGACGGGATCAGTCGCCACTCGTGCCACCGGCTGTGTCCCCCAAATCGAGTGGCATGACTATGTTCTCGGGGGCCTCGTTTCCGCTCAACCATGCGGTTTCCTCAGTTGTGCCACCACTAGATACAACGGGGATAATATACTTGACTCACCCGGCGTGAGGTAGTAGACTCACCTATGTGAGCACGACAAAAGAGCTTCCGAACACACTCCTAGAGGCCGTACGCTACTTCTCGGACCTCGACGTTGCTACCGAGTTCGTGGCGAAGATGCGTTGGCCTGACGGCCCGGTCTGCCCAAGCTGCGGCGGCGTCGAATACTCCTACATCACCACGCGCCGACTCTGGAAGTGCAAGAGCTGCAAGAAGCAGTACAGCGTCAAGGTCGGGAGCATCTTCGAGGACTCGGCTCTGGGCCTCGACAAGTGGCTCCCGGCTGTCTGGCTGATCGCCAACTCCAAGAACGGCATCAGCTCGCACGAACTCGGAAGGGCGCTCGGGACCACTCAGAAGTCGGCGTGGTTCATGCTTCACCGCATCCGGCTCGCCATGCAGAGCGGCAGCTTCGACATGCTGTCCGGAACCGTCGAGGCCGACGAAACGTACATCGGCGGCAAGGCCAGGAACATGCACCGGGTCGAGCGGCGCAGGAGGTTCGGCGACCGAGAGGGTGGACTGCATCCCTCGACGGGCAAGACCACGGTCATCGGGATGATTGATCGGGGTGGCCGGGTTCGCGCAAAGGTCGTCGATGACACCAAGAGCAAGACGCTCCAAAGCTACGTCCGCGACAACGTCGCTCAGGGCGCGAGCCTGTACACGGACTCACACCCGTCTTACTCGGGCCTTGAAGCTGACTTCGACCATCGCGTTGTGGACCACGCCGAGCGGTACGTGGACGGGAACGTCCATACGAACTACATGGAGAACTTCTGGGCGCTGTTAAAACGCGGCTTGCATGGCACCTACATCAGCGTCCAGCCATTTCACCTTTTCCGATACCTCGACGAACGAGCGTTCACGTTCAACATGCGTGACCTGACCGACCTTGGACGCTTCACCGCTGTCCTTGGGGCGGTCTCGGGTCGCCGGCTTACCTACGCGCAGTTGACGGGGGCGAGGGACGAACCTAGCTAGCCCTTCCTAGGTGTCCTCACCCGGCGGGTCGATAGCGTCCAGCGCCTTCCCAAGCTTCCACCTGTACGTCTCAAGCGCCTCAGCCGCGCTCTCTGGAGTCGCCGCGTCAATGAGCGCTCCGATTACGTCTTCTTGGCCTGCTCGCGGATGCCCGAGGGGCCGCACCTGTTTGGTGAGGACCCTCGCCTTCTCATAGGTCTCATCCGTGACGCGGGCTCCAGAAAGCTGGGGCAGCAGCTTCTTGGCGGTCTTCTTTTTCGGAGCCTTTTTCGTGGCCGTCGTCCGCCTCCGCGTCTAACTTCTACCTAACTGTGAGTTAGACAGGAACTCACTCACAGATAGCCAAAGAAATCAAGGCGTGATCGTACTAAGCTCACACATCCGTTCAAAGATGACTCCCCCGACCGACGGAACCCCCGGTCGGATTCGAACCGACGACCTCGGACACAGCCAGTGCCGCGCTCTACCCCTGAGCTACGGGGGCGAGCATCCACCGATCGGGGAAGTGAGTCCCATTCTCTGGTCGGTGTCGGACGAGTAAGTGGGGCTATAGGGCTGGTACTGCATCGACTGTCACTCGACACCAGCCCTATAGCTTGCTCCCGCCAGCTCCCCTTTGTGTTACTCACCACCTGAGGGGCGGGCCTCCCCAGACGGCGCTCCCTCCTGTCCCCAGGGGAGCGACTTAAAGTGTTCCAGCGGCATCGGCCAGTGCGGCCACCCGGCTAGGAGGGAGTACAATTAGCCTATGGCTGACCCAGCGTCAAACGGTTCTGACCCTCCGGATACTCGTACCGCCTTCGAGCGGTTCGAGGACCTGACGCGGCGGGTCGTCGCCGTTCCAAAGGCTGAGGTTGACGCGCTTCGCAAGAAGCAGGAGCAGGGCCGTCGTCGTGCTGCCGCTCGCAAGCGCGCCTAGCTAGAACGTCGGAAGCTCCGGCGGACGGCGCGAAACCCAGCGTCTAAAGCGGTGACGACTCCGCCGAGAATCACGGCGCAGACAGCGGCGAGGACCAAGGAGAAGACGAGCTGAAAACCCAGCGCGACTTCTGGATCGTTACCTGACTCGACGTTGACGAATGAGAGGACAACTCCAGCGCAGCCGACCACCGCGCTTAGCGCCAGTGCAGCGGTGAAGGCGATCCGGCCACCAGCGGTGAGCTTGAGTTCGTTAGCAAGCCACGACCAGTACTGGCCCATACGCAGGAGTTTAGAGAGCTTCTAGGTGAGTCAGAGATATCAGTCCCGGCGCGAGTCCCTCTTGGGCCCGCTCTACTTCATGGACTGACATTTGCAACTCCGATCGTACCCCTACGGGGCCAGCGCGGAAACCCCTCTATGAGCCATCTTCCTCAGGGCTCCGGGCAGAGCTACGGTCCAAAGTTCCCCTCCGACCGCTTGGTTGAGCGGTGCGACCCCGGTTTCCGACACCGGCGCCTCGCGCGCGCGCGCGCGCTGCCTGTCTCAGTTGTCTCACGGCATACCGCATAGACGGGTTGAAAGCGGCCTAGACCCCTCCGCCGGAGCAGCTCCGTACTCGAGCCCGATGCGCCAAGGCGAGCGGCGCCGCTCGCGTTCCTTCTGTTACGAGGCTCAGCGGCGGCGACCCGGGGCTCGCCTTTGACGTCGTAGCGCCGCGCCTGTCCGCCGCTTGGTGGCAGCCAACCGAAGGATGCGTGTTGTTCCCTGTCGAGCCACTGGTGAGCGGGCTCGGACCGATGAAGCCGCTCATTCTGCTCGGTCGTGCTCGGTCGAAGCCGCATCCTGGCCGCCGCGTCACCCCGCCGCGGGCGCGCTCCGCCCGTGCCAGCTCGTGACTGCGCTCATGGCGGCGATTGTGGCTGGTCGTGGCTGGTCGTGACTGGTCGTCAAACGCGTTTGTGCTGGTGTGTGCGGGTCGGTGGTGGCGGGTTGTGTCGCGGTTGAGCCAGACCGGCGACGGCCCGGATTTCAAAGGGTGGCTTTCCTGTTCCAGGGGTTGCGTGAACCGGCAGGACCGCACACAGTGAGTGCGGGCGTCCGCCCGGACGCGCGCTTCGATGAAAGGACTCCTCTGCGGCGATGCGAGTCCGCCTGCGGCTTAGCAACCAAGAGCTTTCCGACGATCTCCTCGACTTCCTGCGCCGGCGGGAGTGTGTGGGAGAGCGGACCGAGGGAGGCCGGCTACTCGAGGTCTCGCTTCCGCACGAGCTGCACGAGAAGCAGGCGCGGATGGAACTCGATCTCCTGCTTCGCGTTTGGCAGACAATGCACCCTGGTACGAGGATCAGGGTCGAGGACTAAGGGGAGAGGGGAGAAGATCGGCGGGCGGGAAAGGCGCAATCAAAGCGCCGTGGTCGGTACGCGTCTCATCCTCGCGGCCCGAAAGGCGCTGCTAAGCGGCACCTTCTACGAGCGTCAGGGGATTCGCAATCCCACGTGCGACCCCAAACGATCGACGCGGCTACGCCTGTCGGCGATTGAACGCGCAACACCGCAGCCTCGACGGCCCAGACGCATATGGTGAAGCCGAAGGCGCTCGCTCCCGTGCTGGACGAGTTCTTCGCCGCTCGGGCGCTCGCATCAACGAAGGCTCGTCACGAGCTGCAGCCGATCGAACGGATCGAATCGCCGCTGAGCGATCGGGCGTCAGCGCCCAAGCAAGGCAATTAGGCAAACGTCAGCTAGTCGGTAGCCGCCGGCTCCCCAGCGCTAACGTGATTGGACGCACATGCCTCGCTCGCCAAAAGCCACCCGCGTCGTCGCGCCCGCTGATGGAGCGCTCACCGTGTTCACGGACGGCTCGTCTTTGCCTGCACCGAGGCGCGGTGGGATCGGAGTTCGATTCGTGTACTGCGACCCGCTCGGACAGGAGACAGTCTGGGACTTGTCGGAGCTCGGATTCTTGGGAGCGACGAACAACCAGATGGAGCTCCTCGCCATCGTCACTGCGCTGCGAGAGATCCGCAGCCGACGGTTCCCCACAGATCTTCTCGACGCGACCACGCGGATCGACATCTACACCGACTCGCAGTACGTTGTCGACAACCTCGGCAGCGCGATATTCGACTGGCCGCGCAACCGGTGGATGACCCGCGCGGGGCATCCAGTCGCAAACGCGGATCTCTGGAAAGACCTCGTTCGCGAGCTCGGCAAGGTCAAGAGACTCAAGCGCACCGAGATCCTCTGGGGCAAGGGACACTCGCGCGACAACCCGCATAACAAAATCGTCGACAAGCTGGCGAAGGCCTCGGCGCGGCGCCCACTGCGACATCCCCTTTCTCGCGTTGCGGTACGGCGTAAGAAGACCAGCCGCAGGCTCGAGCTTGGAAGCGTCAAGATGCTCGGCCAGCGCCTCACGATCCGCATCATCACCGCCGAGTACCTGCCCACGCAGCGCGTGCACAAGCTCAGGTACGAGGTGATGTCGCGTCGCAGCCCATTCTTCAGGAACGTCGACATCACATACTCAACCGACACTCGGATTCGACCCGGGCACACCTACTTCGTGACGATGAACGACGATCAGAGCTATCCGCAGATCGTCAAGTGCCACCGAGAGGTGGTGGAAAGGCATCCGGTGGACGACGACGATGACTCGTGAGACAGGAGAGCCAACAGTTCCCGCGTGCGCTACTAGGTGTCACGCCTACACAGGTTGTGAACGGCTGAGAGGACATCCGGGCCTCCTTTGAGGCGTGGGTCTGCGAGGACTCACTACCTCAAGGAGGGACCCGGATGGTGCTTCACCGTAACGCCAAGCTCGGATTGGCCGGCCGACTCGCGCTCGTTCACGCGATCGAAGGAGGAATGAGCATGAAGGCCGCCGCGGCGGCCTTCAGCGTCTCGCCGGCGACCGCGCACCGCTGGTGGCACCGCTGGCAGGAGGCGGGCGAGCAGGCTCGCTCGAGCCTCGCCTGCCTGCTCGACCGATCGAGCCGACCCCGCCACAGCCCCGCGAGCTCGCCCCCGAGCTGCAGGAGCGGATCTGCGCCTGCCGCCGGGAGACCGGCTGGGGACCGCGGCTGGTCGCCGCTGCCACCGGCGTCGCGCGCTCGACGGTCTGGAAGGTGCTCAAGCGGGCGGGCATTCACGAGAAGCAGGCTCAGATGGAGCTCGACCTCCTGTTTCGCGTCTGGCAGAGGTGATCCATCCCGGTATCAGGATCGAGGTCGTTCGCAACTGGTAGCCGCGCAGCTGCGTTAGCACCGCCGATACAGCGGGAGGCGGCTCGACTACCGTCGGCCGGCCAATCTGACGGACGCCGGTAGGACCTCGAGCAGTCACGCGCTCGCTCGCAGGCTGCAAAGCCCGCCTCCACACTCGACGCAGGTGACGGTCGCGAGCGATCCGGTTTCCTGGTCGGCGCTCATTTCGCGCACCGACAATAGAGCAGAGCGGCGAAAGCGATGGTTGCTTGCAACCGGCAGGCGAAACTTGAGGCGCGGGGGTGAGGGAGCCTCTTCAATCATGCTTCTTGGCGGCGGCCTCGACCATCGCGCCGGAGTCGACCGGGTCGCCGACCTCGGCCTCGAGCGTGCCCCCGGCATCGGCGCAGCTACTGGGGCGAGAAGCTGGAGTACCGCTCTCGACCGCGGCTCCCGGACGGAGGCCTACAGAATCGCTGTACGGTCGCGTCGATAGAGCGCCAGAGAGCGCCTGTCTGCTTCGAGGCGCGCAAACCACTTATTCGTACGCACCGCCCCACTGAACCAGGGATCGACGGAGAATGTGGCGGCTTCCTGGATATGGTCGCCTGAGCAGTCGAAAAGTGCGCCACCACCCTCGCGGCGGGCGACGAAGAGGTGCGTGTGCTCTCGAGCTCCTCCCACCGCTGATAGACGTTCCCCGCCATCGAGCGGGTAGCGCTCCGCCGCTTGAGGAACACCAAGGTCATTAAGGTCGAAAAGTTGCAGGCCTTCAGAGTCAAGCAAAACGACCTTCCCAGAGCACAGTGCGGCACCGTGAGCACCGTTCGATGGCACTTGCCCGATGCGCGACAGCTCGTCGTCGAGGATGTCGAGCGTCGACGTTCGAAGAACGAACAGTCGGGACTGTGACGATGTGACGTCGACGACGGGTTCATCGACGCGTACCTCCCCCTCAGCGGAATATTCCGACGGGCGAACGGTGAGGCCGCCGTCACCCCAGGTTACGAGGCGCTGACGCCAAAATGCGGCTCCACGTAGCCCTCTTTCGAAGATCCGTTGAAGTTGCTGAGGGCGACGGAGATCGGCCACGCCGATCACGCTCACCGCGTCAGATTCAACGAAGGTGAGGACGAGGCGGCCACCATGAGCGCCGACGGCAAGATTCGAGCAGGTGGGATCCACGGCCACGCGGCCCTCCTCCACCAGTTGCAACTGAGCAATAGTGAGCCTCGGGTGCTTGTCCGCCTGGTCACCGGGTTGGGTGTGATGCGTGGTGTCGTACACGATGACGATCTCGGCGCCACCCTGCGCGGGAGGCGTCAGCACACCGAGTCGGATCGGGCTCGCCTGGGTAGGAAAGCCGACCGCAAGCGTCTCGTCCGCGCCGTCCAGCAGGTCCGGTCCACGGTTGCTGCTCCCATGGCGGCCGGTACCTCCATGGCTCAGGAAGAACTTCGAGGGGAGGACCGCAGCGTATCTTCTTGTCCCTCTCCAGGTTGTGCTGCAGCTTCTGGCGTTCGGCATCGCCGAGTTGGGCGATCTTTGGAATGGTCACCGCCCGCGCCCCGCCATTACTCTTAACGAGGAGTTGGAGCGGATACGGATCGGCGAAATACGTTTCGTTCGGAGCCCCAGTCACGTCGAACACCGCGCTGGCGCCGGGAGTCACTTGTTTTACGCCCCACGTCTGAACCGAAAAGATGTCGGAGGGCCCTCGAGGCGCCGTATCGCAGAGGTTAAGTGTCTCCTGGCCTTGGTTGCCGACGGTTACCGAAGCGACGGGTGCTAATACGACGGGTTCCGAACACGTCCCGACGTCATCCCAGGTGAACTGCGAGTTGTCGACTGTCAGCAGCGGAGGCTTGATCGTCTCCAGCGGCAGAGTTCCGACGAACATCAGATCAACTCCCTGGCGAGAGCCGATACCGTCGACAGCTGCAATTCCGGTAACTGTCGGCGTGCCGAAGAACGCTGCGGGCAGCGCCTTGTCGAGCGCCATTGGCACGGTGCACTCCTGTTCCGTGCCCGAGTCGTTGAGCTTTCTGCATTCCGGCTTAACCGGAACCTCGGGCGAATACACACTTGCGAAAAGGATCACGCCCACGAAGCCGGCCACGAAGCCGACAATGGCGCCGACGAGAGCTCCATAGAAACTGCCGAATGTCCCTCCGATGACGGCGCCTGCGCCTCAATGTCGACGCCGATGTCGCATACCTTGCTCAGGGCGGCCGAGCAACGGATCAACGCTGAGACCCCCGGGTGCACCGGAACCGGATACAAGCCCGGCCACAACTCGATGATCGGCGTGTTCTGCATCGTGGCGGTGGCCCCATAAGTGACCCTCATGCGGCCGTCCGCGTCGAGTCTGTCCTCGAACTGCTCCGCCATGCGGTCGAGAAACGCGGGCCCGTCCACTCGTACGCTCCAGTCCTCGCCCTTCCGCAGGGTGTCCGGAGCGCCGACTTGGAAGAACCTGCTCCAACTCCTAGCGTTGTCGTAGTCCCCCACGCCGATCTCCATACGAATAGCGACCGCTGATGCGTTGCCATCGTCGCTGACTCCGACATTGATCACTCTCGCCCTCGCCAGCGCCTTCGCCTTGAGCGCATCGGGGTCGCTCTCCCTCACGAAAAGGAACTTCTTCAGGTCGTCAGGAAGGTTGATTACCTCACTGATCCTGTTGGCATTGATTGCCGCCTTGACCTGGTCGACCAGCGGACTGGCAGGCCCGACGATCTCGAGACAACGGACGAACAGTCTGGGAGTCCCTGGGTCGTCAGGGACGGCGGCGACGCCGCCGAAAGTTAAGCCGCTGAAGGTGGGCGCAGTCATGTACGCGTCCACTTCGAAGACGATCGCGAGATCCTGCTTGAAGTATTTGGCTGGTTGCAGCGGAGCAGCTCCGGCAGCGAGGATCTCTTGCACCTTCGCAATGTGCAGCGTGACCGTTTGAGTGATCCGCAGGCTGCAACCCGGAACCCACTCCGACGCTCCCGAGCGGGTAGTAATGGATTTACTCCTATAAGCCTCGATTGGCTCCTCCTTGCCCCGCCCGGTGACGTTGATCAAGCCACTCGTTCCGACGGAGACATGGTCGATCAACGACAGCACCGTCTCGTCGGGCGCGCCCAAAATCGCCGCGGGCCACGTCCAGAGGAACTCGTTGGGTATACACGGCAACCGCGCTCGGAGCTGCCGCTGGAAATTCCTCAAGAACGCGGAGGATGAAATCTGAACCTCAACGAACACGGCGCTCCAATCGGGTGATCCACCGGCGGCGGCGGCGAGCCGTCGGCGGACGCTGCGACGCTCATTGAGTGGCAGCACCACCTTTGGGAACAACCGACGCTAGACCTCGCGCGGGCACCCGTCAAGGCATCAGGATTGACCCAGGCTAGACGCTATGGCGGCCGAGCAGCCGCGAGCGAGTAGCAGGCCGGACCCTCTGCCGCAACTACCGGACCTGGATGGCGAACTTGAAGGTGTTTCTCTGGCCGGAGAACTAGCTCAAGCCTGATGACCGGACGGCCACTCGATGCCGGCGTCGCCGCAGTGCCGACGATGTCCGGTAGACCAATTGCTCATAAAGGAGCTCCGGGCGTTCGAGCGCGATCTCAGGGATTGAGCTAGTGACGCCTCCCTAGCGGGCCGGTGATGTATTGGCCGCTCAGCGCTCTCCTCGCCTTCCTGTCGATCCCGCCCGACCTTGTGACACACCCTCGAACGTGGGACGATCACTTCGACCGAGCAGAGAGGAAACGCGATGGCACACGCGCAGGAGTCCAGCGCTTCCGCTGTACGACGGGACGCGTGCGCTTCTCGATCAAGGGCTGAGCTCGGCGCGTTGTCGCCGTGAGGGCAGGCCGTTACCATCGCTGCATCGCTGCATCGCTGCATCGCTGCAGGCCGAGGTGAGGGCGAGTTGAGCACGTGGGGCCGGATTCGGGACGAGTTGTTCGACCGGCAGTTCGCCACGCTGCGCCGCGTCGTCGGACGTGAGACCGGCGTCGCGCTCGACGACCTCGACGAACTGTTCGGACTCGAGCAGCCGGTGGACGGCTCCTGGCCGACGGCAGACGAAGCGCGTGAGCGCGCTGCTTCCGTGTTACGGGAGCCGTTCCGGGCTGCGGACGCTCCGCAGCGCGAACTGCTCGCGTTGTACGTGTACATCCGCTGCCTTGCTCTCTGGGAGAAGACGTCCGACCACGATCGAATCAGAGCGATCGGCAACGGCCTCTCGGATGTCCTCGGCGAGTCAGGCCCGACGGACGCGGTGCTCGGCGCGCTCGTCGACGAGTTCGCGTGGCTCGACAAGGCGATGAACGTCGAGAACGCAATGAACTGTTCGTGTCCCGTCGACATGAGCAAGAAGGCAGGCGCCGTCGTCTCAGGTACCGACACGGTGCTTCACGACCTCGACGCGATGAGAGACGGCAATGGGCCTGCCGGGCTGCTCAGGGCCGACGCCGAGGTACACCGAACGTACTTTCTCGCCGTGAAGGAGATCGCGGACGCCGTCTACGGCTTTCTGATCGAAGACAAACGAAAGGCGGCGGCGAGGGTCGTGGAGAGGCTGAAGAACGGCTCCGCGGTCGAGGCGATCGAACGCGACCGCTACGCGTCCGAGCTTCGCCCTCATCGGGAGACGCTTCAAAGGCTCATCGACCTGGCCGACGAGAAGTGGCTGCGTATCGACGACGCCGAGATCGTCTACATCTATCCGTTCGCGTTCGCCGACTCGGTGGACCCAATCGAGCTGATGGAGAACGCGCTGCTTCGCGGGGAGACGCTGAAAGTCCGGGTACAGGCATCCGGAAACGAGCACGAGCTGCCGGTGAACCTCGAACCCACCGAGCTCACCGACCTCTGGATGCCGAGGCCGCTGGACCAGCCGGATCAGCCCGGGTACGGAGGCATGTCGCTGCACCTTCCGGACGTCAGGGTCACCTCGACCGCAGGCATCGACATCGACTTCGACGCCGAGGTCAGGTTCAGCAACCTCGGCAACCACTATCTGCGCGTGAGCGAGCGGTTTCCGCAGGAGATGGAGGCAGAGCTTGCGACGGCCGGCCCGCGCGCGTCGATGCACTTCCTCAATCAGGCACTGCGCCGCGGCTCCAGCGCGATGGGCAAGGAGTCGTTCGTCTGCCGTGGGTGTCGTGAGTGGACGACGTTCGCTCAGCTGGCGGACGACGTCTTGACGTCGCTCGGCGGCCAGTTGACGGAAGCGTCGGCGGATGACGGGACGAGGCCTCTGACCTGGGAGCCCGACGCCACCTACCACGTCATCGTGGTCGTGCATCGCTTCTCACTCGTCGACCGACACGCAAAGGCGGTCGAACTCGCGAGCGCGCACGACGCTGCCGGCGCGGTCGGAGCATCGCTGCTCTTCCATTCCATCCGCCAGCTTGCGACGTCGCTCGACGAGTGGGTCCGCTACGAGGCCCCGGCGCCCGAGAACTTGCTCGAGGGCCTCGGCTACGCGGGCGAGCTGGCCGTCCGAACGGCCAACACGACTGTCGTCGTCGCGCCCGCTTCGCCGGCATGGGCGACGGACGCATATCTGGAGCAGGCGGAGTTCGTCGCCTCGATGCCTGCGCTGCTGCGATCGTGGGAGCGGCAGGCGATTGCGCAGGAACGCACGCGCGAGCCGACAATGCGCGATCTCGAGATCGCGGTCCGCAAGAAGCTCGCGGTGCTGCACTCACCGTCGCTCTGCCGGACGGCGACGCAGCGGGAGTTCATCGACCGGCTCTGGCGCGCCGCGCGGCTGCCCGAGCTTGAGCGCGACCTGGAGCAGTGGATGACGTTCGTGTCCGCCGTCGTCGCCGCGGCGCAGGAAGAGCGACAGGCAAGGCTCGAGATCTGGGTCCAGGCGCTGCTCGGCGTCATCTCAGTTGGATCGCTCACTGCGCTCTTCGATTGGCTGAACAACAAGTTCGACGTCTCCCGGCCTATATGGAGCTGGCTGGAGTTCGGCATCCTGGTCGCCGTTTCGGCGATCGTGCTCGTGGTGATTCTCCGTAAGCTGAGGAGCAACTGAGGCCCTTGGGCACCGAAAGCCTCGACATCACGATTCGCGAGCTGCGCTCGCAGGGCGACGCGAAGCTGCTCGAGGAGCTTTACCGCAACGTCCTCGAGCCATCCTTCTCCGTCGACGAGCTCGAGACGCTCGAATCGATGCTGTCGAGGCTCGGAGCCGAGGACGAGAGCACGCTGCTCGCAGCCGTCGCCGTCGACCGCGCCGGAGACGTCGTCGCCGGACTTCTCGGCGAGCTGTACCCGGACGCGGAGGTGCTCCTGCTCGGCTACGTCGCAGTCCGACCGGACGTTCGCAGCCGCGGCGTCGGCAGTCAGCTGATCCTCGAGGTCGTCCCGCGGTGGTGTGCGCGCG
>WNFU01010058.1_pt1 | contig 16807 bp, 17 predicted proteins | sample 5400121 | NCBI WGS metagenome assembly WNFU01 (sample SAMN13153360, study PRJNA577476) | soil metagenome | isolation source: 100 cm soil or saprolite under grassland replicate 1 | place: USA:California | collected 2016-06-15
TCATGCGCCTGATCTCGGCGATGGCCTTTGCGGGATTGAGGCTCTTCGGGCAGGCTTTGGCGCAATTCATGATGGTGTGGCAGCGGTAGAGGCGGAACGGATCCTCGAGATTATCGAGACGATGCCCGGTGGCCTCGTCGCGGCTGTCCTTGAGCCAACGGTCCGCCTGCAGCAACGCCGCCGGTCCGAGAAAACGCTCGCTGTTCCACCAATAGCTTGGACAGGCGGTCGAGCAGCACGCGCACAGGATGCACTCGTAGAGGCCGTCGAGCTTCTGGCGGTCTTCGTGGCTCTGTCTCCACTCCTTCTGCGGTGTCGGAGAACTCGTCTGCAGCCAGGGCTCGATTGCGGCGTGCTGGGCATAGAAGTTGGTCAGATCGGGCACCAGGTCTTTTACAACCGGCATATGGGGTAACGGATAGACCTTCACCGCGCCCTTGACCTCCCCCATTGCCTTGGTGCAGGCGAGCGTGTTGGTGCCGTCGATATTCATCGAGCACGACCCGCACACACCCTCGCGGCAGGAGCGGCGGAAGGTCAGCGTGGGGTCGATGGTGTTCTTGATCCAAATGAGCGCATCGAGAACCATCGGCCCGCAATCGCCGCAGTCGACGTAATAGGTATCCATGCGCGGATTTTTGCCGTCGTCCGGATTCCAGCGGTAGATGCGATATTCCCGCACCTCGTGCGCGCCGGAGGGATACGCCCAGGTCTTGCCCTCGGTGACCTTGGAATTTTTCGGCAGCGTGAATTGGACCATGTCGCCTTCGCCTCTCTAATACACCCGCTTCCTTGGCTCGATGTACGCCACCTCGTTCGTGAGCGTGTAGGCGTGCACCGGCCGGTAATCGATGGTCACCTTGCCGTTGGCATCCAGCCAGGCCAGCGTATGCTTCATCCAATTTTTGTCGTCGCGCTCGGGGAAGTCCTCGCGCGCGTGCGCTCCGCGGCTCTCGGTGCGGTTTCTCGCAGAGTCCATGGTGACGACCGCCTGCACGATCAAATTGTCGAGCTCGAGCGTCTCGATCAGATCAGAGTTCCAGATCAGCGAGCGGTCCGTGACCTTGATGTCGGCAACACCACCGTAAACATCATGGATGAGCTTGTGGCCTTCTTCCAGAACCTCGGCAGTGCGGAATACGGCGCAATTGTTCTGCATCACCTTCTGCATTGTCAGCCGCAGCTGCGCGGTGGGCGTCGCACCCGCCGCGTGGCGGAACCGATCGAGGCGCGCGAGCGCGCGGTCAGCGGAGTCCTTGGGCAGATCGGGATGGCTTTCGCCCCGCTGCACAACTTCGGCGCAGCGCAAAGCCGCCGCGCGGCCAAACACCACAAGATCGATGAGCGAATTCGAGCCCAGCCGATTTGCGCCGTGCACGGACACGCAGGCCGCCTCCCCGAGCGACATCAGACCGGGCACCACGAAGTCGTCGTTGCCGTTCTTCTTGGTCAGCGCCTCGCCATGATAGTTCGTTGCGATCCCGCCCATGTTGTAGTGCACGGTCGGCACGATCGGGATCGGGTCGGTGGTAACGTCGACCCCGGCAAAAATACGCGCGGATTCGGAAATGCCGGGCAGCCGCTCGTGCAAAACTTCCGGATCAAGATGATCGAGGTGAAGGTAGATGTGGTCCTTGAGTTTTCCGACGCCGCGGCCCTCGCGGATCTCGATGGTCATCGCGCGCGAGACGACGTCACGCGAGGCGAGATCCTTGGCGGACGGCGCATAGCGTTCCATGAAGCGCTCGCCTTCCGAATTGACGAGGTAGGCGCCTTCCCCGCGCGTGCCCTCGGTGATCAGGCAACCCGCGCCGTAGATGCCGGTCGGATGGAACTGCACGAATTCCATGTCCTGCAGAGGCAGGCCGGCCCGCAGCACCATCGCGTTGCCGTCGCCTGTACAGGTGTGCGCGGATGTACAGGAGAAGTAGGCACGCCCATAGCCGCCGGTGGCGAGGATCGTCATGTGGGCGCTGAAACGGTGGATCGAGCCGTCGTCGAGCTTGATCGCGACGACGCCGCGACAGCGGCCCTCGTCGTCCATGATCAGATCGATGGCGAAGAATTCGATGAAGAACTCGGCGGCGTGGCGCAGCGCCTGGCCGTACATGGTATGCAGCATGGCGTGCCCGGTGCGGTCGGCCGCAGCACAAGTGCGTTGCGCCGTGCCCTTTCCGTAGTGTGTGGTCATGCCGCCGAAGGGACGCTGATAGATCTTGCCGTCCTCGCGCCGCGAGAACGGCAGGCCCCAATGTTCCAGCTCGTAAACCGCCTCCGGCGCGTTGCGGCACATGTACTCGATCGCGTCCTGGTCGCCGAGCCAGTCGGCGCCCTTGACGGTGTCGTACATGTGCCAGCGCCAGTCGTCCTCGCCCATATTGCCGAGCGCGGCGGCAATCCCGCCCTGCGCCGCGACGGTGTGCGAGCGGGTCGGAAACACCTTGGTGATGCAGGCGGTCTTGAGCCCAGCTTCGCTGCAGCCGACCACCGCGCGCAGGCCAGCTCCGCCGGCGCCGACCACGACCACATCATAGCTGTGATCCTCGATGGGATAGGCGCGGCCGTTGATGGCCGGTCCCTTGCCGTTTGATCCGCCGTCGCTAACCACCGGTCACACCTTGAAGCTGAGCGTGAGTATGGCGAAGGCCGAGGCGAGCCCCACCGCAATGACGAAGAAGGTATTCGCAATCAGCATGACGAGCTTTCTCGCCTCGTCATGCACGTAGTCTTCGATGATGACCTGCATGCCGATGCGCATATGCGTCGTCACCGAGATGATGAACAGCAGCATGATCACGGCAATGAGCGGCGAGCCGAGGATCTGCACCACGGCGGCGTGATTGCGCCCGAGCAGCCCCACTACGATGAGGACGAAAGCGATGGTGAGCGGCACGTTGGCCACAGCAGTGAGGCGCTGACGCCAGAAATGCCCGGTACCGGATTTTGCAGGTCCGAGGCCACGCACGTGCTTGAGCGGCGTGCTCATGTCTCCGGACGCCATCAGCGCGGTCCTCCCATGAACAGATAACCGACGATCCAGATCAGGACGGTCAGGCTGATGGAGCCGACGAGGGTCGCCATGGCCAACCATTCGCGCTCATGGGGGCCGAAGCCGCGCCCGGTGTCCCAAATCAGGTGTCGGATGCCGCCCAGCATGTGATGCATGAGCGCCCAGGTATAGCCGAACAGGATCAGGCGGCCGAAGAACGAATTCATGAACGAGCCGATGCCCGCATAAGCCTTGGGACTGGACGCCGCCGCGAGCAGCCACCACGCCACGAGCAGCGTACCGAAATAGAGGGCAGCACCGGTGATGCGATGGACGATGGACATCACCATCGTCAGCATCGGCCTGTAGATGAAGAGGTGGGGGGAGAGCGGCCGCTCAACGGGTGCCTTGGTTTCGGCCATTGTTGTTCTCCGTCCTCGCGCGCATTGCGTTCGTAGCTAAAGTTACCGCGCACGGCAATGCGCCGGCTTCGGCGATGTGCTTTCGTCAATGGCGAATATGATCCTCAGGCACTTGGCGGACAATAGGTATCTCGCGTAGCTTTCCTTCGCCGAACTCGAAGGAACCCGGGACCCCCCTACCGCCAACCCATGCGCTTCGACCTCACCGATTTGAGCCTGTTTCGCCACGTGGTCGAGGCGGGAAGCATCACCGGCGGTGCCGAGCGCGCGCATCTCGCGCTAGCCGCCGCAAGCACGCGCATTCGCAACATGGAGGAAGCGCTGGGCGCGATGCTGCTCGTGCGCGGCCGGCAAGGGGTGACGCCGACCCAGGCCGGCCGCACGCTGTTGCAACATGCGCGTGTGATCTTGCGTCAAGCCGAGCGGCTCCGCGAGGACCTCGGCGTCTATGCCGGCGGGCTCGCGGGCCAAGTCAGGGTGCTCTCCAATACCAACGCGCTCACAGAATTCCTGCCCGAAGCGCTGAGTTCGTTCCTGTCCACACACCCCAACGTCAGCGTCGATCTCGAGGAGCGGCTCAGCGACGAGGTCGTAGGTCTTATCGCTGAAGGCGTCGCCGACCTCGGCATCGTCGCTGCCACCGTCGATACGAGCGCGCTGCAGACCTTTCCCTTCCGCAAAGACCGTTTCGTGCTGGTCGTCGCGCGCAACCATCCGCTCGCCAAGCGCTCGACGATCGCGTTCGCGGATGTGCTCGACCACGACTTCGTCGGGCTGGATCGCGCCAGCGCGCTGCAGCGTTTCCTCGCGGATAAAGCCGTGCGCATCGGTCAACCGCTGCGACTGCGCGTGCAATTGCGCAGCTTCGATGCGGTGTGCCGACTGGTCGAGTGCAATGTCGGGATCGGCATCGTGCCCGAGACCACCGCGCGGCGCGTCGCGCGGACCATGGCAATCGTTCCGGTGGTGCTGACCGATCCTTGGGCAGTGCGCGAGCTTACGATCTGCATCCGTAGCCTCGACGAGCTGCCACCCTATGCCCGTCAGCTCGTCGAGCATCTGCGGACGACGGCCTAGGCAACGATGCCGCGAGGGATAACCGGCATCGCGCATTACCGCGGCATCAGCACCCAATAGTCGAGATCGAGCAGCACCGCGGGGTCGTCCTCCTCGCCCGATTTGAGCGGGAAGTCGGCGCACGGACGGTCCTTGGCCGCGACGGTGCGCAGCCGCAGCGCCCCGACGTCGTCGCGTCCCGGCAAATCGGACTTGGCCAGCACCTCGGACCAGGCGAATACGGTTGCACCTGCAAACAGTGGCGCCACGTGCCGCCCGCCGTTGATCGCGGCGATGTGGAAGGCGTTGGCAAGCCCGTTGAAGGAGAGCGCGCGGGCGAGCGAGATCACGTGGCCGCCATAGATCAAGCGGCGGCCAAACCTGCCCTGCGCCGCCGAATATTGATCGAAATGGATGCGCGCGGTGTTCTGGTACAGCCGAGTTGCGATCTGGTGCTCCGTCTCTTCAACGGTCACGCCGTCGACGTGGTCGATCCTCTCGCCAACGGCGTAATCGCCGAAACGATGGGGACTGCCGGCGAGCGTGAAATCGTAGGCGGCGACGTCGATGCGCGGGCAGGCATCGCCGAGCGTACTCGGAAGCACTGCTTCAGGCAGGCGCGGCACATGATCGCCGGGGACCGGCGCTGTCTCGTCGCGCTTGCGCACCATGACCCAGCGTACGTATTCGAGCACTTTGGTGCCGTCCGGCTTGCAACCGGTCGAGCGCACGAAGACGATGCCGGTCTTGCGGCTCGAATTCTCCTTGAGACCGATGACCTCGGACTCGGCAGACAAGGTGTCGCCGGGATAGACCGGCGCGAGCACGCGGCCCGCGGCATAGCCGAGATTGGCGACCGCATTGAGCGAGATGTCGGGTACGGTCTTGCCGAACACGACGTGGAAAACGAGCAGGTCATCGATCGGCGAGTCCGGATAGCCGATCGCACGCGCGAAGGCATCCGAGGACTGGACCGCAAAACGCGGGCCGAACAGACCATTGTAGAGCGCCACGTCTCCCACGGTGATCGTGCGAGGCGTGGCATGCCTGATGACTTGGCCGATGCGGAAATCTTCGAAGAAATTGCCGGCACCGGTCTTCGACATGAGTCTCACCACCGCTGTTGGTCCGCGCCGGCGCATCCGGCGCCGCTTTGTTCACGTAGTTGAGAGGCGCAGCACAGGAACGTGAACGATCCGCCTCGCGCAATTTGCTATAGATCGCGTAATCGCAAAAGCCATGTCGATCGAAGCTACCCATGATCGGGCGCTGACGCCGGCCGAGCCGGCAGAGCCGGTCATCCATCCGTTGTGGGTGCGGCTCACCCATTGGGTCAACGCCATTGCCATGGTCCTCATGATCGGCTCGGGGTGGCAGATCTACAACGCCTCGCCGCTGTTCCCGTTCGTGTTTCCTCCCGCGATCACGCTCGGTGGATGGCTGGCAGGCGCGCTGCTCTGGCATTTCGCGGCGATGTGGCTCCTTGCGGTGAACGGCCTCGTCTACGTCGTGCTGGGCATTGTCACCGGCAGGTTCCGGCGCAAACTGATTCCGATCCGCGCCGGCGAGGTCTTGGCCGACGCCAAAGCCGCGCTCACCGGAACGCTCGCCCACGACGATCTCGCGCTCTACAACGCCGTGCAGAAGCTACTTTATCTCGGGGTCATTCTCATCGGCGTCGTCATTGTGCTGTCGGGCCTCGCCATCTGGAAGCCGGTGCAGTTGCAGGAACTGACCGCCCTGTTCGGCGGTTACGATGCCGCTCGTTACGTGCACTTCTTCGCCATGGCGGCAATCGTCGGCTTTCTCGTCGTGCACATCGTTATGAGCTTTCTCGTTCCGAACTCGCTGCGGGCCATGATCATCGGCCGATAAATGTCAGGGAAGAGCGAAGTGTCTCGCATTCGAAAAATCCCGCCTGGCGTCGATCCCGAGCTCCTCGCCAAGGATGCTGCCAAGCTCATGCCCGATCCCACGCGCCGCCTCTTCCTGCGTGGCGGCGCCAGTCTCGGGGCGCTCGCTTTTCTCACCGGCTGCGACATCGTCGACGGCGCGTCGGCGGAACAGGCGCTGATGAAGATTTCCTATTTCAACGATGGCGTGCAGGCATGGCTGTTCAATCCGAACAAGCTCGCGCCGACCTATCCCGACAGCGCGGTCCGGCGGCCGTTTCCATTCAATGCGTACTATCCGGAGGATGAAGCGCCGCAGGTCGACAAGGAAGATTACAAGCTCGAAGTCGGCGGCATGGTCGAGAATACGAAATCCTGGACTCTCGACGAGCTCTACGCGCTGCCGCAGGAAACCCAGATCACCCGCCTCGTCTGCGTCGAAGGTTGGAGCGCGATCGGCAAATGGACCGGAACGCCGCTACGCGAGTTTCTCAGGCGCATCGGCGCTGACACGCGCGCGAAATACGTGTGGTTCCGCTGCGCCGAGGGCTATTCCACCTCGATCGACATGCCGACGGCGCTGCATCCGCAGACGCAGATGACCTTCAAATTCGATGGGGAGATCCTGCCGCGCAAGTACGGCTTTCCCATGAAGGTGCGCATGCCGACCAAGCTCGGCTTCAAGAATCCGAAGCACGTGATGGAGATCGCTGTCACCAATAGGTATCTCGGCGGGTATTGGGAGGACCGGGGCTATAACTGGTTCAGCGGTAACTGACCGCAGACACTTTCATCCTCTGCCCTGCGGCGGCACCTCGGTGATGAGCCGCGCGCCGCGCTGAAACGTGATGTAGTCCCACAGCCACGTGAACGCGACAATGAATCGATTCTTGACCCCGATCAGGAAATAGATGTGGGCCAGGCTCCAGAATAGCCATCCGACGAAGCCCTTGAGTTGCAGCCGGCCGAACTTCACGACTGCCGCGCGACGCCCGATGGTGGCGAGCTCGCCCAGGTTTCGATAGCAAAACGCAGGCAAAGATTTGCCTTCAATGCGTGCCGCAATGAGCCGGCCGACATAGCGGCCCATTTGCTTCGCCGCCGGCGCGACACCTGGAACCGGCTGCCCGTTCTCGCCACCGACTGCTGCGGCGTCGCCGATCACAAACACCTCGGGATGGCCCGGGACCGACAGATCCGGCCGCACCAGCACGCGGCCGGCGCGATCGTGCTCGGCGGCGAGCCAGGAGGCGGCAGGCGAGGCCACAACCCCTGCGGCCCAAATGACGGCACCGGCATCGATGCGGCCGTGGTCCAACTCGACACCGCGCCGATCACAACCGGTGACCCGCGTGGAGGTCCTCACATCCACGCCCATGCGGGTGAGCGCGCGCTCTGCATAGCGCGAAAGATCCTCGGGCAAGGTCGGCAGGATGCGCGCACCCGCCTCGAGCAAAATGATGCGCGAACTGCGCGGGTCGATCCTGCGAAAGTCCTTGGCCAGCGTCTGGCGGGCAATCTCGGCAATGGCTCCAGCCATTTCGACGCCGGTCGCTCCCCCGCCGACGATAACGAAGGTGAGGAGACGCTGCCGCTCGGTATCGTCGCCGGCGAGCTCGGCTCGCTCGAATGCCAGCAGAATGCTTCGGCGAATGCGGGTCGCGTCTTCGATACGCTTGAGGCCGGGCGCAAACTCCGCCCATTCATCGTGGCCGAAATAGGAATGCGTCGCTCCGGTCGCCAGAACGAGATAGTCGTAGGAAAACGGACCTGCGCCGGTCTGGACGAACCGCGCGGCTAGGTCGATGGCCTCGACCTCGGCCATGAATACCGTTGCGTTTCGTTGCTGTCGCAGCATGTGCCGGATGGGCCAGGCGATCTCGGCCGGCGACAACGCGGCGGTCGCGACCTGGTAGAGCAGCGGCTGAAAGCAATGATGATTTTGCCGATCGATCACGGTCACATCGACGGTCACGCGGCTGAGCGCCTTGGCGGCTTCGAGGCCGCCGAAGCCTGCACCGACGATGACGACCTTTGGACGCTGTTGCGGCATGCCGTTTTCCCGTGGCGTGCTCAGCTTGGCAAGCGCCCGTCGTCTTGCCAAGCCAGGCGCATGCCTTTAGCACTCCGCGTCGACACGCATTCAAGCGAGGCAATGCGCGATGGCGACTCACAAGCTTCTGCTTCTGCCCGGCGATGGCATCGGCCCCGAAGTCATGGCCGAGGTGAAAAAGCTGATCGCCTTCATGAACGCGCGGGGATTAGGAACTTTCGAGATCGAAGAGGGTCTGGTCGGCGGCTCCTGCTACGACGTCCATAAGGTTGCGATCACCGATGCGACCATGAGCAAGGCGCACGCGTCCGATGCCGTGATCTTCGGCGCCGTCGGCGGGCCGAAATGGGATGCCGTGCCATACGACGTGCGGCCGGAGGCGGGGCTGCTTCGATTGCGCAAGGAGCTCGGCTTGTTCGCCAATATTCGCCCCGCCATCTGCTACCCCGCGCTGGCCGAATCCTCGAGCCTCAAGCGCGAGGTCGTGGATGGTCTCGACATCATCATCCTGCGTGAGCTGACCGGCGGGGTCTATTTTGGCGAGCCGAAGACCATCACCGATCTCGGGAACGGCCAAAAGCGCGCGATCGATACCCAGATCTATGACACGTACGAGATCGAGCGCATCGCGCGCGTGGCTTTCGAGCTCGCCCGCAAACGCCGCAACAAAGTCACCTCGATGGAGAAGCGCAACGTGATGAAGACGGGCGTGCTCTGGCACGAGGTGGTCAGGGAGCTGCACGCGCGCGAGTTCAAAGACGTCACCCTCGAGCACCAGCTGGCCGACGCCGGCGGCATGCAACTCGTGCGCTGGCCCAAGCAGTTCGACGTTATCGTCACCGACAACCTGTTCGGCGACATGCTCTCCGACATTGCCGCCATGCTCACGGGGTCGCTCGGCATGCTGCCGTCGGCCTCGCTCGGCGAGGTCGATACCAAGACGAAAAAACGCAAGGCCATGTACGAACCCGTGCACGGATCCGCGCCCGACATCGCCGGCAAAGGGATCGCCAACCCGATCGCCATGCTCGCCTCTTTCGGCATGGCACTGCGCTACTCGCTCAATATGGCCAAGGAGGCCGACCAGATCGACGCGGCCATCGCCGCCGCGCTCGCGCAAGGGCTGCGCACCGCGGATATCAAGTCGGAGGGCACCAAGGTCTTAACGACGACGGAAATGGGCGACGCAATCGTCGGCGAGATGAAGAAGCTCTGATGCCGGCAGCTGCTGGATGCGCAGGGCGAGGCTCGGCAGCGACGGCGAGGATTCGTCAAATGATTGAGGCCTATCGAACTAGGTCCGTTCTCGCCGTCTTCCTTCTCATGGCGCCCGCTGCACTCGGCGCCGCCGATGCTCGCGCCGAAATCTATCCCAACCGCCCCGTTCGCCTGATCGTCCCCTTCGCGGCGGGCGGTCTCAACGACGTGGTGGCGCGACTGATCGGCCCTTCTCTGGAGCGATCATTCGGTCAGCCCTTCATCGTCGAGAACCGGCCGGCCGCGAGCGGCATCGTCGGCACCGACGCCACCGCAAAGGCCACGCCCGACGGCCATACGCTGCTGATGGTGGCGTCGAGCTTCACCGTCGTGCCCGCCACGCACTCGAAGCTGCCCTATGATCCGGAGCGCGACCTCGCGCCGATCGCCATGGTGGCGAAGAATTCGCTGTTGTTTCTGGTCAATCCAAAGGTGCCGGCCAATTCGCTCGCGCAATTCGTCGCGTTCGCCAAGGCCAATCCCGGCAAGCTCAATTATGCCTCCCCGGGCGCGGCCACACAAACGCACCTCGTCATCGAGCTGTTCAGCCGCAAGGCGGACATCAAGCTGCAGCACATCCCCTATCGCGGCGGCGCACCGGCCATGACGGCGATGGTCGCCGGCGAAACGCAATTCACCGCGATCTCGACCTTGCTGTCGCTGCCGCAGATTCAGACCGGCGCGCTACGCGCGATCGCGACTGGAAGCCTCAGCCGCGATGCGCAGCTGCCCGATTTGCCCACGGTCGCGGAACAAGGCTTTCCCGGATTCGAGGCGATCCAATGGATCGGATTGCTGACCACAGCGGGCACGCCGAAGGACATCATCGAGCGCATCAATGCGGAACTCAATCGCGCGCTGCGCGATCCCGATCTCATCGCCCATTGCCACCGATCTCAAGAACTGGACGGAGACAGCGCGTGGCGCAAACATCACGGCCGAGTGATGCTCCGCGCGACCAATGCAAACGACAGCGAGGTTACCAGCCGAATGGATTGTACCGGCCGGTAAGATCGAACGGCCCCGGCAGGGGCGACCGATGCCAGCCTACCCGTCCGCCGGTGTTGGTCACCACACTCAAAGGCGTCGAATAGGGGCCCGGAGGAAAGGCGTAATCGGTGAACTTGCGATCGCCCGGCAGAACTTCGGTCCCCGCATCGAGGAACGAACGCGGCGCGACCGTGACCCGGGCCCGCGGACGATTGACCGGGGGATTCGACCGGGTGGTGTAGACTTGCCTTTGGCTGGTTTGGGCCTCGACCGGCGCCACAGCGAGGGCGGTGGCCGCGATCACTGCAAGACACAGTCCGGCCACACAAATCTTGATGTCCATGGCGCTCTCGTCCGATTCCCGCTGAGCCTACACTAGCTTTGTTTCGGCTTTTGTAACAGCGATCGCCAACCTGCCACCCCCACTCCGTTGGCAGGTGTGTCAAATTTCCCTCTATCGGTGATCAAGGAAAATTGTTTAACGGTTTCCGTCGGGGCAGAAAATATTCCGTAAAATACCGCCACCAAGAGAAAAAACCACCAGGAGACGCCAATGCCGGGCACGATAGAGCGCTCAATCGAAGAACTCTACCACGATGATCAGGAGCGAGCCGATGCGGTCGTCTTCGGCCGCCGCACACAGATCGACCGCCGTGGCTTCTTGGGCGCTAGCGGCCTCGCGGCGATGGGCGCCGCGGTCGGCGGTACCATTTCTTTCGCCGATCGGATGCCGGGCGGATTGATCCCGGCCGCGCTCGCGCAATCGCCCGCCGCGCCGCCCAAAGGGCCGCAATATCTCAGTTTTCCCGGCAAGAGCGACAAGCTGGTCGTGCTCGGCGAGCGCCCGCTGGTGGCTGAGACGCCTGAACACCTGCTCGACGACGATACGACTCCGATCGACAAGTTCTTCATCCGCAATAACGGACAGATTCCGGAGGCGGCGAAGGATGCCGACAACTGGAAGATCGTTGTCGACGGCGAGGTCAATCAGAAGCTCGAGCTCACGCTGGCCGAGTTGAAGGCGAAGTTCAGGCCGGTGACGCAGCGCATGGTGCTGGAATGCGGCGGCAATGGCCGCTCGTTCTTTTCGCCCCAGGCGCGCGGTAACCAGTGGACCAACGGCGGCGTCGGCTGCGCCGACTGGACCGGCGTGCGTCTTGCCGACGTGCTTAAGGCAGCGGGCGTCAAATCCTCCGCCGTGTTCACGGGTCATTATGGCGCTGACCGCAATTTAGCCGACGCCAGCAAGGATGCGATCTCGCGTGGCGTGCCGATCAAGAAGGCGCTCGATGCCAACAATCTCATCGTGTTTGCCATGGACGGTCAGCCGCTGCCGAACATTCACGGCGGGCCCGTGCGACTGATCATCCCCGGCTGGCCCGGCTCGGTGTCGTCGAAGTGGCTCACCCGCATCTGGGTGCGCGAGAAGGTGCACGACGGTCCGGGAATGGGCGGAACATCGTATCGGGTCGCCATCAATCCGATGGTGCCTGGCGACCGGCCGGACGAGAAGAACTTCCGGGATCTCGAATCGATGCCGGTGCGCTCGATCATCACCAGTCCGATGAACGGCACCAGCTTCGGCAAGGACGTGCGCGAGGTGAAGCTGCGTGGCGCCGCCTGGGCCGGCGACCTCACTGTAAGGCGCGTCGATATTTCGATCGACTTCGGCGCGTCCTGGAAGCGCGCCCAGCTTACCGCACCAAAAAATCCCTACGACTGGCAGCGGTGGACCGCGACGGTAAAGCTGCCAAGCGAGGGCTATTATGAGATCTGGACACGAGCGACCGATTCCCGCGGCATCATGCAGCCGCATGTCGCGGGCACCTGGAATCCGCAGGGTTACGGCGGAAATCCGATGCACCGCATCGCGATTCGCATTGCATGAACCCACGTCTGGCCGCCTGTCTCGTGTCGCTCGCGACGGCGCTTGCGGCTGGCCCGGCCGCCGCCCAACCGGGCGCGTTCACGCCGCGCGATGAAAGCCCGGAGGATTATCCAGACGCCCCCGGCCGCGAGCAGACGTTTTACGCCTGCACTCCCTGTCATGGATTCAAGATTGTTGCGCAGCAGGGACAGACGCGCCGGCAGTGGGACGACACGCTCGACTGGATGACGCAGCGGCACAACATGCCGCGGCCGAACGACGGCGACCGCAAGATGCTGCTCGACTATCTCGAGGCGGCGTTCCCCGCGCGGGCTCCGCGCGGGTGGCAGAACCCGTTTCAGAAATAGTGCTCTGCCTTTCGAACGCTCCGCCTTCGAATCGGCATTGTCAGGCCCTACATTGTCGCCTAGAAGCCTTCCGCACGCTCGCTGGCGGCGGCGAAAAACTTTGGAGCTGACAATGGGTTACAGGGTCGCGGTGGTCGGAGCTACGGGCAATGTGGGCCGCGAAATGCTCGGCATTCTCGCCGAGCGGTCGTTTCCCGCCGACGAGGTGGTCGCGCTCGCCTCGCGCCGCAGCCAGGGCAGCGAGGTCAGCTTCGGCGACACGACGCTCAAGTCGAAAGCGCTCGAGCATTACGACTTCTTCTCCGACATCGATATCTGCCTGATGTCTGCGGGCGCGGCGGTATCGAAGGAATGGTCGCCGAAGATCGCGGCGGTCGGCGCGGTCGTGATCGATAACTCCTCCTGCTGGCGCTACGACGCCGACGTTCCGCTGGTCGTGCCGGAGGTCAACGCGGAGGCGGTTGCGGGCTTCCGCAAGAAAGGCATCATCGCCAACCCGAATTGCTCGATCGCGCAGCTCGTGGTCGCGCTCAAGCCGTTGCACGACAGGGCGAAGATCACGCGCGTGGTGGTAGCGACCTATCAATCGGTCTCGGGCGCCGGCAAGGAAGCGATGGACGAACTGTTCACGCAGACCAAGGCGGTCTACACGCTCGACGACATCACGCCGAAGAAGTTCACCAAGCGCATGGCCTTCAACGTGATCCCCCACATCGACGTGTTCATGGAGGATGGCTTCACCAAGGAAGAGTGGAAGATGGTGGCCGAGACCAAGAAAATACTCGACCCCAAGATCAAGGTGGTCGCCACCTGCGTGCGGGTGCCGGTCTTTGTTGGCCATTCCGAGGCGGTGAACATCGAGTTCGAGAACCCGATCACGGCGGAGGAAGCGCGCGAGGTTCTGCGCGACGCGCCCGGCGTGATCGTCATCGATAAGCGCGAGGCGGGCGGCTACGTCACGCCCTACGAGGCGGCGGGGGAAGATGCGACCTATGTCAGCCGCATCCGCGAGGACCCGACGGTGGATAACGGGCTCGTGCTCTGGTGTGTGTCCGACAATCTGCGCAAGGGCGCGGCGCTCAACGCCGTGCAGATCGCGGAATGTCTGATCAACCGCAAGCTGATCGAGGCCAAGCGCAAGGCGGCGTGAAGCTCGGCGATAGCGATCCTCACACCCAGATCGACATCGGCAATCCGACCGCATCGTATTCAGGCGGATTCGGGAATCGCCACGCACGGCCGGCATGAATACGGCGCGCGATCTCGACGCAGGCGATCGCGTCGATGACGTCGTCGGGAGCGGCGCCTTTTGGCGCCATGCCGCTCAATCCCGCAGCAGCAAATCCTGCCTCCATCAGTAATTGCCGACGGCGTGCGAGGCCTGTGTCGCTCTTCTTTGAAGCCGGCAGCTCGCACTCACCATTTAGCCTCCAGAACGCCAGTTCGGGATGCGTTTCGAAAACCTTATCGCGCCTGGTGCAATCGGCTTGAAGCAGTGCGTCCACCTCACGAATCTTGGAAAAAAGACCAAAGCTATAAATGCTGATCCCTTTGGGCGGATCTGAGGTGCTGGAAGCGATTACGCTGGCACGCCGGTAGGCGGCACTTCTTGCTTGTTGATCGCCGAACGGGCCAAGCTCTGCGAAAATTGCGCGGCGTGAAGGCACGGGAAACACGGACGACCTGCGTATGCCGACGAGCGATCGTGCTATCCTGTCGGCCTCACGTCCTCCGGATTGCGGTAGTCCGATCGGAATATCAACCGCGATAATCGCTGGCGCTTCGGGCGCAGCGATTACGTCCGAAAATCGCGGCACGACGCGTACGTACACCTCACTGCCCTGCGGACGCGCAAAAGCGACAAGCCAGCCCGCCCGGCAACCGTCGACCCCCGCAAACCATGTATCCTGCGAAACTTGGCTCATCGTTGCAGACGTAGGCATTCCCCCGATAGGCTAGAGGAAGCTAAACCGGGGGCCTTCATATGACCATCCGTCCGCGCCGGAGCGTGCTGTACATGCCGGGTTCCAACGCCCGCGCGATCGAGAAGGCACGTACCTTGCCGGCCGACGCCGTCATCCTCGACCTCGAGGACTCGGTTGCGCCCGAGGCCAAGGCCGCCGCCCGCCAACAAGTCATGGACGCTGTCGCCGCCGGCCCTTTCGGTCGGCGCGAGGTGATCGTGCGCATCAATGGCCTCGATACGCAATGGTGGCTTGACGATCTCAACGCCGTCGCCAAGGCCAAGCCCGACGCGGTGCTGGTGCCGAAGGTGTCGAGCCCCGGCCACCTGGAGGATGTAGCCGAGCGCCTCGTCGACATCAGCGCCGACCAGAAGATCCGAGTGTGGGCGATGATGGAAACTCCGCTCGCCATGCTCAACGCGCGCGATATCGCGGCCGCCGCGAGCGACGTCGAAACCAGGCTCGCGGCTTTCGTCATGGGCACCAACGATCTCGCCAAGGAGACGCGGGCGAAGATCACGCCCGGCCGCGCGGCGATGTTGCCGTGGCTGATGAACTGCGTGGCGGCGGCGCGCGCCTTCGGCCTCGACATCATCGACGGCGTCTACAACGAGCTCGCCGACGCGGACGGCTTCGCGCGCGAGTGCAGCGAAGCGCGGCAGATGGGCTTCGACGGCAAGACCCTCATCCATCCCAACCAGATCGCTCCGTGCAACGCGGCTTTCTCGCCGAGCGCGGAAGAGGTCGCGCAGGCGCAGAAGATCATTGCGGCGTTCGACTTGCCGGAAAACCGAGACAAGGGCGTCGTGCAGCTCGAGGGCCGCATGGTCGAGCGGTTACACGCCGAGATGGCGCGGCGCACCGTCGCCATCGCCCAAGCGATCGAGGTGCGCAGCCGCGAGGCCGAGCGCGTCTAAAAGGCCGAAACTTCACCCTGGCATTGCGCGTTGTCTCGGCGGACAACCGGGAGAACTCTCATGCCCGAAATAAGCGAAAACAACGACATCGTGACCCAGATCACGACCGTCAAGGTGCCGTCAAGGTGCCGCCAAACCACCAGGCCGAAGTGCTGCGGCTGATGACGGAGCGTGCCCGATTCATGGCGACCCAGCCGGGCTTCGTGTCGGTGAGCCTGCACAAGAGCGAGGACGGCAGCCACGTCGTCAACTATGTCCAATGGACCAACCGCGAGAAGCTCGAGGCCGCTCACCACTCACCCGAATTCCGCAAGAAATGGCCGCGCTTCGGCGAGCTCGTCGAGGAAGCGGAGCCGTGTCTCTATCAAATCGCCCACGTCGAAGCGGCGTGAGGCCCACGGCCTGATGCGACACTGGGTTGATCACCTCAGCCGTCGTCCCCGCGCAAGCGGGGAGCCATAACCACCAACTCTGGAATATGGGTCCCCGCAACGGGGTCCCCGCGACGCTTGCGTCGCGGGGTGCCCCTCGCGGGGACGACCAACACCGAGCAGTCTGCCCGTTGCCGCCTCACAGCCAGGCGCGCGCGGCCTTCGACCTCTGCTCGAAGCGGGCGATCTTGTCCTGCTTGACCATGGTGAGCCCGATATCGTCGAGGCCCTCGAGCAGGCAATGCTTGCGGTGCGCATCGATGTCGAACTTGATCACCCCGCCGTCGGGACCCCTGATCTCCTGCTTCTCGAGGTCGATCGACAGCGTCGCATTGGCGCCGCGCTCGGCGTCGTCGAACAACTTCTCCAATTCCTCCGGTTTGACCCTGATCGGCAGCAGCCCGTTCTTGAAACAGTTGTTGTAGAAGATGTCGCCGAACGAGGTCGAGATCACGCAGCGGATGCCGAAGTCCATCAGCGCCCACGGCGCGTGCTCGCGCGAAGAGCCGCAACCGAAATTGTCGTCGGCAACCAGAATCTTGGCCTTGCGATAGGCGGGCTTGTTGAGGATGAAATCCGGGTTCTCGCTGCCGTCGTCGCG
>WNFU01004950.1_pt1 | contig 16802 bp, 10 predicted proteins | sample 5400121 | NCBI WGS metagenome assembly WNFU01 (sample SAMN13153360, study PRJNA577476) | soil metagenome | isolation source: 100 cm soil or saprolite under grassland replicate 1 | place: USA:California | collected 2016-06-15
TTCGCAAAAATGGCGCGGTGCGACTAACGCGGTTTTTCGCCACTTGTTCCGGCGTTCCAAAAGCGACTACTTCGCCTCCATTGGCGCCCGCTTCCGGCCCCAGATCCACGATGTAATCGGCTTCGGCGATCACACTGAGATTGTGTTCGATGACAATGACGGTATTTCCTTCGTCCACGAGCCGATGCAGCACGTTGAGAAGCAATTCAATGTCGGCCATGTGCAGACCAATGGTCGGTTCCTCGAGCAAATACAATGTCGATCCGGGCTTGCGCATTTTTCGGATCCGCTCATCCGCCGCGCGGTTCACACCGCGTTTCAGTTGAGTCACCAGCTTGAGGCGCTGCGCTTCGCCGCCGCTTAGAGTGGGACTCGGTTGTCCGAGCTTCAGATAGCCAAGCCCTGTGTCGACCAGCAGCGAAAGTGGACGGGCGATTTTCGGATGCGCTGAAAAGAATTGCGCGGCCTCTTCGATCGTCATTTCCATCACGTCCCCAATAGATTTCTCATTGTAGAGAACCTCCAGCGTCTGCGGATTGTAGCGGCGGCCGTGGCAATCTTCACACGAGACATAACTGCTGGGCAGGAAGTTCATCTCGAGCTTGATTACGCCCTGGCCCTTACACGTCTCGCAGCGCCCGCCTTCGGCATTAAACGAGAATCGGCTCGGCGAATAGCCGCGCATCCGTGATACCGGCAATTGCGCGTAAAGATTTCGGATCTCGTCGAACACCTTCACGTAGGTTCCCGGCGTCGAGCGCGAGGTCTTTCCGATCGGCGACTGATCGACTTCGTACACGGCTTCGATAGCACGAATATTCTGGGGAGCGCGAGCGCCTCGCTCGCTCTTTTCGGCGCCCTCGCCGAAAAGCTTTGGATGGGTGTCCCGCGAGGCGCGTGACACGGCGGGCGAGGCGCCCGCGCTCCCCAGACGCTCGCGGACTACGGGCCAAATTACGTCGTGCATTAAGGTTGATTTGCCGCTGCCGGAGATTCCGGTGATCACCGCAAGCCTACCCACCGGGAAACGCACATCGAGGTTCTTCAAATTGTTCGCGCGCGCCCCATAAATCTCGATCCAGTCTTCGACATCGCGCAGCGAGCGGCGGGATCCCCGGATTGGATGACACAGCTGCGATTTCAAGCATCGCGCGGTTTCGGAATTTGGATTTTTTTGGACATCGCTCAACGTTCCGCTAACCACCACCTCGCCTCCGTGAATTCCCGCGCGCGGCCCGAGATCGACGATGTGATCGGCGCGCCGCATCGTTTCTTCGTCGTGCTCGATCACGATCAATGAGTTACCCTTGTTCCGCAGCGTCGTGAGCGTTTCGAGCAGGCGCTGATTATCGCGTGGATGCAAACCGATCGTCGGTTCGTCCAGAACGTATAGCACGCCGCGCAAATTTGAGCCGAGTTGCGCAGCCAAACGGATTCGCTGTGACTCACCGCCACTCAAAGTTTTTGCTGAGCGCCCAAGCGCGAGATAACCGAGCCCAACGGTCTCCATGAAACGCAGTCGCTGTTGAATCTCAGGAATGAGACCGGCTGCTATCGTTTGATCTCTCCCTTTGAATCTTAGTTTCGCGATCGCGCGCGTCGCTTCACCCGCTGAAAGATCCGTGAATTGATCGATGGTATAGCCTTGCACCCGCACATGACGCGCCTCCGCGTTTAAACGCGAGCCGTGACAACTTGGACATTCGCGGGCTTCGCCTTCGTCGATCCATTCGGATTCGCGTTCCGCGGCCAACTCGCTTTCCAGAACAGATTCGCCATCGCGGTTCGCTCCCGTTTGCAAATCGCGGTCCCAAATTTCGCCGAACCCGCCGCATTCTTCGCACATGCCATGTGGCGAATTAAACGAGAACAAACGCGGATCAAGTTCCTCAAATGCGCGGCCACAGTTCGGGCAGCTCATCTCCATGCTCATGACGGTAAGGCGATTTTTTGAATCCAGCAGACGCGCTGTGCCTCGGCCAATCTTAAGAGCACGTCCGGTAATCTCGCGCGCACTAGCGATTCGCCGCCGATCGATCACGCCCACCACTACGTCGATGGTGTGTTCTTTGAAACGCTCCAGTTTCCGAAACTGCGCGACTGGAACGAGTTTTCCGTCCACATAAAGAGTGTCGAATCCCTGGTACTCCGCCCAACGCGCCACGTCGGAGTGGAAACCTTTTCGCGCTTTCACCAGCGGCGCCAGTACCTTCAGTGGAGCGCGTTTCGCAGCCGTCTCGATCTGTTTCACAATGGAAGCCGCACTCTGTTTTTCCACAGGCAAATCACAGTCTGGGCAAAACTGCGTTCCGGTTTTTGCGAATAAGAGCCGCAGGAAATGATAAATCTCCGTAACGGTCGCGACGGTCGATTTGCCTCCGCCACGAGTTACACGTTGCTCGATGGCGACGGTCGGGGGCAATCCGCTCACCAGATCAACATCTGGTTTTTCGAGTTGCTCCACGAATTGCCGCGCATACGGCGACATGCTGTCGAGAAACCGGCGTTGCCCCTCAGCGAATAGGATGTCGAACGCAACCGTCGATTTGCCGGAGCCGCTCAATCCGGTGATGACCACTAGTTGTTCCCGCGGGATTTTCAGATCGATGTTCTTGAGATTGTGCTCTCGCGCGCCGTGAATATGAATCGCGCCGTTCGTTTTTCCGTTGGGGAGCGCGGGCGCCGCGCCCGCTGCATTCGACGCCTCGTCGAATGATTCTTCTGCGGCACGTAAAGCAAATTCGCCATCGTCATCAACATATCGTGCGCTGTGAATCCGAGGCGGGGCGCCTCGGACTGCGGGCGAGGCGCCCGCGCTCCCCAACACGCCGTGGAGAAACTTTCCGGTATGCGAGTTCTCGGCTTGCGCAATTTGTTCTGGTGTCCCGGTGGCGACGACTTCACCACCGGCATCACCAGCTTCGGGGCCGAGGTCGACGATCCAATCGGCGCTCTTAATCACCTCCAGATTGTGCTCGATCACCACAAGCGAATGCCCGCGATCCACAAGGCGTTGGAACAATTGCAGCAGCATCGCCACATCGTCGAAATGCAGTCCTGTGGTTGGCTCGTCGAAGATGAACAAATTGCGGGTGCCGGAAGCGTCCGATAAATGTCCCACTAATTTTAGCCGCTGCGATTCGCCGCCGGACAGGGTGTTCAACGGCTGACCCAACCGCAAATAACCAAGCCCGACTTCGTCGAGTACTTTGAGCCCGTCGGAAATTCGCGCGCCGCAATCTTCGTCGGCTTGCGCAAAGAATTGGATGGCTTCGCTGATGGTTAATTCGAGAACGTCGTGAATCGATTTCTCGCGCAGGCGCACCTTGAGCACGTGCGGCTGAAAACGTTTGCCTTCGCATTCTGCGCAGCGCACATAAAGATCGCTCAAGAATTGCATCTCGATCTTTTCGTAACCCGTGCCCGAGCAACGTTCGCAACGCCCGTTACCGGAGTTAAACGAAAAGGTGCCTGCGGTCAGTCCCTGCGCCATCGCCTCCGGTTGCGCGGCGAACAATTCGCGGACTTGATCAAACAAGCCGAGATAAAGAATCGGAGTTGAACGCGGGGTACGAGCAAGCGGTGACTGATCCACCATCACCACATCGCCGATTCGGTGCGTGCCGGTGATCGATTTGCATGCGCCCGTTTCCTGATCTGAGGATTGTCCCTTGGCGCGCAGCAGATTTCGGTACAGCACATCGTGAATCAGAGTGGATTTGCCAGATCCGGAAACTCCAGTTACACACGTGAATATTCCGAGCGGCAACTCGACGTCGATATTTTTCAAATTGTGCTGTCGCGCGCCGAGAATCTTTATACAGGAGCCCGACCTTCGCCGCGTTTTTGGAAGCGGGATGGACTTACGCCTCGTAAGATAATCGCGCGTCAGTGATTCGGGAGCGCGGGCGCTCTCGCCCGCTGTTTTCGGCGGCTCGCCAAAAGCTTTCCCGCTGGCCCGCGAGGCGCGTGCCAGTGCGGGCGAGGCGCCCGCGCTCCCCAATCGCAAACCATCGCGCGAGATAAATTCGTCCAGCGTGCCATTCCAAACCAAGTCGCCGCCGTGCTCACCGCGGCCCGGGCCAAGATCGATCAAATTGTCCGCCGCACGGATGATTTGTTCCTCGTGCTCGACAACCAGCAAGGTGTTGCCTTTGTCGCGGAGATCGTGCATCACGCGCACCAATTGACCAACATCGCGCGGATGTAATCCGATGCTCGGTTCGTCCATCACAAAAAGAGTGTTTGCCAGCGAAGCGCCGAGGCACGTGGTGAGATTTACGCGCTGCACTTCACCGCCGCTCAACGTGCGCGTGGACCGGTCGAGCGTGAGGTAACCGACGCCGACCTCGCAGAGATAATTGAGGCGCGCGCAAATTTCGTCGCGCAGCATCTGCGCTGTTTTGTCGTCAGGCGAACCTTCGATCGTGCGCAGAAGATCACGAGCGTCGGAAATCGAAAGCCCCTGGAATTCGGGCAGGGTTAAGGTAGCGCATGCCTCCGGCTTGCCAATTCTGCCCCTTGCAACCGGGACGGTCGCACTACATTTGTAATTTAGCACTTCGGGCTGGTAGCGTCCGCCATTGCATTTAGGACAGGTGACGTATGCGCGGTAGCGGCTGAGCAAAACGCGCACGTGCATTTTGTAAGTCTTGCTTTCCAACCAGCGAAAAAAACCGCGCACTCCATACCAGCGATCGTGCTCATAGTCTTCGTCGGTGTATTCGCCTGATCGCCTCTCTCCTTCGATTACGAAATCCTGATCGACCTTGGGTAATTCCTCGAACGGCACGTTAATATCGATGTCTTCGCGGGCGCACGCGCGGAGCAAATCCTTCTGTGATTCACCAAACTCGGCGCCGCGAAAAACGCGCACCACGCCTTGTTTAATGCTGAGGCTGCGGTCAGGGATCGCTTTGTTTAAATCAATCGTGATCGTTCGGCCGAATCCGCGGCAGTCCGGACACGCCCCGAGCGGATTATTAAAACTGAAAAGGCCGACTGTCGGCGGGCGAATGTCCAAATCGCACCAGGCACAGTGCCAACCCGTCGAGAAGGGAAGAACTGTAGTGTCGGCGTTGCCGGTTGTGAGCTTTGAGATCGCAGGCGATACGCCTGCCTCCACAGGAATTACGTTCACCTGACCTTTGCCAAAGCGCAGCGCGGTCTCGATTGCTTCGACCAATCGCGTGCGATTTTCTCCAGTGATCGCGATGCGATCCTGAACGACCTGCACACGCGCGCCGAGTCTTTTGGTTTTTGGATTCGGCTCGTCCACGCGCACGACTTTGTTGTCGATCCAAACACGCAAGTATCCTTGCTGTTGGAGGAAATCGAAAAACTTCCGCGGCTCCGTTTTCGGGGGAACTGCGACCCAGAATGTAATGAGAATATTTTTGCCGACGCAGTCGCGCAGAACCTGTTCCGCAATCGATTGCGCTGTTTCCGGTCGAATTTCACGACCGCAACTCGGACAAAACGCTTGCGCGACACGAGGCCAGAGAAGTTTTAAATAATCGTTGATCTCCGTCATTGTGCCGACGGTCGAGCGCGAAGTCTTGACGGGGTTCGACTGCTCAATGGCGATTGCGGGCGGGATGCCGCGGATATCGTCAACGCGCGGCTTGTCCATTCGATCGAGGAACTGCCGCATATACGGACTGAAGGTTTCGACGTAACGTCGCTGGCCTTCAGCGTAAATTGTCTGGAAGGCCAGACTCGATTTGCCGCTGCCGCTGGGGCCGGTGATGACGGTCAATTTTCCCAGCGGAAGATCGACGTCGATCCCTTTGAGATTGTTCTGGCGTGCGCCCCGAATCTGGATGCAATCATTCCGCGCCACCGTAATAACCCGCTCTTTGTTCCCGATCTTCGAACCCACGGGAGACAGTTCCAAATTGTGCGGCGGTTCGCAAATTTCTGTAGCCGCTTCGCTGTGCGAAGCGCATTTCTCCTCGACCACAGTCCGGGACACGTCGCCCTTAGGGCGACGGCTACAGATCAAACCCTGCCGCTAGTTGCTCGCGCTGTTTTTGCAATTCTTCCGGCACCACGCCGCCTAACGAATCGAAAAACTCTTTGTGCGCAGCGATCTCTTTTTGCCATTCCTCGTGATCGAGGCCAAGGAGTTCATCAACGGCATTGTGATCGATGTCCAGCTCGGCCAGATCGAGATCGTGCGGGCTGGGCAGCCAGCCGATCGGCGACTTAAGTGCGCCACCGCTTCCCTCGCACCGGTCGATGATCCATTTGAGCACGCGCATGTTTTCACCGAAGCCGGGCCAGAGGAATTTTCCGTCTGTGCCTTTGCGAAACCAATTCACGTTAAAGATGAGCGGTGGATTGGTGAGTTGCTTTCCAATATCGAGCCAGTGTTGAAAGTAATCGCCGATGTTGTATCCGCAGAAGGGCAGCATCGCCATTGGATCGCGCCGCACTCGCCCTACGGCACCGGTGGCGGCTGCGGTAGTTTCCGAAGCCATGGTCGCGCCTAAATATACGCCGTGGTTCCAATCGAAAGCCTGATAAACCAGCGGCACGGTATCGCTCCGGCGGCCACCGAAAATGATCGCGCTGATCGGCACGCCTTCACCTTTCTCGACGTCGGGGTCAAGCGCAGGATTGTTGCGCATTGGCGTCGTGAACCGGCTATTCGGGTGCGCGGCTTTTTCGTTTGATTGTGGTGTCCAGTCGTTTCCGCGCCAGTCAATGGCGTGCGCGGGCGGGTCGCCATCTTTGCCCTCCCACCATACGTCGCCGTCATTGGTGAGAGCCACGTTGGTATAAATTGTATCGTGCGCGATCGATCGCATCGCGTTCGGATTCGATTTATAGCTCGTCCCGGGCACTACACCGAAATAGCCGTTCTCCGGATTGACTGCGTACAAACGCCCGTCACGAATTCGCATCCAATCGATGTCATCCCCAACCGTGGTCACCTTCCAACCTTTGAAATGTGCGGGCGGAATGAGCATCGCGAAATTCGTCTTGCCGCATGCGCTCGGGAACGCGGCAGCCACGTAATGCTTGCGCCCTTCCGGCGATTCCACGCCAAGGATCAGCATGTGCTCCGCCATCCAATTTTGTTTGCGCGCCAGATAGGAGCCAATACGCAAGGCGAGGCACTTCTTGCTCAACAAAACGTTGCCGCCATAGCCTGAGCCGACTGAGATGATCGTGTTGTCCTGCGGAAAATGACAGATGAACCGGCGCTCCGGATTCACATCCAGCAATGAATGCACGCCGCGATTCCATTCTGCACTCGGATCATTGCCGAGCCGTTTGAGTGCGATCTCGCCCATGCGTGTCATAATCCTCAAGCTGAGCACGACATATTTGGAATCGGTGATCTCGAAACCGATCTTGGTCAGCGGCGAATCCGCCGGTCCCATCATGTAGGGAATGACGAACATCGTGCGCCCGCGCATCGCGCCGCTGAGCAGCTCCCGAAGTTTCGCGTAGGTTTCTCCCGGCTCAGCCCAATTGTTTGTCGGCCCTGCTTCCTCTTTTGTTGGCGTGCAGACAAAAGTGAACTGCTCGACACGCGCGACGTCGTTCGGACTAGACCGGTGCAGATACGAGCGCGGGACCTTCTTCTCATTCAGCTCGATCAGGACGTTTTGCTTGAGCGACTCAGCGATCAGAAACTCGTGCTCGCGCTCCGAGCCGTCGCACCAGAAAATGTTCTCGGGTTGTGTCAGCGTCGCAATCTCGTGCACCCAATCGAGCACTGCCTTGTTGGACGGCTTTGCGTCACCGATCCCCTTCGGCGGAAATATGGCGGGCGCGAGATTTTTCATCGAACGAAACCGTCCAGTTTAACCACGAATCTGCCTTCGTCGAGGCTACAGCGCCACGGCGCACACGGACGAATACCGAAGGAAATACGAATGACCAAATGTGAGATCACGCCATCTCTCGTTTCACTTGCGCAAGAACTGTGAGCGGCATTAATTGAAATATGTTCGGGGTGACCACGTCCGATGATTATCGGCCGGTTGCGTGGATGGGTCGGTATCCTGTCGATGTGACCACGATGCTCGTCGGGGTGCACGTGGCGGCTGCAATTCTCGCCGCGATTCTGGTAGCATTCGGAGCCGGGTCTGTTTTGCTTTGGCTGCAATTTGATAGTGCTGCGATCTGGTCCAGCGGGCAAGTGTGGCGGCTGTTTACCTATGCCTTCGTTCATGCTCCATCGGGGCTGCTTTGGTTCGCCGTCGAGATGTATCTTCTGTTTGTTTTCGGGCGAGAAGTGGAACGTTTTCTGGGCCGGCGCGCGTACATCGCACTCTATGCTTTTTTGCTGGTCACACCGGCAGCGCTACTAACGATCTGGGGACTCTGGGAACGGTGCGCAATTGCCGGTTCGCCCGAGTTGCACTTTGGAATCTTCATTGCGTTTGCCACGATCTATCCGCGTGTCGAATTGTTGCTGCGGATCATGGCGAAGTGGATCGCGCTGATTCTGGCCGCCGTTTACACCTTTCAATTGCTGGCTTATCACGCTTGGAGCGACCTGATGGTGCTCTGGACGAGCATTGGTGTCGCATTCCTTTTCGTCGAATTGAATGGTGCCGGCCCGGAGCTCGCCTGGTGGAATGCCTTTAAAGCGCGCTTTGCCTCCAAGCCGAAGTATCATGTCCTCCCGAAACCACGAGCGCGCACCAGCGGCAGCCGCTCAGAATCGGAAGACGTTTACACGTCAATCGATCCGATCCTCGACAAAATTTCCAAGTTTGGAATTGGAAGCCTCACCGCAAGTGAGCGGCGGCAGTTGGATCGCGAGCGCGAACGGTTGCTGAAGAAATCGGAGTAATAACTTGCCGTCGCCATGTGGGCGACGCAACCAACGCGCGTATCTGAGACGTCACGCTCGCGCTTCGCACAGCGAAGCGGCTACAGTTTCTCCAGCCGAGCCTCGATAATTTCACATAGCACGTGAAGCAGAAGCTGGTGGGCCTCTTGAACTCGCGCCGTGGAATCGCTTTTGACCAAAAGATCAATATCAGCAATGCCAATGCTTGATCCGCCATCGCGCCCGAGAAACGCGATCGTTCTTAATTTGCGCATTTTCGCTTCTTGCAATGCGCGAATCACATTCCTAGATTTACCGGAAGTGGTCAGGCAGATAAGCACATCGCCCGGAGCACCGAGCGCCGCCACCTGACGCGCAAAGATCTCATCGAAACCATAGTCGTTCCCAGCGGCGGTGAGAATTCCGCTATCGCTCGTGAGACAAATCGCCGGAAGAGCGCGACGATCTTTGGCAAAACGCACCACAAGTTCTGTCGCAAAATGCGATGCATCGGCCGCGCTGCCGCCGTTGCCGCAAACAAGCAGTTTGTTTCCTGCGCGCAAACATTGATCGATCAGATCTGCGGACCTGCTGACTTGCGCATCAAGTTCGAGAACTGATTGCAGCGTTTCTCTCGCAGCAGCGACTGCACTTTTCAAAATTTTAGATGAGCTGGGCATGCGAGTACTAATAGAACACACCGTGTGACGTAAATTGAATTGGAACCTCAACTGTTGTCACACTTCTTGGTCTGAAGCGCCACTGCCGAAACGCCAAGATAGCTGCGCTGTCGAGGATTGCATGTCCCGTGCTTTTAAGCATTGAAGCGGATGTGACGTAGCCGTTCCTCGGATCAATCTTTAGTACCGCTAGGCCCTTTCCGGTTAGACCCTTCTCGTGAGCGGCGCGAGGGTACTCTGGGAGGAGCCAATACGTGGCATTCTGCAGCCACAAGCTGTGTCCCTTAGCTCGCGCAAATTCGCGGAAGTTTAATGTAAACGTCACTGGAATCCTGACTGCGGATACAGCGCCTGGCCTAAAACGCCAAGCGCGATAAGCTTTGAGGGCTTCGTCGTCGAGAATCTGATGTCCGGTACTCTTTAGCATTCGCGCCGATGTGACGTACCCGGTCTGCCTATTAACCACAAGCAGCACCAACCCGCTGCCTTATATGGGTAATGTGGTGCAGGCGTGAATATCGCTAGTCGCACTGCCTCTTCTTCTGAGATGCTGGGCCGTTCAGAATCTTTCTCTTCGACAACAGCGGCGAAGAGGCTCGCCTGCCCTAAGAAAATCGTGATCGGGAGAGCGAACAGTGTAAATCCGCGAGACATGCTTAGGAAGTGGTGCGCGGTAGAGGGTTCGAACCTCTGACCCCTACCGTGTCAAGGTAGTGCTCTACCACTGAGCTAACCGCGCGTGGAAGTCAGAAGTGATAACTGATTGGTGATCAGTAATCAGTCAAGACAGGAGAACTAATCACAGGCGCTGGTCACAGATCAGATCGATACTGGACAACCAGAACACCTCAGACGAACATTTCACTCCCCGTGAGCACACTTTTTTTCAAGCGTTTTCTGAAGCGTCCGTTCCAAATCGCGTCGATTGTACCCAGCTCTAAGGCGATGGTGGAACGTGTCGCCAGCAAAATGGACTTTACCCAGCCGCGCGTGATCGCGGAGTACGGCCCTGGCGAAGGCGTGCACTCGCGTGAGATCGCCCGACGGATGACTGCGGATTCGCATTTGCTCCTGTTTGAACTCGACGCGCAGCTGGCAAGAGCACTGGAACGGCAATTTGCAGGCGATCGACGCGTGCATGTGATTCATGGCGATGCGGCCTCGTTGCCATATGAGCTGAAACGCCGCGGATTCGCTTCGTGCGATTACATTCTCTCCGGCATTCCGTTCAGCATTCTCAAGATCGAGAAGAAGCGCGCACTGCTGCGAAAGACATACGATGCTCTTAAGCCGGACGGCAAGTTTATCATTTACCAGGTCACCAATGAGCTGAGGCAGCACGCCACCGTTTTCCAGCGCGACGAATCGGAATATTTTCTGCAAAATATCCCGCCAATGTTTATCACGGTATTTCACAAAATACCGTCCGCACAACGCGCTGGACGCACGTCTACGAAAAGCCGTTCGCGCCTCGCCGGCGTTGGCGCAGAGCGTTCGGCATGACGGAAAAACGGACGCGAATCGAAAAAGATTCGATGGGCGAGATGACCGTGCCCGCGAATGCTCTCCACGGCGCATCCACGCATCGCGCGGTTTTGAATTTTCCGGTAAGCGGTTACCGATTTCCGCGGCCATTCATTCGCGCGCTGGGTTTAATCAAGTGGGCGGCGGCGAAGGCAAACCAGGATTTAGGTTTGCTCGACGCTAACCGAGCAGCGGCGATCGCACAGGCGGCCGAAGAAGTCGCCGAAGGAAAACTCGACGACCATTTTCCGCTCGACATTTTTCAGACCGGCTCGGGCACGAGCACCAACACCAACGCGAATGAAGTGATCGCGAACCGATCGGCGCAACTGTCAGGGAAATCGATCGGATCGCACGACCCGGTTCATCCCAACGATCATGTCAACATGGGGCAATCGAGCAACGACGTGATTCCCTCGGCGATTCACATCAGCGCCGCCGAGGAATTGAAGAACCATTTGATTCCGGCTCTGGAAAAATTGCACGGCGCGCTCGAAGCCAAGGCCAAAGAATTCTGGCACGTCATGAAGATTGGGCGCACGCACTTGATGGACGCGACGCCGGTGCGACTCGGACAGGAATTCTCCGGCTACGCGCAGCAGGTCGCGTACGCCATGACGCGTGCAGAGAAAGCGATCGAAGCTTTGCGCGAGGTTGCGCTCGGCGGAACCGCAGTCGGCACCGGTTTGAATCGCCATATCGATTTTCCCAAAAAAGTGTTGGACCACGTCAAACAGCGCACCGGCATCGCATTCTACGAAGCGAAAAATCATTTCGAAGCCCAAGGCGGCAAGGACGCAGTCGTCGAGGCGAGCGGCCATTTAAAAACTATCGCCGTAACTCTCTTCAAAATTTCGAACGATATTCGCTGGCTCGGCAGCGGGCCGCGGTGCGGCATCGGCGAAATTCAATTGCCTGCCACGCAACCGGGCAGCTCGATCATGCCGGGAAAAGTAAACCCAGTGATGGCCGAATCGCTCATGATGGTGTGTGCACAAGTGATCGGCAACGACGTGACAATCACCTGGGCAGGCGCGAACGGTAACTTCGAGCTGAACGTGATGATGCCGGTGATGGCGCACGACATTTTGGAATCCATCCGGTTGCTGGCGAACGTGGTGGATATCTTCACCGAGAAATGCGTACGAGGCATCGTGGCGAACGAGGAGCGCTGCCGCGAACTGGTGGAGCTTTCGATGGCCATGGTAACCAGCCTCTCGCCTAAGATCGGTTACGATCGCGCAGCGGAAATTGCCAAGGAGAGCGCCAAGACCGGACGAACGGTTCGTGAGATTGCGCGAGAGAAAAAGATCTTGCCCGAAGACGAACTCGAGCGCGCACTGGATCCCCTCAAAATGACCGAGCCGGGCGGTACCGGCGGGGAGTGATCGCTAGTGGTTGCCAAACTCGAAGGGCCGCAGTTTTCCGGCGGCGCGAACATCGCGATCAAGTGCCCGAGCCACACGTACGAGCAAACGGTTGCCTTTTATCGCGACACCCTGGGGCTGCCTTTGATAGAGGAGGAAAAGGACGGCTGCATTTTTCAATTCGGCCCGAACCGGCTCTGGATCGATAGCGTGCCGAACCTGAGTCATCCCGATGTCTGGCTGGAATTGGAAACCAACGACACCGAAGCAGCCGCGTCATTCTTAAAAGTTCACGGCGTGTCGCGCCGCGACGAAGTCGAGCAGTTGCGCGAAGATTTCAACGGCTTCTTCATCTCCGCGCCGAACGGCGTGATTCATCTGGTGGTGGGACCGGAGGAAGTGTGATCGCGCGTACGGAGTGACGCGTTCACGACGAATCGCGTCCGCGCCAGCGTCCGATCCATGTGCTCCAGCCGTAAAATCCCAGCGGATTCAACAAACCTTCCGCCACTAATGCATCCACGTCCGCGCGGCTTGGTGTGATCTTTTCGTTGGCATCAGCGCCGTATACGTCGTCGATCACCATCCAGCTTCCCTCGGAAAATTTGTCGCGATAACAGTCGATGTCTCTGCGTTTGGCAGCATCGGCATCGAGAATTAACAGCCCGACTTGATCCGAAGCGAGTGCTTGACGGACAATCGACATCGTTTCCGGCTTAAACGACTTTCCCTTGACCAGAGTGACCATATTCGCCACACGCTCCCTGGCGAGATTGCGTTCCAAGTCGCGCAAGATATTACGAGTGCCGAGCCGTTTGTGTTTCACGCTGCCGCCGGGTTCGACCGCGATCAATTTCTTCCTCTGATCTGAATCGCGGACGCCGAACGCTGCCGCAATTGTTGCTCCCCCAACAAACGCGCCGATCTCGAGAATCGCGCCGGAGCAAAGCTTCGCGAAATGATAAATCAAAATCAGCACGTCCAGATGGAGCATGGAGTATTTGTCACGGATCTTCATCAACTCCGAATGAATTGGTTCGTGACGGTACGCCATCACCCTATGCATCAGATCCAGGCATTCGTTGTAGCTAGCCTGTACGATGGGCTTTCCGGGATTCACGGCTTCCGTTTGCTGTGAGGATTTCGGGTTGCCGCGGGTGAACTCGCCGGCGTGAGCGTTGCACGAGGCGATGCCGTTGCTGCGGGGCTGGCAAGCCGAAATGCGAACGTCGCCGACGGTGAAGGAGAAGCTGTTCCTGAAGGAGTTGACGAAGGAGACGCCGTCCCGCTCGGAGACGGCGAAGGACTCGGAGTCGGGGTGGGAGTGGGGGAAGGGATAATGTTTTCCCAACGATGCAACGGCACGCTCGCGCCGCCGATCTCTTTTACCAGCGTTTCGCAACGCGCGTGGATTTTGTCCAAGTCAGGAGGACCAAATGGCTTCTCGGCCGTTCCCGGGAAAATAATGTAACTCACGTTCAAATCGCTCACCGGCCGATTGTAGGCTGTTGCAAGCGCGTTGAGTTCTTTTGCGATGCGCAGCGACGCCTCGCCGACTTTATTGTTGGGACCGACATCTCCGACGATCACAGGGTAAATCGCATCGCCGAAAACCACGAGCGCGTAATCGCCCACTTTAACCGGATCGGGGCCACGGGTAAACATGCCCGGCACCACGATGAACGGATCGGTCGCGCCGATCAGGAAACTAAACTTTTTCAGCGTGCCAATCTCGGCGCGCAATTCCGCGATTGCGTTGCGCAGCTCGCGTTTGCGCGCGGGCGCGGTACTTGCCAGCACGTACTCGTCTTCCGCGCTTTTCAATCGCTGTTCAGTCCCGGAGAGGTACGGGTTGGGCGCGTCGGTTTTCTTCTCCCAACGATAACTGGTGGCCGGCTTAAAATTCGCCGGTGCACCGGTACCAGTAGGCAGGCGATCGGAATCGGAGCCATCGGCGTCCACATCCATCTCCGCCTGGAGGAGAAGCGCTTTCCGATGGGTTTCGGGATGCTGAAGCTGTAGAACGGTCTGGCAATCGAAAAAGTTATGCCGCGACAAAAGCAAATCGAGACGGCCAAGATTCTCGCGCAGCATTCTGACTTTCGTGTCGTAAAGCTGCGTAAACAGCGGCGAAACAGATTCAGCAGACAACATCGAGGTCAAACCAGGTAAAAGCGTTGGTAATTGGGGGCTGACTTTCGCCAGTTCGTCGATCGTTTTGTTTGGCGAGGGTACACGCGCCAGCAGCTTGAGATCCAATACGTAACTCTCGGGTTGGGTGCGTTCGGTCGTAGCATCTGCGCCGGGAGTCGTCTCAACCGTGGAGTGAAGTGTGATGCCGTTGAACAGTTTTGCGGTGTCCAACTTCCCCGCGATCACCGGCGACCGGGTTGCCGTCGGTGCCGGCGTCGGCGTTTCGGATATCTCAATGGGCGCGAAGCGTTGCAGTCGCTCAAGCGAGATCCAGCGATAGACAATCGCGGCGAAAATCGCGGCGAACAGAACCAGAACCAACCGCCGCCACGTACGAAGGCGAATTTTTCCCACACGATTACTTTCTGACCCAGACGACGATCGCTGCAATAATCCCGATCACGCTCAGCACTGACATCATGCCAGCAGGCATGATTCTGCCGGTACGAAAGAATTTCGGCAGGAACTGCCCAGCCAGCAAAACCGAGATAATGAGCGCAGTCGCTAATCCGGCGACGCGGTGTTCAGGCAAAAGAAATGCCGCTACGAGCAGCAAGACCCCTGTGATCGCCCCGGCAATAATCGACGCCGCACTGCCGGCCTTAAAGTAGCCGATAATGCCGCCGATGATCGTGAGCAGGCCAAAAATAATGAAATAAATCTTCGCCGCTTCCATTTGAAACGCGCCACTTGGTAAGCCAACTGGACGCCGCTGTCCAGCATTGCTCTAGCGGACGGCATTGATGCGACCTAATTGTCGCGATCCACCAGCGGGATCACCGATCCCAGCTACAGCGCGCGCACACTGGCATCATTGTAGAACTCGATTTGCCGTCCGCCGAGGCGGCGAATAATGCGCCAGCCATGGCTCTTTGCGAATTCATGGATTTCCCCTTCCGAGATGTCCCGCAGAACCCGCAACTCCGCAGGCTGGGTGACGACATACTCGGAGCTTATTGAAAGTCTCTGCCCGATCTTGGCGGCGAGAGCTGGCAACTCGTTGTGCATCTTTTCCAGTCTAGCGACTAACCGTCCGATCCGCGTTCGAAATCTTTTTCTTCAACGGCAGCGGTGGCGGCCGCTTGGGTTTACGATTCAGTCTTGCCCGTAATGCGTGAATAGCCTTGCGGCCGGGCGAAGGGCCCCGCGCGGTTGGTTTCTCCATATTGATCTTGTTCGTTGTAGAGGCGGTTGTGTCAAACGCTTACGTATGAAATCAACCCATCGGCCCAAGCGCCACCACACATTTCGGCTCACTGGCGCGGTGCTTTTCCTTGGCTAAACTTTGTCGATGTTTTCGGAGACGATCGAGTTACGCGGTCACATCATTGATTCGCTCATCTTGCCGAAGGTGCTCGATCAAATTTTAACCCACGGCGCTCATTTTAAGATCGGCGAGATCACGATCGGCCAAAAGCGTGCAGACCAAAGCTTTGCGCGCATCGAGGTCTCGGCGGAAACAAGCGACGCGCTGGATGAACTAATCTTGCGACTGCGGCAGCACGGCGCCGAAGTCGCCGTACGCACAGACGCACAGCTAGCTCCGGCTCCGGCGGACGGCGTTTTCCCGCCCGAGTTCTATGTGATGACGAACCAGCAAACCTTCGTCCGCATAGACGGCAAGGAGATCGAGGTGCGGCCTACCATGATGGACACCGCAATCGCAGTGAACCGAAAAGGACGCGCCGCGCGAGCCGTTAAATTCTTCGACGTTCATAAAGGCGACGAAATCGTCATTGGCCACCAGGGTGTGCGCGTAGTGCCGGTGCAACGCGCGACGTCGCGCACGGATATTTTTCAATTCATCAACACGATCATCGATGCTGATGAGCCGAAATCGGCCATTATTCGCGAACTGGCTGAGGAACTGCGACGCGCTCGCAAGGCCAAAGGCAAAATCGCAGTGGTGGCCGGCCCGGCGATCGTGCGGACCGGTGCCGGTCAACATTTGGTGCGCCTCATCGAGGCAGGTTATGTCGATCGACTTTTCGCCGGAAATCCATTTGCCGGTTACGACGTGGAACGGGCATTGTTCGGCACTTCTTTGGGTATCAGCCTCGACCTGGCATTCGCGCGCGGCGGACGCGAGAACGTTATGCGCGCGGTCAACGTGATTCGCCAAGTCGGCGGCGTTGCCGCAGCTGTTGAGAAAAATCTGCTGACCAGCGGGATCATGCACGCCTGCGTCCGTAACAATGTCGATGTGGTACTCACCGGCTCGATTCGGGATGAGGGATCGATTCC
>WNFU01012179.1_pt1 | contig 16796 bp, 13 predicted proteins | sample 5400121 | NCBI WGS metagenome assembly WNFU01 (sample SAMN13153360, study PRJNA577476) | soil metagenome | isolation source: 100 cm soil or saprolite under grassland replicate 1 | place: USA:California | collected 2016-06-15
TGGCTCCCGTAGCCGACGGGGGCCCGATAGCCGGTTCGCGTTTGGTTCGCCTTCTGCATCGCGCGATAACCCTCCGTGGGCGAGAGCAGAACCGTGGTTGTCAGGGCGCTGTTGGCACCGGCTCCTTCGAGGGTGAGGCTGCAGGCAGCGCAGCTCTCGTTGTCGGGGAATTCCACGATGGCAATGCCATCGTACTTTCCGAAGGCAAAGAAGAATTGGTGGACCTCGCCGCCGAATGCCTCGACGGCTTTGCACAGTTCCCTGCCGCGCTCCTGAGGGTTGTCGAGCATGGCTTGAATTGCGGGATTCGTATACGTCCACTGAAGCAGAAAATGGGCCATGATACCGTTCCCCCCTCTCGCAATCTCGGGTGCTTCTGGGAAAAATGCTTTGGTGACAGCCGAGCGGTAAGCATCACACGGTAGCGGCAATGCCTGAAGATCGGTCCCAAACGTCCTCAATTGCGGAAAGAGAAAACCAGTGTCCGTTCAGAGTGGCACTCGAACTTTCACAAATCATTGCTTTGACGAGTATTGTGTCGTAAATCCTCGAATTGATTCGTCGTTCCTTGGATTGATCCCTTCAAAGAAAAATAGGCAGGAATCCCACACGCTTTCGCGGTGGGAGGAATGCCGTGAGACCTCGGCCAAGGTGACCGGCTTTTTCTTTTGACGACAACCGTCTTTCGTCTAAAATCGACGGCATGAAGATCACCTTGCGAATACAGATCCTCCCGGATACCGACCAGACCGCCAAGTTGAAGGCGATCATGGAGCGGTTTAACGCCGCCGCGAACTGGGTCGTCGGGGAACCGTTCGCGGGCAAGGTGACGAACAAGATCGCGGCCCAGGAGCTGCTCTACACGCAGGTCCGCGAGCGCTTCGGGTTGGGCGCCCAGACGGCCATCCTCTGCATCCACCGGGCCGTCGAGGCGTACAAGCGGGACACCGCGATCCTTCCCGACTTCCGCCCCGATGCGGCCATCACGTACGACGTCCGCACGCTCAGCTTCAAGGGCCCGGACCGGGTCAGCATGCTGACGCTCTCCGGCCGGATCGTCGTGCCGTTCCTCATGGCCGGCTACCAGGCCGAGCGGATCGGCTACCCCAAGGGGCAGAGCGACCTCATCCGGAGCCATGACGGCAAGTGGTTCCTGCTGGTGACGGTCACCGTCCCCGATGGGACCGAAGTTCCCATCACCGATTTCCTCGGCGTGGATCTCGGCATCGCCACCATCGCCACCGACAGCGACGGCGAGCGCCACTCCGGCAAGTCCGTCGAGGATGTCCGTCGCAAGCACAACCTCCAGCGCCGGCGGCTCCAGAGGAAAGGGACCAAGGGCGCCAAGAAGAAGCTGCGGCGCGTCTCCAAGAATGAGGCGCGCTTCCGCCGACACGAGAACCACCGGATCTCGAAAGAGATCGTCGAGACCGCCAGATGCACCGGGCGCGGCATCGCCGTTGAGGACCTCAAGGGCATCCGCGAACGGGTTACGGCCAGGGGCGGAGACGCACGCAATCGGCTCAGCGGCTGGTCGTTCCACCAGATCTACACGTTCCTGGCGTACAAGGCACAGATCGCGGGTATCCCCGTGGTCCAGGTGGACCCGGCATACACCTCGCAGACCTGTCCCGAGTGCGGCCATTGCGAACGCTCCAACCGTCGAAGCCAATCCGAGTTTCGTTGCCAGCGGTGCCGCCACGAGCAGCATGCCGACGTGGTGGGCGCCCGCAACATCCGAGACGCCGCCCTGATGGAGTGGGGCTCAGGCCGCTCCAAGCCGGCCTCGGGACTGGACAGCCGCTAGGCTGAGCCGGAAATCCCACACCCTTTAGGGGTGGGAAGCTTAAAAACCACAACGAGGAGGACGGCAACCAGGGCCCTTCCTGAACGGCCGCTCGGGTCATTCCACCGTGGGGAGGCCGAGCAGGCGTCGGATGTGGGCCTCACGCAGGCCGACCTGGAGCAGCCGGCGGGCGGGCCCCGCCGCCGCCGCGTACGCCGCGCGGTCGGCAGGATCGGCACCGGCCAGCGCCTCGGCCTCGAGCGTGGCCCGCCGCTCCGGGGGCAAGGCCTCCCAGTACGCCCGGACCCGGGCCTCGGAGGCCCGCGCGTGGGCCTCCGCCTGGCGGGCCTGCTCCTGCTGTTCCTGCTGCGCCCGCGCGGTCACCTCCGCCTCGGCCCGCTCCGCCCGGCTCTTGAAACCCGCGGGGGCTGCGAAGTCCTTCCGAATGGCATCGGCGAGATAGGCGCCGACGTCCTTGATCCGCTTCGGCTTCGTCTCCCGGAGCCAGTCCACGACCTCGATCTGGTGCCGGAGACGCTCCTCCGGGAACTCCCGCACTAGCTCCGCGGCCACGGCACGCGACATGCCGCGGGCCACCAGCTCCGCGGCCAGACCCGTCGGGTCCGGCGCGACCGCGGTCGGCGGGGCCTCGGCCAGCAGCAGTGGCTCAGGCGGGGCCGGCGGCGGCTCGATCGCAGGCATAACCGGCCCACCCCGCGTGGTGAACGCCAGGTGCTCGGCCCTGGCCTTCGGCCCCGGTTCGTACATCATCGTCCAGTCCGGCCGGCCCTCGCGGTCGGTCGTCGCCTCGAACTCCACCCCGGCGAGGTAGCCGGACTTGCGGTGCGGGGCGTGGATCTTCGCCATCTGCACGCGGGCCCGCTCCCACTCGAAGTGCCTCGCCAGGGGCGCCAGCCGGCAGAACTCGGAGTAGGCCAGCCGCGCCCGCGGGCGGTCGTTCTTCAGCGCCGCGAACAGCGCGTAGCTCACGACCTCATAGAGCCGCTGCGACGCGGGAGGGAGTTCTTTGAGGTAGTCGTAGTCGAGGGGCCGCGTCAGGGCGTGGTCGAGGATCTCGCGGTAGAAGTCGTGCAGGACGATGTACACAGCATCCGCCGTCCTGCCGTCGGGGAGCGTCTCGCCGGTGAAGACGACGGCATACCGGGTATCGCCGACCTCGATCCGCCGCTCGGCCCCGTCGCGGGTCCTGTAACAAATCCTGGCCGTGATGGCCGCGAAGGCGTTCTGGAGGAGGGTCCGCTTGACAAGCATGGTGTCCCCTCCCAGGCCCAGCTCGCGAGCGATCTCCTTGAGGCTGCCCAGGCGGATGTACCGGGGGATGGGCCGCCCCGCGGCCTCGATCCGGCGGTTGACGACGAGCGTGTCGAGCTTGTAGGCCAGCGGCCCCGGCTGACCATACCGGGAATTGTGGCTGACCTCCCACCACAGGGCCGTCTCGCCCTCCTCGGTCGTCTCCCTCAGCTCGATGGCGATGCGTCCCTGTTTGGCGAGCCGGTGGATGGGATAGCGGGACAGGCCGGTCTCGACCCGGATCACGTCCAGGGGGGCAAGCTCGGCCCGTCGCTCCAGGCAGTCTTCTTTCTTCATGGTCGGACTCCAAAAAAAGCACCACCACCGTCGTCGTTTCGTCTTGTTGGTGTTGCTTTTTTGTCTCTCGTTAGCAGAGTTAAGAGTTAGGACGGACCACGCGCGACGCAAGTTAATAAATTCAAACAAGTTATGTCTATCGACCACCCGAAATCCGTACCCCAAACTGCGGAAATCCGGACCCCAAACTGCGGAGCCCCGGACCCCAAACTGCGGAGCCCCGGACCCCAAACTGCGGAGCCCCGGACCCCAAACTGCGGAAAACCCCGAACTGCGGAAATCCGGACCCCAAAGTACCTGGTCCCGGACCCCAAACTGCTTGGTCCCGTTCCCCGAAGCGTGCGGTCGCCGGCCGGCCTCTTGATCGGCACCGGCGGTGCCTTTTTTGTCTCTCGTTAGTTCTACTGTAACCGATTCAACGATTACCTAACTGTTTAACTCGAATCCGTTTGCGATCGACGCGGGGGAAACGTGCCCGTTTTCGCGTGCCAATGATAAATCCTGGATTCCTCGTTACGCCGCAGCACGCGCGTGATTTCCTCGGCGATTTCCTTGGGACTCGGCGCCGGATGGCGGAGCAACCGCGTGAAGATCTGCCTCGTCTGCGACGCCGTGATCGCCGGGGTTTTCCCCCCCGACTCGCCGTCGTTCCAGGCACAAGAACCACAACGCCACGAGTGATAGTGTCATATGGTGGTGCCATCCGACCCAACTACGGACCTCGTAGTGATCGAGCCCGGCCTCGCCGTTGCCGGCCTCGAACACCTCCTCAATCCGGTGCCGTTGCCGCTGGGCGCGAACCACTTCGGCCAAGGGGACCTCGGGGCCGGCGTTGCTCAAGGCGTAGTCGATCCGCGACTCGCCGACCGGACGGATCACCACCAGACGCTCCTCCGGCCCGATCCGTCCGTCTTGTTTGGCCCGGACGCGCACGCTCATCGCATCGACCACCAGCGGCCCCTTCTCGCCGCCGCGGAGGGTGATCCGCTCCCACCGCGACTCCGGCTGACGCGCCGCCCAGACGTCGGCCCTCTGGAACGGCACCTCGCGCTTGCGGCCGACGCCGGCCTTCTTCCGTGGCGGGCGACGCCGCTCCAAGTCGCGCACGGTGGTGTTGCAGGGTACGTCCAACACGTAACGCTCCGGCCGTCGACGCAACGCAGCGCGGAACTCGGCGGCCCGGCCGAGTTCGTCATCACCCACGATCCAGCCGTGGGGCAAGCCGGGCAGGCTCCGGTCCAGCAGGTCCAGCGCGATCCGCCACTTCTCCTGGAAGTTGACCTCCGGCGGGACATGGCACTTCGCGCGCCGGGCCTCATCGTTAGCCCAATCCTCGGGCAGGTAGAGCTGGCGGTCCAGCGGGGCGTAACCGGCCTGCGCGGCATAGGCCAAGAAGACGCCGACCTGGCAGTTGTCGACCTTGCCCAGCCGGCCGCACCACTGGCGAGCGACGCCACAGGATTCCGTCCCCTTCTTGGGGAAGGCGCTGGGGTCGATGACCACGACGCCCTCCGGCTCGGCGAGTTCCTCCCGGACATGGAGCCGCAGCTCGGCCATCACGGCCTCGTCGTCCCACTGACCCGCGCCGACGAAGAACTGGATCGGCTTGCGAGGCAGCCCGGCCTCGATCGCGATCGGCTCACAGGTCTTGCGCTCCAGTCCGCTGAGGAGCCCGCGGATGACCAGGGTGGCGTTCTCGCGCTGCTCGGTGCGATAGAACTTGGGCAGATAGCGCTGGAGAAAGGCGGTCAAACGGTCGGTGCAGTCGCGGACGGTGTCGGGTGAGACGGTGGCGTCGTTCAAGAGGGCCTGGGCCTCGGGGTGCTCCAAGAGTGACATCTCGGTACCTCCGTACGGTGTGCGTATCCTCCCCGTACGTCAGAATATAAGGTTGGACCAAGGGTGTCACGAAAAATCCGTTACAGTAGAATTAGCAGAGTTAAGAGTTAGGACGGACCACGCGTGAAGTAAGTCAATAGATACAAATGAATTAGGTCGATAGACCCCCGAAATCCGGACTCCAAAGTGCTTGGTCCCGGACCCCAAAGTGCTACGGAGCGGGGGGCCGCACCGCCGTCCGCTGGGGGTCCGCCGGTCGTGCCGCCTGGCTCCAGGAACGCCTCTCCGCCGCGTGGCGTGCCGCCGGGGCCTCGGGAGGGGCCTGAAGCTGCTGAGCATTTTGTGGTCTTGTACTCCCTTCTGCTGTTCTGGAGACTCGACGCATCTTACATTAAAAGATCGGGAATGGACGTGCCGCGGATGTCAACGACCGCCCCCTAAAGGGGGCGGCTTGAGGGATCAGGGTTCGCCTTGATTCGTTCAAGCCCATGTTGACCAGGCTCAGGGCGAGATTCGGGGAGCAGCCCGGATGCCCTCCGTTGGATCGGTCAGGACACCATGAGATGCGCAGCCAGTCCCATGCAACTGTCGTCCGTGATTAAAAGTCTGAGGGTCTAAGATGGTGTTGCGGACATGACAAGCCGTTCCAACATTGCCGAGGCAAACTTGACCCGGGCGACCGGGGAGCCCCTTACGGGGCAATTCATTCAGTCGACCGGGGCACGTCGCGAGACGTCCCCCTGGTCTTGATCGTGCGCAGGTCTCACGCGATTCCCCCATCCCCTGAAGGGGACGGCACCCGCGCTAACTTTCTGTGGCACGCACCACTGCCGCGACCCGAACGCAGCTCAGGATTTGGCGAACCGCGCCGGGAGTCCCTCGGCGACAGCCTGTGGAGCGGCCAGCTCCGACACGAAGCGCAAACCTCGGACGAAACTGGCTGCCGCGAAGCAGGAACCTCCGCGTGGAAAAAAACCACAACGAGGAGGACGGAGACTTCCGCCTCCGCCACGAAGGAAGAACGACGGCAGGCGTTGTAGCCGACACCCGTCGAGAGCCCGCGGGGCCGGGGCGGACCGCCGCCGCCGGCCGCGGGCGTTCCGCGAGGAGACCAACCCCATGCCCGAACCGACCCCCGAGCAGAATCAGGCGTTCGCCCGGATCATCACGCACGCCGACCGGCTCTTCGAGGCACTCGAGGACCTCGAAGCGGCCGGCGGCCTCCGCGGCCTGTCGGGGCGGATCAAGCCCGCCTCGATCGCGAAGGCCGCGGCCGGACTCCGGTCGGTCTGCCAGGCCATCGACGAACAGCTCGCCGGGTTGAAGGGGGCCAGACCTGGGCCGCCAGGCCGGGACGCGCCGCTTCCGACCGGCCCGCCTCCCGCCGCTCCGCGGCCCCTGGCCGGCCCGACGGATTCGGTCCCGATCCGCCGGACCCGGGACCCGGGCGACGACTGAGGGCGGCCGAACGGTATCGACGAGGCGTCCATCACCAAGACCTGTCCCAACTGCGGGTCTCGCCACAAACCGCGGGGGCGCAAGTTTCGCTGCCCGTCCTGCGGGTTTCAGGCGCATCGCGACGTGGTCGGACAAATCAACATCCTTTCGCGTCACCTCGAAGGCGACGTCGGCAGGCTGCCGGCACCGACCGAGGTGAAGTATCGTATCCCGCACAACTTGCGGGTTCTGCGTAGATGCCGCGACATTGGCCAGGGCCTCGCCCTGTAGCTCGGGAGCAATCCCGAGAAGCCACGCCACTTTAGTGGCAGTGGAGCGTCACGGATCCATCACCGGGGGTCCTGCGCCCCGACGCCCCTTGGCTCGGGAGCACCGGCTTTGAGGGCACTCCCGGCTGCTCTGAAAATAGCGGCCACTCCATGCACGCATACATTCCCCGGCTCCCATTTTCATGGGTTCAGGGTGCCGCGCAGCGGCATGGCGACTCTTTGGCAACCAGTGGCGGTATGCGGGTCACTGGTGGACAAGGCACCCGTACAACCTCTCCGACTCCTTTGCCAGACGTGCCCGGCTTTTGTCCCCACGGCCTAACACTCCTCCGTTAGGTTTTTCTGGACATGTTGCACGCAAGGATGCCAGCCATTCAGGAAAGCCCTTGTTTTCCAGGGTTCCCCTGAGACTTCATGGTTGCAATCAGGAGCATTTGGTGTTCCGGTTGATGCCATAAGTCATAAAATGGCAACAAGTTGAGGAAGTTAACGGAGTAGTACTAAGAAGTCTGGGAAAAAATGGGAATGAGGAGGGTCGGAGGCTTTTTTTTTTTCTTGACACGCCCGAGAACTCCCTTAATATCGGGTAAGTTTGACTTGTGGGTAAAATGACGGCTATAGGTTGAATGACGAGCTCAGAAAAGCTGACGGCTGTACCGGGGATGGGGAAATGGTCCCCCGGGACGCTCGGCCGTCGGGCCTGCCAGGGGCGGACGTCTGGCGGGACCGCGACGCCCCGGGAGAGGAGGGATCGAATGCTGCGGGAACTCGTGTCGGCCGACGTCCTCGAGGGCGTCCCCCTCGAGGGCCGGGATGATGAGGCAGCGGCCTCCGGGCGCGGGACGCGGGCCTGCGATCCCCCCCGCCATGGTCCTCGAACCCCCCCCTTGTCGCACGCGCCACGCCTGTTGCTCCTGGTGCTGAGACCGCCGCCGCCCGGGGCCTCGCCCCGGGCGGCGGTGATGTCGTTCCGGAAGCTGGTCTTCCCATGCCGTCAAAGGCTCAAGCGATGGCACGCGTCCACCCCCGACGTCCATAGCTCACAGAAGACCGGGCTTTAGCCCGCGGAAGCCACGCCACTTCAGTGGCAGTGGAGGAAGCGACGATTTCGGCTTTAGCCGTTTCTGGCCTTGCATATATGACTACTGCAATGTTAAACTCCTGTTGCGGGAGCACCGGCTTTGAAGGCACTCCCGGTTCTTTGACAACCAGTGGTTGTATCCGGTTGTGCCTCCGATGCGCGAGGCACGTAAAACAACCAGCGTGGCGAACCCGTCGTGAGGACGGTTTTGCAACCTTTCATGAGACTGGGCCATGGTCAACCGGCCTGATGTCGGGGGCGTTGAAGGGGGAATCGAAAGCCCCTGGAGCCCACTGGCAAGCCGCTCCACTTCAGTGGGAGCGGTACTTGACCCATTTCTTCCCTGGGGGCGTCGGCCTCACGTTACGGGAAACACGCTCGGCACACGCGAGCACCCCTGCGATGCGACTTCGACAGGGCGCCGTATTATGGAAACCCGCCGCACGGGTTGCGGGTGGTACGTCTTCGTCCTCAGGTCTTCGGCCAGCTCGTCCAGCCAGCACGCCACGCCGTACGCCTCGATGTCCGCGAACGTCTGGCCGTCGATCCCCGGCGCACCGTCGTGGGAGCGACAGCGGTCGAAGGCGAATTCCAGCACGTCGCGGCGGTACACCTTGTCGTACACCGCGGAGAAGCGAGAGCCGGACGCTCCCTTCGCTTTGGCATGCAACGTCTCCTGGAGTTTCCGAACCGTTTCCGGAGGTGCGAGGCTCACGCCAATCTCCTGGTTCTCGCGCCCTTTCGGACGTCGATCTTGAGCTCAGGCCCCTTCCCTCCGCCGGGGTTAACCGGTTTCGACGGTACTGCTGTCCCTGCTCACAAAACCTGCAATGAATTCGGGCTCGGTATTCGCAACCACATAGAAGCGAATCTTATTGGTTGTTCTCCTTGGGAGCGAAACAACCAGGCTGTCCGTACACTGGCAGAGGTTCAGGAGGCTCGATGGCCTGCTCCGGGGATTGGGAAACTCGTTGCAGGTTTTGTGAGCGGAGACACTACGAGCCTGTCCGCCACCCCCTCCGGCCCGGCCTGTCCCTCGCGGGCGTCCGGTTGGAGGTCACGCGCCTCCGCCGGGAGGGGCTTCCCGTGTTGCAGAGGTCTTCCAGGTGTCGACGTGCCGTTGCCATTCCCCTGACGGCCTCTTCCACCCGTTTCCCCGTTCGCCAACGACGGCGGCCTTCCCCGAGGAACAGGCGGGTCGGCTCCCACGTTCAATCTTTCGCGGCCTGCTCGGCATTCACTCGCGTTACGGCCTGCCGACTCGCTGCACCGCCGCGCGGTACATCTGTCTCGAAGGCTCCGACGGCTTCGTTGCCTCCACCGCCGCTCCGATCGCTTCCGGCTGGAGCGACCCAAGTTGGCCGGACGGGACTTGCACCCGCTGGAAAGACCCTGCCTTATCACGGTGCACTGCTAAATATAATATTATTATGATATTACACAACCGGATTCCACCCCCGCCGCCGGGGGGCGGGGCCCCTGGCCCCGTGCCTGGCCCGGGTCACGTCGTCTTGGGGGGAGGCCGCGGCGCGCCCGAAGACGCTGTGCGCGTCGCCGCCTCCCCCCGGCACCGGACCCGCCCCGTGCCGGGCGGGCACATCACCCGGGAACCCCGTTTCGGAAAGGAGGGCCACGTATTTCCCCCGCAAGGGGCGGTGCTCCTTACAGAGCAATTGATTCAGCCGACCGGGGCACGTCGCGAGACGTCCCCTGGGTCTTTCTGCTTCCAAGGTCTCACGCGATTCCCCCGTCCCCTTCAGGGGACGGCCCCCTCGCTACTTTTTTGTGGAGATTGCACGAACAGGTTTCGCACCAGGGGAGGAGCTCAAATGAAGAAATTTCGACGATCGGTCTTCGGGGCGGCCTGGCTGGGCGCGCTGGCCTTCACCTTCGGCGGGGCCGACACGGCCTCGGCGCGGTGGTTCTCGCACGGCTCGAGCGGCGGCTCGAGCGGCTCCTACGGCTCGGGCGGCGGCTCGGGCGGCTCGTGGGGCTCCTACGGCTCGGGCGGCGGCTCGGGCGGCTCGTGGGGCTCCTACGGCTCGGGCGGCGGCTCGGGCGGTTACCATGTCGTCTCGAACGTCGGCGTCGCGGGCGTCGCGGCCGAGAGGCGCGTGGGGTACATGAACGTGAACGTCCCGGCGGACGCGAAGGTCTATCTCCAGGACCAGCGGATGACGCTCGCCGGCGCCCGCCGCCGGTTCGTCACCCCGGAGATCACGGACGGGAAGGAGCTCGTCTACAACCTGAAGGTCGAGATCGAGCGGGACGGCCGGACGGTCTCGAAGACGACCCAGGCCGTCGTCAAGGCGGGCCAGGAGGTCGAGGTCACCGTCTCGTTCGACGAGCCCGCGGCGGGCGCGCGGGTCGCGTCGGTCACGCTGAACCGCGGCCGTTGATGACGTCGCGCCGGCGGCCGGCGGCCGGCCCCCTCGCGCGGGGACCTCGGCCGCCCGATCGCCGTCGGGCCGGGGGGGAGGCGGCCCCCGTCCGCCTCCCCCGGCGACCCCCCGTCTCCCTCTCGAGGACCGGCGGCCTCTTCCTCTCGCGAACCGGGAGATCGCTCCGTGGACTCACCCCCGAATGACGATCCTGTCCCCAAGGCGCCCGGGCCGGATCCGGCCCCCCGGCGGCCCGGGGCCCGGCCCCTGCGGTGGGCCGTCAGCCTCTGGCTCGCCTTCCACGTCTCGGCCATCCTCATCGCCCCGGCGTCGGTCGCCCCGGCGTCCGACCTGGTCCGCTCGGCCTGGGCCGTGTGCCGGCCCTACCTGCAGGTCCTGTACCTCAACCACGGGTACCACTTCTTCGCCCCCGAGCCGGACCCGAGCACGCTGCTGGCCTTCGTGGCGGAGCGCGACGACGGCACCGTCGTCCGCGGCCGGATCCCCGACCGCGCCCTCCAGCCCCGCCTGCTCTACCACCGCCACTTCATGCTCACCGAGCACATGGCCCTGGCGCCGCCGGGGCTCCAGGAGAAGTGGTACGGCTCCTACGCCGCGCACCTCGGCCACAAGTACGGCGCGACCCGGGTCAGCCTGACGCGGCAGACCCACCTGCTCCCGACGATGGAGATGGTCCGCCAGGGCGTGCGCCTGGACGACCCGGCCAGCTACACCGAACAGCCCCTGGGGGTCTACCGATGCGACGCGCTCTGAACCCGGTCGCCCGCTACCTCGCGGACCTGGCGCGGTCGCTGGCCGAGGGCTGGGACGCCTTCTGGTTTACTCCGGCCGACCCGACGCTCCTGGGCCTGCTCCGGGTCCTGACCGGCGCGATGCTGCTCTACACGCACGCCGTCTGGGGCCTGGCGCTGGACGACTTCTTCGGCCCCAGGGCCTGGCTCGACGCCGAGCTGGTGCGGGCGTTGCAGGCCGACGAGTCCGCGTACTCGTTCTGGTGGCTGGTCCCGCCGGGGTGGCTGTGGCCGGCCTTCGCCGCCTCGATGGCGGTCCTGGCGCTGTTCACGATCGGGCTCTGGACCCGCGTCACGTCGCTCCTGGCGCTGGTCGTGGCGATCTCGTTCGCCCAGCGGACCCCGGCGGCGCAGTTCGGCCTGGACCAGATCAACGTCCTGCTGACGCTCTACCTGACGCTCGGCCCGAGCGGCCGGACGCTGTCGGTCGACCGCTGGCGGGCCCGGCGCCGGGGCGGGCCGGGGGCCGACCGGGTGACGCCGAGCGTCGCCGCCAACGTGGCGCGGCGGCTGATCCAGGTGCACATGTGCGTGATCTACTTCTTCGCCGCGACCTCGAAGCTCCAGGGGCCGGCGTGGTGGGACGGCGAGGCGATGTGGCGGGCCTTCGCCAACCTGGAGTACCAGTCGGCCGACATGACCTGGCTGGCCTGGTGCCCCCGGCTGCTGAACCTGATCACGCACGTCTCCGTCCTCTGGGAGCTCTCGTTCTGCGTGCTGGTCTGGTCGCCGCGGCTGCGGCCCCTGGTGCTGGCCGGGGCGGTCGTGCTGCACGTGGGGATTGGGGCCTGCCTGGGGATGTGGACGTTCGGGCTGATCATGCTGGTCGGCTGCGCGTCGTTCCTGCCCGCCGAGGCGGTCCGGCAGCTCATGGCCGCCCTGGCTCCCGGCCGGGCCCGGGCGACGCCGGCCGGGGCGGCGTCCCCCGCCGGGCCCCGGGGCGCCGTCGCGGCGCTGCCGCACGCCACCTTCCGAGCAGCCGACTGACCCCCCGCGGTCGCGCGGCAGGGGCCCGGCCCGGGCCGCGCGGCCGCCGATCCGCACCCGGTCGGAGCCGCCCCGGCTCCGCGGGCGGATGTGCTCGACCTGGAGCAGGGCGTCTGTCTTGCCGCAAGAGGCGCACGTGCGATGCCATTTCTCCAGTAGGTACTCCCGCGTCTCGCACCCGGCCAGCGTGCCTTGCTGGTACTCGACCCCGGCAATCTCGGGATTCTGCTCTTTCTGGAGATCGAACCGGACCAACTCTTGCGATGCCGCGGTGATCGGGCAGAGCCGAAGCAACCGGCCGACCCAGGTCATAACGTTGGCGACGCGGCTCTCCAGGCTCGGCGGGAGCCATCCCTCCGGCCGTGTCCGGTTGTTGAACCGAGGCCGGCGGTAGCACGTTTTGCGGGCCCTCCGATTGCGACGGAGGGCCAGGCGGTCCAGGAGCGACGCCTTGATCGTTTCGCTCCGGTGCTCGACCTCGACCGCGGCGACGACCTGCCCCGTCGTCTCCTGCACGACCGCGACGCCCGTCGCCTTCGAGCCGGGGTCGATCTTGACACGATGCTCGTGCACGACCGAATCCTCGGCGAGCCGATCGTTGAGGAGGATCGTGAAGGGGAACCGCCGGAAGACCGCGGCTCGCCCTTTGGCCAGCAGGATCCGCGCCCGCGCCGGCGAGCACGGATCGAGCGGCTTCCGGTTGGCGTCGAGTACGAAGACTTGCATGTATATTGCCTCTTACGAGGTCCTTGCTTTCGCAGCAACGTTTGCCTCGGCAATGTTGGAAAGGCTTGTCTTGTCCGCAACACCGTCCTGGACCTCGGACTTTTAATCACGGACGACAGAGCGGAAGACTGGCGACGCATCCTCCGGTGTCGCGACCGCACGGCGCATCCCCGCTCGTCCTCGCTTGAACTTGGGGAGATCGAGAAAAGGGAGACTGGAGCAACGCTACCGGGCTCCTCGGGCTCGCCCCCACGCGGCAATGCCCGGAAATGAGCCGGAAGCCCAGACGGGGAGGCGCCGAGCCCCATCGCGCGAGCCCCAAGGTGGAATTCCCCTGGCGATCCAGGGCGAACTCACGAATGGCCCCGGTAGCGGTGCTACAGTCTCAGAAAAGGGGAAATTTCTCTTGACAAGCTCACAACTCGAAGACCCTCTGCCATGGGCGTCAGACACCCTCGCGGCCTCGGCGACGAACGGTCATTCTTTCAAAACCGCCCGCTCCTGTGTCATTCTGACCAGAGATGACAGTCCCGATCCTGCCGACGATCCGGGCACGGCGGCCCTGCGGCGGGGTGGGGGGGCCCCTGTCCCCGCCTGGCACGGCCCTTGCTTGTGGTACGGAGGCGCGCCGCCTCCCGTCGAGAGCCCCACCGCATGCTTCGGCCGCCGCGGCGGGGTCCTTCGTCCTGTCGGCCAGGCCTCACACGACGCACTTCCCGATCGCCTCCCGGCTCGCGGCACTCCCTGGCCAAGACCCCTTGTCGTTGCACCTCGAAAAAACCCGGGGATTCCGTCGAATCCGGGCCCTGTTCTCGGGGCGGCCGAAATCTCGAGGATTTGGTCAATCACCTCAAACCCTGACTGGTTGCCTTCGAAGGCCCGGAGCCGGCTGAGAACGCCCCTTCCGCCTTGGCTTCAGGGCTTGGCGTACAGTTGTTGACAAACCGAGGAGCGACCCCTTGAGGGTCGCACGGCGCGATCCCGGCACGTCGGTCCCTTCGGGGCCGTCAAGTGGTCCGCAGCAACCAGGAGCCCGTGAATCACGGAGGCCCTCCGACTCACACCTGATCCCCGACCGAAAGGGGGTGCCCGATGGACCAGCCGTACACGACCCTTCCCGCCTTCTTCGCCTTGGTCCGGGACCGACCCGACCCCGGCCTGTCGGTCCTCACGGCGCGATGCCCCGCCTGCGACTCCGACGACCTCCTGCGCCTCGTCACCCATACGCGCACCCCGCTGCCCTGCGACGAACTGGACGAGTTGACCCCCGACGACCCGAACCACCACTGGTTCCGACTCCGCTGCACCGCCTGCGCGCGCGAGCTGCTGCTGGAGCAGTGCCGCGGCAACGCCTGGGTCGTCCGCCACGAGTACGGCCGCCGCGTGCTCATGGCCGGCGTGCCCAGTTGCCACGAGGACTATGTCTATACCTGCCGGCGCTGCAGCGGGCCGGTCCACCGCCGCCGAAGGATCTCCGGGCCAGCCTCCTTCGCCTGCTGGAGGTGCTCGGGCGCCGTGGAGAGCGCCGAGGCGTACTACCGGCCCTTCGACGATCCCGGCGGCGGCGCGGCGCGGGCCGAGGTCCGGTGTGGTCCCTGCCGGGAGCTGGTCGAGGTGGCCATCGGCAATGCCGCGTGGCACGACCAGCCCGCGCCGCGGCCCTTCCGCCGAGTCCGCTGGCGACCGAGTCCCACCCCCGCCAGACCACGTCAGGACGAACGGGGTGCGACGCCGGACAGGTGGGGCGCGCATCCCGGCAGCGCCCCGCCACCAATCCTGGGGGTGCGATAGCAGGCGGACAAAAACCAACGAACTTGGTTCCGGCCATGCGTGCCAATTATGGTTCACTCTATTCGTCTGGGTCAGCGGCCGACGGGGTAGCTGACGACCGGGCCGGGACGGGCAGGCCGGGGCGGCGCGGTGAACGCGGGGGCGTGGCGGCCCTCCTATGCCCTCGGGGCGGCCGCCGCGGGGCGGCCCTCGGCCGCGACGCCCGCGCGGAGCTCGGCCAGCCGCGCCCGCGCCATCCGCGCCACCGGGCCGCCCGCCGCGACCAGCCGCTCCAGCTCGGCCAGCTCGTCTCCGGTCCCGTCGGGCGGCGGCGGCTTGGGACGCGGGAGCGTCGCGGGCGCCCGCCGGGACGTCGGCCGGTTGATCTCGGACGGCTTCGGCGGCGGTGTCCAGCCGGACCAGGTCGCCGCGAAGATCGCCCCGGGCTTCCGGACGCTCCCGCGGCAGCGGTCGGCGACGCGGAAGGCGTCGAGCAGCCGCTGGAGCGGCGCCGACCCCTTGGCGACCAGGCCCAGGACCAGCGTGAAGAAGGCCACCGAGGCCACGTCCGTGAGGTGGTGCGCCAGCCGCCAGGCGACCGACCGGACCTTCGGGACGTCGGCCCCGGGGAGGGCCTTCAGCTCGTCCAGCAGGGGCCGTACGGGCGCGTCGGAGGGGACGACGTTACGGTCGTCTTCTCCCTTCTCAAGGGGCGATCGCCGGTGATCAGAGGCCTGCTCACTCCCGAGGGGGTGGCTGATCCCCTCCGAGCAGGTGCCCGATCGCTCCCGATCGGGGGCCTGCTCACTCCCGAGGGGGGAGCTGATCCCCTCCGAGCAGGCCGGCGAGCGGAGCCGGATCACCCGGCGGGCGCCCGCGAGCCGCTCGATCCACCCCTTCGCCTCCAGCTCCCTGAGGCCCCGCTGGATCGCCGGGACGGACTTGCCGCAGCGGTGGCCGAGCTGCCGGTCGGTCGCGTCGCACGAGCCCCGGCGGGCGAAGAAGATCACGGCGCCCAGGACGCGGTAGGCCGCGTCGGACAGGTCGGAGACGCAGGCGGCGTGCGGGATGGCCGCGAACGGCTCGCACTTGCTTCGGACGGGGTCGGGGCGCACAATGGGCGTGGACACTTGGGTCACCTCCCAGGTGAATGCATGCTCAGGCGGCGGTGCGGCCCGCTGCCGAGCGAATCATGAAGGCCTGGCGAGGGTTTACGGTCCTCGTCCGGGCCTTTGTTTTTCTACCCGGCGCGCCCGGCCGGTGCAACAAGCGCCCGCCCCGGGCCGATCACCAATCTCCGGGCTCGGGCCCGCCCTCCTCGACGTACGCGCGGACCGACCAGGCCGACCACCGCTGGGCCCCGGTCGCCGGGTCCTGGGCCAGGTGGATGACGCGCCGCCCGTCGGCGTCGTGGACGACGCGGATCAGGTCGAGGTCGCGCAGGATCGCGAGCAGGTCGGGGATCGCGCGAGGGCTGAACTGCCGTCGCCCTTTGTTGCAGGCGTCGGCGAGCGCGCGGTCGTCCAGCACCACGTGGCAGGTGCTGTGGTCCAGGGCGATGCCCGCCAGGCAGCACGCGAGCCGCCACGCACGCCGGCCTTCGCGACTCCCTACCCCCCGGATGATCCCCGGCTGGGGGATGTGGACCAGCCTTACGTCCTCCGGCACGCGCCGCCCCCTTCCCGTCGTCCCGCGGCCATGCGCCTCGGGTCTCCACCGGCAGTGTCGCCGGGAGGCCGTCGCCCCGCAAGGGGCGGGCGGCCAGCCATCGTCGGTCCCCGTGTACACGTGACGTGAGGGTCCACACCTTTCGGCACGGGTCGGGCCGGCACGCGGGGCTGTCGTTCGTAGGGTCCGCGGGGCCGGTTGCGCGGCTGATGCTAATTGTCACGGTTTGCGGGCGGCGCCCGGGGGTGACAACGGCGGCTCGCCGGGGTGCATAGCTGCTCACGGTTTTCTGGTCTTGCATGGCCGCGCATCTTCTTGGATACTTGTACTCGAGGCCATGCAAGAACCACGCATAGTCTCATCAACGCCCTTTGAAAACTTGGTGTTGCCGGTTGAGGGAGGAAGGCTCCC
>WNFU01004953.1_pt1 | contig 16791 bp, 11 predicted proteins | sample 5400121 | NCBI WGS metagenome assembly WNFU01 (sample SAMN13153360, study PRJNA577476) | soil metagenome | isolation source: 100 cm soil or saprolite under grassland replicate 1 | place: USA:California | collected 2016-06-15
TCGCTGGTGCCGCCGTTGCCATTCTGCTCGCAACGATGACGATCGCGAATGCAGAAGACGGTTATCGTCTGTGGCTCCGTTACGATCAGCTTCCCCGGCAGGCGCTTATTCGGTATCGACCTAACATTGCCCAGATCGTGGTGGCCGGCAACTCGCCGACGCTTGACGCGATTCGATCCGAGCTGGTCAGCGGATGCAGCGGATTGGTTGGCGGTCCCGTTCCCGTCGGCAACGAAGCGAGCCACGATGGGGCCATCATCGCAGGAACGCCTAAGAGCTCACCGCTCATCAAGAATCTTCGATGGGAATCCCAACTTTCTCAACTCGGACCGGAGGGGTTTCGAATTCGTTCCGTTAAACTCGGCACTCATTCGGTGACCGTGATCGCTTCAGACGGCGAGATAGGGGCGCTCTACGGCGCTTTTCACTTCCTCCGGCTAATGCAAACCCTTCAACCGATCAACAATTTAGACGTAACTCAAAAGCCACGCATACAACTGCGCATGCTTGATCACTGGGACAATCTCGACGGCAGCATCGAACGCGGCTACGCAGGCCGATCGCTTTGGCACTGGAGCGCCCTGCCGAGCACAATCGATCCGCGATTGCGCGATTATGCGCGGGCTAATGCTTCGATCGGGATCAATGGATCGCTACTTAACAATGTGAATGCGGATGCACAGATCCTGACAGCAGATTACCTTCGCAAGGTCGCTGTCATAGCGAGCGTGTTCCGTCCCTATGGAGTCCGCGTTTTTCTTTCAGCGCGGTTTTCTGCACCGATTGAACTCGGCGGTTTGAAAACAGCCGATCCTCTCGACGCTGAAGTGGCGACGTGGTGGAAGAAGAAGGCTGATGAGATTTTCGAGTTTATCCCTGACTTTGGCGGGTTTGTTGTCAAAGCCAATAGTGAGGGTCAGCCGGGGCCGCGTACCTACAATCGTACTCACGTCGACGGCGCTAATATGCTTGCCGCCGCAATGGCTCCTCATAACGGACTCGTGATCTGGCGCGCGTTCGTCTATGACATGAAGCCCGGCTATGACCGGGCCGGAGCAGCCTATGAGAATCTGCAACCGTTTGATGGCAAGTTCGCAGCCAACGTTTTACTGCAGGTGAAGAACGGACCGATTGATTTTCAGCCGCGTGAACCTTTTCACCCACTATTTGGCGCAATGCCAAAGACGCAACTGATGCCGGAGTTTCAGATCACTCAGGAGTACCTGGGTTTTTCCAACCATCTTGTATTCCTGGCCTCGATGTGGCGTGAGGTACTCGACTCCGATACTTACGCCAAAGGGCCTGGGTCGACTGTAACGAAAGTGGCTGACGGAAGTCTTTATTCGCAGCGTCTGACTGGCATCGCGGGAGTAGCAAACACCGGTTCGGATCGAAACTGGACGGGCCATCATTTTCTGCAGGCCAACTGGTATGCGTTCGGGCGGCTTGCCTGGAACCCTGATCTCAGCTCGCGGCAGATCGCCGAGGAATGGATAAAGATGACGTTCACGCGTGATCCTCAAGCTACCGGAACGATCGCTCGCATCATGCTTGAATCGCATCAGGCACTGGTGGACTACATGACGCCGCTTGGCCTTCATCACCTTATGTGGGGTGGGCATCATTACGGCCCTGCTCCCTGGTGGGACACCTTTGAGCGCGACGACTGGAATCCGGTTTACTATCACCGCGCAGATGAGCGAGGTTTGGGATTCGATCGCACTGAAACCGGCAGTAATACTTTGAGCCAATACCATCGACCAGTCCGCGATGGTTTTGAAAATCCAGCCACCTGTCCGGAAGAGTTCTTACTTTGGTTTCATCATGTACCGTGGGCTCATCGAATGAAGTCGGGCAGAATAATGTGGGATGAGTTAGCTCTACATTATCAACGCGGCGTGGACTGGATACGAAGCACGCGCAAAGAGTGGAATGCTTTGGCGGGCGTTGTTGATCCGGAACGCCACGAGCAGGTTGCAAAAAAGCTGGCGATTCAAGAACGTGATGCAATCTGGTGGCGAGACGCCGTGCTTCTTTATTTTCAGACATTCTCGAAGCGTCCTCTGCCGGCAGGAGTTGAGAAGCCGGCAAAGACTCTTCCGGAGTACAAGGCCAAGAGCCTTGCATGGTGAAAGAAGATTATTTTCCATTTGTCAAATGACAAGTGGAAAATGGTTCCACTTGAGTTACTGAACCTGCAATGAAGATCACCGACATCAGACCCACTACCGTAACCGTCCCTCTGGAGGCTCCGCTGAGACACGCCAACGGCTGTCATTGGGGACGATTCGTTCGTACGATCATTGAAGTCGAGACTGATGAGGGTTTGATCGGGCTTGGCGAGATGGGCGGTGGGGGAGAGTCCGCCGAAGCTGCGTTCCGAGCGATGAAGACATATCTTGTCGGTCGTGATCCTACCCGGCTCGAAGAGTTAAGGTTTCTTATTGCGAACCCGACAGCTTCGCTCTATAACAACCGCACACAAATTCTAGCCGCGCTTGAGTTCGCCTGCCTCGATATCCTCGGACAGAAGTGGGGCGTTTCCGTCTCTGAGATTTTAGGTGGCCGCCTGCGGGATCGCGTGCCGTTTGCTTCATATCTTTTTTTCCGTTATCCACATCCTGAAAACGGCACGGGCGAAGTCAGAACGGTTGAACAACTCGTTGCACACGCGAACGAACTGAAACAGCTCTACGGATTCTCTTCGCACAAGTTGAAAGGCGGAGTGTTTCCGCCGGAGTACGAGCTTGAATGTTATAGCGCGTTGTCTTCCGCGCTCGGTGGCGATCGCTTTCGTTTTGACCCTAACGGCGTCTGGTCAACTGAGATGGCGATCTGGTTTGGTCAGCAGATCGAGGACATCCGCAACGACTATCTCGAAGACCCGGTGTTTGGAATGGCGGGAATGCGCCGCGTGCGCGAGAAGGTGCGGATGCCACTGGCAACGAACACAGTTGTGGTCAACTTCGAGCAGCTTGCGGCCAACGCACTGGACACCGCCGTGGATGTGATTCTGCTCGATACCACTTTTTGGGGCGGTCTTCGTCCCTGCGTCAAAGCGGCAGCCGTATGCGAAACCTTTCAACTGGGTGTCGCCGTCCATTCGTCAGGTGAACTGGGCATTCAGCTCGCCACCATGCTGCACCTCGGCGCAGTAATTCCGAACCTCTCGTTCGCCGCTGACGCGCACTATCATCACCTCGCCGACGACATCATCGCCGGGGGTAAATTTCAATACGAGGGCGGGTCCATCGTAGTGCCCAACGGGCCTGGCCTTGGTGTGAAACTCGACTATGATAAGCTCTCTAATTATAAAGAACTTCATAATCGTCTCGGCTCGTATCCTTACGATCAAGATCCGTTGAGGCCGGGCTGGACGCCCATAATCCCGAATGATCGGTGGGCCGATCCCGGCGATGCGCGGAGGCCAATCAACGTTCTTCTATAGCTTCCCTCCACGAGATTAGACGATGACCAAGACCACGGAAAAAGTAGCCGAACGAGGCGCACTGTTGGATCCCACGCAACTTAGACGTGAAGTGACGGACGTGGTCAAAACGACTCCGGTTATTGATGTTCACACTCATCTCCTGGCTCCTCAATTCGGTGAGATGAGTTTGTTTGGCATCGACGAGCTACTGACTTATCACTATTTGATCGTTGAGACCTTCCGCTCTAACGAGATCAAGCCGGAGCATTTCTGGCGGATGAATACCATCGAACAGGCGGACCTGGTATGGAAGACTCTCTTCGTGGAGAACACTCCTTTATCCGAAGCAACGCGTGGGGTCGTTACGGTGCTTAACGCTCTCGGCCTTGACGCGGAGACTGCAGACCTTTCAGACGCCCGGGCTTTTTTTCGATCAAGGAACCTCTCGGCGCATGTCGACCTTGTCCTGAATCTGGCGCGCGTAAGTGATGTTGTGATGACCAACGATCCATTTAACGCCCAGGAGGCTCGGGTATGGGAAACCCGTGCTGATATCGACAAGCGATTTCATGCCGCGCTTCGGATGGACCGACTGGTTAACGACTGGGAACATACCGTGAGCTTGTTGTTGCAGCTGGGCTGCCAGGTTGACCCCCGCAGGTCTACTAAGACGGCCGCCGAAGTACGCCGTTTTCTCGGCAAGTGGATCGCGGCTACGAGGCCAGTTTGCATGGCCGTGTCACTTCCAGCTGAATTCAAGTTTCCGGCCAGCGACTCCCGGCACTGGGTCCTCCGTGAAATTGCGTTGCCCACTGCACGCGAGCATGGCCTTGCTCTTGCCCTGATGGTAGGGGTGCGCCGCGGTGTTAATTCCACATTGGGAGTCGCCGGCGACGGTGTCGGCAGGGCAGATGTGGGAGCACTCGAGCGGATGTGCTCCGAGTATCCGGATGTCCGATTTTTGGCAACGTTTCTATCGCGAGAAAATCAGCATGAGCTGTGCGTCGCGGCGCGGAAATTTAGCAACTTGATGCCCTTCGGTTGCTGGTGGTTTCTCAACAATCCATCAATTGTTTCTGAGATTACTCGCGAGCGTTTGGAACTACTAGGCACCAGGTTCATTCCGCAACACTCGGATGCCCGCATCCTGGAACAACTCATCTACAAATGGCAACATTCGCGCGATGTTATTGGCGAATCATTATGCGAAGCCTACGAACGACTGCTTCGGAGCGGACGCGCGGTAACGCGGCAGGAAATTGAGCGTGACGTTACACGTATGCTGCGCGGCAACTTCCTGGAATGGGTTGGCGATCTACCGTCGGGCCCGCTGACGGAACCGTCAGCTCTGCCTGCCGATCACGTGCGGCACCCTGAAGAAACCGACGTTGTTACCACCTACTGAGGGATGGCCTGGTGAAAACCCAAATTGGCCTGGCTTGAGCCCTCCCTGTGGGATCGCTGAGTTTGGACAGAGCCTAGTAGCCGCTTCCTGACATTGGGGGCCAGACCGTAGGGACGCTCTTGACTTCGGTTGTTTTAGAGGAGAGATAGCTTGATGACCATGTTCGCATTTCTTCCTGTGCGTTCGCTAAAACGCCGGCGACTGATTAAATCGCTTTGTGCTGGCGTTGTAATGGTGTGGGCTGTCATGACGGGAAGTTTTACTCAGTCACAGGCGACCCTGGCTGACTACAAGAACCCGAATTTGCCGGTTGATCAGCGCGTAAACGATCTTATCAGTCGCATGACTCTGGAAGAGAAAATCGCGCAACTGATTTGCCTTTGGCAGGCGCGGCCGCAGGTTAAACCGCAGACGGATTTTTCAACCAGCCGCGGAGAATTCTCTCCTGAAAAGGCTCGCGAAGTTTTAAAAAACGGAATCGGGCAGATCGCCCGACAGCGTGAACGCCTGTCTCCCCGCGAGGGAGCTATGTTTGCTAACGCAGTGCAGAAGTGGCTGATCGAGAATACCAGGCTCGGAATACCGGCGATTCTCCACGACGAAATCCTGCATGGTCACATGGCCCAGGGCAGCACCAGCTTCCCTCAGCCGCTGGCTCTCGCCAGCAGTTGGGATCCGGATTTCGTCACCAGGGTATTTACAGCAGGCGCGTTGGAAACAAGAGCGCGTGGCAGCCACCAGGTGTTGGGCCCAAATCTCGATGTCGCCCGCGAGCCGCGTTGGGGTAGAACCGACGAGACCTATGGCGAGGATCCTTACCTTGTCTCACGCATGGCGGTAGCGGTAGTCAAAGCCTTGCAGGGGACCGGGCCGACGATCGAGGGCGATCACATCATTGCCACTGCGAAGCACTTCGCCGCGCACGGCCAGCCTGAGGGCGGCACGAATATCGCTCCGGCTAATTATTCAGAAAGGATCTTGCGCGAAGTTTTTCTCCCAAGTTTTCAGGCCGCGGTGACCGAAGGACACATCATGAGTGTGATGGCCTCCTACAACGAGATCGACGGCGTGCCCTCGCACGCAAACAAATGGCTGCTCGAGAAGGTGCTGCGTCAGGAATGGGGCTTTCAGGGTAACGTGGTTTCCGACTACTACGCCATCCCCCAGATGCAGGACCTGCACCATGTCGCCGCCGACAAAACAGAAGCGGCGAAACTGGCCATTGAAGCCGGCGTTGACATCGAGTTGCCTGATCCTGACTGCTACCCATTGCTCATCCAGCTTGTGAAAGACGGCAAGGTCTCGGAAGCCATGATCGATAAGGCAGTGGCGCGGAATCTCAGGCTCAAGTTCCTGCTTGGACTGTTCGAGAATCCGTACGTTGAGCCCGAACGCACCGTGAAAGTAACGAATTCGCAGGAACATCGTGAACTAGCGGCCGACGCCGCGCGGCGCTCCATCATTCTCCTGAAGAACGAAAACAACCTCTTGCCACTTGATCGGTCCGGGCTAAAGTCAATTGCCGTAATTGGGCCTAATGCTGACCGGGCGCATCTGGGTGGGTATAGCGACAATCCCGGCCGCGGCATCAGTGTGCTTCAGGGAATCACCGATAAGCTGCGTGGGCGGGTCAAGGTCACCTACGCTGAAGGCTGCAAGATCACGAAGGAGGGTGGTAACTGGTGGGCCGATACTGCGCACCTTAGCGATCCGGCGGAAGATAGCAAGCTAATCGCGCAGGCTGTCGAAGTCGCCAGGGCAGCCGACGTTTCCATCCTGGTATTGGGCGGCAACGAAGATACGAACAAAGAAGGCTGGGCTGACAATCATCTCGGTGATCGCGATAGTCTGGATCTGATTGGAAGGCAGAACGATCTGGTTAGAGCCGTGTTGCAAACAGGCAAACCGACAATCGTTCTGCTCATTAGCGGTGGACCGCTTTCGGCCAATTACATTGCCGAGAAAGTGCCGGCCATCCTTCAGGGGTTTTACCTCGGGCAAGAGACTGGGATCGGAGTCGCTGACGTGCTCTTCGGCGATTACAACCCGGCCGGCAAACTTCCGATAACCGTCCCGCGTTCCGTCGGGCAGTTGCCCGCTTTTTACAATCGCAAGCCAACCGCGAAGCGCGGATACCTGTTCACCAGCAAGGAGCCGCTGTTTCCATTTGGCTATGGTCTGAGTTACACAACCTTCGAATATTCGAATCTGAAAGTCAGCCCGTCGCAGATCGGGCCTGCCGGAGAGGCAAGAGTAAGGGTCACTGTGACCAACACCGGCAAGCGCCCGGGTGATGAGATCGTGCAGCTCTACATTCATGATCTCGTCAGTTCCGTGACTCGTCCAGTCATGGAGTTAAAGGACTTCAAGCACATCTCTTTATCTCCCCGCGAGAGTAAGACGGTCGAGTTTGTGATCACGCCTGACAAGCTTTCATTTTTAGATCTCAATATGAATCGGATAGTCGAGCCCGGCTGGTTCGAAATCATGGTGGGAACAAGTTCAGCAAAGTACCAGACGGCGAAGCTCGAAGTAACGACGAAATGAACAATCAGGGAAGTTCCGATAGGCGGTAACAGGGGTGAGCTAACTGAGCGAAGGCGACGGGCCAGATGAACCGAACACTCGCGCTGCTAATTTCAGTTTCAATGCTCTTAGTGACTCTTGTCTCTCGGTTCGTTGCGCAGCCGCACCAGGGGTTGCCAAGCGCACAACAATTGGCCCAGCAAACCGCTACTCAGCAGGATCATCAGCGAATGATGGCGTTGCTTAAGATCACTTCATTGCGACCGGGAGCTGATGGTAGAAATGCCGACGCACCGAACGCGGCCAACTACGATGAGGCGAAGGCTAATCCATATCCAGAACTGCCTGACCCGCTGGTATTGAAGAACGGCAAGAGAGTCGGCTCAGCCAGGGCGTGGTGGAAGCAGAGGCGACCGGAAATTGTGGAGGACTTCGACAGAGAGATCTATGGTCGAGTTCCAAAGGTCACACCGAAAGTGAAGTGGGAAGTCATCAGCACGACCAATGAAAAGAATGGTGACGTTCCGGTGATCACCAGGAGGCTGGTGGGCCATGTTGATAATTCATCATACCCACAGATTACGGTTGACATTCAGTTGACCCTGACCACGCCCGCCAATGCAGCCGGTCCAGTTCCAGTAATCATGGAGTTCGCCTTCGTCTTTCCCACGGGCTTCCGTCCTCCGGCGCCGCCCTCCGGTACCGCCGCACTGCCTGGGCCAACATGGCAACAACAAGTCCTGGCTAAGGGCTGGGGTTATGCCAGCCTGGTCCCGAATAGCATTCAGGCCGACAACGGCGCGGGTTTGACCAGTGGCATAATTGGCCTCAGTAATAAAGGACAGCCGCGCAAGGTCGATGATTGGGGTTCGCTTCGTGCCTGGGCCTGGGGCGCGAGCCGCGCGCTGGATTATTTCGAGACCGATAAAGCAGTGGACGCCAAACAGGTTGGCCTCGAAGGTCACTCGCGTTATGGCAAAGCGACGTTGGTGGCGATGGCGTATGAACCGCGTCTCGCTATCGCCTTTGTTAGTTCATCCGGTGAAGGCGGCGCCAAGCTGCATCGGCGCAATTGGGGCGAGATTGTGGAAAACGTCGCGGGCCCGGGTGAGTACCATTGGATGGCGGGCAACTTTCTGAAATACGCCGGTCCGTTGACCTGGAACGATATGCCGGTGGACTCTCACGAACTGATCGCTTTGTGCGCTCCGCGCCCGGTATTTATCAGCGCCGGCGCGAAAGGGGATGCATGGGTGGACGCTAAGGGCATGTTTTTGGCGGCTGCCGGCGCCGGGTCGGTGTACAAGTTGCTGGGCAAGAAAGACGTGGGAACGACCGAGTTTCCGCCGGTGGAGACGACGCTCATCGATGGTGAGGTGGCCTTCCGCCAGCATAGCGGAGGGCACACGCCCGGACCCAACTGGCCGACCTTTCTGATGTTTGCCAGTCGGTATCTCAAAGGGACGTCCATCCCTGCGATGCAGCCTGCGGTTCCAGTTAAATAGTGGGGGATGATGATATGAGCGACGGTGCGGTACATGGGGAAGACGTTTCCGATACTTTCCCTCGACGGGCGGTTGGCTCTGTCGTCGGCATCGGCGGGTTTGCCGGCGCGGTGAGCGGAATGCTCATAGCGACAGCGACAGGGTATCTGTTGCAATGGACGGGCAGTTACGTGCCGATATTTTTCCTCGCGGCGTCAGCTTACCTTTTCGCGTTGCTCTTGATTCACCTGCTTGCTCCTTGGCTTGAGCCTGCCGAGTTATAGCTGCGTGATCTTACATTTGGAAAGAATTTGTTTTAGAAAAAGGAAAAGCCATGACACAAGAAACTTACACACCGGGGCCGGAACACAAATTCACGTTTGGATTGTGGACCGTTGGCAATCGCGGGCGCGATCCGTTTGGGGATGCAACGCGCCCAAGCCTCAGCCCGATAACTATGGTTAAGAGACTGAGTGAACTGGGCGCCTATGGTGTCAATCTCCATGACAATGATTTGATTCCCATAGATGCGACTGGACCTGAGCGGGATCGCATCGTGCGCGAATTTAAACAAGCGCTCAATGACCACGGTATGAAAGTGCCGATGGCGACGACGAATCTTTTCTACGATCCCGTCTTTAAGGATGGTGCATTTACCTCGAACGATCGGCGTGTGCGGCTTTATGCGATTCAAAAGACCATGAGGTCGATGGATCTGGGTGCGGAACTAGGCGCGCATATTTATGTGTTCTGGGGTGGCCGTGAAGGCGCTGAGGTCGATGCCGCTAAGGACGCGCGCGACGCCTTGAAGTGGCAGCGTGAGGCGATGAACTTTCTTTGCGAGTACTCGCTGGACCAGGGCTATGACTATAAGTTCGCGCTAGAAGCCAAGCCGAATGAACCACGTGGAGATATCTATCTGCCGACTACGGGAGCCATGCTCGGGTTTATCGCGACGCTCGACCATCCGGAAATGGTCGGCGTTAACCCCGAAGTAGGGCATGAGCAGATGTCCGGTCTGAATTTCTATCACGTGGTCGCCCAGGCGATTGAAGCCGGCAAGTTATTTCATATCGACTTGAACGATCAGAAAGGTCCGCGCTTCGATCAGGATTTGCGCTTCGGTTCTGAGTCGATCAAGAACCTTTTCTTTCTGGTGAAACTGCTTGAGGAGTCTTATGAAGGTCCTCGCCATTTCGACGCCCATGCTTATCGCAGTGAAGATGAATCCGGCGTGTGGGAATTTGCCGCCGGCTGCATGCGAAATTATTTGATTCTCAAAGAGAAGGCTCGGCAGTTTGCGGAAGATGCTGAGGTTCAGGCACTGCTTACAGAGATCCATGCCACGCCGGCGGAATATGCAGATCCGCTCGGCAGTTACAGCCGCGCCAAGGCCGACCGAGTAAAAGCGCTTGCACTCGACCGAGTTGAACTGGCCGACAAGCAATTGCCTTATGAGCGTCTCGATCAGTTGACCGTGGATATCTTATTTGGTGTGCGCTAAAGCGAGATTAAACCAACCCGTGATAACGGGCGACAGCATAAAGCCTGGGGTGGAGCACAGGCGGAACCCCAGGTCAACGGACAAGAAGGATTCAACCAGCCCACGATAGCGGGCGACAGCTGAATGAGATGTGTGTGACTTCATCAACCGTGTTTCCTGTGTTATCACGTTCTCAAGTTCTGGGTGATCGATCCGGGACTGGTACTTGAGAAACTCGTGGTCGACACTGGCGGTATTAAGCCGAGTTATCTTGGACCACCGGAAAGTTTTCGGCGCGCTCACTTGTCGGCGCAATAAACTGCCACGGCTTCCCGTCAAGCAGAAAACGAAAGTCTTTTGATGGCCACAACGAATTACTTGACCTTTGAATACCCGCCACTACGCAGTGAACTTTCTGGCGGTTGGTTAAGGGTGCTGCGCATCTTCGGACCAGGCGCGATTATCGCTTCGGTCACAGTCGGCACCGGCGAAACCATTTTCGCACCCCGCGCGGGTGCTACTTTCGGCTACAGCCTTTTCTGGGTCGTTCTTGTGGCAGTGCTCTGCAAAGGTGTGCTGGTCTATACAGGCGCCCGGCACCTGGTTTTGACTGGCGAGCATCCGGTACAAGCCTGGGCCCGCTTTCCTGGTCCGAGCAAATGGGTTCCAATTCTGATGGGGTTGCTGGTGGTGCTCGCTTTTCCACTATGGATCGCGGCGCTGGCTGATGCGGTGGGTAGCTTGTGCGCGTGGGTCACAGGCATTGGCGGTTCTACCAGGTGGGGACGGCCACTTTGGGGCACCGGCATAATCCTGGCGGCCATGCTGCTTTCGCTGGTCCAGACCTACAACATTATCGAGCGCGTCTCAACTGTGATACTCCTACTCAAGATTGTTTTCATATTGGCCGCTGTCCTGATAGTAAAACCGAATTGGGTGGCTGCTTTGGGAGGCGTGATCGTACCGCACCTGCCGAAATATGAACCGTGGGTTAGCGCCGGCTATCCTGATGTTGCCAGTCGCACGCTTTGGCTTGAGATCGGCGTATTGCTGGGAGCGGTCGGTGGTGGCGTACAGGACTATACGGGATACGTGGGGATGATGCGTGAGAAGGAATGGGGCGCCAGCGGAGCTGAAGCAGGTTGGTCAGGCAGGTTACCGCTGGATCCACTGCAAATCGGTCTTGGTCGACGTTGGTTGCGCGCGCCTCTGCTGGATGTAGTGGTTTCTTTCGGCAGTGTCTTTGTCATAACCGGATGTTTCATGTTGCTCGGAGCAGCGGTGCTCCATCCGCTGCATCTGATTCCCACCAACGCCGATCTTTACAGCAAGCAATCATTCTTTCTGGCGCTGGTGCATCCAGGGTTGGTTAGTGTTTATAAGGCGGGCATCTTTGCTGCAATCTTTGGGGCGATTTATGGCTGCTTCGAGGTATACACGCGCTCAGCTTACGAGCCGTTGCGGGCAATCTGGCCGCAGCACAGATGGTCACTAAAGCGAGTGCGCCTATGGGTGACGATGTATGCCGGCGTGGGCGGACTGTTGCTGCTATGTGTGGGACTCAGGACCGTGACTCTGGCGAGCATAGTTTCACCTTTCAGTGGAGTATTAGGGTGCGGGTTGTGGTGCCTGGCAATGGTGTTTGTCGATCGGCGTCAGATGCCGAAGCCTTATCAGATGAGCAGAAGGCTACTGGCTTTGACGCTCACTGCCGGCGTTGCGATGAGCGTGATCGGTATTTATGTGATGGTGCGCGGTGCATAAATATGTCTCAGTGGTGTTACCGAGATCTTGAGATCAGCTCCGCAGTTTAAGAGGAGAAGGAAAAGGATGCTTAACAAGAAAGCCCTGCTTACAGCTTTAACACTCAGCGTGCTCCTGGCACTGCGTGTGGGTTGTTTCGGCCAAACACTCCGTGATTACGCCGACAAGAGTGGGATATTGGTTGGGGCTGCAGTCAATCCTGACAGATTTGATGAGGCCGCATACGCCGCCACGCTCGCTCGAGAGTTCAACATGGTGGAACCGGAAAACGGATTGAAGTGGCGCGCTCTCCGGCCCTCAAAGGACAGGTTCAACTTCGGACCTGGTGATGAAGTGGTTGCCTTCGCTCAAGCACATATGATGAAGGTCCGTGGCCACTGTCTCCTATGGAGCGAGTACAACCCGGTCTGGCTCTCGAAGGGAGGCTTCACGCCTGACCAGTTATCAAAGCTACTACAGGAGCACATTACTACGGTCATGAGGCGCTATTCCGGAAAAGTGTTCGCCTGGGACGTGGTTAACGAATCGTTCCTGGCAAACGGCAACGTTGAGCCTTCGATCTGGTTTGACAGTCCGGGCATCGGTCTCGCCGGAAAAGAGACGGCTTACATCGAACAGGCTTTTCGTTGGGCGCGAGCTGCGGATCCAAAAGCACTGCTCTTCTACAACGACTACGATACCGAGGGCATGAATGCCAAGTCAGATGCGGTTTATGCGATGGTGAAAGACTTTAAAAAACGCGGCGTACCAATCGACGGTGTAGGTATACAAGCGCACATCCTTAACCTCGACGTGAAAGAGCTTTCATCTTTGCCAGCAAACCTGGCGCGGCTAACAGCCCTGGGGGTCCAGGTACATATCACTGAGATGGATGTCGGCTTGCGGCTTGACACGACGGGTGTACTGTTGGACCAGGCCGACCTGGCGCGGCAAGCGGACGTCTATCGTTTCGTTGCGACTACCTGCCTGCAACAGCCGGGCTGCACGGCTTTCCAGACATGGGGATTCACAGACAAGTACAGTTGGATTCCGGGTTACACAAAAGGGGCTAAGGGAAAGGCGCTGCTTTTCGATCAGGTCTACGCAACGAAACCAGCCTACGAGGCTCTGCGCGAAGTTCTAAAACGGGAGCGACGTAGAGAAACAGACGCTGGTCCATGAGTCTCGATGGGTAATTGAAATTCGATATCCAGGGTAGCCACGGCGGCAACGTTGGGCTGGAGGTCGCAACCGCTTCGCGGTACGCCGATCACTTCTGCCTGTTACATAGCTATTTTTGAGACCTGAAGGAAGTTTATGAAGAACTATCGTTGGGTCGCCACAGGTGGCGTGTTGATTTTCATCGGGCTGTTGTCTGGTGTGCCTCGCAATACTACGAGTGGGCAGAGTGGAACGCCGCCTTACAAAGATTCCTCGCTCGCTATAGAAAAGCGGGTTGATGATCTCGTTTCGCGGATGACCCTGGCAGAGAAGGTCTCGCAAATGATGAATGCCGCGCCGGCAATAGAGCACCTGGACATCCCTGAATACGAATGGTGGAACGAAGGGCTGCATGGTGTCGCGCGAGCCGGCTATGCCACGGTCTTCCCACAGGCGATTGGGCTTGCCGCTACGTGGGATACGGATCTAATGAACCAGGTAGCCGATGTGATTTCGACCGAAGCGCGCGCCAAGCACCACGAATTTGTACGGCACAATGAACACGGACGCTATAAAGGTCTTACCTTCTGGAGTCCGAACATTAACATCTTTCGCGACCCGCGCTGGGGGCGAGGGCAAGAGACCTATGGTGAAGATCCATATTTGACCGCAAGACTGGGAGTCGCGTTCGTCAAAGGCTTGCAAGGCAACGATCCGCGCTATCTGAAGGTGGTCGCCACGCCCAAGCACTACGCAGTTCACAGTGGACCGGAGCCCGAGCGCCATGCTTTCGACGCTAAAGTTTATGAAAGGGATTTGCGAGAAACCTATTTGCCGGCATTTCGCGCGACGGTAGTGGAGGCACAGGCAGCGTCGGTGATGTGCGCATATAACCGCACGAACACTGAGCCCTGCTGTGCTAACAATAGATTGATGATGGATATTCTGCGCAAGGAGTGGGGCTTTAACGGGTACGTTGTCTCAGACTGTGGCGCGATCACGGATATTTGGAAGGGCCATCATTTCGCGAAGTCCGAAGAAGCAGCTTCCGCCGTGGCTGTGAAAGCCGGCACCGATTTGGCTTGCGGACGAGAGTACGCGGCGCTGATCCAGGCGGTGAAAGATGGGCTAATAAGTGAAACTGAGATTGACGCCTCTCTAAAACGACTGTTAACTGCGCGCTTCCGGCTCGGCATGTTCGACCCGCCCGAGATGGTTTCGTATGCTCGCATTCCCTTCTCAGAAAACGACTCGCCCGCGCACCGCGCGTTGTCGCTCAAGGCGGCCCGAGAATCCATTGTGCTTTTGAAGAATGACGCCAACACCCTGCCGCTAAAGAAGGACGTCAGGACCATCGCCGTCATTGGGCCAAACGCAGACGCGCCTGAAGTGCTGGTAGGGAACTACAGTGGGCGACCCTCGAAATCAGTCACACCGCTTGCGGGAATTCGAAACGCCGTATCACCTAACACCAGGGTGCTCTACGCGCTTGGTTCCACTTTTACTGGCGAGGCAGTCATACCTGTGCCCGCTTCGTTATTGACCGTCGGTGGGAAAGGCACAGCGAAAGGATTCAAAGGTGAATACTTCGCGAACCAGGAATTGCAGGGCCAGCCTGCTGATGTGAGAACCGACGAGCAGATCAATTTCGACTGGGGCCGTTACAAGCCCGCGCCGCACGTAGGCGAGAACAATTTCTCAGTTCGCTGGACCGGCAAGCTCACCCCGCCCGAGTCGGGCGCTTACCGTTTGGGAGTGACGGCTGATGACGGCGTGCGTTTGTATCTGGATAACCAGCTTTTGATCGACGCCTGGAAGAGTAACCCCACCAAGACCGTCACGAAAGAAGTGAGCCTCGAGGCCGGCCGCGCTTACGATGTGCGGATGGAGTATTACCAGTTCAACCGCGAGGCGATAGCGAAATTGGTCTGGTCCTATCCTCACTTTGCTGAAAGACAGATCGAGGAAGCTGTGTCTTTGGCAAAGCAAGCCGACGTCGCCGTGGTGGTATTGGGACTTTCTGCTGCGCTCGAAGGCGAAGAGATGACAGTCAATACTGAAGGGTTTCTTGGCGGTGATAGAACGGACATCGCTCTACCTAAGGGTCAGGAGGCCTTGCTTAAGGCGGTCACTGCGACGGGCAAGCCGGTCGTGCTGGTGCTGCTTAACGGTAGTGCGCTCGCGGTTAACTGGGCCAATGATAATGTGCCGGCGATTCTGGACGCGTGGTATCCCGGTGAAGAAGGTGGTACCGCACTCGCGGACGTTCTGTTCGGAGACTACAATCCCGGGGGTCGGCTTCCGGTTACCTTTTACAAATCAGTAGATCAGTTGCCTCCATTCACTGATTACAACATGAGCGGTCGAACGTATCGCTACTTTAAAGGAGACCCGCTCTATCCATTTGGGTTCGGACTGAGTTATACGAAGTTTAAGTATGACAATCTAAAGCTCAGCGCTAACAACGTCAAAGCGGGCGATGATCTGAGGATAACCGCTGAGGTCCGGAATGTTGGTGAACGGGCCGGCGACGAGGTTGTGCAGTTATACCTTTCAGATGTTGCTGCTACTGTACCGGTCCCGATCAGATCCCTTGCCGGAGTCAAGCGAATCTTTCTCAAGCCCGGAGAAAGACAAATTGTTTCATTCGTGCTCACCAGCGAGCAGATGTCGATCATCGACGACAGTGGCAAGCGACTTATTGAACCGGGCGAGTTTCTGATGAGCGTTGGCGGCCAACAACCCGGATTTAGGAAAGGGCGAGATACGCAAACTACGGATGTAATCATGGCTCGATTTGCCGTAACCGGAAAAGTTTTGGAGATCCGTTGATGACCGCGCGTCGAACTTTAATCGCTATCCAACTTCACTTTTATGACTTGGAAACAACGTTGGCATCATTTTTACGCGAGAAGTGGGTTATCATCGCGGCGCATCGTCAGAATGGTCCGTGGAGCGGCGAAACACTCGATTCGTCCGCCGTATGGACGCCGACTTACGCAAAGCGCTCGGGCGCCTTCATGGGCCACCGCATGATCGCGGATTTGGCGAACCTGAAAGTTGGTGCGAATGATGGTACGCTACGCGTCAAGGATAAAATCCGGCTAGGTTACCTGGCGAACGTAAAACGTTCTGAGTTTGAAAGCTCTTACGCAACGCTGAGGGTTACGAACCGTTACGTTCTTGCCGGTTTTTCGTCGGGCACTGCTGTATTTGGGCATACAAAATATGACGGCAGGTTCAGAAAACCACGACCCAGTCGACGCAGTCATGCGAAAGCAACACGCTGGGTTTAACCAAACTCCACATGAGGTGCACATGAAACTTACCACTTCTATTACGCTTGTTTGTTTGATCCTTCTCGTTTGCGGTGTTTCCTGCAGGCAGAACAAATCGACTAAGAGGCTCGCCTTTGTGACGAACAACGCGTCTGACTTTTGGGCCATCGCGCGGAAGGGAACAGAAAAGGCGAATGGGGAACTACCCGACGTCAGCGTGGAGTTTCGTATTCCTCCGGACGGGACTGCTGCCGAGCAGAAACGAATCGTCGACGATCTGC
>WNFU01004955.1_pt1 | contig 16791 bp, 17 predicted proteins | sample 5400121 | NCBI WGS metagenome assembly WNFU01 (sample SAMN13153360, study PRJNA577476) | soil metagenome | isolation source: 100 cm soil or saprolite under grassland replicate 1 | place: USA:California | collected 2016-06-15
AAAGGCTTCGGCCAGATGTGCGATCTTGACCATGGGCGTGATGCCACCCTTCAAGGCCACGTCGCCACGCAGCATGTCTGTCCCGTGCTGGCGGATCCACTCGGTGTACCCGTACATGCCATCGGGCGAGTGCTCCGTGGCAAGAATGGGAATCCGAAGCCGCGGTCGCAGCTTCGTGTAGCCGTACAGGTCATCCTCCGCCAGCGGGTCCTCGTACCAGTAAAAGCCCATCTCCTGAACCGCCAGACCCACGCGCACCGCGTCCTCGTACCCGTACGACCACATGGAATCGAGCATCAACACCATCGAGTCGCCTACCGCATCTTTGACTCCGGCGCAGATCTCGAGGTCCACCTTCGGCAGACCGCGCGGATGGATCTTGTACGCCGTCCAGCCGGCATCCCGAAAGTGCAGCGCTTCGTCGACGTAGTCCTGCACGCGCGGCATCACTGCGGAGGACGCGTATGCGGGGGCGCTCTCGCGGCACGTTCCCAACAGTCGATGAATGGGCAGGTTGGCGACTTTGCCGGCGATATCCCACACGGCAACGTCCACCGCACAGATCGGTGATTTTCATATCGCGCCCAGCCTACCGCGCCAGGAGGTAGTCGGCGATTTCCTGTGGATGCGACAGCATCGAGTAATGGCCAGCGTCGATCTCTGCGTAGGTGCCGTGCAGTCGTTCGGCGGTCCGCCGCTGATGCACTTCTGGGGGCAGCGGACTCCGCGTGCAGCGCAGCACGTCGACCTGCCACGAGCGCGACCAGAAGTCGCGCAGGTCAACTGGATCGTCGGTCGGGCCGATCGCCTGCTGCGTATATCGCGCGGCTGCCCAGTCGCCTACTTCACCGGCGACGTCGGCAAAGATCGTCGTCCGCGCCTGTTCCGGCGGCGGACCATACACGCCATTGCGTCGATCATGCGGCTGCCGCGAATTCACGATCGGCACTGATTCACCGGGCAATGGCACCAGTGCGTCGATGAAGACCAGGCGCCTGATCCGCTCGTGCACTGACGGCGCAGCTTGCGCAACGACCATGCCGCCGATGCTGGTGCCAACGAGAACCGCATCCTGCAGGTCTTCGTAGAACAGCAGGTCGGCAAGTTCGGCGCCGTGCTGCTCCAGGGTGAGCCCGGCCGCGCCAGTCCGCCGCCGTTCCGCCGAGCCGTCGAGTGTGGGTCGATAGACCTGATGGCCTGACTGTTCCAGCCGCTGCGCGACCAGTTTCCAGATCCAGCCACCCTGATACGAGCCGTGGACCAGAACGTAGGTGGTCATGCGCGGTGCATGACCAGTCGCGGTGTTTTGCGGATCAGCATGTCGTCTTCATCGAGCATGCTAGTGGACCAACTGACTATCAGCCGCCGATGATCTCGACCGTATCGCCATCTTGCACCACGTGGTCGCGGCCAACCCGCTGGCCGGGGTAGCGGGCTGAGGGGCCCCAAACGCGCGCCGCTCGGAAGTGGCTCGCGATGTCCGAGTGGATCGCCTGGGCGACCTCGAGTGCCGTTGCTCCCGTGGGCAGCGCTTCGGGAAACTCGGCCGCTTCGGCGCCGTGGCGCAGGTAGACCCGCATCAGGCCCGTCAATGCCCACGCCGCGCGTTTGAGGCGCTCGAGGCTGGCGTCGTCCAGGATCGATGTCGGCACCACGGGCAGACCCCCAAACCGCCTGGACAGTTCGGCCGGACTTGACTGCTGGACCTCGTCCACCTTGGTGACAGCGAGCAGGGCAGGCCGGACGATATTCGCCCCTTCGACCTCGGCGATCACGGCTTCGAGCGCTTCGGTCGATGCCGAGGCATCCTGGCAATAGACGATCGCGTCGGCTCCTCGCAGCACGCCAAGGAAGGCGCGACCTCCGCCCCGCCCCTCGTTGGCGCCTTCGACCAGGCCAGGAATCTCGACAAACTGGACCAGGATGCCATCGATGCGAACGAGCGCAGGCACGGGACGCAAGGTCGTGAACGCGTAATCGCCGACTTTGATCTGGACGTCGGACAGCGCGTGCAGGAGTGAAGACTTGCCCGCGTTCGGCGGACCGACCAGCGCGATCTGCGCGGCGCCCTCACGGCGCACAGCGATCGAATCACGATGGACGACTTTTGCCCGCAGGCGCGTGGCATCTAACTCTCCGAGTACCCACTTGCGGATGTCCGCGTACGGGCCGTTCTTATAGTCAGGCAGGTCGCCAACAATGGCGCGCAGCTCACGCACGCGGTCGCTGCCGTCCTTGCCGACGAGTCGTCGGCGGATGAGCTGCATCTGGGTTCGATGGGGCATGGGCATTGATCGATCGTCCTTCGGCTATACGGCGATAGCAGGAGGCTCGGCCCATTGAACGTCAGGACTGTGGGTCAGTCCGGGACTGGGGCACGCGTCGCTCTCCCGCTGCTTACAGAGACGCGCTGAAATGCAAACAGCGGATTAGCCGTTGAGGCGACAAACCGTCGAGCGCCAGTCGAGCTCGCTCATCCTTATCTCACAAAGCTGAAGTCCCCCGCGCCGGGCGCGAGCGCGCCGAAGGATAGCATGCAACATGCCCGCGCTACGCATTCACCCGCGGATCTTCCAGATCGCCGCGCCGTTCGAAGGCAACGGGATCGTCAACTGCTATCTGATCGACGCGCCCAAGAGGGCCATTATCGACACCGGTACCGCGAGCGTGCCACGCGCTTCGCTGCTGCCGGCCCTCGAGGAGATCGGCTGGCAACCCTCCGACCTGCGGATCATCATCAACACCCACGTCCACGCAGACCACGCGGGCGGCAACGCCGACATGCTGGAAGCGAGCGGCGCCGGCATTCACGTCCACAGTGCCGACGCGGAGTTGACCGACCGCGACAAATACCTCGAGAAGTACTGCCGCGACACGCTTCGCCTCATGGGCCAGGCGGAGCAGATTTCACAGAGTGAAGCGGTCCAATTGCAGATGCTCGGTCGCGAATGGGGCGTCGAGCGGCGCCTGGAGGAGGGCGACGTGATCGACCTCGGTGGCGACGTGCGACTGACCGTGGTGCATACGCCCGGCCACACACCCGGCTCGGCGTCGTTCTACTGGGAGAGCGAGAGCATCCTGTTCAGCGGAGATGCGGTCAATGGCCGCGGCGGGCGCTCGCCGGGCTTTCCCCTGTACTTCGATGCACTCGACTACGTCAACTCCATCAAGCGGCTGCGCGATATGCCGATTCAGACCCTCGCGCAAGCGCATCGCTACCGCTGGTCGGCGCAGACGCAGGAAGCCGTCCGCACCGGCCCCGAAGTGCACCAGACACTGGACGACTCGATGGCCGCCTGGCAGGCGATCGATCGTGCGGTCAAGGACGAGTTAACGGCAAGCCCGAGCATCGCGTTCCCGGACCTCGTGCAGCACGTGGTTCGCGAAGTCGCACCCGCACTGGGCAATGATCCAGACGCTGAGGCACTGCCGGCTGGCGCGGTGGCGACAATCGCGGCGCACGCCCGCACGGTGCGCCAAATCCACTAACAGGCTGATGAAAAGATCCTTCGACAGGCTCAGGACGATCCTTCGACAAGCTCAGGATGAGCGGGCTCATGGTGAGTGCTGAGCTTGACGAAGCAACGAATCCAGAGCGGGACCGCCTTTTCATCAGCCTGCTAAGCGCCGCCAGCAGCCTCATCGGTGCCGACTTTACGGTGAACCTTCAGTTCGAGCCCTCGCCTGCGCGGAGCAGCCCGTGCTCGACCACCCAGACGGCGAGTTGTGACCGCGAGTGCAGACCCAACTTATTCAGGACATGCGTCACGTGGGCTTCGGCCGTGCGCACCGAAACGGAGAGATCGTTGGCAATCTCCTTGTTCGACAGCCCGCGATTGACCAGCAGCGCCACGTCGAGCTCGCGCCGCGTGAGCGGGATGCGCGTGGCCGACGGCTTCTCGGCACACGCGATCGACAGGTCGATGGCAGAGTCCCTGCCCAGCGCGCGTCCCGCCGCCCACGCAGCCTCGAATGCATCGTGGCCGAGCGTCTGACGCAGGCTCGCCACTCCTCGCTCATAGCTCGAGCGTTCGGCTGGCGGTAGCGGCAGCCGCATTGACAGGCGCAAGGCATCGGCTGCGCCAAACAGTTGCGCGGCCCGCTCGGCGTCGCCGCGGCTCAGGCACTCGGCCACGAGCTCGAGGCCAGCGGGCAGGTCGCGCCGATTGCCCAAGACGCGGTAGCCGCGCAGGCTACGGGCGGCAAGCGTTAGCGCCTGGTCAGGTGCGTCGCGCCGCTGCGCGACCCGCGCACGCAGGTACAGGGACGTGTTTACGCCTTCCTCGCATCCAGCCGCCTCGAGCAGTTCGGCGCCCCGTCGATGTGCCTCCAGCGCGCGCTGCAGCTGGCCGCGCAATTGCTCGGCTTCGCCAATGTGGTCCCACACGTGGCCTACCAGGTGATTCTCCCCTAACGCCTGCAGAATCTCGAGCGACTCGCCCAGGACGGCCGCGGCCCCATTGCCGTCGCCTCGCCGTGAGGCAACATTACCCAGCACTCGTAGCACGCGCGCGACCTTCAGCCGGTCCCCGAGTTGGCGCGAGCGAGCCAGGCTGTCGCGCAGCAGCTCTTCCGCACGCTCGTATTCGGCCATATCCCGATACACCGTGGCGAGCCCGAGCTGGGCTTCCGCGACCCCGCGCTCGTTGTCGAGTGACTGCCACAACTCGAGCGCCGCCTGGAGCCGGGCTCTGGCGGTGTCGAAGTCAAACTGCTCGGCAGCGAAGGTGCCGGCCCAGTACAAGGCGCGGCCGCGCGCCCGCGGGCTCGCCCGATCGCCTTCGATTGCGGCAATGGCGTCCTCGAGCCAACGCCGACCCTCGGACCGATAGCGGTGTCCGCGGATCTGCCAGAAGTAGCTGCACGCGACGGCCATCGCAAGAGCCTGTTCGATGGAGCCGCTGCTCAGCGACCACTGCAGCCCAGCACGCAGGTTGTCCTGCTCGCGATCGAGTACTTCTAGCCACTCGCCCTGGCGCGGTCCGTTGAGGTCCGCGTCAGCCTGCTCGGCTAGCGCCAGGTACCAGTCGCGGTGGCGGTCGCGGATGAGCGAGCCCTCCGCCGCGCCGTCGAGCTGCTCGACGGCAAACTGACGCAGCGTCTCCAGCAACCTGTAGCGGGCGGAGCCTTCCTGACCTTCGGCTTGCACGAGCGATTGATCGACGAGACGAGCAAGATGATCCAGGACGTCCTCGCGCGCTACCCCGGCGTCGGCACAGACCGACTCGGCCGCCTCGAGCGTCCAGCCGCCAGCAAACACTGCCAGGCGGCGGAAGACGACCTGGTCGACGGGTGCGAGTAAGTCGTGGCTCCACGTCACGGTGGCGCGGAGGGTGCGGTGACGCGGATCGCCGCGCTGCGCCGCGTTGCCTAACAGGTGGAACTGATCGGCGAGCCGATGCTCGATCTGCTCGATGCCGAGCGCGCTCATACGCGCCGCTGCCAATTCGATTGCCAAGGGGATGCCATCGAGTCGGCGGCAGATCTCCGCCAGCGTGCGCGCATTGCGATCGGTCACGACGAAGGTCGGCAGCGCCAGGCGCGCGCGTTCGACGAACAGGCGGGCCGACTCCGCCGCAGCGACCTCGTCCGAACCACTTCCGGCATGTGCCGGTGGCAAGCCGAGCGGGGGCACTCGCCAGCAGGTCTCGCCGGCAAGCCCCAACGGCTGGCGGCTGGTGGCAACGATCCGCAGGTGCGGACAGTTCCGCAGCAGGTCTTCGGCGAGGTCTGCACAGGCTTGGATAAGGTGCTCACAGTTATCGAGCAGCAACACGATGCGCGTCTCGCGCAGTGCCTCGCGCAGTGTCTCTCGCAGTGGCTGATCCGGGCGTTCGCGGATATCGAGTGAGGCGGCGACGGCTTGCGGTACGAGCGCCGGATCGCCGAGCGCGGCGAGTTCGATGAGCCAGATGGCATCGCACGCCGGCTCGCGCTGGAGCTCGTGCGCGAGTTGGAGCGCCAGCCGCGTCTTACCGATGCCGCCCGCACCGACCAGGGTGAGCAGGCGAGCGGTCTCGCACAAGTGCCGCAGCTCGCGTAGCTCGCGCTCGCGACCGATAAAAGTCGTCAACTGGATCGGGACGTTCGACGCCACCGCGGGTGCAGCGCAGGGTATCGCGGCCGCACCGCCGTGGTCATCGAGCTCGCGCTCTCTGGGCGTGGTGGTGTACGGTCAGTCGTCTAGCCCGAGATCGTCGATGCCCGTCACGGCCTGGGACCACTACACGGTGCGCTCGAAAGACGCCGATGCGTCGTGGGCCTTCTATGAGCGCGCGCTGGGTCTGAACGTGCGAACGCGCGAAGGCTTTTCCGTACCCGCGTTCATCGTGTCCATCGGTGATCGGGAAGTGGTCCACGTATTTCAGGCCTCGCCAGAGATGGAGGCCATCTTCGACAGGCTGCCGCCTGCCGAGCACCTGCAAGGCTGGAACACGGGTCGCTTGCACCACGTCGAGTTCTGGGCAACGGACCTCGCCGGTGTGCGCGATCGCCTCGCCGCGCACGGTGTGCAGGTGAAGGAACGAACCCTGCCAGATAAGCACCAATTGCAGATGAACGATCCCGACGGCATCGAAGTCAATCTCAACTTCCCGCTGTCGGAAGTCGCGTCTGCGTAGCGGTCATGGCACTCTGCGAGCACGCCCCGCTGAGCTTGCAATGACGCGCGTCGCGCGCGTATCGCCGTTCCTGGTCGATTCCGGCGGCGCCAAGAATTGGCTGTTCGTCAAAGTTGACACCGACGACGGCCTGGTTGGTTGGGGTGAGGCCTATACCCAGGCTGACCGCGACGGCGCGATGCTCGCGCACCTGACCGAGATGGGCCGCCACCTCGTCGGCCGCGATCCGTTCGCGATAAAGCACTTCACGTCGGTGATGTACCTGGACTACGCGTTGCGTCGGCCGGCAATGGACTTCTGGTCGGCGCTGAGCGCGCTCGAGCACGCCTTGTGGGACATCGCCGGCAAAGCGTGCGGCCAGCCTGTCTACAACCTGCTCGGTGGCCCGTGCCGCGACCGGATTCGCGTGTATGCCAACGGCTGGTCCGACGGCGCCAGCACACCCGATGCGCTCGCGCGCTGTGCGGCGGATGTTGTCGCCCGAGGTTTTTCCGCGCTGAAGTTCGACCCGTTCACAAATCCATGGCGAACCCATATCGGCCGCGCCGAAGAAGAGCTGGCGGTGGAGCGCGTGCGGGCCGTGCGCGAGGCGGTCGGCAAGAGTGTGGAGATTCTCATCGAGGTGCATCGCCGACTCGCGCCCAACGAGGCAATCCGGGTGGCCGAGCGACTGGCGCCGTTCGAACTATTCTGGTACGAGGAGCCGATCGACGCTGAGGACATGGCCGGCCTGGCGGAGGTGCGCCGGCGGATCTCGTTGCCGGTGGTCACTGGCGAAGCTCTGTACAGCAAAGCCCAATTCGCGGAGGTGTTCGCGCAACGGGCCGCGGACATTCTGAATCCGGACGTGTGCAGCTGTGGCGGGATCCTGGCGCTCAAAGAGATCGCCGCGATGGCCGAGCCGTGGCACGTCACGGTTTCACCGCATAATTACAACAGCACGACGATTGGTCTCGCGTGCACGCTCCAGGTCAGCGCCTGCATTCCCAATTTCCTGATCACCGAGTACTTCGTCAACTTCGAAGCTATGGGCAGCGAGATCGCGCGGAGCGCATTCGAGGTCCGCGACAGCTACATTGACCTGCCAACCGGGCCCGGCCTGGGCATCGAGCTCGACGAGGCTGCGTTGAGCCGGCACCCGGTCGGCGACCGACGACGGCGGCACATTCGCACATTCGACGAGGAACGGTGAAGATCACCAACGTCACCGCCTCGCACCTGCCAGGTACGCGTTATGCGTGGGTCTTTCTCCATGTCGATACCGACGCGGGCATTCGCGGGCTCGGCCAGGTTTCGAGCGGACCGCACAGCGCGCTCGTGGCCGCCGCGGCCAGCCGCCTCGGTCCGCTGCTGATCGGCGAAGACCCATCGCGCATCGAATACCTGTGGCACAAGCTGTACGCCAGCTTCAATTCGCTGGGATCGGTCGGCTTCGTTTCGGCGCTGATGAGCGGCGTCGACATCGCACTCTGGGATATCCGCGGCAAGGCGCTCAACCTTCCGATCTACGAGTTGCTCGGCGGCAGGTTCCACGACCGACTGCAGCTCTATAGCAACGGGTGGTTCACCGGCTGCACCACTCCCGAGGAGTTTGCGCGAGCCGCGAAGCGGACCGTCGACGCTGGGCACACGGCGCTCAAGCTCGATCCGTTCCGAGGAGGCCACGCGTACCTGTCGCGGTACGCCGCCAGCTATCCACCGGAGGATGACGAGGACGCGGTTGGTACGGTGGCGCAGATCCGCGAGGCGATCGGCGACGGCGTGGAGATCTACATCGACGCGCACGGTCGTTTCGACGTGCCAACGGCCGTGCGATTGGCGAACAAGCTGGCTCCATACCGCATCGGCTGGTTCGAGGAGCCGGTACCGCCGGAGAACTGGGATGCGCTGCGCCAGTTCCGCGATCGATCGGATGTGCCCGTTTGCGTGGGCGAGCGGCTCTACACGCGCTGGCAGTTCCGACCGGTCCTGGAGCAAAAACTGGCCGAGTACATCATGCCGGACATCATTCGCACCGGTGGCATCTCCGAGATGAAGAAAATCGCCAGCATGGCCGAGGCCTACTTTGTGCCCGTCAGTCCACACGATGCGACTGGGCCGATCACGTTGATCGCGGGTGCGCACGCGATGTTGACGACGCCGAACTTCTTCCGACTCGAGATTGCCTATTCGGAGCTCGAGGTGTACCAGCAGATCGTGGAGCCACCGTTCGACGTGGCGCAGGGCTTCATGAACGTGTCGGATCGACCAGGTCTGGGGCACGAGCTGCGCGCGGAATACCTGGCGAACGGTGTGCCGTACTGACGTGCTCAGCGTTGCTGCATCGAGTCTCAACTAAGCCCAGCTTCGCGGGCGCGCAGAATAGCGGCTGTTCGATCGGCGACCTGGAGTTTGGTCAGGATAGCGCGTCGATCGAGATCTACTGCAGGCGCGTACCCGTTCGGGCGCCCGCGACAACCTCGCGAATGGTGTCGGCGACCACATTGGCGTGCTCGCGATCGGAGATCAGGTTTTCGTGCGTAGCGCCGACGACAATGCGTTGCATGCTGTTGGAGGACAACCCCGGCAGCTCGGACTGGAGCGCGGTCAGGACTTCGCCATACAGCGGCTGCTCGGTGACGCTGAGCACCGCCAGCGGCAAATCACTCAGCGTTCGAGCGCCATTGACCTGCGGTCGCGTCAACTCGTCCCAGACGGCTAGCCCATCCGCGGCAACGGCAGAGGACCTGGGCAGCGCGAAAATTGCCTTCATCTGCGTATACTCGGCTGGCGGCAGCCCGGCAGCGACCTGTGGCGTGATCATGTCGACCGCGCGCAAAAGCCCGAACCAGGACAGCACCGATAGCACCCGGCTCGAAGCGCCCGGCACGTGTCCGCCAAGCGATGACGGAATGTGCGCCCACTGGTCAGGATGCGAGGCGTCAACCAGCACCATGCCCACGACCTCCGTGGGGTAGAGGTCGGTGAAAGCCCGAGCAACCAGCCCGCCATATGAATGTCCAGCGAAGACGTACGGCGCATTGATCCCGGCGCGCTCCAACGCGATGTGCAACTCTTCGGCACTGCGTCGCGCGTCGCGCGGCATCGGCCCAGGTTCGCTCCAACCCAGTCCGGCGCGATTGTAGGAGACCACGGGCGACGACGCGGCGAGGGCCGTCTGGACCCCATACCAGTTCGTGGAAAACGAGGCCATGCCTGCTTCGAGGAGTACAGTGGGCCCAGCGTGGTCTTCACCTGTGACCTGCAGGTGGAGGCGGTGCCCGCCAACGTCGATCAAGCGGCCAGGCGGCGGATACTCTCGCGAGTCCCGCGCCGTGGCAATGGCTTGATAGATGGCGCCAAGCGCGGCCGCCAGAACAAGGGCGATTCCGACGGCCTTGAGACAAGCTCCTAACAGGCCACGGAACCGAAACCTCTTGTTAGGCAGCTCGGAGTCGCCGGACACGTCGTCGCATGGATCATGGTGATGCCCTTTCCCGCAGTAGCCGCAACAGCATGGTCATCTCCTCGTGCCCGCGTGTGAGGGTGGCAGAACTGCTCCAACTCCGCGGACATACGCAGGTTGTCACCGCTACCGGTCGGACCGAGTAGCAATAGCGGCGGACCAGGCGGCGGCCAGCGTGGCGGCGCTGAAGTCCGCCTTGGGTAGGTAGGCCGCCGCTCCGCATGTCACTGTCAGTGAGGAATAGTCCGCCGCCTCGTAGGTGGATAGCAGCATGATCACGGGCACGCCCTCGACCGCGGCGTCGAGGATGCGGCTGGTGGCCGTAGGTCCATCCATACCCGGCAGGTGAACGTCCATCAGCACCAGATCGGGCGCCAAAACGAGAGCCGCTTCGACCGCCGCTTCGCCCGTATCGACCTCACCCGCGACCTCGAATCCGGATAAGCGCTCCAAAACTCTGCGGGCGGCGCGACGGAACGATGCCTGATCATCCACGAGAAGGACGCGCACTACTCTCACTCAGGCAGTGTCACATGGGGCCGGGTTGAGTCGCCTCAGCCTACAGGTTGATTCGTGTGCCAGGGTCGCGCGTGCCGAGACGAGCGCAGCGGCGTATGCTGGCGCGAGCATGACCATCCGAGTGGTGCTTGCCGAAGACAACCTCCTGGTGCGCGAGGGAGTGCGGCGACTGCTCGAGACGCGCAGCGATGCCAGCATCCAGGTGGTCGCGAGCTGCGGCGACCTCGGGACTTTGCTCGTGGCCGTCGACGCCGAGCAGCCGGACGTCGTCATCACCGACATTCGTATGCCCCCCACGTTTACCGACGAAGGTCTCCGGGCAGCTGCGGAGTTACGCACAACCCATCCGCAAGTTGGGGTGGTGCTGCTGAGCCAGTTCGACGCACCCGTGTACGCACGGGCGCTGCTCGAAGAAGGCTCGGCCGGGCGGGCGTACTTGCTGAAGGAGCGCGTGTCCGATCCGGAGCAGCTGTTGGCCGCGATCCGCGAGGTAGCGCGCGGCGGATCGGTCATCGACCCCAAAGTAGTCGAGACGCTCGTAGCTGCGCTCGGTGAGCTGGAACCGGAGGCCGAAACGCCCGCGGCTCCAGCAGCGACAACTCCTCGTGGGTCAGCGACGGGAGCGTACGAGACCCTCACCGAGCGGGAGCTCGAGGTACTAGGGCTGATCGCCCGGGGTGATTCTAACCAGGAGATTGCCCGCAGGCTGGTCATCACGATGGCCACGGTCAAGACGCACATCAACCACCTGTTCGGCAAGCTCGGAGCGGAGAGCCGTGTTCAGCTCGTGGTGCGGGCCAGGTCTCTTGGACTCGCCGCAATCTAGCCGCTCGGATTCCGAGGCTGTTTTGACCCGACCCGCGACACGAAGTGTGATTAAAGCTGCTCGCGTCCGAATCGCCAGAGTGCGCCCGCAGCAAACAGCAAGCTGAGGATCGCGGCGCTGCCCAGCGCAGCGTATGACGGGAGTGGCCGTTCTAGAGCTGCCGACGCCGCCACGGTGCCAAGGCTGTGCGGCAGGTAGGTCGCGAGCGATCCGCCCACGAAGCTCGCGAGCAGGTTTTGTCCGAAGATGAACGCCAGCGCGATGCCAACGACTGCGCCGCGCGAGCGAACAAACGCGGCTGAACAAAATCGTAGAGACGCAGTCGTAATAGCGCGGGTCCTGCGCCAGGTATCCGACGTTGGCGAGTCGCGGTGCTGTCGCGGACGATGTCCCGCGCGCGTCCTGCTCGCGATACACGAGGGACTCGTGAGTGGCGCCGCTGATGTGCGGGTGCGGCGGGGCTCGCGACCGGAGTCGTTCGCCCCGCCGTGAGTGGGACTCGGCTTAGAACCGGAAGCCGAGCATGTTGATGCCGTTCAGGTACGCGACGACTCCTACGGCTGCGAGAGCGATAACCGTGTAGTGCAGCCGACCGACGATGCCCCAGGCATTCGTCCGCCAGGCCAGCGCTGCGCAGATGACGACGCCGACGGTCGCTATGGCTCCCGCGATGCCGAGCCTGAGAGCCAGCAGCAGCTCTTGCGGCAAGCTCGGATTGAGGACTCGGATGTCGCCCAGGAGGGTCATGAGCAGACCGCCTATTGCCGCCACCAGAAGCAGCATGGCGACGAAGGCTAGAGGCCGTGCCCAACGCTCCGTCGCGTTCGAGCGCTTACCCCGCCGACGGAGCAGTCCAATTGCGGCGCCGATCGGCCACGCGACGATGGCCGAAGCAAATAGCCCCAGCGCTGCGATGACCGCGAACATCTGGGTCGTTTGCACGCCGTACCACGGCAGCCGCTCGTACGCTTCGACTGGTCGATCACCGTCGAACAGCATCGCAATGTGGCCTGTCTCATCCTTGTCGAAGGCGAGCAGGCTCTGACCGCGATCATGAAGTTGGCCACGTCTGAGGCGGTGGTGCTGAAGGCGGACGCGGGTGCGAGCTGCAGGTATTCGAACGCCTGCGGCGAGGCTGCGCCTTCCTCGTCGGCCGTGTAGCCAGTCGCGGCGATGGTCGCGAGCGCGCTGGGCAACGGTTGCGCGAATGTGCTGTTGCCCATCTCGAGCGGTCGCAAGACGTGCTCGGCCATGTACTTCTCGAACGGCATGCCGGAGGCCTGCTCGATCAGGTGGCCCGCCAGCGCTGCGCCATAGTTCGAATAGGCGATGCGGCTCCCGGCCGGGTAAATCCGCGCCGGCAGCGTGCTGGCCAGGGACGTGCCAAGCGGCTGCAGTTGAGCAGCACTCGCAACATAGGTGGCACCGTTGCTGGCATGCTCCTCGAACCCAGCGGTGTGGGCCAGCGTGATGGGCTCCGGGTAGGTTGCCGGAATCTTGAACGTCGTGAGATACGTGTTGACGTCGGCATCCAGGTCGAGCTTGCCCTGCTCGACGAGTTGCATGACCGCCGTCCACGTGAACGTCTTGGCGATCGAGCCCGGGCGGAAGACGGTTGCATCGGCCTTCGCAGGTGCTGCCTAGCTAGGAACGTATCGGCCCCGCGGCGGCCCTGGTGCGCGCCTGAGGCATGGTTGCGTGGGTCATCTAGGACTCCTTTCGTCCATCGCCACAGTGGGCCGCGGCTAGGTGGAGGCGCCTCAGCCTGGTGGTGGAACCCGGGGTTGACGCCGGCGCCGCACCTTGACGTGGCTAACTTGGTTAGCTAAGGTGTGGCTAACTAAGTTAGCTAAGGAGCGACGCGATGTCCGTGGCTGAGCGCGCCCCCGTGGCCAGGCGTCAGCAGATCGTGGACGCCGCGCGGCGGATCCTCGAAGAGCACGGCGAAGACGCGCTCACCATGCGCCGCATCGCAGACGCACTCGGGATTCGCGCTCCGTCCCTATACAAGCACTTTCCCGACAAGGCCAGCGTCGAGGTGGCACTCATGCAGATCGGACTGCAGGAGGCGGGCGCCGCCATGGAGCCGGCGCTGCGTTCGCCCAATCAATTGGCTGCTCTCCTGGACGCGTACCGGAGGTTCGCGGTTAAGCACCCCCATCTCTACCGTCTGATGACCACCCGACCGCTCCCGCGTGAGCGACTCGCGCCGGGCGTGGAAGCCGGCGCGGCGGCGCCGCTCATGGCCGCTGTAGGGGGCGACCTGGATCGCGCACGTGCCGTGTGGGGCATGGCGCATGGACTCGCGCTGCTCGAGCTTGACGGACGCTTACCGCCTGATGCCGACATCGACGCCGCGTGGCAGATCGGCATGCAGGCGTTCGGCACCCACTGAAAGGACACTTTGTGAAAACGCTGCACGCCTCAATCGACATTGACGCGACGCCCCAGCGCGTCTGGGACATCCTGACTGACTTCGACGCCTACCCCACGTGGAACCCGTTTGTCACGCGCATTGCTGGCACACCCCAGGTCGGAGCGCGCCTGGACGTACGACTCGAGCCACCGGGCGGCATGAGCATCACGATGCACCCCACTCTCCTGGAGGTCGTGCCAGCGAGCAGCCTGCGCTGGCTGGGCCATCCACTCGTACCAGGTGTCTTCGACGGCGCACACCACTTTTTGCTCGAGCCTCTCGAGGACAACCGCACGCGATTCATTCAGCAGGAGCGCTTCACCGGACTGCTTGTCTCAGTCTTTGCGTCGAGCCTCGACAAACACACCCTGGCTGGATTTCACGCTATGAACGCGGCGCTCAAAGCACGCGCGGAAGTAAACAGCATGGTGGCGCCGCCCGCAGTGCAAATGGCGGTGTGAGCACGCTGCATGTCAACGATCAGATTGCTGACTCCCGACGGCGGAGGCGCGTTCGAGCGACTGAGAAGCGCCTTCGCGATCGACTGCGTCACTACCGCGCATCGGAAGGCGACCGGACACGGTCGTGCCTGCTCCGGGCTTGGATCGCACGTCCAATCCGCCTCCCATTGCCGCAAGCCGGTCGGCGATGTTCTGGAGCCCTGATCCCGGCGCGGTCGTGGCCTGGTCGAACCCCGGGCCCTGGTCGGTCACAGAAAACACGAGCCAGCCGTCATCGCTCGCAAGCTCCACCCTGGCTGGTGCATCAGGTGCGTACATGGAACAGTTCTGGAGCGCCTCCAGTATGCAGAAGTAGACGCCCGCCTCGAGCTCCGGCGTAAAGCGCCTCGTGCCGAGCACCGCGTCGGTTTCAAAGGTGGGTCTGGGCGACACTTTGGCAACATGGGCCTCGAGCGCCGCCGCCAGACCGCGGTCTGCCAGCGCCGTTGGGAATATTCCGCGGGCCAGGTCACGCAGCGTTCCAAGTGCTTCGTTGGCTTGCAGGCTGACCTCTTCCAGAAGGCTTTCGGCCTCAGCTGGCTCGGTTCGCACCAACTCCCGCGCCAACCGCGCGGTTACCGCTAGCGCGACAAGACCCTGCTGGGCGCCATCGTCGAGGTCGCGCTCCAGACGCCGCCTCTCAGCATCCTGGGCAGCGACGATACGCTGCCGCGACGCCTGGAGCTCCTCCAGGCGGGATTGGAGCTGAAGGTTGAGTCTGACATTCTCCAACGCGGGTCCTGCCTGCGCTGCAAGATCGGACAGCAGCTTCTCTTCCGCGCGTGTCAAGCGTTCTCCCGGAGGCTTGGTTACCGCGGGCGAGCCGTGGTGTAGCACGAGAACGGTGCGCTCGAAAGTCTCGGACGTCGTGCCTTGTGGCCAGCTGACGACGCGATCCGCCCCGCCAGGAACATAGACGCGCACCCGGCTTCTCGCTGCCCCTACGCCCCGAGCCGCTGCTTCGGCCATGCGCGGCAGAACCTCGTCGACCGACACTGCTCCCGCCATGCGGCGCGACAGATCAGCCAGGACCTCGTACGGCGTGGCTCGCTGGCCATACACCAACCTGTTCGCCGGGCGCTGTGCCCGCTCCCGTGCAGGCTGAAAAGCAAGCGCGACCACGACCGTGGCGACCAGCGCGAGCCACAGATCGGCCTCGCCCCCGCTACTTACGACGGTACCCACCCCCAACACTAACCCGACGTCACACCCGTGATCAGCAGCGCGAGCGCCCCGTAGACGATTGTCTTATTGACGACGAGATCGATGTCGTACAGGCGGTACTTGAGCACGGCGACGCCGACAGTGATGACGAACCCATTGAGTGTCAGCAGGTACAGGATTCGGACGACCGGCTGCCACGACGGAGGCGTGAGGATAGAGGCTGCCAGGCCAGCCGCCCAGACGACGGCGGCGTACGCGATCCAGCGGAGTTGTAGGCGTTGGTCTCCGTGCGCGTTGCGCATGCGCACGATCAGGGAGGCCGCGGCGAGCACAATCGCGACTACCAGTGTCAACTGGCTCGCGCGATCGAGTGCGGGGAGGATCGCTTGCGCGCCCGCTACGAGGAAGACTGGCTCGCCCGCTGCGAATGGCAGGCGGCCAGGGTTGATAGCTTTCGCGGCCACGAGAAGGACAGCGCTCGCGGCGGACAGCCACACGACTGGACGCCACCGCCGAGACGCCAATCGACCGTTTGGGAATAACAGCAGCAGCGGTGGCACCAGCACCACGCTCACGTTCAGCACTGGGCCGAGCCAGCCTACGAGTCGACCAGCCGGAATCGACACGGCCGCTGCGTAGGCAGCGTAGTTGGACGCGAACACGTCGAACGACGCAACGAAGGCTCCGACCAGCATCATCCAGCCGATGGGGTTCGAGATCCGTTCGAGCTCGGCGAGGCGGCTGTGACGACAATGGCTCGGCACGTGACAGCGGTACACTCGAGCCCGCCTTGCGCCCTCTTCTCGGTCGCTAAGCGATGTATCCACATATCGAGCCGTACGACCACGGCATGCTGACCGTGGATGCCGTGGACCAGCTCTATTGGGAAGTGTGCGGCAATCCGCGGGGGAAGCCCGTCGTTGTCCTCCACGGTGGCCCGGGCTCCGGATGCAATCCAGGATGGCGCCGCTTCTTCGATCCTGAGGCGTATCGCGTCATCCTCTTTGACCCAGCGTGGCTGCGGTCGCAGCACCCGTGCGCGAGAAAGCCGCGCGTGACTGGTGCGACTGGGAAGATACACATGTCGCCATACGCTCCGATCATCGACCCGACCCGCGCTACGCGGACCCGGTGTTCCGGATGATCTTCGCGCGCCTGGTTACCCATTACTGGCGTCATGCCGCGTGGCTCGAGGACGGCATCCTGCAACGGAACATCGGCAAACTCGGCGATATCCCTGGCGTGCTGGTCCACGGCCGTCTGGACGTGAGCAGCCCGCTCGACGTGCCCTGGGCGCTTGC
>WNFU01010353.1_pt1 | contig 16791 bp, 18 predicted proteins | sample 5400121 | NCBI WGS metagenome assembly WNFU01 (sample SAMN13153360, study PRJNA577476) | soil metagenome | isolation source: 100 cm soil or saprolite under grassland replicate 1 | place: USA:California | collected 2016-06-15
CTCGGCCGGCTCGATCTCCTCTTCGCCGGTCCGAAGCGGCCCGAGCCAGCCCGCGAGCTCGAGCACCGCGCAGTCGTCGTGCCCGAAGTGGCGCAGCAACCACCAGAGGCGCTCCGCGCCGCCCATGTTCCCGTAGGCGACGACGAAGACCCCCGGCCCGATCCCTGCGCGGGAGGCGGCCCGGCGGAAATCCTCGGCGCTCGGCAGCGGGTGCCGTCCCGCCGGCCCCGGCGGCGCAGCGAGATCCTCGTCGACGTCCAGGAAGGACGCGCCCGGGATGTGTCCGGCCAGGTAGAGCTCCCGTCCGCGGCCGGGACTGCCGAGCTCCCAGCGGCAGTCCACGAACTGGTAGCGATATCTTGGCGGAGAACCGGGAGGCTGGTTTTTGATTTGACGGCGTAATCGACCGAAGGGGACGGCTGTCATGAAGGCCGGAGCCTATTACCACGGCGACCCGGAATAATCGCGAGCGACTCAGCTCACCTCAGGTGACCTCTGGAGATGTCCGCGAGTACGCGGGCGGTGGACAGGAGGACGAGCACTCCGGACGGGCGGTGCTTTCCCCAAGCCTTGTAGCTGTTGACTGCGTAGACGAGACCGAGCGGCCCGACCGAGGCATCGTTCCAGGCCGAGCGAGCACGCGTTGGCAGGGCGAAGCTTCTACCCGTCTTCAGATCGAGGATGCGCAGGTTCCGGCTCGAGTACCTGGGGTCGACAGAGTAGAGCGCGATCCGCCCGTAGGCCTGGAGGTGCCCCGCCTGCAGGTATGCGGCTTCTCGCAGGTGCACTTGTCCTGGTTCTCGGTCAAGCGGCCTCCTGGGCTGACTCTGCCGCGGGCACCGGACGATCGATCACCGCATCGACAAGGCTGAGGATGTACTCGAACTACTTGACCTTTGTCGAGAACGGCCGCTGACCTTCGGTCATTGGAATCTCGAGGTGATCGAGCCCTTGAACTGCTTGTTGTGCGCAGCGGCGGGTATCTGCCAGGTCCGCCGCATCCTAGAGGTCGAGCATCGGCAGGTCCAGCTCGTCGGCGCGCTCCATCGCCGCGAGCGCGGACGGGTCAGACTCCGGACACAGGTCCTGTGGGGCAGTTCCGGCACGCCAAACGCGCTGCGGAAGGCGGTCGGGCGGAGCGAGAGCGGGCGCTTGCACCGGCCGCACCAGCTCTCGCTCGAGCCCTTCTGCTCCGACCGCTCCTGTAGGAGTGGCTTCTCGCACGTGCATCTCTCGTGCTCCATCAGGCGGCCTCGGGTTCTGGGATGGACTCTGGCGTTGGCGAAGGTTGTGCGTCCGCCACCGGCGGTTCGGCCATCCCTGCGTGCTGGAGATGCTGCAACGACTGATTCCAGCCGCCAGGCACCGGGATGAAGAACTCGGGGTAGCCCCACATGCCGTGCTCGGAGACGTCGAGCCCGGCTGTCTCCGTCTCCTCCTCCACGCGGATCCCCCAGAGTCGCTTCATCGTCCAGAGGCAGCCGAACGAGGCGGAGAACGTGAACGCGCCGACCGCGGCCAAACCGAGGAGCTGCACCCAGACCTGGTGGAACGAGCCGGTGTAGACGAGGCCGCCGCTGCCCGTCTTGAGCGTCGCCGCCAGGGACGGCACCGCGAACAGCCCAGTGGCGAGGGTCCCCCAGACTCCGGAGACGCCGTGCACAGCTACCGCGCCGATCGGGTCGTCGATCCCGATCCGCTCGACCGCGAGCACGCCGACGACCGCGATCACGCCGGAGACGAGCCCGATCACGACCGCGGCCCAGGGCGCGACGAAGCCCGACGCCGCGGTGACCGCGACCAGAGCGGCCAGGACGCCGTTCAGCATCATCGAGATGTCCGGCTTGCGCAGCACGATCCAGGCGGTCACGGCGCCGCTGAGCGCGCCGGCCGCGGCGGCGAGGTTCGTCGTCAGCGCGACGTAGGCGAAGAAGCCGACCCGGTCGCCGGTGACGACGCCGAGGGTCGAGCCCGGGTTGAAGCCGAACCAGCCGAACCAGAGGATGAGCGTGCCGAGGACGGCGTAGGGGATGTTGTGGCCGGGGATCGCGTTTCCGCGGCCGCCGTCGAACTTGCCGATCCGCGGGCCGAGGAGGAGCGCGCCGGCCAGCGCCGCGAGCGCGCCCTGGTAGTGGACGACCGTCGAGCCGGCGAAGTCCTGCATCCCGAGGCCGAAGAGCCAGCCGCCGCCCCAGACCCAGTGAGAGGTGACCGAGTAGATCAGCGTGAAGAGCGCTCCGAAGACGAAGTAGACCCAGAGCTTCGCCCGCTCGGCCATCGCGCCCCAGACGATCGCCAGCGAGACGCCCGCGAAGACGACCTCGAACAGGTAGCCGGCCGCGCTCGGGATCGTGGTGAAGAAGGAGTAGGGGGCCTTGCCGGCGACGAGGAGCGAATCGATCGAGGGCGCGAAGCCGTGCGTCCCGATCAGCTTATTGCCGTCGCCGAAGGCCATTCCGAAGCCGACCGCCCAGTAGACGAGCGAGCAGACGGCGAAGATGAGCACGTTCTTGCCCGCGATGTGGGCGGCGTTCTTCATCCGGGTTAGTCCCGCCTCGAGGAAGGCGAAGCCGGCCTGCATGAACATCACGAGCACGGCCGCTACGACGACCCAGAGGGTGTTGGCGGCAAGCAGGAGGTCTGAGTTCTTCATGCGGCCGCCTCCTCCGCGTGCTCGAGCGGCAGGCCCGTGCGGTTGTGGGTGACGTGCTCGACGCGTGTCGTCCAGACGAGGCCGTCGCCGCAGTCGTTGCCGCTGCGCGCGGCGTCAGCCACGGTCGCCACAACCGCTGTCGCAAGCTCGTCCTCGACCACGAACGTGAGCAGCGCCTTCGGCAGGAAGCGCGACTCGAAGACTCGCCCTCGGTACTCGTGGGTGATCCCGCGCTGGCGCCCGTGCCCGACCGCCTCGACCACGGTCACGCCGACGTGTCCGGTCTGCTCCTCCACCGCGTCGATCACCGTCTCGACCCGCTCGCGCAGGACGACGGCCTCTACCTTCGTCATGTCACCACCTCGCTTCGTCGTTCGAGCAGGACCACGTCTCGCCAGACGCCGTCGAGCCGGCCCAGCCGCTCGCGCGTGCCGACTACGCGAAAGCCGAACCGGCGGCAGAGCGCCAGGCTCGCCTCGTTCTCGGGGAACACGCCCTCTGGATCGTCCAGATCCTGGCCCGCTCGGAGCTCTCGACGAGCGCCTGCAGGAGCGCCGTGCCGACGCCTTTCCCACGGGCCTCCTCGCTGACGTAGGCGCTGACCTCGGCCACGCCCTCGTAGCAGCACCGGTCGGAGATGGGCGCGAGCGCGATCCAGCCCGCGACCCGGCCCTCCTCCACGGCCACGAACCGGTGCTCGCCCAGGTGCCCCGCGTTCCAGTTCTTCCACGAAGGCACCTCCGTGTCGAAGGTCGCGTTCCGGGTCGCGATCCCCTCGGCGTAGATGCGCACGACCTCCGGCCAATCCCCAGGCCGGAGGTCGCGGATCTCGACTCGCGTCGCCGTCGGCAACGCCTCTAGCAGTCGTAGTAGAGGGCGAACTCGGCCGGATGCGGTCGCAGCCGCACGACGTCGACCTCGTTCTCCCGCTTGTAGTCGATCCAGGTGCGGATCAGCTCCTCCGAGAAGACGCCGCCCGCGAGCAGGAACTCGTGGTCGGCTTCGAGCGCGTCGAGCGCCTCCGCCAGCGAGCCCGGCACCTGCGGCACCTCTGAGGCATCCGCGCCGGCTTCGTCGAAGAGGTCGTAGTCAGCCGGCTCGCCCGCGTCGAGCCCCTGCTCGATCCCGTGGATCCCCGCCATCAGCATCGCCGCGAAGGCGAGGTACGGGTTCGCCGCCGCGTCCGGGCACCGGAACTCGACCCGCTTCGCCTTCGGCGACTCCGAGTACATCGGGATCCGGATGCAGGCCGACCGGTTCCGCTGCGAGTAGACCAGGTTGACCGGCGCTTCGTAGCCCGGTACCAGCCGGCGGTACGAGTTCGTCGTCGGCGCGCAGAAGGCGAGCAGCGCCGGCGCATGGGCGAGCAGCCCGCCGACGTAGGAGCGCGCGAGCTGCGAGAGCCCCGCATAGCCGGAGCGGTCTGCCATCAGCGGCGTCCCTTCCTTCCAGAGGGACTGGTGCGTGTGCATGCCCGAGCCGTTGTCGCCGAAGAGCGGCTTCGGCATGAACGTGACCGTCTTGCCCGCAGCACGTGCGACGTTCTTGACGACGTACTTGTAGGTCATCACCTGGTCGGCCATCCGCGCGAGCGGTTGGTAGCGCAGGTCGATCTCGCACTGGCCGCCGGAGGCGACCTCGTGGTGGTGGAACTCGCAGAGAATCCCGAGCCGCTCGAGCGTCAGCACCATCTGTGTGCGCAGGTCGTGCAGCGTGTCGTGCGGCGCCGGCGGGAAGTAGCCCTCCTTTGGGCGCACCGTGTAGCCGAGCCCCGGCTCGGCCGAGTTCCAGTGGCCCTCGGAGGAGTCGATCGCGTAGTGCGAGCGGTGGTCGGCGAGCTCGTACGAAACCGAGTCGAGCACGAAGAACTCGCACTCCGGCCCGAAGTAGGCCGTGTCGGCGATCCCTGTCTCGGCCAGGTACTCCTCGGCCCGGCGCGCGATCCGCCGCGGGTCCTTGCCGTAGCCCTCCTTCGTCAGCGGGTCGGCGATCTCGCAGACGAGCGAGAGCGTCGGCGCCTCCGTGAAGGGATCGAGCACGGCGCTCGCGGCGTCCGGCATCAGCAGCATGTCCGACTCGGCGATCCCCTGCCAGCCGCGGATCGAGGAGCCATCGAAGCCCAGCCCCTCGTCGAACGCCGACTCGTCGAAGGCCGAGATCGGTAGCGACACGTGCTGCCACGTGCCGAGCAGGTCGCAGAACTTGAGGTCGACCATCTGCGCCTGCGTCTGGCCGGCCCACTCCAGTGTCTCCCGCGGCGCCGGCTTCTCCGCGGAACCGTTCGCCAGGTAGTGCTTCGTCTCTTCCGCCGCCATGCTCCTCCTTTCGGGACCAAACAAAAAGGGCCCAGGACTCCCGAGAGTCCTGAGGCCCCAATGCCTCCGCGCCGCCTTCGCCGGCGACGCCGATGCTCAGACTAGGGCAAGGGGCGGACGGTGTCCAGACGCCTGACGCCACGATCTCGCGCGCCGGCAACGAGCACGCCGACCACGTGGCGCTGCTTGTCGAAGGTCACGGCGGTCCCGCATAGCCCTCCGACGACTTGCTCCGGACGGGACCGCGAGGTAACGTGGGAGGGATGCTCCTCCTGGCCTGACACAGCGTCTCGCGGGCGCCGCCTCACGCGGAGGCAGGCGCCTGTCGTCGTGTCCCTTGAGCTAGGAGCAGCATGTACGCCCTCGAAGTCGACAATCTCCGCAAGGAATTCACCCGCCGGGACGGCCGCGCCCGCGTGCGCCGGCGACGCCGCGTCGTCGAGGCTCTGCGCGGCGTGAGCTTCGTCGTCGAGCGTGGCGAGTGCGTCGCCATCCTCGGCCAGAACGGCTCGGGCAAGTCGACGCTGGTCCGGCTCCTCTCGACGCTGCTGCTGCCGGACGGTGGCAGCGCACGCGTCTTCGGGCGGGACTCCGTGCGCGACACCCGCGCCGTGCGCCGGCTCGTGAACCGCGTCTCGGTCGAGGCCTCGTTCTTCAAGAAGATGTCCGCGGTCGAGAACCTGAGCTACGCCGCGCGCTTCTACGGGCTGCGCGCCTCGGCGACGCGCGACCGCATCCCCGAGATCCTCGGGCGCGTCGGCTTCCCGCAGGACCGGCGGAGCGAGCCGATGGAGAACCTCTCGCGGGGGATGCAGCAGAAGGTCGCACTCGCGCGGGCGCTCCTGACCGCGCCGGTGCTGCTCCTGCTCGACGAGCCGACGACGGGCCTCGACCCGCGCTCGAAGCAGGAGGTGCAGGAGTTCATCCGCGAGGTGCGCGCCGAGCACGACGCGACCGTCTTGCTCTGCACGCACGACCTCGCCGAGGCCGAGGCGCTCGCCGACCGCGTCGGGATCCTCGACGACGGCGCGCTCCTCTGCCTCGAGCCGGCGGAGGAGCTGAAGGCGCGCTTCGGCGCCGAGACGCTGGAGGAGGCCTTCTTCGCCGCCACCGGCCACGGCCTCGAGAACGGGGAGGCGGCGGGCGCGTGAGCGGCCGCCTGGAGGGGGAAGGGGGGAACCGGGAGGTTCCCCCGGCTGAGATCCTCGGCGGAGCCGTGGCGCACTCGGAAGAAGAAGGGGGCTCGTGGGGGAAACATGGTTTCCCCCACGCGACGGAGCCGGAGGCGGAGGAGGCGGGATGAGGGCAGTGAGCCTCGCCCTGCGCCATGAGCTGGTCGGCCTCGGCGGCGTCGTCGAGCGGAACCTCTACCTCGTCAAGCGCTACATCTGGTGGGACATCGCATTCTTCGTCTGGACGGTCGCCAACACGCTCACGATCGTCTTCATCGCGAAGGGCATCCCGGCGGTCGGCGGCCGGATCGACGTCGAGCGCGTGACGACGATCCTGCTCGTCGGCGCCGTGATCTGGGCCTACCTCGGGATCATCTTCGAGATCCTGACCGAGACCGTCGCCTGGGAGCTCGGGATGGGCGTGTTCGCAATCGGCTACGGCGTCGTGCGGGCAGTGCTCCTGTTCGGCGTCGTCGCGGCGTTCTTCAGCCTCCACCTGCCGAATGCGGACTACGGCGCGGCGCTCGTGCTGCTCGTCGTCGCCTCGGTCTCGTTCATCGGGATCGGGATGATGACCGCGGTCCTGCCGCTGATCTCGCCCGAGAAGGGGACCCAGCTCGGCTTCGTCGCACAGGGCGTGCTGCTCGTCGTCTCCGGCGTCTACTACCCGGTCTCGGTGCTGCCTGGCTGGATGCAGGCGCTGGCCAAGATCTCGCCGGCGACCTATGCGCTGCGCGGGTGCCGGCACGCGATTCTCGACGGGGCCGGGATCGGCGCGCTCTGGGGCGAGATCTGGCCGCTGCTCGTGATCGGCGCCGTCTCGGTGCCGCTCGGGCTGTGGGTCTTCCGCACGGGGGAGCGCTACGCGAAGAAGCACGGAAAGCTGAAGCGGTCGGGATGATCGAGCTCCGCCGAGCCGAGACGGACGCCGACCTCGAGGCCTGGCGGCAGGTCAAGCTGCGCGTGCTCCCGGGCGAGCGGGCTCCGACCGTCGACGAGTTGCGCGCGCAGGCGGACAGGCGTGTGCTTCCCGAGCACCGCCGCCGCGGCGTCGGAACGGCGCTCCTGCACGAGCTGGCCGCGCACTGTGCCGGGCTCGGCTTCCGCAAGGCAGGCGCGCTCGTCGACGGTGCCGACGCGGGCTCGGTCGCGTTTGCGAAGCGCTTCGGATTCAAAGAGCAGCGGCGCGACGTCGAGCAGGTCAGGATCCTCGGCGCCGAAGATCCGCCTCCGCCTCCGCCCCCGCCCCCGCCCGAGGGCGTCGAGATCGTCGCCGTGGCGGAACGGCCCGCTCTCCTCCGCGAGGCATACGAGCTGGCGAACGAGGGGTACGTCGACATGCACATCGGCGACCTACGCATCTCGCTCGAGCAGTGGTTGCGCGAGGAGGCAACGCTCCCGGCGGCGTCGTTCGTCGCCCTTGCGGAGGGCGAGATCGTCGGCGCTTGCGGGCCTCATGTGCTGGCCCGGGGATCCGACGCGGGCCGAGCACGGGCTGACGGTCGTTCGCCGGGCCTGGCGCGGCCGGGGTCTCGCCCCCGCCCTGAAGCGGCGGCAGATCTCGTGGGCGGCTGCAAACGGGCTCAGCGAGCTCGTTACCTGGACCCAGCGGGGGAACGAGAACATGCGGCGGGTCAACGAGCGGCTCGGCTACGAGTACCGAGGCCTAACGTTGGCGATGGTGGCGCCCCTGCCTCTGCCCCGGCCGTGAACCGCCGGCCCGCCCTCGGCGCGTACTACCTCTACGAGGGCGCCTCGGTATAGACTCACGCGCGTTCACGAGGCGACGTGGCCTCGGGCGCGGGCGCGTCCGGGGCTTTTGTGTTTGAAGGGAGGTGCACGATGGCGCAGATCGAGAGCAAGGCGCGGGCGACAAGCGACCCGCAGGCGCGGAAGGATGTGATGAACCGGATCCAGGACGAGGGGATCGAGTTCCTGCTCCTCTGGTTCACCGACATCGAGGGACATCTGAAGAGCTTCGCGGTCACGCCGAGCGAGATGGAGGACGCGCTGGACGACGGGATGGGCTTCGACGGGTCGTCGATCACCGGCTTCAACGCGATCGAGGAGTCGGACATGGTCGCCATCCCCGACCCCAGTACCTTCGCCGTCATGCCCTGGAAGGAGGGCGAGACGAAGGTGGGGCGGATGATCTGCGACATCGTCACTCCGGACGGGCGTCCCTACGAGGGCGACCCACGCTATGTCCTGCGCCGTGCGCTCGAGCGGATGGCGGGGCTCGGCTTCGAGACGTTCAACGTCGGCCCGGAGCTCGAGTACTTCCTCTTCAAGGACGATCGCGGCACCGAGACGCTCGACGAGGGTGGGTACTTTGCGATGACGACGCTGGACGCGGCGACCGAGCTGCGTCAGGAGACGGTCCGCGCGCTCGAGAGCCTCGGGATCCCGATCGAGTACGTCCACCACGAGGTCGGCCCCTCCCAGCACGAGATCGACATGCGTTTCGCGCCCGCGCTGACGATGGCCGACCACACCGTCACCTACCGCCTGATCGTCAAGGAGATCGCGAAGAAGGCCGGCTTCCACGCCACCTTCATGCCGAAGCCGATCTTCGGCGAGAACGGCTCGGGGATGCACACGCACCAGTCGCTCTTCGCTGACGGGCGGAACGCGTTCTTCGACGAGGACGATGCCTGGCACCTGTCCGCCGCCGGCAAGGCGTTCATCGCGGGTCAGTTGCGGCACGCGCGGGAGATCTCCGCGGTCTTCGCCCAGTGGGTCAACTCGTACAAGCGACTGGTCCCGGGCTTCGAGGCGCCGGTCTACGTCGCCTGGTCGCAGCGCAACCGGTCGGCGCTGATCCGGATTCCGCTCTACAAGCCGGGGTCGGAGCAGGCCACGCGCGCCGAGATCCGGTGCCCCGACCCCGCCTGCAACCCGTACCTCACGTTCGCCTGCCTGCTCCACGCCGGCCTCGACGGGATCGAGCACGGCTACGAGCTGCCGGAGCCGATGGAGACGAACCTCTACCACCTGACCCCCGACCAGCGCCGCGAGCGTGGGATCGTCTCGCTTCCGGAGACGCTCGGCGAGGCGATCGATGAGCTCTCGCAGTCGGAGCTGGCCCGGAAGGCGCTCGGGCCGCACATCTTCGACCGCTACATCGAGCTGAAGCGCACCGAGTGGGATCACTACAGGGTGCAGCTGACCGACTGGGAGAAGGAGCGCTACCTCTCGGTGCTGTAAGTGCGAGAATGGACATCCGGTCTCGCCGCGTTGCGGCAGGCGAGATCGAACTGACGGCCGACTGCGAGCTGCTGGGTATTTCCGCAGCTCGCGGTCGTTGAGACGTGGGGGAACCCCCGGTTCGGGCTAGAGGAAGCTTCGCAGCGAGTCGCGCTCGACCCGCAGGCCGATCACGCCGCTCGAGCCGTCGATCTGGTCGATCGCGTCGGCCGGGACGAGGCGCCGCCGGCGCGCGAAGAAGCCCTTGCGCACCGAGAGCGCGTCCGGCACGTCCGGCTGCGTGCCGTACATCGGGCACTCGACCCGCCCGATCACGCGGCCCCGCGCATCGGCCACCAGGAAGCCGGAGGTGTCGAGGAGCGCGATCGTAGGGACCGACATCGGGTACCACCGTACCCGGCGATTGGAAGGCCTACCTGCGGCCGCGGTAAAGCTTTTGTTAGGTCTCACGGCTTGGCGCTCATCGCGAACATCGCCGCCCCGAGCGCGAGCACGTAGATCGCCGCGAGCCAGGGCATGACGGCCCCCGCGCGCCCGGCCCCCTGGCGACGGGCCGAGAGCCAGAGGAGGCTGCCGAGCACGAGGAGCAGGATCGCTCCCGGCTCCGAGACGATGAAGCCGACGTCGACCCAGCCGGGCGCCTTGTCCGAATCGGGGTACTCCTTGCTGAGAATCCACTGGGCCCCCGCACGCATGAGGATCCAGCCCGGCACGACCACGAACACCCAGGACCAGGCACCGACGCGGGCGAGGACGCCCGCATGATCCCGGCGCCGTTGCGCAGCGAAGCCGAGAGCCGCAACGCTTGCTGTCCCGCCGAAGAGCGCAATCGCGCCGAAGACGTGCAGGAAGAGCGGGAAGTTCCAGCTGTCCGGGCGGATCGCCGCGAGCATCAGGCGCCCGGCTTCCAGATCATCAGCGCCAGGACCGTGAGGATGACGAGTCCGCTGCCGTAGCTAAGGACGAGCGGAAGCGGCGCGCGGATGCGTGCGCGAAGCTCCAGGCTCGGCGCGTCGCCCTGGGCGGCCAGCTCGCCGGCCAGCGTCCTGGTCTTGTCCAGCCGGCGACCGCCCGCCTCTCCGGCCGCGTTGCCGACGACCCAGAGGACGATCGCCGCCACGATCCAGCCGTCGCCGTATCCGTAGCCGGCCTCGTGCACCAGCCAGAGCCCGAAGACGAGGGTCAGAAGGGAGCCCGCCATGATTGCGATCACGCCGATGCGGATCAGGCCGAGCAGGAGCGCAACTTCGCTGGGGCGCTCTCGCCGCACGGCGAAGAAGGTGAACAGGCCGGCGAGGACCGTGCCGCCGAGGAGCAGGAACGCCCCGGCCACATGGAGGAAGAGCAGCCAGTCGTAGGGGCTCACGGCGAACAGACTAGAGACGGGGTGGGCCTACAATCCGGGCGTGGACGAGACCGCTCGGCACCTCCGCTTGCTCACCGAGACGATCGCCGCCGTCAACTCCTCGCTCGACCTCGAGGAGGTGCTCTCGCTCGTCGCCTCGAAGGTCGCGGACGCGCTCGGCGCCGATGCCTGCTTCGTCTACCTCTACGACGAGTCCGCGGACGAGCTCGTTCTGCGGGCCACGCACGGGACCGGCGTCGAGGAGATGACCGGCCGGCCGCGGATGCGTCCGGGCGAAGGGATCACCGGCTCGGCAGCCGCCGCCCGGGCGCCGGTGATGATCCCGGCCCAGGCCCATCTGGACGAGCGCTTCAAGGCGTTTCCGAACCTGCCGGAGGACGAGTACGAGTCGATCCTGGCGGTACCCATCGTTGCCCGCGAGCGTCTGGCAGGAGCGTTGAACGTTCGGACGAAGGAGCCGCGCGAGTTCTCGGCGGCGGAGATCGACCTCCTGCTCGCGATCGCCGCCCAGGTCGCCCAGACGATCGAGCACGCGAAGCTCTACGCCCAGACGCAGCGCCGCGTGGTCGAGCTCGAGGCGCTGGCGCGGATCTCGGAGGCGGTGTCCGAGTCTCTCTACCTCGAGGAGTCGCTCGTCGGGATCGTCGAGGCGACCGTGGATGCGCTCGGGGCGACGGGCGCGGCGCTCGTGCTCGAGGACGGCGAGGTCGTCCGGCCCGAGGGCCGCGCCGGCAAGCACGCGCTGCGCGTGCCGTTGCGCTGGAAGGGGCGCCAGGTCGGCGAGCTCGTCTGCGACCGGGAGACGCCGTTCTCCGCGGACGACCGCGGCCTGCTCGGCTCGATCGCGAGCCACGCCGCGGTCGCGATCGAGCACGGGCGGGCGGTCATGCGCGGCGTGCTCGCTCAGGAGATCCATCATCGAGTGAAGAACAACCTCCAGACAGTCGCCTCGCTCCTGCGCTTGCAGGCGCGGGCGGACGGGGTCGACTCGCGCAAGGCGTTGGACGACTCGGTCAACCGGATTCTGGCGATCGCGGCCGTGCACGAGGTGCTGACCGAGCGGCGAGACGACGACGTCGAGTTGGACGAGCTGCTCGACCGGCTGCGGGCGATGCTGGTGCAGGGGCTCGGGGCGTCGAAGGCGGTCGAGGCGGAGCTGGAGCCGGTCTCGCTGGCGGGAAACCGTGCGACCGCGCTCGCGCTCGTGTTCTCGGAGCTGCTCCAGAACGCGCTCGAGCATGGAGGCGAGTCGGTGCGCGTCGAGCTGGCACAGCGTGACGGGGACGTCGTGCTCGCGATCGCGGACGACGGCTCCGGGGTCGACGGAGAGCCGGTTTCGGGGACAGGGCTCTCGATCGTGCGCGCGCTCGTTCGCGACGAGCTGGGCGGGACGCTCTCGCTCGAGTCCGACGGCGGGCTGCGGGCGGAGGTCGTCTTCCCACGCGACCCGCCGACGCCTGCGTCCGCGGTTCCGCGCCCCGCTACTCGGGTCGAGCCAGCGAAGTGACGATTTCGGCACGAATCGGTCACCCCTCGGTGCGTCGTTCGCCGTTAGGCTCACGCCATGGCAGGGGGGCGGGTCGGGACCCGCACTTACACGCGCGAGAACATGAAGCCTCTCGCGGAAGCGATGCCTAGGAGCGCTCCAGCACCGCGACCTGCCAGAGACGGCCGGCGTGCTCGTGAACCGGTCGCAGGCCCTGCGAGCGTGCCGCCGCAACGATCTGCGCCGGTGGATGCACGAATGACTCGAAGTCCCAGACGGTCTTGAGCCAGAGGTTCGCGACGCGCGACCCGAACTTCGTCCACCACGTCTCCCGCGGGAAGCTCATGGCGAGAAGCCGCCGCGAGTGGCGTGCCGCCGCGCCCACCAGCGCGTCGGCGTCCGGATAGCAGCAGACGACCCGGTGCATGACCACGACGTCGGCCGGCTCGATCCCCGCCTCGGTCGCGACGAAGTCCCCGTGGCGCCGCTCGACGCGGTCCTCGAGCCCGTTCTCAGCGAGGAGCGCCCGCGCCTCCGAGTCGTACGCGTCTGACAGCTCGACGACGATCGCCTCCCGCGCGCCGGCGCGGATGAGCTCGAGCTCGATTGCGCCGACACCCCCGCCGACCTCGAGGACGCTCGAGCCGTCAACCCCACGGGCGGCCAACTCCTCGACCAATCCACGAGCGGTCGCGTCGAGTCCCTTGCGGCGGTAGCGGCGAGCGTCGCGCCGCGCCTGGCGCTCGCCGAAGACGCGCTGGTAACCCCGGGCGCAGCAGTTGCCCACGGCCCGGGAGTCTACGATCCCGCGGATGAGGATCCTCGTCGCAGAGGACGAGACGATCATCCGGCTCGACCTGCGCGAGCTGCTCGAGCGCTCGGGCTTCGACGTGTGCGCCGAGGCCAAGGATGGGCTCGAGGCGGTCGAGCTTGCGCGCAGCGAGCAGCCCGATCTCGCGGTTCTCGACGTGAAGATGCCTCGCCTCGACGGGATCGAGGCCGCGCGCCGGATCCTCGACGAACGACCGATTCCGATCGTCATGCTGACCGCCTACGGCCAGGACGAGCTCGTGTCGCGCGCGGTCGAGGCCGGCGTCTTCGGCTACCTCGTCAAGCCGTTCCGCGAGCAGGACTTGCTCCCGGCGATTCGCACCGCCAGGGCCCGGCACGAGGAGCTGGCCGCGCTCAGGGAGCAGGCGGACTCCCTTGCAGAGGCTCTCGCCGCGCGCAAGGCGATCGAGCGCGCGAAGGGGCTGCTGATGGAGCGCGAGGGGCTGAGCGAGGAGGACGCTTTCGCGCGTTTGCGCAAGGCGAGCCAGCTCTCGGGCCGGCCGATGAGAGTGGTGGCGGACGCGCTGATCGCCACCCTCGCCGACGCCGAAAACCAGAGCTAGCGACCGGGTTACGCCTGCGCCTCTTCGAAGAGACGCTCCCAGCGCGAGAGCAGCTCCTGGAGCGCGTCCCGTGCCCGCCGGTGGGCCGCGAGCGTCTCGACGTTCGACCAGTCCTCCGCCAGCAGCCGCTCCAGCTCCGCGACCGCCTCCTCCTGCCGCGAGATCTCGCCTTCGAGCCGCTCCAGGTCGCTCGGCCGCGGCACCGGCGCCGATTTCGGCTTTTCCCGGCGCGGGCGCGCCGGCGCAGGGATCGGCTCGACCGGCTCGGTTCGCCGGCGCGCGTACTCGGCCCACCCACCATCGTACGACCGCACCGTCTCGTCTTCGATCGCCAGGAGGCGAGGGGCGACCGCATCCAGCAGCGCCCGGTCGTGGGACACGAGCAACACGGAGCCCGGGAAGGCGTCGAGCGCGGCCTCGAGCGCCTCGCGGCTCTCGAGGTCTTGGTGGTTGGTGGGCTCGTCGAGGACGAGCAGGTTTGCGCCCGACGCGACCACGAGCGCCAGCGCGAGCCGCCGCCGCTCGCCCCCGGAGAGGGCGGTCACCGGCTTCTCGTGCTGTTCCCAGCCGGAGAAGAGAAAGCGGCCGAGGAGCGCCTGCGCCTGCGGGCGCGGCAGCCCGGTCGCCTGCTGCGCGCAGTCGAGCACGCTGCCGCGCTCGTCGAGCTCGAGCTCGTGCTGCGAGAAGTAGGCGGGCTGCACGCCGTGGCCGAGCCGAACGGAGCCCGCCCGGGGCTCGCGGAGCCCCAGGATCGTCTCGAGGAGCGTCGTCTTGCCCGAGCCGTTGCGCCCGACGAGCCCGACGTGCTCGCCCCGCTCGAGCACGAACGTCGCCTCGCCGAGCAGCGTCTTGTCTCCGGCGGAAATCGCGAGGTCGGCGGCCTCGACGACGATGCGCCCGCTGCGAGCCGGCTCGAGGAAGTCGAACCCGAGCGAGCGGCTCCGGCGGGTCAGCAGCTCGAGCTCTCGGGCGGCGCCCGCGCGCGTCTGCTCCAGGCGCTGGATCTGGGTCAGCTTCGCCTGCGCCTGCCTCGCCTTGCTCCTCTTGTAGCGGAACCGCTCGACGAATCGCTCGAGCCGTGCGATGTCCTCGCCGACCCGCTCGGCGGTCTTCGCGGCGGCGGCGGCGCGGGCAGCCTCTTCCCGCCGCCACGCATGCCACGCGCCCGGGAAGAACAGTGACCGGCCCGCCTCGAGCTCCAGCACGGCCGTCGTCACCGCCTCGAGGAACCAGCGGTCGTGCGCGACGAGAATGACGGCGGCGTCGAGCGACTGGAGCTTCTGCTCGAGCCACTCGAGATTCTCGACGTCGAGGTGGTTCGTCGGCTCGTCGAGCAAGAGCAGATCGGGGTCGCCGGCGAGCGCGCGCGCGAGCGAGGCGCGCGTGAGCTCTCCGCCGGAGAACGTGTCGAGCGGCCGCTCGAGATCCTGCTCGGAGAAGCCAAGCCCGCGCAGGGCCGCGACAGCCCGCTCGCGCCATGTGTATCCGCCGGCGTGCTCGAGGCGGGCCTGTGCCTCGGCATACCGGCGCAGCGTGAGCGGGCCGTGATCGGCGGCTGCCATCGCCTGCTCGAGCCTGCGCAGCTCGGCTTCGGTCGCGGCCAGGTCCTCGGCGCCGCCGAGGGCGTATTCGCGCAGGCTCAACCCTCGTTGAAGAGGGGGACGCTGGTCGTGGAGCGCACTGCGCGTGCCCTTTGCGAAGACGAGCTCGCCGCCGTGCCGCTCGCTCTCGCCCGCGAGCATGCGAAGCAGCGTCGTCTTGCCGGCGCCGTTCGGCCCGGAGAGTGCGAGCCGGTCGCGCCGCTCGAGCGAGAACGAGACGCCCTCGAAGAGCAACGAGCCCGCGATCTCCTTGCGCAGGTTGGAGGCGATCACGACGGCCATGGAGCTAAGGGTAGTGGGCGCCTGCGCGACAGCTAACCCGGCGTCTGCCGGATCACGGCGAGCAGTGCCGAGGCCTGTTCTAGGCGGCGGCGACCGGCGAGCGCACGAGCGCGCGGGCCGCCTGGACGATGTGCTCGGCGTCGATCCCGGCCGCCGCCAACAGCTCCGCCGGCGTGCCGGACCCGGGCATCTCGCGCACCGCCAGGCGCTGCACCCGCACAGGAGCCTCGCCGTCCGAGAGCGCCTCGAGCACCGCGTCCCCCAGCCCGCCCTCGGGCCAGTGGTCCTCCACGGTCAGCACCCGCCCGCCGGTCGCCTCGGCCGCCGCGCGCAGCGTCTCGCCGTCCACCGGCTTGACGGAGTAGAGATCGATCACACGCGCGGAGATGCCCTCCCTCTCGAGCTCCTCCGCCGCCTTCAGGGCCTCGTGCAGCGTGATCCCGGCCGCCGCGATGGCCACGTCGTCGCCTTCGCGGAGAACCCGCGACCCGCCGACCGGAAAGTCCTCGTCCGCCCCGTAGACGACTGGAGTCGCCGCGCGGGTCGTGCGCAGGAAGACGATTCCGTCGCGGTCGGCCATCGCCTCGACCAGCTTCGCCGTCTGGTTCGCGTCGCACGGGTAGAGCACCGTCGAGTCGTGCACGGCCCGAATCATCGCCAGGTCCTCGAGACCCATCTGCGACGGCCCGTCCTCGCCGATCGAGACGCCGGCGTGCGAGCCGCAGAGGCGGATGTTCGCCTGGCTGATCGCCGCCATCCGGATGAAGTCGTAGGCGCGGGTGAAGAAGGCCGCGAAGGTCGAGGCGAACGGCACCCAGCCCCGAACCTGGAGCCCGACCGCCGCCGCGACCATCTGCTGCTCGGCGATGAACATCTCGAAGTACCGCTCGGGATACGCCTTCGCGAACTCCTCGGCGTAGGTCGAGTTGCTCACCTCGCCGTCGAGCGCGACCACCTCGCCGCGTAACGCGCCGAGCGCGACCAGCGCGTCTCCGTAGGCCTTGCGCGTCGCCACCTCCTCGCCCTCGTCCCAGGTCGGCAGCTCCCCTCCCTCCGTCTCGAAACGGTGCGGCTGCCCGTCGCCCTCCGGCTTCGCCACCTCGACCACGATGTTGCGCACACCGCCGAGCTCCTCGATCGCCTGCTCCGGGTTGTCGAGAGCCTTGCCGTGCCAGCCGTCCTTGTCCTCGACCTCCTCGACGCCCTTGCCCTTTATGGTTTTCGCCACCACCACCGTCGGCGCGCCGGTCGTCGAGACCGCCTCCGCGTAGGCGCGGTCGATCGCCTCGACGTCGTGCCCGTCGATCGCGATCGG